>Ga0209380_10000164_pt1 | contig 43924 bp, 34 predicted proteins | sample HubBroMetageWFT6_FD_188347 | JGI IMG/M metagenome (GOLD analysis project Ga0209380, IMG submission 188347) | Warmed and freeze-thawed soil microbial communities from the Hubbard Brook experimental Forest, New Hampshire - Hubbard Brook CCASE Soil... | ecosystem: Environmental > Terrestrial >...
CCGGCGGCTTGTCGCGCTGGCGGTAGTGCTCAGCCTGGCGGTCTGCGTTACCGGCGCCGTGCAGGCCGCGACGGCGAGCTGCACCGAGTGGGCGCAGGAGGTGTCGCTCACCGGGCAGGTCAACTGGCAGGTACTGCTGGAGTCGGCACCCGAGAGTGAACTCGGCCCTGACGTCGCGCCTGTCGCCGTGGGCGGCGTCGCGGTATTCGCCCAGACTGCCGTGGTGCACGGCTTGCGGCTGGCCAGCGGGCACGCGCTGTGGACCTACACCGACGGGCAGGGGGTCTACGGGATGTGGCGCTGGCAGGGCCTGGTGATCGTCCTCTGCGGCTGGTCTGGAGGAGGCCCCGCAGTCAAGGGCGAGACCTGGCCCGGCAGGCTGACCGGACTGGACGCAGCCACTGGTGTGGTCCGCTGGACGCTCCCGATATCGGGGATAGGTCCGCAGGTCTATGCGGCGACGACGGCGGACGGGGGCCTTGCCGTAGCCGGGATGCTCGGGCGGCTCACTGTCGTGGACATGGCCGACGGTGCCGTCCGCTGGAGCCGCGCGGCCGCGGACTCGACGGGCCTGGCGGCCGCGACAGGCCTGGTCCTGTACGGCTCGACCGGCAGGCTGACTGCCTATAACGACCGGACCGGCGCACCGCGATGGACAGCCTCGAGCATGGACATGAACCTGCCGCAGATGCAGATGGCGGCCGGATTGCTGGTGGTGAGCTCCGAGTTCGGCGGAACCCCGGTGACCGCGTACGCCCCGGCCACCGGCCGCGTCGCCTGGAGTTTCGAGACGCCCGCCGCCCAGGCGGGAGCCACTGCATCCTGGGCAGCCGTCTCGGCCGGGACCGACGGGGTGGCCGTGGGAGTTGCGAACCCGCCGGCTCCGGGCCGGCTGTACCTACTCGATCCGGCGACCGGCCGGGTGCGCTGGCAGGCCGCCACTATCGTGGGCACTGGCCCGCTGCTCACGCCAGCCGGCGTGGTCGACATTGAGGGCACCGCGGCGCCGGGCCCGGTGAAGATCGTCGACCGCGACGCGGCCGACGGCCGCATTCGCTGGCAGGACACGCGACAGCAGCCGGTCAGCGACGCCGGGCAGGGCCTGGAGCAGCTCGAGCAGGCGGGTCAGGTTGCGCTGGTGCAGAGCAACGCCGCCGCCGGCCAGTCAGTCACGCTGTCCGCGTACTCGCTGGACGACGGCAGCCCTGCCTGGCAAGTCATCCTGCCGGAGAACGTGGAAGTCTCCCCGGTCCTCGTGCCCGGCCAGGGCGTCCTGGTCCAGCCCGACGGGCCTTTCTCCGGCTGCGGTCCGGTGCCCGTCTAAGCAGTGGCGTGCTGATTCAGCTGCAGGGTGTCAATGAGGCCGAGAAGCGCGAATAATGCTCATGAATATGGGAACGCGAAGGATGTCGCCGCAACTCGGGGGGCACCAGACCAGGGGCAGGTTGTGACCGCGCGTCTGCGCGCGGCCGTAGTCGGCGGCGCCGGCGCCCGCCTGACGCTCGCGTTCTGCGGGATTGCCGCGCTCAGCGCGTTCCTGGCCACCGCTGGCCCGCGCGAGCTGGCGTCAGCCCGCGACACTGCCGCGCACGAGGCCGCCGCTGAGCTGCCCTGGTACGAGTCCTCGATCAGCGTCAGCGCAAACTGGCTGCCGCTGCCGCAGACCCCCACGTCGGTGCTGACTCCGGCGGGCAGCAGCTCCATCGGGCAGGCCCTCGACCGCCAGTTCGCCGCGCCGATCACGGTACCGCGCTCGGGGGTGCGGTTCTGGTTCGACGCGGCACCCCAGAAGCTGTCGACGGCGGCCCCGTCGGCAATCACGTCCGCCGGCCTGCCATCGATACAGGTCGGCTACGACTCCGGGCTGGCGGCGGACGCGCAGCTGATCAGCGGGCACATGCCCGGTGCTGCGAGCGGCGGCCCCGCTGGCGGCAGCCCGCTCGTCCTGCAAGTCGCGGTCACCCAGCCGACCGCGGCCAGGTATGAGCTGCACCCGGGCTCCGTCATGACGCTCGTCCTCGCCCGCAGCCGACGACAAGCCCGGCTGCAGGTCACCGGCATCGTCGCCCCGCGTCCCGGCGCGGCTTTCTGGCAGTCAACCGCTGCGGTCGCAGATCCGGTCGGGCTCCCCGCTGGAATCGCCGGCGTCCAAGACGGTTCTCGCGGGCCCGCGACGACACCGGCGACGACCTGGGACAGCGGAGCGTTCGTCGGGCCGGCGGAGATGCAGGCCGCGCAATGGCTGCTGGCGAGCAAGGCCATCGGAGGCGACTGGTACTTCCCCGTAAGCCTGGCCCATGTCAGTCCGGCGGCCGCGCCAGCGCTGGCAGCGAAGGTATCCGCGCTTGCTGCCAGCAACGTGGCGCCCTCGGCTATGGGCAGCTTCAGCTTCTCCTCGGTAACGCTGAGCTCGGAGCTGCCGGGAGCACTGACCTCGATCGAGAGTCAGCTGTCGGAGACCACGAGCATCGACGAACTGGTGGTCGGCGGCATCTTCGCCGGCAGTCTGCTGCTGATGTTGCTATGCGGCGGTATAGCGGCCGACCGCTACGCTCCGGAGTTCGCGCTCAAGCGGGCCAGGGGTGCCAGCCTGGGGCAGATAGTGGCTCAGGGCCTGCTGCGCTCGCTCGGCGCGGCCGGTCCCGGCGTGGTCGCCGGGTTCGCCCTCGCACTCCTGGCGGTCAGCAACGGCGCCGCCCCGACCACCGGATGGCTGCTGCTCCTGCTGACCGCAGTGATCGCGGTTGCAAGTGTGCCGGCCCGGCTGACGTGGCGGCTACGCCGCCCGGTGACCCCGCGCGACGCCGACCGGGACGAGATCGTGGCACCACGCCGGTCGCTGCGGCGGCTCGCCGCCGAGATCACAGTGGTGCTCGCCGCAGTGGCCGCCGTCATCACGCTGCGTATCAGCGGGACCGGCCCGGGCAACGCTCTCACCCTGGCCAGTCCGGTCCTGATCGCCGCGGCGGCGAGCATCGCGGTGGCGCGGCTGTACCCGATTCCGGTACGAGCCCTGCTGCCGCTGGCCACCAGGCGGCGCGGCCCGGTCGGCTTCCTCGGCCTGGCCAGCGCGGGCAGGTCCGGGCTGTCGGCGATCTTGCCGGCGCTTGTGCTCGTCCTGACGATGACGCTAGCGGCGTTCGGCTGGATGCTGGCCGCGACCGTGACTTCGGGCCAGATCGCCAGTTCCTGGATGAGCCTGGGCGCAGACGCCGTCATCACGGTCTCTCACAACCACGCGATCAGCGTCGCCGCCCAGCGCGCGGTCGGCGCGGTGCCCGGCGTGCGGCACTCCGCGCTCGTCTACGTCACGGGCGGCACGACGGAGTTCGCGCCGAGCCTGTACGCGGCGCATCAAAGCGGCTTCCCGGTCGGCCTGGCCGTCGTCAGCCCGGGCCAGTACGCGGCGCTGGCGAGCAGTACCCCGTGGGCCGCGTTCCCGGCGTCCTCGCTTGCGCGCCGGCCCGGCGCGGTACCGATCCTGGTCTCCGACGGCGCTGCCGCCGCCGAGCCCGGCCAGAGCGCCACCAATACCAGGCAGGTGCTGGAACTGGGCGGGATCCGGCTGCCGGTCGTGGTGGCCGGCACGATCTCCGTCACCCCGGCGTTCCCCGGCGGCGGCAGTTACGTCGTCATGCCCCAGTGGGCCGAGGCCGACTTCCCGAGCATCTCGGGCCCGGCGACGCTGCTGGTCACCGGCTCGTCCATCGCCACCGCCGCGCTTACCCGAGCCGCGGACGAGACCATGCCGTCACCCACCATCGTGCTGCGGTCGCAATTGCTGCGGGCACTGCAGAGCGCAGTCGCGAACTATGCAGTCCGGTTGTTCCTGCTGAGCGTCTGGGCCTCGGCGGCACTGAGCGCGTTCGCCTTGATGTTCGGTCTCGCCGCCACGTCACAGGCGAGGCGCCAGCTCCGTCGCAGGTTGTCGGCGTTCGGCATGTCCGGCCGCCAGATCCGCGCGCTCAGCCTGACCGACCCGCTCGCGCTGCTCCTCGTCGCAGTGCTCGGCATGGTGCTCGCCGCACTGACACTGATCCTGATTTCCGGCAAGGCCATCAACCTGGCGGCGCTCACCGGCGCCACGTCAGCCACCGGGGTCAGCCTGAGCCTGCCCGCCATCCTGATCGCCGCCGCGGCCGCGATCATCCTGGCGCTCGCGGCCATGGCGACCGAGAACACGCTGGCAGCGAGAGCAGAGACCACGGCCTCGCCACGGACGGAAGAGGCCACGTAGGCGCGCGCGTGGGGCGACCGCAGCCGTGTGGGCTACGAACCCTGCGCCTGCTCGCCTTCATTCCCGCGACTCAGCTTTCCGTTGCGCGGCCACCGGCGTCCGCGGCGGCTGTCCGCCCAGCCCAGCAGCCAGCCGTCGTGTACCCAGCGACCGAAGATCTGTCCGCCATATACGACCCAGCCGACGCCAATGAGCCACGACTGCACGATCAAGACGGTGCCGAGCGCGCCGTAGGTGACCGCGTTCGCAGCGATGAGCGGCTCAAAGACCCAGGCCGAGAAAGCCCGTAGGCCAGCCAGGAAAGCCACCGTGATCACCGCGCCTGGCATCGCCGCGAGATAACTCACCCGGCCGCCCAGCAGGAAACGAAGCCCCCACCAGAAGAAGACGAGGCCGAGCACCAGCGCCACCGAAACCCTGGTCACCGTCGCGGCCGGCGCATGTCGCGTCACTGCTCCCACCGTTGCCGCTGCGTAGATATAGGCGATGAGCCCTGTCAGCCACACTGCCTGGCGCCAGACTTTGTGCCACGGGCCCGCCGGAAGGCCCCAGACCCGCTCAAACCCGGCCTGCACGCTGCCGGCGAACGTGACACCGAAGACCGCAAGCAGCACCGCGCTGAACACGCTCGTCGTGCCCAGCACCCGGGCAGGCGCCGAAAAGAGCTCTACCACCGCGCGGGCAGAGGACTTGGTCAGGCCCATGCCATAGACCACCCAGACGGAGAGGCCGTGATGCGCGACAGCGCCAGCGGCCGCGACGAAGACGAGCAGCGGGATTATCGTGAGCATCGCCAGGGCGGCAAAACCCATGGCTCGCCCCGTGAGCTCGAACTCCTTGCCGCTGCTGTAAAGGTCCTTGAGCTGCACAGGGCGCCAGACCCGCTCAGCACGCTGAGAAAGCGGACGACGGACGGGCTGGCGCGAACCCTGTTCCAGTTCGCTGCCGACGCCTTCATCAGGCCGAGGCGGCAATGCCCGACTACGCCGCCTGGCGACGTACCACCCCAGAGGGCCGCCCTGGCGGCCTCGCGATCGCTGCGCTGTCACAACTCATCCTGCCGGCCGAGTAGCCGGCCAGTTCATCGGGCGCACCTCAGGACCCCGGTCGGCTGCAAGCACCGGCTGTCCGCGGGGGCGCCGGCGGTGATGGCTCGGGCTTCTTGTCCCTCGCTCCCGCCGACTGTCGGGGGGGCGGAGTTCCTGCAGGTGTTCCTGGGCACGTCAGATCATGACCGCGGTCGCGCCTGGCGGGGGCGGCGCCTCTATCGTCGCGAGCCTCTCGTCGTCGCTTGCCGTCTCGTCGCGCCGACACCGGTCCGCTGCTGCAGGTGAGTCGCTTGTAGCCTCTGCCCGAGTCCGGAACCACAGGAACCAGCGGTCCAACCCGGTCACCGACAGAATCCGCATCACCTGCGGGGTGGAGACCACGAGGCGGAGTTCCTTGCCCTCGGCGATGGCAAGCCGGCGTGCTCGCACCAGTACGGCCAGACCCGCCGAGTCGCAGAACTCGGTGGTGCTGAGGTCGACCGCGATTATCGGCTGCCCCATCGCGACCGCCCGCAGCAGCGCTGCTCGCAACTCGGCCGCATTGCCGATGTCGATTTCGCGCGGCGCCACCACCACCGGCATACCCCCGATGGTCTCAACGACGTACCTGGAGTCGGGCATGTTCGCCACCTCTGCCTAACGTCCGCAACGTCTGGCAGGCGAGCGCGCGCCGATAGCGACATCCGCACCCGTCCGTCCTGGGTCGCCGGCCAGCGGTCGCCGACAGCCGTACGCGCGGTTACCCCCGATCAGGTGCGCTAACCAATTCAGCGGCGCTCGCCTTCTTTGACTGATTCGGCTTTGGTTCGCGCCACCGTCGACCCCGTGGCCGCGATGAGTCAGACCGAACCGCCGGGGTAGCGTGCTGCAAACGGCGGCCTGACCAGCCGCTTCGGAGGTCACGATGGGTGAGCAGTTGCCGGACCGGGCGGGGTGGGCTCGTCATTCTGCCGCCTTCTACGACGGTGCCGACAGCTTCTCGAGCTGCGTGCGGTCATTTGTCGGGAACGATGGCGGGGGGCCGGTGCTGATCGCTGCGCCGGGGCCGTCCCTGGCTCTTCTCCGGGACCGTCTGGGCAGCAAAGACGGGCGATTGCGGTGGACCGACATGACCACCATCGGCGCCAACCCGGCGCGGATCATTCCCGCCATCCGTGCTTTCGCGGACTCTCATCGTGGCCGGGCGGTCCGCTGCGTCATCGAGTCGCTCTGGGAGGGCCGCAGCGCTGAGCAGCGACGGGAAACCGTGCGGCACGAGGCTTTGGTCAACCGGGCGTTCTCTGGTCTGCCGGTGGTTGTCCTCTGCGCCTATAACGCGGCCATGGCCAGCGTTGCGGCGATCGCCCACCTGACCCATCCGGTGCTGATCCGGGACGGGGCCAGGTACTCCAGCACTGGCTATGACCCCGGAAGGCTGTTCCCGAAAGGATACGACGAGCCGTTCGAGCCGGTGCCGCCCGATGCTGCTGCGCTAGCCTACGGCGCGAACCTCGCGGCGGTCCGCGCGTTTGCGTCCGAGTGTGCCCGCTCCGCCGGACTGGCCGTGGAGCGCAGCACCGACCTGATCATCGCCGTCGGCGAGCTTGTCGCCAACACCTACCGCCATACCGGCGGCGGCGGCGTGCTCTCGGTCTGGGTTGCCGGCGGGGATCTGATCTGCCAGGTCCGCGACTCCGGCCACATCGCCGACCCGCTGGCAGGCCGTCATCCACCCGCGCCCGGCGGCGCCGGAGGCCTGGGGCTGTGGGCGGTACACCAGCTCTGCGACCTGGTCGAGATCCGGACTGCCCTGGGCGACACCCGTATCCGGCTCCACATGCGACTGGACAGCTGACCAACTGGGGTCGGCCGGCCCGTCATTGACCTGCGTGAGCCGTTGCACTCGAGGGTCACCGCGCGATAATGAGCACGTCAGGGAAAGGCACACATCGTGCCGCCGGCTGTTAGCCGCATCACGGCTCCAGACCTCGACCGTGCGCTTGGGAGCGCCACAGGAGGCCCGAGATGGATGTGAATGCTCGCAGCGTGACGGCAAGCCCGCTTGTCGTCCCGGAGATCGTCACCCTGCCCGACGAGATCGATATCACTAACGCCCAGTCCGTCGGCGATGAGCTACGCGCAGCCTTCGGCCAGGGCGTGCTGGCAGTTATTGCCGACATGACCCGAACGCAGTTTTGCGACTCATCCGGCATCCGCTACCTTCTGCTGGCCAATGACCGGGCGGCAGAAATGAACGCCGAGTTCCGGTTGGTCGTCCAGGCTCCCGCGGTGCTCAGAGCCTTCCGCCTGCTCGGCATCGACAGGCTGCTTGCCGTCTATCCCAGCCTGCAGGCCGCGCTGTCGAATGCCACAGAGAAGGCGGCTGAGCAAGAAGCCGAACCGACCCGCTAGGCGACCGCCGGATCTAGTGAGCGGGTTCCTCGAGGCACCCCGAGCCGGTTTGGCTGCCGCGGTGCGGGCAGGTACAACACCGCAGCGTGGCGCCAGCGTCAAGGCCTGCGACTCTGCTGCTAGAGGGGTGGTGACATGGGTCAGGACCCGGAAGGGGCGGCACAGCCGTCTGACTCGCCGGTAGTTGCCGTCATGAACGGCAAGGGCGGGGTAGGGAAGTCGACCCTGGCGCTGGGACTTTGCGCCTACACAGCGCACACTCACGGCACCGGCCTCCTGGTCGACTGCGACCCTCAGGGCACCTCCTACGAGATCACCGGGCTCCTGGCCGATCCTGGCTACGAGGTCATGCACGAATTAGATGCATCCCAGCTCGACAAGATCAGACGACTCCGCGGATACGACCTCATTGTGGTGGACTGCCCAGGATCCCTGGAGGGACACGACGTGCTGGCCGCGGTGCTGGCCTGCACCGACTTCGCGCTGATTCCGTATGACCACGAGGTGACCTCGCTACCGCCGACCGTCAAGACCGCGCACTTTGCCGCGGCCCGCGGCGTACCCTGCGCCGTCGTCGTCAACAACGTCGACCCGCGCCTCGGCGCCGCGCACCTACTCGACGCGTGGGCAAGGCTGGACGACCTCGGCGTCCCCCACTTTCGCACCGCGATACGCCGTTATCGTGTGTGGAGCACGAGCCTTGCGGCCGGGGTGCCGATCACTCGCTACGCCGGCCACCACGCGCGCGACGCCAGGGACGACCTGGCCGCAGTCATGACCGAGCTACTGAGGAACATGCCGTGACGAAGGACAATCAGCGTCAGGGGATGAGCGAACTGCTGGCGCAACAGCGTGCTGGCCCTACCCTCACCCCCTCTGAGGCTGCCCGTCATCGCAGGTCAGCCCAGCGCGAGCCCGTTCCAGACTCTGTCGACGCAGGGTCGCAAGAAGACCTGGCGGCCACTGAGGAGACTCTGGCCGAGAAGGGCCACGGAGCCGGCGGCCAGCGCGCCGAAGTCATCGAGGCGGCCGCCGCCGACACTGACGTCCAGGCCCGGACGCGGATCACGGGAACGCTAGTGGCCGCGGCGTGCGCCGTTGTGGTGGCAGTGGTCTGCTGGCACGTGGCGGGTCGTCGGCGGCAGGCACAGCGCCGAACGTGAGGACGCGGCTGCGTGACCGGGCCGGTCCTAGCCTCGCTCGATGAGCCTGCCGTTCTTCGAGAGGTCCGGGTCGGTGCATGCGGAAAGGTTGAAACAGCAGGGCCGTCGCTTCCCGCTCTTCATCTTCGAGATACACACCTCGACCCGTCGCGAGCGGGTGTCAGGGTTCCTCGTGGCGTTGACCCAGCGCACCCATTCCCAGCGCGCCATCGGGGTGATCTCGTTCCAGAGGTTCTGGATCTTCTGCGGCGCAGCGGCGAGGGCCGTCGCAAGATCCTGAGGCACGCGGGGCTCGGGCCAGTCCTTGGTCACCCTGATATCGAGCGTCGCAGTGTCACCGGCGTTGATGCGGGCAGCGCGCTGCAGCGTGTCATCGGTCCTCATCCAGTGACCAGCGTTTCCGTCTGGTTCGAGCACCGTGTGGAACTCGACGTCGTTGATCGTTCCGTGGACCGCCACCTGCCCGCGCGAAGGCAGGCTCTTGCTCGCCGTCTCAGGCAACCGCAACACGGTCGATGTGTCGATCATGAAGAGCGTGGCGTCGAAGCGAATGGTCGCCTCCTCGGTGCGCTGAGTCACGGTTGCCACTCTATAAAGCCCGGCAACCACGGAAAACGTCGCGACGACCCGGTGACGATCACGTCCGATGCGTGCCCAGCTCGGCCACGCGGGCCAGCGCTTGGGGGTGACCGGCTTGCACGGCAGCCTCGCGTTCGACTTCGGCATTCAGCTCCGCGCCGATCAGCACCGCCAGGCCAGTCAGGTACAGCCAGAAGATCAGGATCACGACGCCGGCGAACGCGCCGTAAGTCTTGCCGTACGACCCGAACCGCGCCACGTAGAACGAGAAGCCGAGGGATGCGGCGAGGAAGATGACCGTGCCGACCAGTCCGCCCGGGCTCAGCCACCGCCACCGCGGGGTCTGCCGGTTCGGGCCGTAATAGTAGTAGAACGCGAAGAGCAGGCCGACCAGCACGACCGTGACCACCCATCGGGCGACAGTCCAGGCGACGAGGAAGGCGGTGCCGGAGATTCCGACGTGGCTCTCGATGCTGGTGCCGATCGGCTGCGCGAAGACGATCAGCGCGGCCGCCGGGGCGCCGAGGATCACAGTGGCGGCCATGAGCGGGAAGGCCCGGAGCCGACGCGGAACGAACTTGCGGTCGACCGGGACCTCGTAGGCGACATCCAGCCCCATCTCCATTGCGGCCATCCCGCCGGATGCGCTCCACAGCGCCACCACGATGCCAATAACCAGAGTGGCCAGCGACGCTTTAGACGACCTGCTGGCCGCGCTATCGACCGCCGACGTGAACACCTGGGCTGCGCCCGGCGGGAGCGCCTTCGTCAGGCCGCTGACGAGCCGGTGCACAGTTCCGGCGCCGACGTGCACCAGCCCCGACAGGCCGAGCAGCGCGATCAGCGCCGGGAACAGTGCCAGAAACCAGTGGTAGGCCAGGCTGCCTGCGGTCATGCTGCACCGGTCCAGCACCAGTCTTCGGCCGGTTCGCTTCAGCGTCTGCCCCCAGCCGCTCCGGCCCAGCTCCAGCGGCGTGTCAGGACCGCCCGGCTGGTCGTCGGGCGGCGGGACAGCCGTATCCCCGCGCCTTTCCATTTCGCGCCTCTTCCCTTGATGCTGGATACAGTCGGCCGACAGCGCTACCGCCGGAGCTTTCTGAGCGCCACCACGGCCAGCGCCAGCACGACAGTCGCAGCGCCCAGCTGGGCCCGGTACCGCTGCGCCGCAGCCGGCGCCGCGCGGACCTGGTCGCTGACCGCGCGCTTCGCCCGGTCCGCGACATCCGCGGCGGCCAGCCTGACGCGCGTGCCAACCCGGGCCCGCTGAGCGAGCTGCTCGACCGTATCTCCGAGCGCGGCCCGGGTGCGCTCGATGTCCGCGGCCATCGCCTGCTCGGCCGCTGGCGGCTCGTCATGGCCGGCGCCACTGCCGACTGCGTCCTGCTGGCCTGGGTGTGCTGACCTCACTGCCGTGCCCTTTCGGTGATCGTCTCGGCATCGAGCTTGATGCTGTCGGCTGCCTCCTGCGGGACTGGCGGCATCCCGCGGCTGAGCTGGCTCCTGCCGGACAGCGCTGCGATGCCGGCGCAGGCCAGCAGGGCCGCGCCGACGATGACCGCGGCCAGCCAGGTGGGCAGAACGGTAGCCAGGCCCGCCACCGCGGCCGCCAGCAGGCACGCGACCGCGTACAGCGCGATGACGCCGCTGCCGCCGAACAAGCCCGCGCCACGCGCCACGCGCGTGCCCTTGCGGGTCATTTCCGCCTGCGCCAGTTTCAGCTCGTCGCGCACCAGGCGGGACATCTGCTCCGCGAGCCGGTGTATGAGCTCGCTCGTCGCCGGGTCGCCGGCGCTGGAGGGCCTGGCTTGCTCGGTCATCTGCCCGGCTCCTTCTGCCTGGCCGCGCTAGTTGTCACCGCGGCCGGTCAGCGTGTCGCGCAGCTTATCCGCGGCACCCACGGCCGGCCCGGCCGCCCTCAGGATGCCGGGGTTCGCCGGCGCGTTCGGATGAGGCCGTGTAGGCGCAGTTGACTTGGCGTCGGCGATCTTGCTCCCTAGCTCCTCTGCTTCGGCGGCGCTGAGCGCGGTCCGAAGGGGCGGCCAGACCGTCTGTTCCTCGTAGCCGATGTGCTCGCGGGCCGCCGGAATGAACTTCGCCACCAGCTCGTCGAACTCGCCGTCGGCGGGCGCTAGCTTGTCCAGCCTCGCGAGTACCTCCTTGGCCTCGTCTTCCTGGGTGATGGCGTGGTCGGCGAGCGGGTCACCGTTTGCGACGCGGCTGCGCACAGCGGGCCAGAAGTACTGCTCCTCCACCGCCTCGTGCTTGGACGACTCGATGATCAGCTTCTCAGCAAGCGCCTTACGCGCCTGCAGCTGCGCCTCGGTAGCGCCGCTCGCTGCGGTCGGACCGCGATCAAGCTCAGTCAGCATTTGCTCCACCTCGCGGTGGTCGGCGCCGAGAATGTCAAAGACGTCAGGCATAGCCCCTCCCTGTCTTGTCGCACTGCCTGTATGCCAAGGGCGCTACCCCGGCGAGAACGGGCAAACATTTCTCTGCGGCAGCCCGCCTGCGCGGCCCGGTTTGCGCTGCAGTCCGCCGTGTGCGTATGTTAGTCGTTAACATATTAGTGACTAACATGCTGGAGGCGTTCGTGCGAGGCCGCAAGTGGTGGATGCTGGCGGCGACCTGCCTGTCGGTGGTTGTCGTGGGCCTGGACCTGACCGTGCTGAACATCGCGCTGCCGGAGATCTCGGCAGCGCTCCACGCCGGCACCGCGGACCTGCAGTGGATCGTGGACGCGTACTCGCTGGCGTTCGCCGGGGTGATGCTGTCCGCCGGGGTGATCGGTGACCGCCTCGGCCGCAGACGGCTGCTGCTGGCCGGTCTGACGGTATTCCTCGGCGCGTCGGTGTGGTGCGCTCTGTCGGTCTCGGCCGGGGAGCTGATCGCGGCCCGGGCGGTGATGGGGCTGGGCGCGGGAATCGCGTTCCCGCTGTCCCTGGCGATCGTCTCGGCCGCGTTCGGGGACGCCGACCGGCCCAAGGCCATCGGCATCTTCACCGCGGCCGTCGCGGCCGGGCTGCCGCTCGGCCCGATCCTGGGCGGCGTCCTGCTGCAGCACTTCTCCTGGCACTCGGTGTTCTGGATCAACGTGCCCGCCGTCTGCATCACCCTGGCGGCCGGCGCCTGGCTGCTGCCTGAGTCGCGGAACCCCGCCGCGGCGCCGCTTGACGTCCCGGGCGCGCTCTTGTCGGCCGGGGCGGTCACCACCCTGGTGTGGGGCGTCATCAACGGCCCGGAACGCGGCTGGACGGCACCATTCACCGTGGTGCTGCTGGCCGGGTCGGCGGTGCTCGGCGCGGCCTTCGCAGTTCGCGAGCACGGCGCCGCGCACAAGCTGGTCGACCCGGCGATTTTTGCTGACCGGCGGTTCACCTGGGGCTCGGTCGCCACCGTCGCCGTTTCGGTCGCGCTGTTCGCGATCATGTTCGTGGTTCCGCAGTACCTGCAGAGCGTCCTCGGGGACGACCCGATCAGCGCCGGGCTGCGGCTGCTGCCCATGATGGGCGGCCTGCTCGTCGCGGGCGGCGCGGCCAGCCTGATCATGCGCGCGGCCGGCACCAGGCTCACCGTGGCCGCCGGGCTGACCGTGCTGACCGCGGGCCTGGTCGTGCTCAGCCACGTGCACCTCGCCACTGGATACGCCGTCGTGGCGGGCGGGCTCGCGCTCTGCGGGCTTGGCACCGGAGCCTCCATCGGCGCCGCGATGGACGCGGTCATGGCCGCCGCCGGCGGGGACGAGGCCGGCGTCGGCGCCGCCGTGAACAGCACTCTCCGCCAGATCGGCGGAGCGATCGCCATCGCCGTACTCGGCGGCGTTCTGTCGGCTGGCTACGCCCGCGCCCTCCGCCCGGCCCTGACCGCGCTGCCCGCCCGGGCCGCCGCCATCGCCCGCGCCTCCGTCACCCAGGCCGCCCAGCTCGCCCAGCATCTCCCATCAGGGAGGGCCCTGCAGGCCGCCGCGGGCGCCTCCTTCCTGCACGGCATGAGCATCGTCATGCTGATCTGCGCCGCTACCACCGCTCTTACCGCCCTCACCAGCCTGCGCTTCCTGCCCGGCCGCGCGTCTGCCTCGCACCGGGCGGGAATACTGAGTACCCGTGACAGTCGGACGCGAACCTGAGCCGGACTGGCGTCAGCGCAAGAAGACCGCGACCCGCGATCGCATCCACGCCGCCGCGCAGCAACTGTTCCGCGAGCGCGGATACGACGCCACCACCGTCGAGCAGATCGCGGCCGCCGCGGGTGTCTCCCACATGACGTTCTTCCGCTACTTCCCCGCCAAGGAAGACGTGGCCCTCTCCGACATCTACGACCCGATGATCGCCGCCCGGATCGCGCAGACGCCCGCGACCTGGCCCGTCAGCCAGCGAATCCGTGCGGTGCTCGTTGAGGGACTGCGACAGATCTACGACACCGACCGGGATGCACTTCTGGCGCAGAACAAGCTCATCGTGTCGACTCCCGTGCTCCGGGAACGGCTCTGGTCCAGCCAGATGACCACGCAGGAGGTCATCCTGCACGCACTGGGTCCTCGTCCCAGCTTCCAGACGAGGGTCATGGTGGCAGCCTGCCTCGCCGCGGCGAGCACCGCCGTGCTGACCTGGGTCGAGAACGACGGCACTCCCGAGCTACCCGACCTCATCGACCAGGCACTCGAAGCTCTCACAAACTGACAGATCAGTCGTGGAGATCGTCAGTCCCTGGCTGGCCGCTACTGAAGCCCGGCCCGGACCGAGGTGATGCGCTGGGTGTTGAAACCGAGCCAGTGCATCCTGCCCACGTAGCGGGCGTGCTCCACCTTGAGGCAGCGGTCCATGATCACCGTCACGCCGCCTTCCTCGGCAATCCGCGCGCCCTCCTCGTTGATCACGCCGAACTGGCACCAGAGCGCGCGGGCGTGGATCGCCACCGTTTCGCGTGCGATCCCCGGCAGCGCCTCCGGCGCACGGAAGACGTTGACGAGGTCCACCGGTCCCGGGATCTCCGTCAGGCTCGGGTAGCACTTCTCGCCGAGGATCTCGGTCTCACGCGGATTCACCGGGATGATCTGGTAACCGTGGCGCTTGAGGTAGTAGCCGACGAAGTAGCTCGCCCGCAGCTCGTTGCTCGAGAGTCCGACGATCGCGATCGTCGACGTTGTGTGCAGTACGCGCTGGATCGTGAGCGGATCCTGGTACCGCGTCAGGTCGATCATGCCCTTCCCGCCTTCTCCCCCAGCGTGGCTGCGACGCGCGCGAAACCCTGATCCAGATCCCAGATCAGGTCCTCGACCGACTCGGTGCCGACCGACAGCCGGATGCTTCCCGGCCCGACGCCCGCTGCCCGGAGCTCGTCGTCGCTCAGCTGCCGGTGCGTCGTGCTGGCGGGGTGGATGATCAGGCTCTTCGCGTCGCCGACGTTCGCCAGGTGCGACCAGAGCGTCACCCCGGAGATCAGGCTCTGCCCGCCGGCCCGGCCGCCGGCACAGTCGAACGAGAAAACCGCCCCGGCTCCGCGCGGCAGGTACTTCTCCACCAGCGCCCGGTACTTGCTCCCCGGCAGGCCGGGGTGGGTCACCTGCGAGGCCAGCTCGTTCGACTGCAGGTACGCCGCGACCGCCAGCGCGTTCTCGACGTGCCGTTCCATCCGCAACGACAGCGTCTCGAGGCCCTGCAGGAACAGGAACGCGTTGAACGGCGAGAGCGCCGCGCCGAGGTCGCGCAGGGTCTCGGCCCTGAGCTTCATCAGATAGCCGTAGGTGCCGAACGTCTCGTGGAACTGCAGGCCGTGGTAGGCGGGTGACGGATCCGCGACCACGGGAAACCGGCCGTTGGACCAGTTGAACGTCCCGGCCTCGACCACGACGCCGCCGATGCTGGTGCCGTGGCCGCCGATGAACTTGGTCGCCGAGTGGATGACGATGTCGGCGCCCCACTCGATCGGCCGGCAGAGGTACGGCGTGGCGAACGTGTTGTCGACGATCAGCGGCAGCTCGTGCTCGTGCGCGATGGCGGCCAGGGTCTCGATGTCGAGGACGTTCCCGGCCGGATTGCCGATGGTCTCGCCGAAGAACGCCTTCGTCGTCGGGCGGACGGCCTGCTTCCAGGCATCGGGGTCGTCGGGATCGACCCACGTCAGCTCGACGTTCATCTTCCGCAGCAGGTGCTTGAACTGGTTCACCGACCCGCCGTACAGGGCGGAGGACGACACCACGTGGTCGCCGGGCTGCAGGAGCGTGAAGAGCGCCGCGGCCTGGGCGGCGATGCCGCTGGCGAACGCGACCGCGCCGCAGCCGCCCTCGAGGTTCGCCACCCGCTCCTCGAACACCGCGACGGTCGGATTCATGATGCGCGAGTAGGTGTTGCCGTACTCCTGGAGATTGAAGTAGGCCGCGGCGGACTCGGGATCCTCGAACACGTAACTGGTCGTCTGGAAGATCGGCACGGCCCGCGCGCCCGTGTTCGGGTCGGGCCGCTGCCCGGCATGCAGCTGCCGGGTCTCGAAGCCAAAGTCTCGGGATTGCTCGGCGCGGGGCGGCTTGCCGGTCACGAAGGTACCTCGCTTAGAAACTCTCGGATGATGGGCGTCTGCCGCGCTTCCTCCAGCAGGAAACAGTCATGCCCGTACGGCGCCTCGATCACGTGGAACTCGACCGGCTTGCCGAGGCCCCGCAGCGCTTCGTCGATCTCAGCCGACGCCGACGGCGGGTACAGCCAGTCGGAGCTGAAGGCGATCAGCAGGGTCCGCGCGGAGATGCCCGCAAGCGCCGCGGCGAGCGACCCGCCCCCGTACTGGCGGGCGAGATCAAAATAGGTCAGCGCGCGGGAGGTGTAGAGATACGTGTTGGCGTCGAAGCGCCGGACGAATGACTCGGCCTGGTGACGCAGATAGCTCTCGACCTGGAACTCCGGCTCGGTGATCGTGTAGCGAATGTCGTCCGAGAACTGGAGCCGCCGGCCGAACTTCTCCTCCAGCGCCATGGCCGACAGGTAAGTGATGTGCCCCACCATGCGGGCCACGCCCATGCCCGAGTCGGGCGCGCAGCCCGTTCCGTAGTAATGCCCACCTTGCCAGGCGGGATCGCGCATGATCGCGTCGCGCGCAATGGAATTCCAGGCGACGCCCTGCGGGTGGAGCGCGTGCGTGCTGGCGATGGCCACGACGGCGTCGACCTGGTCGGGATAGCGGATCGCCCATTCGAACGCCTGCATGCCGCCAAGGGAGCCCCCGGCCACCGCCGCCAGGCGCTCGATGCCGAGCTCGGCCAGGAACGCGCGCTGCGTCCGGATCATGTCCGCGACGGTGATCACCGGGAAGTCCGCTCCGTAGGGCTTCCCGGTAGCCGGGTCGGTGGCGGACGGTCCCGTGGTCCCGCGGCAGCCGCCGAGCAGATTGGTCGATACGACGAAGAAGCGGTCGGTGTCGAAGGCCTTGCCCGGCCCGATCATCCCGTCCCACCAGCCGAGTCCCTTGCCGGCCGAGCCGTCGCGATCCTCGGCCCCGAACCCGTCGCGGGTGCTTTCCTCGCCCGGGACCTTGGCGAAGCCCGCCGCGTGAGCGTCCCCGCTCAGCGCGTGACAGACCAGGATCACGTTGTCGCGGCCGGGCGAGAGGACGCCGTAGGTCTCGTACGCCACGCGGACCGGGTGCAGGTCCCGCCCGCAGTCCAGGTGCACGGGGCCGGGCAGGTCGAGATACTGGGTCTCGATGGTGCCGACGGAACCGGCGGAACCGGCCGTGAGCTTGGAGGCTGGCTCCGACATGGGGGCTATGATAGCCCGCCCCGTTCGGTATATTGTCAACCAGCTCAATAGGGAAATTCGGCGAGGTGGAGGGGTATCCCGACATGACTACGGTCACCAATGGCGTCAACGTGCAGGCACTCCTGGATGCGCGCGAGGCGCTTAAGGGCGCGCCGGAAGCGGCACAGTTCACCTGGCGCGCGTCGGCCAAGTGGCAGGAAGGCGTTCACAGCCAGATCAAAGTCCAGAGCTTCTTTGGCCTCGGCCAGGAGCAGAGCCACAAGGCAGAGTCGTCGTTCGAGGCCGACCACCCGGAGGTCTTCGCGGCCGAGGATAACGGGATCACCCCGATCGAGTACCTCATCGTAGGCCTCGCGAGCTGCCTGATCGGGGGGGTGGCATCGGTCGCGGAAAACCGGGGCATCCAGCTCCACTCGGTCGAGGCGACCGTCGAGGGCGCGCATGACATCCGCGGGATCCTCGGCGCCGACAGCGACGTCCGCAACGGGTACAACGACATCAAGGTCACGTTCACCATCGACGCGGACGCATCGAGGCAGGAGATCGAGGCGCTGGTGGCCCAGTCGCAGAAGCGCTCGGCCGTGTTCGACGCTCTCACCAACCCCACGAACGTCACCGTCGAAGTCGCCTGAGGGGGCGGACATCGAGCGCACTTCCGCGGTCGTCATCGGCGCGGGGCATGCCGGCCTCGCGGCCAGCCACTTCCTGACCAGTCAGTCCGTCGATCATGTCGTGCTGGAGCGCGGCGAAGTCGCGAACTCCTGGCGGCGGGAGCGGTGGGACTCGCTGCGGCTGCTCACGCCGAACTGGCTGAGCCGCCTGCCGGGCCTTCCCTATGAGGGCCCGGATCCCGACGGCTACATGACGACGGCGGAAGTGACCGAGCTCATCGAGCGGTTCGCCGGCCGGTCCCGCGCGCCCGTCCGGACCGGTGCGAACGTCACGTCTCTGCGGCGCACCGACGATGGGTACCACGTCGCGACGAGCACCGGCGAGATCGCCAGCCAGACGGTGGTCATCGCGAGCGGCGCCTGCAACCGGCCCGTCGTGCCGGCGGTTGCGGCGGCGGTGCCCGCGGCGGTCGAGCAGTTCACGGCGCTGGACTACCGGGACCCGGCCAAGCTTCCCGAGGGCGGCGTGCTGGTGGTCGGAGCATCGGCGACGGGCGCGCAGCTGGCCGCCGAGCTGGCCCGGTCGGGCCGGCCGGTGACCCTGTCGGTGGGCGAGCATGTGCGCCTGCCGCGCACTTACCGCGGACGCGACGTGCTGTGGTGGATGGATTCCGCGGGCGTGTGGGATCAGCGGTACAACGAGGTCGACGACCTGACCCGGGCCAGGCGGCTGCCCTCGCCCCAGCTCGTCGGCACCCCCGAGCGGTCGACGCTCGACCTCAACGCCCTCGCATCGATGGGCGTCGAGCTGGTCGGCCGGTGGGCCGCCGCGCGCGACGGCCAGGCGCTGTTCTCCGGCGGCCTGCGCAACGTGCTCGCGCTGGCGGATCTCAAGCTGGAGCGGCTGCTGGACACGTTCGACGAGTGGGCCCGGCTGCACGGGCGCGACAGCGAAGTCGGCCCTCCCGAGCGCTGCCAGCCGACCCGTGTACCCGAGTCATCGCGGCTGCAGATTGACCTGCGCCGCGGGGAGATCCGCTCGATCGTGTGGGCCACCGGCTACCGGCCGGACTATCGCTGGCTCGACGTGCCCGTACTCGACGCGAAGGGCCAGCTGCAGCACGAGGGCGGCGTGGTCGCGAGCCCGGGCCTGTACGCTCTCGGGCTGCCCGTCCTGCGCCGGCGCCGGTCGACGTTCATCTGCGGCATCGAAGACGACGCGCGGGCAGTCATCGATCACCTGGCCCGGCACCTGGCCCGCTGAGCCGCCGGACCGCCGAGTCGAAAGTCGCGAGACGGCCAACATGGCGCATAGACCGTCCATAGTGGCCGTCTCGCGACTTTCGGGCGGGCGGCAGGCAGCAGGCGCGTGCATGCCTCCATCGTATTTCCTACTCATCTAGACGTCTTAATAGGGATTTAGCTAAGCTGCAGGCAGACGACCCGTCCGGGACCGATCCGGGCCGGTCACGACGATCCCATCCGCAACCGGAAGGTTTCCGCATGCCCGTAGCATCCCGCCCGTCCCGCCGACCGCAGCTCCGGCTCCGGGGGCCTGCCCTCGCGGTCGCGGTGACCGTGCTTGCCGGTGCCGCCCCGGCCGCCATGCTGTCGGCTGGTCCGGCCCTGGCCGGGACCGCGCCCACGGCGCCGCCGCCGGTCACGGTCCTGACCAGCCACGCAAGCAAGGCCGGCGGCGACTTCTTCATCTCGCCCTACGGCGACCAGGGCACCTATGCCAACGGGCCAGAGATCCTCAGCCCCGGCGGCAAGGTGATCTGGTTCCATGCCGTCCCGGCAGGCGAGGAAGCCGCTGACTTCAGGGCCCAGACCTACCACGGGCAGCCGGTACTGACGTGGTGGCAGGGCACCGGCCTCGGCGGCCTGTCGCAAGGCACGGACTACATCTACAACGACCGCTACCAGCAGATCGCCACCGTCCAGGCTGGCAACGGCTACAGCGCGGACGGGCACGAGTTCCTGATCACGCCGTGGAATACGGCGCTGATCCTGTCCTATGCGACCGCGACCGCGAACCTCACCTCGATCGGCGGCCCGGCCGATCAGACCGTGATCGACGGCATCGTGCAGGAGATCGACATCAGGACGGGGAAGGTCCTCTTCCAGTGGAACAGCGCCGACCACGTCCCCTACGGCGAAAGCGAGCAGCCGCTGCCCGCTTCGGCCAGCACGCCGTGGGACTGGTTCCACGTCAACGCCGTGAAGGTGGCACGCAACGGCAGCCTGCTCATCGACGCGCGCGATACCTGGACCACCTATGACGTGAGCCTGCGCACCGGGCACATCAACTGGCAGCTCGGCGGCAAGGACAGCACCTTCACCGAGGCCGCCGGGCCGGGGCAGGTGCTCGACAACGCCAGCGAGATCTTCGCCTGGCAGCACGACCCGCAGCAGGTCGGGCCGAACGAGTACACGTTCTTCGACAACGAGAGCTCGGGCATCCCGGAGCTGTCCACGAGCCGGGTCGTCACCGTGAAGCTCAACGTCCGCACCAGGGTGGCCACGCTCGTCTCGTCGATCGACCAGCCCGAGGGCCTGGTCGCCGCGTCCCAGGGCAACGCGCAGACCACCCGCCGCGGCGACGTCGTCGTCGGCTGGGGCGCGCTGCCTTACTTCTCCGCCTTCAGCCGGTCCGGCGCGCTGCTGTTCAACGCCGAGTTCCCGGCCGGAGTCAACACCTACCGCGCCTACCAGCTCCCCTGGCCGCCACGGCCACGGAAGTCTCACCGCCGGTAGCCGCTGCGGCGGTACCGCGCGATCGTGCGGCCGGAACGGGAACGTTCGGTTCCCGGGCCGGCCGCACCTCGTTGCGCCGAGCGGGTTGTGTCCGGTTCATCCTTATATATTATTCAGACATGAAAAGTAGAGAATATGTCCGCTCGGAGACCCGCCTCGGCGACCTGATCGCCGCAGTCCGCAGCGTGACCCGGCAGGGAGCGGACTGGACGCAGACCGCCGACCTGGTTGCCCTTGAGCTCAGGCTGCGCCTGCCCGGACCGGACATCCTCACCGCCGAGCAGCGTTACGGTGATCCGCTCGGCTACCGGTGTCACCTGCTGCACGCCGACCCGGACGGGTCCTTCTCGATCGTCGCGCTCGTCTGGCGGCCCGGCCAGGCCACGCCGGTCCACGATCACGTGGCCTGGTGCGTCACCGGCGTCATTCAGGGGACGGAGCACGAGGAACGATACGAATTGCGCGACGACGGCTGGCTGGCGGTGACCGGCACCGCCGACAGCCCGGCGGGCGACGTCGTCGGCCTCGCCCCGCCCGGAGACATCCACCGGGTCACCAACCGCGGCGCCGAGACCGCCATCTCACTGCACATCTACGGCACCGACCTGAGCCGGCTGGGCAGCAGCATCCGCCGCGTGTACACCCAGCCCGTCGTCGCCGACGAAGCCCGCTGAGCCTGGCCGCCGAGGTCTCAGTGCACGCCGTCGCAGCCAGCCGGGGCATGTTGACGTTCCTGTCCGGTGATTGACACGAGGCGTTTACCCGCATGCGGCCTGCGGCCCGCACACTAAGCACCTACGTGACGTTAAGGACTCGTCGCGGCAAGTACGCCAATTGCCAGCACAGGTTGGTTACCGAGAGGACGTAAGCAGATGACCAACTCGGATGAGCCACGTGAGCACTCGCACGACGCAACCGGATCACCGCGGCAGCCCGGCCGGCTGTTCGCTCCGGGCCTGAGCCGACGCCGTTTCCTGCAGTACACGGGCCTCGGCACTGCAGCGGCCGCCGCGGCCGGCATCAGCAGCGCGCCGGCGGCCGCTGCCGCAACCCGCACCGCGGCCAGGGTGCTGCCCAGGGGCTGGAGCGGGACCGTCGCCGACGTGAAGCACGTCGTGATCCTCATGCAGGAGAACCGCTCCTTCGACCACTACTTCGGGACGCTCCGGGGAGTGCGCGGGTTCGGCGACAAGCAGATCCTCGCCTACCAGAACGGAAACACCGTCTTCCAGCAGCCCGATGCGGCCCGCACCGACCTCGGCTACCTGCTCCCCTACAACCTCACCGACCAGACCGACGGCGATCTCGACCACAGCTGGACGGGCGACCACGCAGCGCGGCACGGCGGGCTGTGGAACAACTGGGTGCCGGCCAAGACCCAGGAGACCATGGGCTACTTCACCCGCGACGAGATCCCGTTCCAGTACGCGATGGCCGATGCGTTTACCATCTGCGACGGCTACCACCAGGCGATCATGGCGCCCACCAGCCCCAACCGGATGTACTTCTGGACCGGGACGTCGGCTGGCTGGACGAGCAACCCGGACGACTACACCGTCGACTTCGGGTCCGACGCGGGGACGCCCGAGGTTACGACCTATCCCGAACTCCTGCAGAAGGCCGGCGTCAGCTGGCAGGTGTACACGAACAACCAGGTCGGCGACAGCGGCAGCTTCCCTGACTATTTCCTCGGCGACTACGGCGACAACCCGCTGTGGTTCTACCAGCAGTACAACACCACCAACAGCGTCGATGGCGGCACCGGCGTGCTGGCCTCCCGCGGGGCGGTGACGCCGTGGCAGACGTCCGCGGGCGCGCCGCCGATGAGCGAGACCCACGCCGCGTACGTGCTGTCGTCGTTCATCAACGACGTCAAGAGCAGCAGTCTGCCCCAAGTGTCGTGGATCGTCGCCCCGGCCGGCTACTGCGAGCACCCGTCCTACACGCCCGATTACGGCGCGCATTACGTGAACACCGTGCTCCAGGCGCTGTTCTCGAACCCCGACCTGTGGAAGACCACCGCGCTGTTCATCACCTACGACGAGCACGACGGGTTCTTCGACCACCAGCTCCCGCCCTTCCCCGAGGCGAGCGTCTCCGACGAGCACATCGACGGACTGCCGATCGGGCCGGGAACGCGCGTTCCGATGCTCATCTGCTCGCCGTGGACCCGCGGCGGCTACGTGGACTCCAACGTCTACGACCACACCTCGATGCTTCAGTTCCTGGCCACCTGGACCGGGGTACAGCCAGTCAACATCACCCCGTGGCGGGCGTCCGTGACCGGCGACCTGACGGCCGCGTTCGACTTCGAGCACCCGGACTTCTCGATCCCGGAGAACATTCCCACGCTCGACCAGACCTGGGCCCTGACCCAGCTGACCGGCGGATCGACGACCCCGCCGGCCGAGGGCGACCAGGAGATGCCCGCTCAGGAGCCTGGCACCCGCCCGCACCGCCCGACCCTCTACCGGCTGCAGGCGGACGTGACCGTTGACCGGAAGACCAGCCAGGTCACGGCCGCGCTCAAGAACACCGGCAAGCTCGGCGTCTCGTTCTCTGTCTACCCGGACGCCTACCTGCCGCCAAGCTGCACGCCGGTCACCGTTCTGCCGCATTCGCCTGGCTCCTACGCCTGGGACGCAACGCTGACCGGCGGCAAGTACGCGTTCTCGGTCTACGGACCCGACGGGTTCCTCAGCAGCTTCGCCGGCACGGTGGCGCCCGCGGGCAAGAACGCCGGCGCCGTCCCGGGCGTCGAGGCCACCCTGCGGCGCAGGGAGGTCGAGCTCAAGCTGGCCAACCACGGCCAGGCGGACGTCACCTACACCCTGACCAGGAACGACTACGAGGGCCGCACCAGGACGGTGACCGTGAAGGGAGGCAGCGCCAAGACCGTCGGCTGGCCGGTCAACCGGGACGGCTACTACGACGTGGTGATCACCAGCGACACCAGCGACGGCTTCCGCCGCCGCTACGCGGGTCGCCTCGCCTGAGCGACAGCCTCGCGCCCGGGCTTCAGGGTCCGGGCGCCACGGCCGTCGCCGCCATTGCGCTCGTGCCAGCGGCGCCGTCCGCTCCGTTCTGCTCGGCGGCCGGCGCGCCGGCCCCGGAGAGCTGAGTACGGATATCGTCCGCTTCGGGGGCGCCGACGGCGGCATAGCCGGTGAGCGCCTCCTGCCAGTGATGCCGGGCCTGAAGAGTGTCGCCGAGAGCCTCGCAGGCGCGCGCGAGGCCGGCATGCGCGCGAGCCGTTACCAGTGGCGAGGTGATTTCGGATGCGAGCCGGAGAGCGCTGGCGTAGTGCGCGCGCGCCTGTCCGGGTTGGCCCGTCCGGAGCAGCACGTCACCGAGGCCGTTAAAACCGTCGGCCTCCAGAATTCGAATGCCAGTCGCGCGGCACATGGCCAGGCTCCGCTCAATGTTCGCGGCGGCCTCCTCGTGGCGGCCGAGCTCCAGGTAAAGCTCGCCGAGTTTGAGCAGGATCTCGGGTTCATTGGAGTCGGCCGTTTCGTGAAAGAGCGTCATGGCCTGCTCGAGGTATCCGGCCGCCTCCTCGTAACGGCCTAGCCGCTTGGTAAGAGTGCCCAGTCTGGCCAGGGCGAGGCCTTCGCCCTGCCGGTCGCCGATTTCGCGGCACAATTCCAGTGACTGCTGATAGCAGCCCGCCGCCTCCAGGTTGCGGCCCTGCCGGCGCCGGGCGAGGCCGAGGTTGCCGAGCGCGCGGGCCTCGCCCAGCCGGTCGCCGAGGTCACGGTGCATGGCGACGGCTTCCTGCAGGTGGAGGTCGGCCTGCTCGTAGTGGCCCACGTGCATCTCATCCAGGCCGATGTTGGCTAGCGCAAGCGCCTCCCCCGCGCGGTCGCCGGCCTCGCGGAAGAGGTCGAGCGCCTGCCGGCCGTAGTCAGCAGCCTCCTGAAACCGGCTCAGCTGGGAGTTAACGATGCCGATATACGTGACGGCCCTGGCTTCGAGTGACGGGTCACCGGTGCGGCGGGCGGCATCGAGCGCCAGGCTGAAGACCGTCATGGCCTCGGAATAATGACTGCCATTGATGAGGTAACGGGAAAGGATCGTGGCCAGCTGCGTCGTGTAGCCGGTCCAAGTGCGGGCGGCGGTGTGAACGACGGCCGCTACTAAGGCGGCCCGCTCGCGATCCAGCCATCCCCGTGCGGCCAGGGCATCGGCTAGCGGCGGGACCGGCGTGGCCGGCTGGGGGATGCCGGGGCGCCGGTGCCGCTCGGCCGGGAGCAGGATGTCCATCGCCATCGCAGCGGTGTGCAGGTAGTGGTCGAACAGCCCGGTCAGCGCCGCCGGCCGTTCGTCCTCGTCATCGTCGCCGACCGCCAGCTCGGAGGCGTAGGCCCGGAGCAGGTCATGCATCCCGTACCTGCCCGGAGACGGGACGGACAGAAGATGCGCGCGGGACAGCACGTCAATGGCCCGGCGTGTCTGCGGCAATCCCACGCCGGCCAGGGCCGCGGCCGCGTAAAGGTCGAAGTCAGGGCCGGGATGCAGGCCAAGCAGCCGGAAGGTCCTGGCGGCATCGGCGTCGAGGTGGTCGTAGGACCAGGAGAGCACGGTTCGTACCTGGCTGCGCGAGTCCCCGCCCGCCTCCAGCAAGTCCAGGCGGGTGTGCATATCAGCTAGCTCGGCCGTCAACTCGGCCAGCGGCGCGGCCGGGCGGCTGGCAGCGAGTTCGGCCGCCACCCGCAGTGCCAGCGGCAGGCAGCAGCACTGGCCAGCCAGCGCGGCGGCCGCGCCGGGTTCGGCGTCTACCCGCGGCCCGATCAGCGTCCGCAGCAGCGCCACGGCCTCCGGCAGCGGGAGCACGTCCAGGTCCAGGCGGGTCGCGCCTTCTCTGGCCACCAGCCCCGCTAGCGCGTCCCTGCTGGTCACCAGCACGATGCAGGTACCGGTGCCGGGCAGGAGCGGCCGCACCTGATCGACCGATCCGGCGTTGTCCAGCAGGATCAGCATCCGCTTGCTTGCCATCAGGCTGCGGTAACGGGCCGTGCGTTCTTCTTCTTCAGCCGGGATGTCCTCGCTGGACAGCCCCAGGGCGCCGAGGAACCTGGCCAGAGCATCGGTCGCGCGCACCGGCTGACCGGGGTCGTAGCCGCGGAGATTCACATACAGCTGGCCGTCGGGAAACCGGTCAGCGACCTGGTGGCTCCAGTGGACGGCGAGCGCGGTCTTGCCCACCCCCGCCGTGCCGCCGATCGCTGAGATCACGATGGCTTCGCCGCCCCGGGTCTCAAGCTGTCCGAGCAGTTCGGACAGCTCCCCGAGCTCGCCGGAACGGCCGGTGAAGTGCCGGACCGTGGGCGGCAGTGCCCGGGGCGTGATCCGGGAGGCCTCAGGCTGCACCGCTCCGGCCGGCTCGCCACCGGTTAGCGACGGGTGAGCGGCGAGTATTTGCTGGTGCATCTCGCGAAGGTCGGGCCCAGGTTCAAGACCGAGCTCCGCGACCAGCACCTGCCGCACGTTCCGGTAGGCGGCAAGCGCATCACCCTGCCGTCCGCACCGGTACAGCGCCAGCATCAGGGTCGCGTGCAGGTGCTCGCGCAGCGGGTGCATGCGGACCAGCCGGTACAGCTCCGGAATCACTCTGGCGTGGCCGCCTGAGCGCACGTCCGCATCCAGGCGAGCCTCCAGCACCTGCAGCCGCATCTCCGCCAGCCGCGGCGCTTCCCGCTCCGCCAGCACCGGCGATCCCGCGTCGGCGAGCGGATCTCCGCGCCACAGTGACAGCGCCGCGCGGGCCTGCCCGGATACCTGAGCCCAGCGGCCCGCCCGCATCGCCGACAGCGTCGCCGATGCCAGCGACTCGAACCGGGCGACATCGAGTTCTCCCGCCTCGACCCGGATCGAATATCCTCCGGCCCCGGTGCCTATCCGGCTGTCGCCGTTTTCGCCGAGCACCTGGCGCAGCCGCTTTACATAATTCCGCACCGTCATCTCCGCCGACCGCGGTGCCATTTCACCCCACAGCGCCTCGGCAAGGTCGCCAACAGGCACCACCTCATTGGCATGAAGCAAAAGCGCGGCCAGTACCGCCCGCTCGCGGCTGCGCGTCACCGCGATAACAGCGCCCTCTTGGCGCACCACTAGCGGCCCGAGCAGGCCGAACTCCATCGCACCAGCCATACCGACGTGATCACCCGCGTCCCGCCGCTCGTGTACTAACTGGATCCTAACTAGCTCCTAAACCCGCGGGAAATACTTGCGCCAAAAGTGGAGCCATTCCCATCGCCCGTCGATCCGGATTAGGAGTGCTGGTTTTTATGGCCGCAGGGAGAGCAGGCGACCCGGAGGTAAGGCCGATGTCCCGCAAGGCCAGGGTCTATTTTGCGGTCGCCGCCGCGGCCGTGCTCGTGGCGGCGGTTCTCCCTGCCAGCCTGATAACCGCATCAGCGGGCGCATCGACCACGGCGTGCGGCAGTTCGTGTACCAGCCCCTACAACGAGTCGGACGGGAGCGGCGAGGCGCTCACGGTGTCGGGAAGCAGCGTGGACATGGCGACCGCCAGCACGACTAACTCCGCGCAGGACTGGACTCCTGAGCAGGAGGGCGATGTCGCGAACGCGGTCGCGGCCGGAGTCCTGTCCGCGAAGCTGAACATGCTCTACAGCACCGATCAGCTGGTCGAGTTCCAGTACGCGCCGGATGGAGTCCCCTCGGACAAGTGCCTGGCCAACACCGCCTCCGACGTCGTCGGTTTTGACGAGACCGGACAGTGGTGGGTACCAACGCTGACGGTCGTGCTGGCGCAGTGCGGGATCACGGCCCAGAGCCTGTGGATCCTGGACGCGAGTAACGAGGCCAATGGCTACGTCGACCTGATCAACGCGGGGTGGCTGTCCGCATACAGCTACGGCAACGCGACCGCGGCGGCCTCCGACAGCCTTACGAGTCCGTTTGCCGAGGCGCCCGTGCTGACGATCAACAGCAGCGGCAGTGTCGTGCTCGCACCGCTGAGCGAGATCGGCGGCGTCGTGTCCGCGAGCCAGATGTGGTCGGCCTGGTCGGCACCGGTTCAGTCGGCGCTCCGGGCAAAGGTCGCCAACGCCCGAGCCAGCTCGGGCTGACCGCCCGCTAACGACCCGATTTTCGAGCGGGCCGGCCACGTGCTGGGCCGGCCCGCCAGGCAGTGATCCTCCTACACCCGCGAGGTAAGAGCATGAACTCCCGCATACTGCGTACGCTGCGCCGCCCCCGGCAGGTAAGCCTCATGGCGCTGGCGGTGGCTTCCTTAGTCGCGGGCAGCCTGGCGGCGGTCCAGGTGACCGCTGGCCGCGGGGCTCCGGTCGCGCAGCCAGGCGCGGCGGTACCGGTGCACGTGGTGCCGACCGACCGGGTGCGGGTTCCCGCGATGCCGTCCGCGCACCGGCCGCCCACCTCCTGGCCGGCTGCGGCCACCGCCACGGTGACCGTCGCCGCACCGCCGGGGCTCGCCGCGCGGGCCGCAGCCGCGCCATCGGCCGGGTCGGCACGCGCGGGGGGCCTGCCGGTATGGATCGGGCCGCCCGACTCCGCGGCCGATGCCACCACCACAGTGGCGGTGGCAGGAAGCGGCGCCGGAACCGCCGTGTCCCGCGCACGGGTGAGCCTGGCCTCCCAGGCCGGCGCCCGGGCGCTCGGAGTGCGGGGCGTCGTACTGTCCGTAGCGCGCGCCGACAGCGCCGCGCAAGCGGGCCGGGTGCACGTCAGCGTGTCGTATGCGGGCTTCGCGCAGGCCTACGGCGGTAACTACGGCTCGCGACTGCGGCTCGTGGAACTACCCGGCTGCGCGCTGACGACTCCGGGCGTCGCCAGGTGCCGGACCCAGACGCCGCTCCGGTCGCTGAACGACGTGCGGCGGGACTGGGTCGGCGCGGACGTGACGCTGCCCGGAACCGTCACGGCGTCGGCTGCGCCCGGTCCCGGCGCGACCGCGCCCGAGTTTGCGCTGATGGCAGCCATCCAGCCCCCAGCCGTCGTGCTGGCGCTCGTGGCCGGGCCGTCGGGCTCGGCGGGCAACTTCGCCGCCGAGCCGCTCTCGGAGGCGAACACGGCCTGGGTCAGCGGCCCGTCGTCGGGCGCGTACACGTACTCCTATCCGGTCACCGTCCCGCCAGTGCCCGGAGGGCTCGCACCGACGGTGGCGCTGAGCTACAACTCGCAGGCCACCAGCGGGCTGACCTCCGCCACCAACAACGACGCGTCCTGGGCCGGCGCCGGCTGGGACTACTCGCCCGGATTCATCGAGACGGATTACACCACCTGCTCGCAGGACGCGGGGGAGCCAGACACCGGCGACCTGTGCCCAAACGGGGAACAGGTGTCGCTATCGCTGAACGGGGTCACCACGCCCCTAGTCGACGGCAGCGGCAAATGGGCCGCTGAGTCCGACGGCGGTGAGACCGTCAAGCAGTCCGGCACGTCGTGGGAGATCATCGAACCGAACGGGACGCAGTACTGGTTCGGGCTGAACCAGCTCCCCGGTTACGCCGCCGGCGACCCGCTCACCAATAGCCTGTGGACGGTCCCGGTCTGGGAGGGCTGCGGCCAGGCCGCCTTCTGCAGCCTGCCGTGGCGTTACAACCTGGACTACGTCGTCGATTCGCACGGCGACGCGATCGCCTACTTCTACAACCCGCAGACCAGCTACTACGCCGAGCAGAACGGCACGACCGGCACCGGCGCCTACACGCAGGGCGGAGTGCTCGCGAAGATCGAGTACGGCCTGCGGGCCGGGCAGGTCTACGGCTCCACCCCGGCCGCGCAGGTGACCTTCATTTCCGCCGCCGGCCGGCAGGACGCGCCTACGGACCTGAGCTGCGCGTCCGGCGCTGCGTGCGCCGTCACGTCGCCCACGTTCTGGACCGACGACGCCCTGACCACCATAACGACGCAGGCGCTGGAGAACGCCACCCTCGCCAGCGTGGACTCCTACGCCCTGGCCACCAGCTACCCAGCAACCGGCGACCCGACCACCTCCCCGTCGCTCTGGCTGTCCTCGATTACCAGGACCGGACTAGACGGCGGAACGACGATCACCCTGCCGCCGGTCAGCTTCGCGGGCACGCCGCTGCCCGGCCGGGTGGAGACCGCGGCTGATAACGCCGCCGGATACTCGGACCTGACCGGGATCTACCTGACGAGCGTCACCGCCGATACGGGCGGGGTGACCTCCATCGGGTACTCGCCGGCGGATCCCGCGCCCTGCGCCGCGGGGACATTCCCGGCCCCGGACGCGAACACCGCCGCGTGCTACCCCGGCTACTGGACTCCAGCGGGCAGCACATCGCCGGTCCAGGACTGGTTCAACCTCTACACGGTTGGCAGGGTCACGAAGGCTGATACCACCGGCGGCGACCCGAATGTGGTCACCAGCTACGCCTACACCGGCCCGGCCTGGCACTACGATTCCGGCACGATCAGCCGGTCGGCCACCGTTACCTGGGACCAGTACCGCGGCTTCCAGCAGGTGACGACCGAGACCGGCACCGCGCCCGACCCCGTCACCGAGACGACCGCCACCTTCCTGCAGGGCATGAGTCAGGACGGCCCGCCCAGCAACACCGGGCCGGTGGTCACGGTCACCACGTCCCGCGGTCAGCAGGTCACTGACCTGGACCAGTTCGCCGGAATGCAGCTGGAGCAGATCGTGTACGACGGGGCCGGCACTGGGCAGGAAGTCACCGACACGATCAACCTGCCGTGGACGTCGTCGGCGATCGCGGTGAACACGAGCCTGGACCAGGCCGCCTACATGACCGGCGACAGCTCTCTCCTGACCTACACCGCGCTCGGGGGCGGCGGAGTCCGGGAGTCGGTGCAGAACTACACCTACAACTCCTACGGTCTGCAAGCCTCCGACTCCGATATCCCCGACACGGGAAACTCCGCGGAGGACACCTGCGCCACCACCACCTACGCGGTCAACACCGGGACCTGGCTGGTAGACCTGCCCGCCGTCGCAACCGTAGACGCCGGTCCCTGTAACGCCTCCGGAGACGGCACCGGCGCCCTGGTGTCGCAGACCGAGGACTTTTACGACGGCGGCTCGCTCGGCGGCTCCCCCACCGCTGGCAACCTCACCAAGACCGAGCAGGCCACCGCAGTCGGTTATTTCGACACCTCCTCCGCCACCTACGACGAGTACGGCCGCGTGCTCACCTCGACCAACCCCGACGAGAACATCACCACCACCGCCTACACTCCGGCGACTGGCGCCGAGCCCACCTCGGTGCAGGTGACCGACCCGATGGGCCTGGTCACCACCACGACCTACGACGCCGCCCGAGAGCAGCCCCTGACTGTCATCAATCCGGCCGGCAACCAGACCACGGACGCCTACGACGCTCTCGGCCGCGAGACCGCCGAGTGGACGGCTGGGAATCCCACCTCGGGCCCGGCCACGACCACGTGGAGCTACACGATCAGCAACAGCGCCCCGTCGGTCGCCGTCGAGCAGGACCTCGAGCCAGGCGGCAGCTACCTGGCCACCGACACCATCGACGACTCCTTCGGCCAGGTCCGCGAGGTCCAGGAGGAGACAGCCAGCGGCGGCACCGATGTCAGCGACACCACCTACAACTCCGACGGCTGGCAGGCGCTGGACTCCGGGCCTTATTACGTCTCCGGCCCGCCTTCCGGCACGCTGGTCGAGGCAGCGAGCAGCAGCGTCCCGGACGAGACCGGATCGGACTATGACGGCGACGGCCGCGTGATCCGGCAGATTTCCTACAGCGACGGCACCGAGACCTGGGAGACCGACACCGCCTACGGCGGCAACTACACCACCGTCACCCCGCCCGCCGGCGGCACTGCGGAGACCACCTGGACCGACGGGCGCGGGCTGACCACCGCGATCTGGCAGTATCACGCCGGCGTCCCGATCGCCACATCCGACCCCGCGAGCGACTACGACGCCACTAACTACACCTACACGTCCGCCGGGAAGCTCGCGACGATCGCCGACACCGCCGGAAACGCCTGGGCGTACACCTACGACCTGCTCGGCGACCAGCTCACCCAGTCTGGTCCCGACACCGGCAAGGCCACCAGCACCTATGACGCTGCGCAGCGGCTGATGACGGTCACGAACGCCCGCGGAAAGACCATCTCCTACACCTACGACGGCGACGGCCGGAAGACCGCCGAGTACGACACCACCGGCGGCGCCCCCGAGTCCAGCAGCAGTGAGCTGGACTCGTGGACCTACGACACCCTCGCCAAGGGCGAGCCCACCTCCGACACGGCCTACGAGAACGGGTCGGCCTACACCGAGGCAGTCACTGGTTACGCCGCCGGCGGGCAGCCGTCCGGCATCGAGACCATCGTCCCGTCCAGCCAGGGCGCGCTCGCCGGCACCTACACGCAGACCTACACCTACGCTCCGGACGGACAGGTAACCTCCTATACCGACTCGGCCGCGGGCGGGCTGCCCGCCGAGACCATCACCCTCGGCTACAACGGCGCGGGAGAGGAAGACTCCCTGACCGGCGCCAGCCCGTACGCGGACTCCCTGTCCTACACCAGCCTGGGCCAGCCCTTGCAGTACACGCTGGGCACGGGCAGCGAGCCGGTTTACATCACCGACTCCTACAGCCCGCAGACCAGCGACCTCACCCGGCAGGACACCCAGACCGGTACCGCCGACACCAGCATCGATGACCTGAACTACACCTACGACGATGTCGGCGACGTCACGTCTGAAGCCGACACCCCGTCCGGAGCTGCGGCCGCGACCGACGTGCAGTGCTTCGACTATGACTATCTCGGCCGACTTGTCCAGGCCTGGGCTCAGGGCGCCGCCGGCTGTGCCGCCACCCCGTCCCCGTCAGCCGAGGGCGGTGCGGCCCCCTACTGGGAGACCTACTCCTATACCGCGACCGGGGATCTCACCGGCGTCACCAGCACAACCCCGGCCGGAGCAATAACGACCATAGCCAACACCTACCCGGCCGCCGGCGCCGCCCAGCCGCACGCAGTCACAAACCAGTCCGTCGCTACTTCGTCTGGCACTACCAGCAGCAGCTATGCCTACAACGCCGCCGGGCAGCTGACCAGCGTCACGAGCAGTGCCGAAAACCAGGCACTCACCTGGAACGACGCCGGGCAGCTGACGCAGGACGCCATCACCCCCGCCGGCAGCTCGACCGCCCAGGACACCGGATATGTCTACGATGCCAGCGGCGCGTTGCTGCTGACCGCCGACCCCGCCGGCTCCACGCTCTACCTGGACGACGAGGAACTCAGCCTGTCCGGCGGCACCGTCACCGGCACCCGCTACTACACCGTCGGCGGCGCTACCATCGCCACTCGCACCGGGGCCGCCACCGTGTCCTTCCTCGCCGGCGACCAGCAGGGCACCAGCACCGTCGCGATCAGTGCTGCCAGCCTTGCGGTCACGCGCCGGTACTACGACCCCTACGGCAACCCGCTCGGGACGTCGTCGGCCAGCTTCCCGGCTGGGGAGAAAGGTTTTGTCGGCGGTGCCGACGACGGTGCCACCGGCCTCACCGACCTCGGCGTCCGGGAATACCAGCCAGACACCGGTTCCTTTATCTCCACCGACCCGATCCAGAACTCCTACGACCCCCAGGACCTCAACGCCTACGCCTACGCCGCCGACAACCCCGCCACCTTGTCAGATCCCACCGGGGCGGCTCCGGACCACTGCCCTCCGGGCGTGGAGACGTGCAATAACCCGTGCGCGAAGTACGCGTCCGGCAGCAAGGCATGGCTCAAGTGCGAGGGCCTGACGTACCCCAAGACCACGTCGATGGGCTATTTGTACGACCAGATCGATCACGCCTGTATTGCTCACCATGCTCTGGGTTCTGAGACGGACGCATGGACCTGCTCCATGTATGCGGACAATCAGGTGGACCTGCTCGGGGACGGCCTGACCAAGTACGAACACGAACACGGAGAAAGATGCAACGCGAGCGCCATTCTGAGCTATGGCCTTTCGGGCTCGGCCCTGGCCGGCGAGGGGATGGAAGGCGTGGAAGTGGCAATGACAAGAGAGGTGCAGGCGGGCATGATCGCTGCCGCGGATGCGGCCGCGACTGGAGGCTACGTGGGCGCGATCCTCGGAGGAGTCTTCCTCCTCGGGCTCGCCGTCGTCATAGTCGCCTCATGCTCGGGCTAGAACGGTCATGCCACCGACGTGCGCGGCCTCTCCATAAGCCAGCCGCGAGGCTGAAGACGTTGTAGATCCCTTCAGGACGAAAGGCCGGGACGGGCGGGCCGAGCCGCATGCGGCGGACCCGCCCGGCCAGGTCGAATCCCAGAGATGTCGCGAGAGCCGCGCCCTGCGCGTTCACCTCCGGGAAGGCGAGCCGCGATCCAGGGCTCGCGTGAATCATCCCGGCGATCAGCGGCCGTGCCGCTTCTGCATCCGCCGCGATGACCGGCCCGCCGCCCCACGGCAGCTCCACTCGGTACCCTTCGAGGGCCGGCCCGGCTGGCACGAAGACCCGGTCGGCAAAAGGCGTGAGATAGCTCCGCCGATCCTCGCCCGTGGCCGCGGCATCGTGCCTGATGGCCGCTCCGATCTGGCCGCGCTCGGCGGCTACCGCGTCGCGGCCGCCAGGGTCGGGCCGCCGCCGCTGCTCCCAGATCCCGTAGGGAATCCCCTCGTCGACGAATCCCAGCCGCTCGTAGATCGGCCTGCCGAGGTCCGTGGCCGTGAGCAGGACGGTCTCCACGCGGGCCTGATGCAGCCAGTCCACCGCCGCCTTGCTCAGCATCCGGCCGAGTCCCTGGCCACGGATCTCGTCATCGACCCCGACACTGCCGAGCCAGCCCGTGCTCCCGAAGCTGACAGCGCCGGCGACACCGACTATCTGACTGTCCCGGCAGCCCACCAACATCTGCGTAGTGGGACTGGCCAGGTTGAACCGGAGGATCTCAGGCCGGAACGAGCTCAGCCCGGCACGCTCAAGGACGCCGCTCATTGCCTCGACGTCGCTGCCGGCCGCCGGGCGGAAGGTGAAACGCTCGCTGCTCACGATCACGCTCAGACGCCGCCGATCGTCGCGATGAGATCGGCCACGTTGTAGGCAGTCGGGAAGTCTGGCGCCTCGTAACGCAGGGTGCAGCCGTCGGCAAGTTCCATTCCCGGTACTAGCAGCGCGTTCTCGGTCATCGCGGTCCGGTGGACCCGGACCTCCAGGACAACCGGGCCGTCAAAGCGCAGCGGCCGGACATTCTCGCGATCGGCGAGGGCCAGGGGCACCTCCCGCTCGATCCGGTCGCAGGCCTCGTCGGGATGCAGCAGTGCCGCGGAACGTGCGCCCAGGGCCCGCTTGACCACGACCGCGTGCATGCCGGGCGCGACCTCCGCCGCCTCCGCGGCCACGCTGTCGTCGCCGGCCACCAGCACCGCCGGCACTCCCGAGTGCGCCGCCAGCGCAGTGTTCAGGCCCAGCTCGCCGACCGAGCGCCCGTTGCACCGCACGTCCGCGACGACGGCTCCGGAGATCGTGTGCGCCATGACCGACCGCGGCGTTCCGGCCTTGCCGTGATAGCCGATGAACAGGACGGCATCGATGCCGGCGTCCAGGCCGGCCATCATGCCGTCGGGCTTGGGCGAGCCGCGCAGGAGCTCGGCCCGCCGGTCCAGCCGGTCGGGCAGCAGGTTCCTGAACTGGGCGTGCGCCTCGGTCACCAGCACCGTCGAGTCCGGGTCGTAGGCGTAGACGCCGCGCACGGCCGCGCTGGCCTCGGCCGTGATCAGCGCCCGGTTGCGCTCGTACTCGCCGTGTCCGGGGCGCACATCCTCGGGGTCGACCGTTCCGCCGATGCCCTCCATGTCGACCGAGACCAGCACTCGCATAGTCATTTCGCCTTCCTCTAGCCGGGCCGCCCATACAGTACGCGGTGCGAGGATGGCACTCATGAGCGCTCGGCGATTCGATGCCCGCGTCACGTCCGATTCCAGCGGGCGGGCGGTTGTCGCCCTGCCGTTTGACCCCGACGAGGCGTGGGGGGCCAAGGCCTACCACCTCGTGGGCGGCACCATCGACACGGTGGGCGGGCTCCGCTGCAACCGGCGCCTGCGCGGCCGGATCACGCCCGACGGCGGGGACTGGGTGTTTACCCTCAACCCGATGTGGATGACCAGCACCGGCGTCGCGGTCGGCGACGACGTGATCGTCGAGCTCGCCCCGGAAGGACCCCAGCGCGGCGACCTTGCCGATGACATCGCGGCAGCGCTCGCCGCCGACCAGGCGGCGGCAGCCTTCTTCGACACACTGGCGCAGTTCTACCGCAAGGCGTACCTTCGCTGGATCGACGCGACGAAACGCTCGCCGGACCTGCGCGCGGCGCGCATCGCCGAGGTCGTCGACCTGCTCGCCGCCGGGGTGAAGGAACGACCGCGACCCTGACGGCGGGATGAGGGGGGATGGACCGGTGGCTGCGGATTCCGCGGTGCGGGTGACGCTGGCCGAGCTGGTGGCGACGTTGTCGCTGGTCGCAGACCTCGGCATGGGACGGCCCATGGACCGCGCCCTGCGCCAGACCGTCATCGCCATGCGCCTCGGGACCACGGCCGGGATGGATCAGGCGGCCCGGACCTCCGCGTACTACACCTCACTGCTGGCCTGGGTGGGATGCGCCACCGAGACCAGTGAGGTGGCGGCGCTGTTCGGCGACGAGACCGAGGTCTACGCCGACACCCGCGACGAGGACCTGACGCGCGCCGCGCTGGCGGTCTTCGTCGCCCGTCACCTCGGCCGCGGCCGGTCCGGTTTCCGGCGGATCGAGATGGTCGGCACATTCGTGGCCACGGCCGGCCGCTCGGTGCAGCAGGTCATGATGGCGCACTGCCAGGCGGCGAGCGATTTCGCCGGGTGGCTGGAGCTCGGACCCGCGGTGTGCGAGCCGCTCCTCCAGGCGTTCGAGCGATGGGACGGCAAGGGCATACCCGGCTCGGCCGGCGCCGATGCCCTGGCCCCGGCCATCCGCCTGGTACAGCTGGCCGACATCATCGAGGCGTTCAGCCACTCCGGCGGCACACAGGCCGCGCTGCAGGTAGCGCGCGAGCGGCGGGGCACGCAGTTCGATCCGGATCTCGTGGACTGCTTCTGCGACCGCCCCGGCGACATCCTCGACGGGCTCGAGGGCATCTCCGCCTGGGATGAGGTGATTGCGCTCGACCCGCGACTCGGCGCGACGCTCACCGACGACCAGCTCGACCGGGCGCTCGCCGCGTTCGCTGACTTCAGCGACCTCAAGTCGCCGCTCCGCCTTGGCCACTCCCGCGGCGTGGCCGAACTGGCCGCCCGGGCCGGCCCTGCGCTGGGCCTCCCGGCCGACCAAGCGATCATGCTGCGCCGCGCGGCGCTGGTCCACGACATCGGCATGATCGGCGTCCCGAGCAGCGTGTGGGACGAGCCCGGCGACTGGACCATCTCCCAGCGTGAGCGGGCCCGCACCCACCCGTACCTGACCGAGCGCATGCTTGCCCGCACGCCGTCACTGGCCCAGGTCGGGCACTGCGCCTCACTGCACCACGAGCGGCTCGACGGCTCCGGTTACCCGCACGGTCTGCGCGGAGATGCCATCTCGCTGCCAGCCCGAGTACTCGGGGCCGCAGATGTCTACAACGCCCTGCGCCAGCCTCGTCCGCACCGCCAGGCGCTCGACGCCGCCGACGCCGAGCGGACGCTGCGCGACGAGGTGCGCGCGGGGCGCCTGGACGGCGACGCGGTCCAGGCCGTGCTCAAGGCGGCCGGCCATCGGCCCCGCCGCCGGGCCGGACTGCCGTCGGGACTGACAGCGCGCGAGGCCGAGGTGCTGATCCGCCTCGGCCGGGGACGCTCAAACCCCGAGATCGCGGCGGAGCTCCACGTCAGCCGCAAGACCGTCTCCACCCACCTCGAGCACATCTACGCCAAGCTCGGGGTGAAAACCAGGACCGAGGCCGCCCTGTTTGCCATGCGGCACGGCCTGATCGAAGCCTCCGGCGAGCCCGGGGCCTGACGAAAAGATCGGGTAGTTGCCCGATCCGCTCGCGGCTGCGGATCCGTAGAACGGATCCATGAGCACGACGTCACCTGATCACGGCCCCGCCGCCACCGTCCCGCAGTTCGCGCTCGCCGGATCGTTCCTTGAGGGCCTCGCGGCCCAGGACTTCGCCCGGCTTGGGGGCGCTCTCACCGCCGACGTCCGGCTCCGCGCCCTGCTGCCGCCCGGCTTCAGGGAGTGGACCGGCGCCCAGGTGATCGCCGACCAGTTTGCCCACTGGTTCGGCAACACCGAGGACTTCGAGCTCGTCGATGCCACGGTGGGCGAGGTCGGCGGCCGCCTGCACCTGCGGTGGCGGCTCCGACTTCAGGCCGAGCGGCTCGGCCCCGGCTGGTTCACCGTCGAGCAGCTGGCCTACGCCGACGCCACCGATGGCGGCCACATCGACCGGATCGACCTGCTCTGCACGGGCTACCGGCCGGAGACCGACAATGGCTGACCCGCTCGCGACCTGGGGCGGCTGGGCGCCCGCGATCCGGGACGACCCGTTCCGGCACTTTGCCGAGGCCCGGTCGCGCTGCCCGGTCCAGAAGGCGCGCCTCGCCGACGGTCATCCCGCCTGGATCGTGCTCGGTTACGACGCCGCCCGGCAGGCGCTCAATGACGCCGGCATCTCCAAGGACATGCTGGCCGCGCTGCGGGAAGACGGCGACGTCGTGGCGGAGGGCCTGCCCGGACCGGAGTTCTCGCGGCACATGCTCAACGTCGACCCGCCGGACCACACCCGCCTGCGGCGCCTCGTGGCCCGTGCCTTCGCGCCGGCCAGGATCGCCGCGCTGGAGCCGGCCATCAGGACAATCGCCGCCAGCCTGCTCGACGACCTGGACGCCCTCGGCCCTGGCGCCACCGTGGACCTCGTCCAGGGCTACGCCCATCCGCTGCCGTTCCGGGTCATCGGCGAACTGCTCGGAATCCCGGCAGCCGACTGGCCCCGCCTGCACGCCTGGTTCCAGGTGCTGCTGACCGGATGGGCCGGCGACCCGCCGCCCTCAGCGGTCCAGGCCTCGGACGGCATCGTCGGCTACCTGCGCGACCTGGCCGACGCCAAGCGTCGCCGCCCCGCCGACGACCTGGTCAGCGTCCTGGTCGCCGCGCAGGACGACGGGCTGACGACGCAGGAGGTGCTGTCGAGCCTGTTCCAGCTCGTGGTCGCGGGTCACGACACCACGGCCAGCCTCATCGGCAACGGCGTGGTGGCCCTGCTCGATCACCCCGGCCAGCTCGCGGCGCTGCTGGCCGACCCCGGTCAGCTCCCCGGTGCGATCGAGGAGCTCATCCGGTTCACGGCCCCGGTTCCGCACGCCACCTTCCGGGTGACGGCCGGGCCGGTGACTCTCAGCGGCGCGGAGATCCCCCGCCGCGAGCAGGTGCTGGTGTGCCTCGCCGCGGCGAACCGCGATCCGAGCCGTTTCCCGGCGCCAGACACGCTCGACATCGGCCGGCGCAATGGCCAGAGTCTCGGCTTCGGCCACGGCATCCATTACTGCCTGGGCGCGCCGCTGGCCCGGCTCGAAGCCAGGGTGGCGTTCGAGGAACTGCTCGGCCGTCATCCCCGCCTGCGGCTGGCCACAAGCCGCGACGCCCTCCAGTGGTCCCACGGCGACGGTCTCGTCCTGCGGGGCCTCGCCTCACTCCCGGTTGTCCTCGGGCCGGGCCGACACCGGCCCGGCACGCCAGTCCGTTCCGCCCAGAATTAAGGAGACACCGATGACCATCACCGACCGCCCCGTCGACAACGGCGTGAACGTCGAGGCCCTGCTAGGTGCGCGCGAGGCTCTGACGGCCGCACCGGAAGCCGCGCAGTTCACCTGGCGGGCCACTTGCACCTGGCGCAGCGGTACGCACAGCCGCTCGACCGTCGCCGGCTTCACCGGTCTCGGCACGGAACAGGAGCACCGCACCACGTACGAATTCGACGTCGACCATCCAGAGTGCTTCGCGTCGGCGGACAACGGCGCGACGCCGGTCGAGTACGTCCTGGTCGGCCTCGCCGGCTGCCTGACCGCGGGCGTCGCCTCCGTCGCCCAGCTGCGCGGCATCCAGCTGCGCTCGGTCACCGCCGCGATCGAGGGCCAGATGGACATCCTCGGCATCCTGGGCGCCGACCCCGACGTGCGCAACGGCTTCGATGGCGTCACGATCCGGTTCACCATCGACGCCGACGGTTCCCGCGAGGACCTCGAGGCGCTGCTCGCGCAGTCCCAGAAGCGCTCGGCGGTCTTCGACATCGTGGCCAACCCGACCAGGGTTCTCGTCGAGCTGGCCTGATGCAGGTCACCACCGCCGTCATCGGTGCCGGGCATGCCGGTCTCGCGATGAGTCGCCGCCTCGCCGAGCGCTCGATCGACCACGTTGTCCTCGAAGGCGGTGAGGTGGCGAACTCGTGGCGGACCCAGCGCTGGCCGTCGCTGCGGCTGCTGACCCCGAACTGGCAGACCCGGCTGCCTGGCCTGGATTACGAGGGCGATGACCCCGACGGCTTCATGCCCGTGGCCGGAGTCGTGGCGACGGTGGCACGCTACGCGCGGCTGGTCGGCGCGCCGGTCCGCACCGCCACGACTGTGCGCTCGGTGCGGACCGGCGCGGCGGGCTTCGAGATCGAGACGAGCGACGAGCTGTTCCGCGCCCCGACGGTCGTGCTGGCCAGCGGCGCTTGCGGCCGGCCGGCGATCCCGGCCATCGCGGACGCCCTGCCGGCGCGGATCACGAGCCTCAGCCCGCTTGCCTACCGCGACCCCGGTCAGCTCCCCGACGGCGGGGTCCTGGTCGTCGGTGCCTCGGCGACCGGCGTTCAACTGGCCGGGGAGATCCGCCGATCCGGCCGTCCGGTGACCCTTGCCGCCGGCGAGCACGTCCGGCTCCCCCGCGCCTACCGCGGCCGCGACATCTTCTGGTGGATGGCGGCGACCGGCGTGCTGGCCGAGCGCTACGACCAGGTCGATGACCTGACCCGCGCCCGCCACCTGCCGTCCCCGCAGCTCACGGGGCGCCCTGATGCCGCGATCACCGACCTCAACTCGCTGACGGCTCAGGGCATCCGCGTTACCGGCCGCCTCGGGCGAATCCGTGCCGGTGTGGCCCAGTTCTCCGGGTCTCTCGCCAACACCTGCGCGCTCGCCGACCTGAAAATGAACCGGTTCCTGAACCGGGCCGACGAATGGGCGACCGCGGCGGGACTCGACAGCGAGTTCCCGCCGCCGCACCGCTTCGAGCCCACGCGCGTCGACCCCCGGTCGCCGCTGGAACTCGACCTGGCCAGCGGCGAGATCACGACCGTGGTGTGGGCCACGGGATTCCGTCCCGACCACTCCTGGCTCGACATCCCGGCGGCGCTCGACCGCACCGGTCGACTCTGCCACGACGGGGGCGTGGTCACCGGCGCCCCCGGCCTCTACGTCCTCGGCCTGCCGGTGCTCCGCACCCGCGCCTCCACCTACATCCACGGCGCCGCCGCCGACTCAGAAGCCCTGGCTGAGCACCTCCGCAGTTTCCTGGCCGGCGGGCACACGACCCTGAGCCGGTCAGGCCACGGACGTGCGCCAGGCGGGCAGGATCTCGTCGATGAGGGCCTCGGTCTCCGGGGCCAGCCGCGCCAGCACATCGTCCAGGGCGGCCCGGGCTGACACTTCGTCCACCACCGAGCGCAGCAGTTTCTCGTCACCGGTAGCGTGGGCGGCGATCAGCAGGTCACGCCAGAGGAGCTCGTCGCTGTCGGCGAGCTTCAGCCCGGCGCGGCATGCGGCCATGGCGCCAACCGGGTCGCGGGCGGCCAGGCGCAGCTCGCAGAGCCGATGGGCCGCGTCGGCGACCCGCGCCGTGACCTCGTACTCCAGGTCGTCGGCGGCCAGCCACGCGTACCGGCCCCGGTCCCGCCCGTCGAGCAGGTGGCCGTGGACCAGGTCCAGGGCGACGGCCAGGTACTGCGCCTCGTCCCGGCCGGCCTCCGCCGACTCGGAGACCAGGCTCAGGAAGACGTCCCAGTCCAGCCGCGCCTGCGATCCCAGCCGGACGCGGCCAGCCTCGTCGCGGATCAGGCACGGCCTGCCGAACGTGTCGTCGCCGAGCCAGGCGGCCACCCTGGCCAGCACCGCGTCGCGCACCTCGGGCGTCACGCCGCGCGGCCAGATCGCTCCGGTGAGGACGTTCAGGTTGACGCCGCCGGGATGCGTCGCCAGGTAGGCCACGATCTCGGTGGCGAGGCCGACTCGTTCCGGCTCGATGGCGCCGCGCGCCCGCACGAGCACCTGGCCGAGGATCTGGATCTCGACGACGGCCGAGCCGGGCGCGAGCTGGACAGCCGGCCCGCTGGGGTCGGGCGGGCCGAGCGGCACGACGTTCGGTTCCGACGCCGACCGGAACAGGTCGATCACGGCTGCGTACTGCGCCGTCGGCAGCAGCTGGGCCGCGACGTCGATGCCGAGCAGGTCGGCGGTCAGCCGGCCCTCCTCGCTCAGCCGCCAGGTCCAGGTCGCGCCGGCGACCTCGCCCGCAACCACGTAGCCGGCCGCGTTCTCGTGCCGCGTCCGGGCGAGCGCGAGCAGGCGCGCGCGCTCCTCCTCGTCCGGCGGCACGGCGCTGATCAGGTAGCAGGGCGCGAACGCCGCCGACTCGACGCCCCGAGCCCGGCCAGTCAGGACGGAGTCGAGGCCGGTCGCGGCGAGCGCGCCGCTGACGCGCTCGGCGCGCGCCTCAAGCAGCGGCAGCGCGTCGGCGAGACTGTCCGTCGCCGTGACCCGGTCCGGCGCGAGCATCGTGAGCTCCGCCCCGAACCCGACCAGGATCAGCTCCATCCGGTCCGACCACTGGTTGGTGGCGAGTTCGGCCGCCATCGCGGCCAGCGCCTCGCGGACGCGCCCGGACGGCCCGCAGATCGCGATGAGTCCGTAGGCCGCCTCCAGATCAACCAGGATGCGGCCGGCCGAGTCAGTCCCCACACATACCAGGCCGGGGAACGGCGCTGCCGCGGGCCCGTGTCCGCCGCCGGCCGCCGTGTTCTCGGCTAGCTGTACCTGCCAGGTCTGGCCGCTCTCGGCCGCCGACCAGGGCGGCGGCGGGCTGGTGTCGGGCGGCGCAATCCACAGCGCGAGCTGGGTGTCGCTGAGGTGGGCGAGGAACACCGTCGGCAGCCCCCGCCCGGCGGCGGTCATGTCCGCGGCCAGGCGGCGCAGGTTCTCGTCCAGCGCCCGAACTGACGGCTCGCTCGCGCCGAGCCGGAGGGCGACCTCGGCCTCGGCGGCGGCTCCCTCGGGCGCGGCTACGCGGCTGCCGAACGCCCGGCGCCACAACTGCTCGCGCCGGCGCCGGCCGAGGGCCGCCAGCAGGCCCGCGGCCAGCAGCGACGCGGCGGCCAGGTCGCGCATCGGACCGTAGCCATCGGACGCGGCGGCCGGCGACAGGCGGCTGCGATCGCCGGGCCGCTGGTCGCGGTGCCCGGCCGGCTGAGCCGGACCGGCCGCGTGATCCGCGGGCCGGGCCGCCGTCTCGTCGACGGCCCCCCGGTGCGCGTGACCGTCGTCCAGGTACCGGGCGACCGGGCCGGCGGCCCTCTCGGTGGGGGCGTAGTGGATGCCCGCCCCGTACGCGTCACCCGGCATCTGCAGCACCCAGCCGGGCCGGATCAGGCTGGCGATCGTCAGCTTGGTGCCGTCGGGCTGCACCCGGTCCTTGTTGAGCTCGTAGATCTCGCGGTAACGGCGTCCGTTGCCCAGGTGGTTCTCCGCGATCTCCCAGAGCGACTCGTGGTAGCGGCCTACCGGCGGCTTGACGATGTAGTACTTCTCGGGCGCGTGGTGATCGGCGTGGACGACGGCCTCGTCATCCAGGCCGAGGGACAGGCCGTGGCGGGGCATCTCGCCCGCAGTAGCGGTCGCGGTCGCGGCCGGCGGCCGGGCCACGGACGGAGATCCGGGGTGCAGCAGCGACGGAGACAGCACCGCGGCGGCGGTGAAGAGCAGCAGCGCCGAGGCGACCAGCCGGTGGATCAGCGCCTGGGTTCCGCCGGCGAGGGGGACCTGCGACGCGACCGCGTGGCCGCGCACGGCCGCGGCGATCTCCGCCACCACGCAGAGCACGAGCTGGATCCAGGCCAGCCAGACGACCACCGACAGGATCTTCAGGATCGTCAGCAGGTTCAGCTGATGCGTGAGTACTGACAGTCCGGGCGCGGTGTGCGGGATCGGTAGGCCGAAGAAGGAGTACAGAGCGGCCGGCACGCCGACCGTCAGCGCGATGAGCGCGATGACCGCGGCGAAGGCGGCCAGCACATCACCGGCCGAGCGCGTGGGCCTGGCCGGGGGCCGGGCGAGGCCCGGGATCGGCGGCGCCATCAGCACGCCGCCCCGGTCGTGATGCCGAACTCGGC
>Ga0209380_10000166_pt1 | contig 43867 bp, 42 predicted proteins | sample HubBroMetageWFT6_FD_188347 | JGI IMG/M metagenome (GOLD analysis project Ga0209380, IMG submission 188347) | Warmed and freeze-thawed soil microbial communities from the Hubbard Brook experimental Forest, New Hampshire - Hubbard Brook CCASE Soil... | ecosystem: Environmental > Terrestrial >...
CGCGTCACGTTGCTCCCTCGCTTCCGTCTTGCCCCGATGCTAACGGCGGGAACGACGCTGCCGCACGGCCGGCGAGCACGGCCATTCGCAGCCCATTTGACCTGCCGTAAAACCGAAGATTCTGATCAATGGCCGCGAGACCTAGGCAACACGGGCGAATGACTTTATGCTCAGCCTGAAAAGAAATAACGACGGGAGGTGAATCCAGAATGCGCTTGATCACATCCGCCGCCGACCGGCTGCTGGGCATGGTGGCTCCGAAGACCACCGCCGGCGCCTGCCACTGCCAGTACACGCTGCTCAAGTGCGCCTGCCGGAGCAAGGTGCAGTACTACCTGCGCGCCGGCACCTGCGTGGGGTGCTCACCCAGTTGCGGCTGCGTAGCCGCCGTCTGCAACGTCCCGATGGGCAAGTGCTAACCGCGAAAGCCGTTTGCTGCTAATTGGCCGTGGCCTGGCCTGTGACCAGGCCACGGCGCGTTCGTCCCTCGGATGTATTGGAGTCTGCCGTGGCGATCCTCACTGCCGCAGTCGTCGTCGTTGGCGTGCTCTGCCTGCTCGATCTCCTGCTCACGCTCGGCGTGGTGCGCAGGCTCCGCGAGCACACTGCCCTGCTGGCCGCCGGCGCCGGCGCGGGCGGGCAAAGTGTTTCCATCACCGATCTGAACGTCGGCGAGACTCCCGCCGGGTTCGAGGTGGCAACCGTGGGCGGACCGCGCGTGAGCGGGCCGGCCGGGCTGCGGGTCGTGGCATTCTTCTCGCCGCACTGCTCCGTCTGCCCGGAACGCGTCCCGTCGTTCACCGAGTACCTGACCAGCAACGCGATCGGGCGCGAGTCGGTGCTCGCCGTGATCGAAGGCAGCGAGGGCGAGGCGCCCTATCAGGCGACACTCGCCGACGTCGCGCAGGTCTGCACCGGGGCCGACGGCGATCTGGTGAGCGTGGCGTTCAAGGCCCAGGGGTACCCGGCCTTCTGCCTCCTGGACGCTGACGGCGCGCTGCTGGCCAGTGGCATTCACCCCTCGACACTGACCGAGCCTGCCGGGGTCTGAGCGGGTGCGCGAAAGCGGGGGGTCCGGGGGGTCGGCCCCCGGGGCCAGCACCGAGAGCCCGGCGGCAGCGCTGCGCGCTGCGCTCGGCATGCAGTGGCGTGCGGGCCGTGCCTCCGCGGCCGGCCAGGTGCTGCTCATGGTCGCGGCGGGCGCGATGCCGGTGGCGTCGGCCTGGCTGCTGCGCGCGGTGCTGGATGCCCTGGCGGACAGGCATCAGGGCACGGACCTGACCTGGCTGATCGCCGGCCTCGCCGCGACCATCGGGGCGATGAGCCTCATGCCCTATCTCAGCCAGTACCTGTCCGCGCAGTCGGGCCGCGCGATCGAACGACACGCGATCGCCGAGCTCTTCGAGGCGGTCGGACGGCTCACCGGGCTCCGCCGGCTGGAGGATCCAGCGTTCCTGGACCAGCTGAACCTGGCCGAGCGGGTGGCCCTGTCCGGGCCGGGTTTCATTTTCACCAGTGCGACCCAGGTCGCGCAGTACGCGCTGACGCTGACCGGGTTCCTCACGGTGCTCGTCGTGCTGAGCTTGCCGATGGCCGCAGTAGTTCTCGGCGCGACGATCCCCGGGATCTTCATCCAGGTACGACTCGCCCGGCAGCAGGCGGCCATCTACGCCGGCCTGAGCCATGCCGAGCGCCGGCAGATGTTCTACGCGGGCCTGCTGACCAGTTACCCGGCCGCCAAGGAGATCCGCCTGTTCGACCTGAGCGCGTTCTTCCGGCGGCGGATGCTGTCCGAGCTGCAGGTGATCCAGCGGGCGAGTCAGCTCGCCGACCGGCGGCAGGTCCGCGCGAACGGGCTGCTGTCGCTGCTCAGCGCGGTGGTCGCGGGGGCCGGGTTGTGGTGGGCGGTCTCGGCTGCGGCCAGGGGCCGCCTGACGATCGGCGATGTCCCGCTCTTCATCGCGGCGCTGGCGGCCGCGAGCGCTGCGCTCGGCCAGATCGTCGCGAGCGGCAGTGCCGGCTATCAGGCCGTGCTGATGATGCGCTCCTTCGTTGGCATCGTGACCGCGAGCCCCGATCTCGACGTGCCCGCCCGGCCCGTACCCGCACCGGCCCTGCGGCGCGGCATTCAGGTCGAGGACGTCTGGTTCCGGTACCGCCCAGACTTGCCGTGGGCGCTGCGCGGGGTTTCCCTCGACGTGCCGCAGGGAGCGGCGATCGGCCTGGTCGGGCGCAACGGCGCAGGCAAGAGCACGCTCGTGAAGCTGATCTGCCGGTTCTACGACCCCGATCGCGGCCGGATCCTGTGGGACGGCGTCGACCTGCGGGACATGGATCCGGCCGATCTCCGGCAGCGGATCAGCGCGGTGTTCCAGGACTACATGAGTTACGAGATCAGCGCACGGGACAACATCGCCGTCGGCGACCTGGGCCGGTCGGAGCCGGACGAGCCGGTGACCGCGGCGGCACGACGGGCCGGGATCGACGACGCGCTGATGGCGCTGCCGAGGGGCTACGACACGCTTCTCACGGTTACCTATACCGATGCGGCCGACCGGGACGACCTGCAGACCGGGGTGCTGCTGTCAGGCGGTCAGTGGCAGCGCCTCGCCCTGGCCCGCGCGTTCCTGCGAGCCGACCGCGACCTGGTCATCCTGGACGAGCCAAGCTCTGGCCTCGACGCCGAGGCCGAGGCCGAGATCCACAACCGCATGCGCACCCACCGCGCCGACAGCACGGCCATCCTGATCTCGCACCGGCTGAATGCCGTGCGTGATGCCGACAAGATCGTGGTGCTCGCCGACGGGGAGGTCGTGGAGGTGGGCAGCCACGACGCCCTCATGCAGAGAGCGGGGGCCTACGCCCGGCTGTTCTCGCTGCAGGCGCGGGGGTATGCCGACGAGGCATTGGCGCGGCCGGAAGGAGCGCATAGTGGGTGAGCTCATCGTCGGGCTGGTCAGCATGACTGCCATCGTTTTCGGCGCGTCGGCGGCCAGCAAACTGCGCAGCGGCCCGGCCTTCCGTGCCTTCGCCGCGGGGCTGCGGGAGACCAGCCTGCTGCCAGACCGCCTGCTGCCCCGCGTCGCGACCTTGCTGGCCGGCGGTGAGGCCGCGATCGCGGTTCTCCTGGCGGCCGCCGCCCTGGTGGTCTGGGCCGGCGGCGGGGTCGCGCTGGCCATTGCGGCACTGGCCGCTGCTGCACTGCTCACGGTGATGCTGGCCGCCGGCGTCGCGGTAGTGATGCGCCGCGGCGTCTCGGCCCGCTGCGCCTGCTTCGGCGCCGCGTCGGACCAGCCGCTCGGTCGCGTTCACCTGATCCGCAACCTCAGCCTGCTGGCCGTCGAGGTCATCGGGATTGCCCTCAGCCCGCTGGCTCTCCCGCCGGCTCCGGCGGGCGGAGCGGTCGCGTTGTTCGCCGCCCTGATCGCGGCGCTCCTCGTTATCCGGTGGGAAGACCTGGCGGCCCTGGTCGCGCCGCTGCCGCCCGCGCTCAGGGCCCCGCCGCGATGATCGCGCGGTACTGGCTGCTGCTGGCCGCATCGGCGGGAGTCGGCGCCATCCTGATCCTGCGACGGCGGTTTGCCGTCGTCACCGTCACCGGGCAGAGCATGGTGCCGGCGCTCGCCGACGGCGACCGCGTTCTCGTGCGCCGCGTGCGGCTCGGCCGCATCCGGGCCGGCGACGTGGTCGTCGTGGAGAAGCCCGACGGCGAGGCCGGCTGGCGCAAACCACCAGCGAACCGGGTGGCCGGGCACGAGTGGCTGATTAAGCGCGCCGCGGCCGTGCCCAGCGACCCGCTTCCCGACAGCTTCCGGGCCTGCTGGCCGGCGCTGCCCGACGAGCTGGTGCCGGCGGGCAAGCTGGTAGTACTCGGCGACAGCCCCGCGGGCAGCTACGACTCCAGGGTCATCGGCTACATCCCCGGCGAGCGGCTGCTGGGCGTAGTCGCCCGCCGGATGACTGCCGGATCCTAACCGCCGTTCGCATTATCACCGGCCGATAATCCGCCGATAGCGCGCCCGGCGATGCTGCTGATCAGTAGCCCAATCGGCATCTGCGAGGCAGACATGACGCTCAGTATCGAACCAGCCGTCAGGACTCAGCTTGCGCTGGCGGCGCTCGCTGTTGACCTGCGCAAGTCCTACGGTCTCGGCCCGTCCGCCGACCACGCGCTGGCCGGGGTCAGCGTGCCCTTCGTGAGGAACCGCTTCACGGCCGTACTCGGGCCGCCCGGCTCGGGCAAGACGACGCTGCTGCGGTGCCTGGCCGGCCTGGACCGCCCAACCTCCGGGCATACCTTCGTCGGAAGCGTGGACCTCGCCACGCTCGATGACGCGGGGCTGACGCAGCTGCGACGCCGGAAGATCGGGCTCGTCTTCGAGTCTCACAATCTCGTCCCGACGCTCACGGTAGCCGAGAACGTCACGCTGCCCGCCGATCTGGCCGGCCTGCCGGTGGACGGCGAGTGGCGCGAGTTCCTGCTGGAGGAGCTCGGGCTGGCCGGCATCCGGGCCCGCCGTCCCGGCGAGCTGTCGCGCGGCGAACAGCAGCGCGTGGCGTGCGCGCGAGCGCTCATCAGCATGCCGGAGCTGATACTGGCCGACGAGCCCGCAGGCAGCCTGGACCCGAGTTCCGCCGTGGCCATCGTGAGATTCCTCCGGCAGTGCGTGAGCGACTTCGACCAGTCAGTCGTCATGGTCACCCGTGATCCGCGGTGCGCCGCTTATGCCGATCACATTGCCTTCCTCGACGGCGGGATCGTGGTTGACGACTTCGGACTTCTGGCGAGCTTGACCTGGTGAGGTAACCCCCGGGGGACCCGGTAGTCCGGTCAATCCTGTGGCCCCAGCTGTGGGCGGCCACGTGTGGTTCTTGCGGCCTGAGCTGGCGAAGGTGGAGTCAGCTGAAGAACACAGAGGAGCAAGAACAATGATCGACACGCAGATCCGGCCGGCCTCTCCGGTCGACAAAGCCGACGTCCAGACCACAACGGCGAAGAGCGCTGCCGGGACTCGGCGAGGGCGGCTCTGGGTGCTCCTGCACGCGCAGGCTCTGCTCAGCGGGCCAGCCTCGGAGGCGGACTTCGTCGAGGATGACCGGCGGCGGATGGGCGGGAGCTAAAGGCCGTGCTCATCCAGCGTCTGGCGCACCTCGCGCGCCTCGGGGGCTCCGATGCGCTCATAGATCGCGAGCGCTTCCCTCAGATTCTGGGCCGCGTCCGCAGGCGCACGTCCGAGCTGAGTGCGGCCGAGGCCGGCCAGCGATCTCGCTTGCTCCCCGGGCGCGCCGAGGTCGATGGCCTTGGCCAGCGCCTCGCGATGCAGGTCGCCGGCCTTCTCGGGCGCCAACGTGCGGCTCGCCAGCTCGCCGAGGTCGTTGAGGGCGACGATCTCGCCGTGCCGCGAGCCGAGGTCGCGATGCAACTCCAGAGCCTCTTCAAGGTAGGCGCCGGCCGCTTCATACTTGCCGGTCTGCAGATGAACCATGCCGAGCTCGTCAAGCGCCCAGGCCTGACCGAGCCGGTCGCCCAGCTCCCGCCACAACGCCAGCCCCTCATGCTCGTGCGCCAGCGCGGCCTCGTAGTCGCCGGTTAGCCGCAAGGCGGTGCCAAGCTCCGTCAGCGCGTCGGCCTCATCAAATTTTGACCCGAGGCTTCGGAACAAGGGCAGCGCCCGCCGGTAGTTCTCGATCGACCCCGGGAGATCCCCGGTAATCAGCAGCCCCATCCCCAGGTCGGTCAGCGAGACCGCCTCGGCCAGCTTGTCGCCCGCCGCGAGGGCCAGTTCCAGTCCCTGCTGGTGGCAGTCGATCGAGGCCTGGAATTCCGAGGTGTACCCGTAGACCAGGCCGAGGTGATTCACGGCGTGAGACTGGCCGGACCGATCACCCAGCTCGCGGAACAGCTCGATCGCCTGGGTCAGCGCCGCGATCGCATCGTCGTAGTCGCCCGTCAGTTGCTGCAGCAGGCCCAGCTCGTCCAGCATGCCGGCCTCACCGGTCCGGTCCCCGGCCGCCCGGGCCGCGCGCAGCGCCGTGCGGTACTGGGCCGCGGCCTGCTGCCAGTGACCGCGGGCCCGCAGGTAGCCGCCCATGGCGGCCGCGATCGCGACGGAGTGCAGCGGCATCCCCGCGGTCGCCGCGTAGCTGACCGCCGCGTTCAGGTTGGCCCGCTCGGCGTCCAGCCAGTCGCTCGCCTCCCGCGAATTGGTGAGCAGCGGCGCGCTCGCCGGCGGATCGGTTGGCGGCAGCCGTCCGCCGGCAGTCGTCCAGGTCGCGATGTGGCGGCTGGCGCCCGCCGCGACGTGAGCGTAGAAGTTGATCAGCCGCGCGACGGCGGCGGTCTCATCGGCCGCGGTGAGTGCGCGAGCGTACTCGCGCAGCAGGTCGTGCAGCAGGTACCGGCCGGGGGCAGGCTCGGTGATCAGGTGGTGATCGTAGAGCTCGTCGAGCTGACGCCGGGCCTCCGCGAGGCTGGTGTCGTCCAGCGCCGCGGCCGCAAACGCGTCGATGGCCGGCCCGAGCGCGAGGCCCAGCCGGCGGAACAGACGTTGCTGGTCAGCCGTGAGGTCGCGGTAGGAGAGATCGAACGCCGCCGCGACCGACAGGTTCTCTGCGCGCATGATCGCCAGCCGGTCCCGGGCTGCGGCCAGCTCACCGGCGAGCTCGGTGGCGGTCCTGGCCGGGTGATGCCGCAGGCGCCGGGCGAGCATTCCGATGGCCAGCGGCAGGTATCCGCACAGCCGGGTGAGCTCCCGCCCGGCGGCCTCCTCCTGCTCAAGACCGGCGCGGCCGGAGAGCCGGACCAGGAGCGCCCACGCCTCGTCCGGCGCCAGGGTGTCGATGCTGATCACTGCGGCATCCTCGAGCGCGGTCAGCCGCCGCCGGCTGGTGACGAGCACCAGGCTGTCGGCCCCGCCCGGCAGGAGCGGTCGCACCTGCTCGTGCCCGGCGACGTCGTCGAGGAGCAGCAGGACCCTCTTGCCCGCGACGTGGTCTCGCCACCTCGCCGCCCGCGCTTCCAGGCCGGGCGGGATGTGGTACGCCGGGACTCCCGCCGTCATCAGCAGGCTGGCCAGGGCATCGGCCGGGTCGACCGGTGGCTGTCCGGCGGTGTGCGCGTGCAGCGGCAGGAAGAACTGCCCGTCAGGGAAGCGGTCGGCGAGCCGGTGCGCCGCGTGGACGGCAAACGTGGTCTTGCCGATGCCGGCCATTCCGTCGATCGCGTGGATGCTCACCAGGCCGCTGTCCGCCATCGCGGCGAGCGATTTTTCCAGGCCGGCCAGCTCGCGCTCACGGCCGGTGAAGCCGCCGAGGTCGCGCGGCAGCGTGCGCGTCGCGGCGGCGGCCGACGACTGTGGCTCCGACTGCATCCTGGCGGCCAGTACCTCTGCCGGCTCCGCTTTCCCGCGCGCAGCGGCAACGAAGACCTCCGCCGCGGCCCCGCTCAGCTTGAGCGCGCCCGCCAGCATCATCGCGCTGTCCTTGCGCGCCGTGCGGTTGATGCCCCGTTCCAGATCGCTGACCGACCGAGGGCTCAGCCCCGCCTGCTCGGCCAGTTCCTCCTGCGTCAGCCGCGCCTGCATCCGCAGCTGCCGCAGCAAGTCGGCGAACCTCAGGCCTGGCTCCACAATTGCTGAGCTTACGTACCGTTGCCTCATGACGGCCTTTCCGATCCCCGAGTACCTGGCCGAGACCGCGCGCCGCGACGACGGCGTCGCCCGCTGGCTCGCCGACCTGCCGGGGACCGTCGCCGACCTCGCGGGCCACTGGGGCCTGCGGGTGGACGAGCCGTTCCGGCCGGGCGGGCAGTGTTCCTGGACCGCGCCGGCCACCGACTCGGCCGGGGCCGAACTTGTGCTGAAGGTGGCGTACCGGTTTGCCAGCGGCGAAGAGCGGGACGAAGCCGCCGGGCTGCGCGCCTGGGACGGGAACGGGGCCGTCCGGCTGCATGCCGCCCGCGATGGCGAGTCGGCCTCGGCGCTGCTGCTGGAGCGGTGCGTGCCCGGCACTCCGCTTGGCCAGGCGCTGCCCGAACCCGAGCAGGACGAGGTCGTCGCCGGGCTGCTGCGCGCGCTGTGGGCTCACGGGCCGGGGGACCATCCGTTCCGCTCGCTGGAAGAGATGTGCACGGCGTGGGCGGACGAATTTGACGGGGAGCGGGCGAGCCCGGTCGATCCCGCGCTCGCGGCGGCAGGAATCGAGCTGCTGCGCGGCCTGCCCGGCTCGGCGTCCGAGCGAGTGCTGCTCTGCACCGACCTGCACGGCGACAACATTCTCGCTGCTCGCCGGGCGCCGTGGCTGGTTATCGACCCCAAGCCGTATCTCGGGGACCCCTGCTACGACGTCGTGCAGCACATGCTCAACTGCGAGGAGCGGCTGGCCGCCGACCCGGCCGCGCTGGCGGACCGCATGGCCGGGCTGGCGGGGGTTGATGCCGGCCGGGTCCGGCAGTGGCTGTTCGCCCGCTGCGTCCGGGAGTCGGCGGGCAGCCCGCTGATGCGCGAGGCGGCCGGGCGGCTCGCGGCGTGCGTTTAGGGGCCGGCCGCGGAGCTCTACGCGCCCCAGTCCGAATCGCGCGGGAGACTTTCCGTCCGCACCGGACGGTTTCTCTCCCCTCTGATGCAGACGGGCGCACGGCGGACGCACAGGCCGCGAATCGGGCAGCGGCCGGGGTCCAGCCGTCCCCGGTGACTGGACCCCGGCCCGCCGGGCCCGGCCGGTGGGCCGGGCTAGGGCACCGCGCCGGGAGCGGGATCCGGCGCGGGGCGCGAGCGGATGGCGAGCCTGCCCTTGCTCATCACGGCCACCCGCAGGGCGCGGCTGGCGATCGCCGTTTCATGCGTGACGAGCACCATCGTCAGGCCGTGCTCGCGCCACAGCTTCTCCAGCAGCGCCATGATGTCCTCGCGGGTGTCCTCGTCGAGGTTGCCGGTCGGCTCGTCGGCGAGCAGCACCTTCGGCTGCTTGACCAGTGCCCTGGCGATCGCGACCCGCTGCTGCTGGCCGCCCGACAGCTCCGACGGCAGGTGCCGGGCCCGGTCGGTGAGACCGACGCTGTCGAGTGCTTCGGCGGTGCGGCGGCGCCGCTGCGCCCAGCCGGCCCCGAGCGGGATCAGCGCGGCTTCCACGTTGTCGGCTGCGGTCAGTGTCGGCACCAGGTTGAAGGTCTGGAACACGAACCCGATGTCCGTGGCCCGCAGCCTGGTCACCTGAGTCTCGTGCAGCTGACCGAGGTTCTGGCCGTCTAGGGCGACGGTGCCCGACGTCGGGCGGTCCAGGCCGCCGAGCAATTGCAGGAGGGTCGACTTGCCGTGGCCAGTGCGGCCCTGGATGGCCAGCCAGTCGCCGTCGGGGATCTCCAGAGTGACGTCCCGGACGGCGGGCACGACGTGCCTGCCCTTCTCGTAGAGGCGGGTGACGTTTGTCAGCGAGTACATGGCCGGTTTCTCCTTCCGCCTAGTCGACCCGCGCCAGCGCATCCGCGGGCCGCAGCCGGGCGATCCGCCAGCTGCCGAGGCCGCCGGATAGCAGGCCGCCGACGATGGCGAGCAGGACCGCCAGTCCGATGACGCCGAGCGTGACCGAGGCCGACCACGGCACCGGGATGCTCTGCGTGCTGGTCGAGGAGAACGTGCCGCCCGGGCCGGCGGACACCGGGCCGGACCCGCCGGCCGAGCCGATGCTCTGGGCGAAGTGCTGGCCGGTCGGCGCGGTAATGATCGCCGTCAGCTTGGGAGCTACCTTGTCGATGATCGCCGCGCCGGCGAAGCCCAGGGCGATGCCGGCCGCGCCGCCGATCAGGCCAGTCGCGATCGACTCGCCCATGACCTGGCCGATGATCCGCCGGCTGCGCCAGCCCAGCGCCTTCAGCGTGCCGAACTCCCGCGCCCGGCGGGACACCGCGGACATCGTCAGCAAGCCGGCCAGCACGAACGCCGCGATCAGCACCAGGATCGATAGCCACGTGCCCAGGTCGCCAGCGAGCTTCGCGGCGCTGCCCAGGGATCCGTTGATCTGGCTGGCCAGGCTGGAGGGCGTGGTCACGGTCGCGCTCGGCAGCAGCTTGCTGATTTCCTGCTGCACGGCGGAGATATCGGCGTCGCTGGCCACGGTCACGTAGATCGTGTTGACGTAGCCGGCCAGGCTCGAGCCGCCCGGGCCCTGGGTGCCAAGCGCCTGCGCCACCGCCAGCGGGATGTAGACGTCCGGCGGGCCGCTCGCCTCGGCCTGGGTGATGATGCCGATGATCGTGAACTTGTGCTTGGCGAGCGTCACATCCGACCCGACCTTGAGCTTGTTCGCGCTGGCGTAATCGGCGTCGACGACCGCCACGTAGGACTTGGCGTCGGCAGCGGCGAACGTCCGGCCCGAGCTGATCACACCAGAGCTCAGCGGACCGAGGTTGTCGCGGGAGAGGTCGACGCCCTGCACGGACGTCTGCGTGGGCGGCGTCAGGCTCGTCGAGCTCACCGTGACCTTGGTGTCGTTGAGCGCCAGGCCGCCCGCCGCGGCCTTCACGTCGGCGAGTCCCGCGATCTTGCCCACGTCCGAGTAACTCAGCGGCCCGTTATTCGGGGTCGCAACGAGATTGTCCAGGGTCGTCGCCCCCGTGCGGCACTTGCCGTCGACGCAGACGGTCGGGTTGCGGCCAGGCCCGCCCTGAATCTGGATGCCCACCGAGCCCTTGCCCGGCGCCGCGATGCCCGATCCCGCTTTCGGCTTGAGCGCGACGGTGATGTCGGTGCCGACCCCGTAGAGCGAGTGCAGCACGCTGGCCTGAGCGTTCTTGACCCCCGCGGCCGCGGCGGACACGGTGATCACCAGGCCGATGCCCAGCGCCAGCCCCAGCGCGATGACTGTGGCCTGCCGGGCCCGCCGCCCGAGCTCGCGGCCCAGGTATCGGAGAAAGAATGACCGGCCCGGCGCGGGCGCTGACCTGCCCCGCGGCGGGACAGCCTCGACCTCGGTATTCAAAGCCATGTGCGTCTCCCTGTTGATTCGGCTGATCCCAGGGGTATCCGCTGGCGGGTTGCACGGCGGTTACGCCGAGCGACGACCGGATCAGCCGACGGCGGGAAGCGGTGTCGAGAAGAGCAGCGCGAGCAGTTCGGCCCGGCGCAGGATCGAGTCGATCTCGACGTACTCGCCGGCCGAGTGGGCGCCGCGGCCGTTCGGCCCGAGTCCGTCGACAGTCGGCACGCCGCTGGCGCCGGTGAAGTTGGTGTCGCCCGCGCCGCCGGCCGGCCTGGCGCCGATCTGCTGCCCGAGCCGCGCCGACAGCGCGCAGACGTGGGCCACGATCCAGCTGCCGGGCACGGGCTGCCAGGCAGGCCGGCTGGACAGGACGGCCGCGCGCACCTGAGCCCCCTCGCGGATCGGCGCGGCTGCGGCCAGCCGCGCCAGCACGGAGTCCTGAGCAGCGGCGGTGGCGAACCTGAGCCCGAGCTCGGCGCGGGCCTGGCCGGCCACGACGTTGGCCCGCGTTCCGCCGGTGATGTGGCCGACATTGCAGCTGACATCGGGCTGCCCGGCCAGCCCGGAGCGCAGCCGCACGAGCTGGTCGATGAGCTCGTCGATGGCCGACACGCCGTCGGCCGCGGCCAGCCCGGCGTGTGACTCGCGGCCTTCCACCTCGAGGCGGACCCTGGCCACCCCGCGCCGGCCGTTCTTGAGGTCGCCGCTGGGATGCGGGGGCTCGAGGCCGAGCACCGCGGCGGCGTTTGCCGCGGCGGCCATCACCGCGTCCCGGCCGGTCGGGCTGGAGATCTCCTCGTCGCAGACGAGCACTGCCTGGACCGGCTGGGCGAACGGGATGCGCATCTCGCTCATGAGGCGGACCGCGAGCTCCAGCGCTACGAGCGCGCCCTTCATGTCGACCGTTCCCGGACCGTACGCCCGCGGGCCAGTGATCGTGAACGGGCGGCGCTCCAGAGTCCCGGCCGGCCAGACGGTGTCGAAGTGCGCGACGACCGCGAGGTGCCGGCCGCGGGTGCCGGCGGGGCCGAGGGTGGCGCGCAGATGGTCCCCGGCCGGTCCGGGCACGGTGTCGACGAGCGCGCCCAGCTCCGTCAGCCGGTCGGCGAGCACCACGCGCAGCGCGCCAAGCAACTCGGAGTCGCCCGAGGGCGACTCGAGGTTCACCAGTTCGGCGAGCCGGCGCAGCACGTCATCTTGCGCCGCCGTGGCACGGCGGCGCAGCTCGGCCAGCGCGGTGGGAGATGACCGATCAGCGTCCATGCCAGTTCCTCCTGACCGCCGTCACGGCCCGGCCCGTAGTTCTGCGGCCCTGAGCAGATGATGCTCCACGACGGACTCGATCACCTCGTGCCCGAGCCCGGGCCGGTCGGCTGGCACCGGCACCCGGCCCCCGCAGGCGAGTACCGGCGGATCCACGACATCCTCCGTGAAGTACTTGTCCGAGCCGGACACGTCGCTCGGCAGCGTGAAGCCCGGCAGGCTGGAGAGCGCGACGTTCGCGGCCCGGCCGACGCCGAACTCGTGCATCCCGCCGCACCAGGCCGGGATCTCGTGCGCGCGGCACAGGTCGTGCACGTCTCTGGCCGGGCCGAGCCCGCCGAGCCGGGACACCTTGATGTTGATGACACGGCAGGCCTGCAGGGCCAGCGCCGTGCGCGCCATCCCGATCGTCGTGATCGACTCGTCGAGGCAGACCGGCGTGCGGAGGCGCTGCTGGAGCCGGGCGTGACCGAGCAGGTCGGTCTCCGCGAACGGCTGCTCGATCATGAGGAGGCCGAGCTCGTCCAGCCGGGCGAACATCTCCATATCGGGCCGGTCCCCGTCATAGGCACCGTTGGCGTCGACCTGGAGTCCGATATCTGGGAACGCGGACCGCACGTGGCTGGTCGGCTCCGTATCCCAGCCGGGCCCGATTTTCAGCTTCACGCGCTCGTAGCCCTGCGCGACGTGCGCGGCCACCTGCTCAAGGAGCCCGTCGATCGTCGGCTCGATGCCGAGGCTGACCCCGGCCTGCACCTCGCGGGCCGTGCCCCCAAGAGCCCGCGCAACGGACAGGTCCCGGCGCCTGGTGGCCAGGTCCCAGCACGCGATGTCCAGCGCGGCCCGTGCGAACCGGTTGCCCTGGAACCGGCGCAGGCCGGCCGCGGCGTCCGCTGGCGCCTCCCACGGCACGCCGAGCAGCGCGGGCGCGAAGTACTCGCTGAGCATGAGCCAGCACGTCTCGACGGTCTCGCCGCAGTAGTACGGGTCGGTCGGGCACGCCGACTCGCCCCAGCCGGCGGCGCCGTCGGTGTCGGTGATCCGGACGAGGATGTGGTTGAGATGACCCTTGCGATGCGAGCTGGTCTGGAACTCGTGCACCAGCGGCAGGCGGACCTCGAAGAGCTCGATCCGTTCCAGCGTGATCACGGCCGTCCCTCCCTGGTGAACCGGTACACGGCGGTGTCCCGGTCAAGCCGCCTGCAGGAGACCGCGACCAGGCCGGCGTTCAGCAGCTCCTGCGCATGGCCGAGTATCCGGTCGCGGAGCCGGCCCGCGGTCGCCGGCGACGAGCTCCGGAAGCGGCGCCAGTCCGCCGGCAGGCCAAGCAGGGCCGAGTCCGCGGTGGCCCGCAGCTCACCCGGCGCGATCGAGACGGGCCCCCGCTCGCACGTCGGGCCGCCCGGCCGCGCCACCGCCCTGGCGGCAACCGCCGGACGGAGTAGCTCCCAGTCGACGACGAAGCGGTCAGTCGGCTCGCCGCGGTCATCAGGCGCGGCCATCGGGCCGTAGAAATCACGCGCCAGGCTTGTCACCGACGCGCCGAGCACGTCCAGGTTGAAATGCGCGTTGACCGAGCGCAGCGGGTCGAATGTCCAGCGCACCAGGTCGATCCCCGCCTCCAGCGCGGCCGATCGCTGGCCGAACTTCATCGCCCGCCCGACGCTCTGCCCCTGCCAGGCGGGCAGGACCGCGGCGGTCTGCGAGTACTGGTAGAGCCGCCCGTCGTCCTGGCGGGCCAGGAAGCTGAGCGCGAAGCCGACCAGCTCAGCGTGGCTGTGCTGGCCCGGGGGGACGACCCCCCGAGTCCCCCCGACGAACGCGCCCACAACCATGCCGCTGTTGCGGCCGAGGGCCGTCAGCAGCCGGGCGTTGAGCGAGCCGTCACTCGGCGCGAGGCCGAAGACCTCGCGGTAGACCGAGACGCAGCGGTCGCAGTCTGCGGGCTCGCTGATCAGGCGGACCTCGATCCGCGGCAGTATCCCCGTCCGGCTCATCGCTGGCCGGGCGCCGGCCCGCCGGGGTCGGGAGGGACCTCGTCGGCCAGCGCGCCGCGGATGCTCCCGTCGGCGTCGGCCAGGGCCTTCGCCGCTGCCTCCGGCTCCATCCCGGACAGCAGGCACAGCATGGCCAGCCTGAGATCTCCGGCGCACCGCGCGAGCTGGTCGCGGCAGACGGCCTCGTCCGCTCCGGTGGCCTCGGTGAGGATCGTCAGCTGACGGCCGCGCAGCTTGTCGTTGGTCCCTGACAACGACACCATCAGGTTCGAGAACGTGCGGCCAAGGCGGACCATCGCCGCCGTCGACAGCGCGTTGAGCACGAGTTTCTGCGCCGTGGCCGCCTTCAGCCGGGTGGACCCGGCAATCGCTTCCGGTCCGGTGTCCACGACCACGACGTGGTCGGCGAGGCCGGCGAGGGGCGCAATGGGGTTGCTGCTGACCAGCACGGTGACGGCGCCGGCGAGGCGGGCGGTGGTCAGCGCCCCGGCTACGTACGGGGTCCGGCCGCTCGCGGTGATCCCGATCGCGACGTCGGCGGCCGAGACCGACCGCGCGTCGTTCTCGCCGAGCGACACGTCGTCCTCGGCGTCCTCGACGGCGGTGCCGAGCGCCCGGTCACCACCGGCATGGTGCGCGATGAACACCCCCTGATCGAGGCCGAATGTCGGCACGACCTCGGCGGCGTCGAGCACCGCCATGCGGCCCGAGGTGCCCGCGCCGAAGTAGTGCACCTGCCCGCCCGCGCGTACGCACTCGACAACCTTGTCGACCACAACGGCGAGCACCGGCAGCGCCTTCGCGACCTCCCCGGCAACCGTTGCGTCCTCAGCGTTGAGCAGCCGGAGCACCTGCTCGGTCGGGACGATGTCGATGTCGGCAGTCCGCGGGTTCCGCTGCTCAGTGCGCGAACGCGGCGGTATCAGGACGCCCGGCCCGTCCGGCTGCGTTTCAGTCGACACCAGCCCCTCCTCGGCTTTCACTACGCAGCGTCGGTGTCAGGTGCCTCACGGCCGGATTTCGACGGTGCCGACCGCCACTGGGTGACGGCTGACCCAACGTTTGCGTAGTAAATATCCATGCACGCGCGTTTGGATGTCAATAACTGACATAATCATAGCGGTGATCGTCCGCGCGACAGCATGGGCCAATCTGCCCGCTAGGCTGGGCAAATGCACGGAGGTACTACATCTTGAGCGGTATGGGGGCGAGTACCGAGCGAGCTGTTGACGATCTGAACGGCTGCCTGCTCGCCAGCTTCAAGGGCCCGGAGCCGCCGCCGTGGCTGCGCCGCCGGCTCGACCACGGCCTCGCCGGCGTGATGCTGAGGGCGGCGAACATCACCAGCCCGCGCCAGCTGCGTTCCCTTGTCGGGCAGCTGCGCGAGCACAACCCGGATGTGCTGATCGCGGTGGACGAGGAAGGCGGCGTCGTCACCAGGGTGGAGGCGGCGGCTGGGTCGTCGTATCCGGGCAACGCGGCACTCGGCGCCGTCGATGACCTCGCTCTGACCCGGCGGGTCGCGGTGAGCATCGGCGCGATGCTGGCCGCTGCCGGGCTGAATCTCAACCTGGCCCCGGTCGCGGACGTGTCCGCCCGGCACGCCAACCCGATCATCGGCGTCAGGTCCTTCGGCTCGGAGCCGTCGCGCGTCGCCGCGCACACCGCCGCCTTCGTGGCCGGCGTGCAGGCCAGCAACGTCGCCGCCTGCGCGAAGCACTTCCCCGGACAGGGCCGGGCGGCGGCCGACTCGCACCTGGAGCTGCCGTGCGTGCGCGCGACGCTGCCGGAACTGCGAGCCATCGACCTCGAGCCATTCCGCGCGGCCATCGAGGCCGGGGTCAGGTCGGTCATGACGGGGCACATCGTGTACCCGGACATCGATGATGCGCCCGCCACGCGCTCGCGCGTGCTGCTCGACGGCGTGCTGCGCCGCGAGCTTGGCTTCGAGGGCGTCATCATCACCGACTCGCTCGGCATGGCGGCGATCGGCGACGGAGCCGGGACCGCGGCCGGGGCCATCCGCGCCCTGGCGGCGGGCGCGGACCTGATGTGCCTGGCGCCGGGGGAGGACGCGCTGCGGCGGTCGGCCGACACCCTGTCCGCCGCGATGCACGGCGGCCTGGTCAGCCGCGAACGAGTGGCGGAGGCCGCCGCGCGGGTTCGCGCGCTGGCCGAGTGGGCGCGACCCGATCCGGCCGCGGACGCGGATCCCGCCGTCGGGGCGCTGGCCGCAGCGACGGCGCTGCGCGCGGAGGGGGTCGCGGTCCCGCTGGCCGGGGCACCCTACGTGCTTGACGCGGGCGGCCGGATGAGCACGCAGCTCGAGCAGTCCTCCGGCAGCCTGCTTGGCCTCCTGCGCGACCGGCTGCCGGAAACCGACGGCGTCCGGCTGACCGAGCGGGACGCGCTGGCCGGGCTTGACGGCCGGGTCGCCGCGGCGGCCGGGCGCGCGCTCGTCGTGGTGGTCAAGGACGCGCACTGGCACGACTGGCAGCGCGAGCTGCTCGGCCGCGTGCTCGGCCTGCGGCCGGACACGCTGGTGGTCGGCACCGGCACCGGCTACGACCGGGCCCTGGCCGGCCCGGCTTATCTCGGCACGCTGGGCGCCAGCCGGGCCAGCCTGACCGCCGCCGCCGACTTCCTGTCCGGGCGGGCGGAGTCGTGATGGGCAGCTCGGTCCCGGTCACCGCGCTGATCGATGACGCCGTAGCCAGCGGCCGGATACCCGGCGCCGTGCTCGCCGCCGGCCTCGGCGACGCCGAGCCCGCCGTGCTGCACGTGGCCGGCGACGCGCAGCACGACGAGGATGCCCGTCGGCCGATGTCGGCCGACACCATCTTCGATCTTGCCTCGCTGACGAAGGTGGTGGGCACGCTGCCGTGCGTGCTGCGTCTCATCGCGGCCGGCGAGGTCGGGCTCGACGATCGGGTCGACCGGTACCTGCCGGCCTTCACCGGCGCGGGCAAGGACCTGGTCCTCGTCCGGCACCTGCTCACGCACACCTCGGGCCTGCCCGCGCACCGGCCGTACTACGCGTTCCTCAGCGATCCAGAGCAGGTCCGCGCCGCTGCCCTCGCCGAGCCGCTGCTCACGGCGCCGGGCGGTTCGGCCTGCTACTCCGACATCGGGTTCATCACGGCGGGCGAGCTGTGCGCGGCCGTCGCCGGCTGCGGGCTGGCGGAGCTCGTGACCGAGATGGTCACGGGGCCGCTCGGCCTGAGCGACACCGGCTACCGGCCGTCCCCGGCGCTGGCCGGGCGGATCGCCTCCACCGAGCCGGTGGGCGACGCTCCCGCCAAAACCGGAATAGTGCACGACGAGAATGCCGAGGCGCTCGGCGGGGTCGCGGGTCACGCCGGGCTGTTCGGCACGGCCGCCGACCTCGGCCGGTATGCCGCCGCGTGGGCGGCCGCGGACTCCGGGGCGGCCGAGGCGCTCGGCCTGCCCGCATGGCTGCGGACCGAAGCGCTGCGCTGCCAGACCGAGGGCCTTAGCTGCCTGATGCCGGGGGAGCCGACCTCGCCCGGCCGCCGCGGCCTGGGCTGGGGCCTGCGCGGGGACCGCTTCGACAACATGGGTGCGGGCTGGCCGGAGACCGGTGCCGGCCACACCGGGTTCACCGGCACCAGCCTGTCGTTTGACCCGGTCAGCGGCCTGTGGGCGGTGCTGCTGACCAACGCGGTGCACTTCGGCCGCGCTCCGGAGCACTCCGTGGTCGGACTTCGCAAACAGGTGCATGCCATGATCGGTGCGATGCTGGCTAACAGCGTCGTACAGTGACGCCATGCCGCAACCACCGCGGCGCCTGCCGTCACTGGACGCCTCGGCGCACACACCAGAAACCTTGCTTGCGCACGTGCGGGCGCTCATGCCCAATCTCGCGCCTGCCGAGCAGCGCGTCGCGGCCGCCGTGGCGGCTGACCCGGCGGGCACTGCGGCCAAGACCATCTCCGACCTGGCCGCGCAGTGCCACACCTCGGGCAGCACCGTCATCCGGTTCTGCCGGGCCATGGGCTTCGATGGCTACCCCGAGCTGCGGCTCGCGCTGGCGGCCGCGGCGCAGGCGGCCAGCGGGGACGCCGAGCGGGAGGTCGGCAGCGATATCGGCCCGCGCGACTCGCTGACCGAGATCATCAAGAAGATCACCTACGCCGACGCCAAGGCGGTCGAGGAGACCGGTGCCCAGCTGCGGCCGGAGCCGCTGAGCGCGGTCGTGGACGTGGTCGTCAAGGCCCGGCGCGTGGACATCTACGGCGTGGGGGCCAGCGCGTTCGTGGGCCTGGACCTGCAGCAGAAGCTGCACCGGATCGGCCACATGGTCTACGCCTGGCCCGACCCGCACAGCGCGGTGACGTCGGCGGCGCTGCTCGGGCCGCAGGACGTCGCCATCGGGATCTCGCACACTGGGACCACCGAGGACACGATCGCGAGCCTGGCCGAGGCCAAGCGCCAGCGCGCGGTGACCGTTGCCATCACGAACTTCCCCGGCTCCCCGATCGCGGCGGTCGCCGACCACGTGCTGACGACCGCGGCCCGCGAGACGACGTTCCGCTCGGGCGCGATGGCCAGCCGGATCGCGGCCCTGACCGTGGTTGACTGCCTGTTCGTCGCGGTCGCCCAGCGCAACTACAAGCAGACGATGCGGGCGCTCGAGCGAACCTACGCGGCGGTCCAGGCTCGCCGCTGAGGCTTCGCTCAGGGCAGGAGATCGGGACCGATAGTCAGAACCGGCTCAGTAGCTGCTGCATGCCGCGCATCCCGGGTGTCTCGCGCGTTAACAAAGTGCGACATGTAGTCTATTGACGAAAGATAGCGTTAGTCCGTAATATTTTTTCACAGTTCATTAGCCCCACGCGGCGGCCGCCCGCGGAGCCCCGGCGGGGCGCCCGGGCCAGGTACGCCGGCCCCCACGTGCCGATCGCCCCGTTGTCAGAGCAGGTGTCTCATGAACGTCCGCAGGCTCAAAGTCATGTCGTTGTCGGTCGCCCTCGCGACTTCGGTCACGGTAATTGCTGCGTGCTCCTCCTCCGGAGGGTCGAGCGGCAATTCCTACAGTAACGTAACATTCACGACGATCAGCCCGAACACGGTGATCACTCCGGGCGCGCCGATGAACCCGTTCAACGCGACCAGCAACGTGTTCCCCTCGTTCGACTCGATGACGCTGGCGTGGAACGCCAACGATTCGGCGAACCCCAACCTGGAGCTGCCGGGACTGGCCCAGTCCTGGTCGCTGTCGGCCAACGGGGAGTCACTCACCGTGCACCTGCAGCCGGGGGCCAAGTGGTCGAACGGGAAGCCGGTCACCGCGACCGACGTGGTCGACTCGGCCGCGATCTGGTTCGCCGAGGGGCTAGCGCCGGGCTACAACCTCGGCAGCGTCAAGGCCGACAACTCCACCACGGTCACGTTCACCCAGGCCCCCGGCGTCTTTAACAACCTGTTCGAGACCGTGCTCGGGGAAGGTTCCGGCTCATCGACCAACACCAATGACTGGATCGTGCCGTCGTTCGAGTACGGCAAGCTGCTGCCGGCCAACATCTGGTCGACTATCAGCGCCAGCCTGGGCAGCGGCGCCGCCAAGACCGCAGCCGTCACGGCGCTGACCAACCTGGGCAAGACGATCGCCGCGTACGCCCCGACTACCGACATCTCGGCCGGGCCGTTCTACATCAAGCGGCTCAACAACAGCCAGGCCCTGCTGGTCAAGAACCCGGACTTCTACGCAGCCAGCAAGGTGCACGTCGGCAACGTGATCATGGACCACGACAGCACCAACCAGCAGATCGCGAGCCTCCTGGAGAGCTCGGCCCTGGACACCTCGCCGTTCGTGGCCATGTCGTCGAGCGTCAACTCCCAGATTGTCTCCGCAGGCAACCAGAAGATCACCTGGCCGGCCCTGGTCGCCTCCGCGATCTCGTTCGACGAGAACGTCGCTCCGTACAACAACGTCAAGGTCCGCCAGGCGCTGGCCTACGTGCTGAACCGGACTGCCATCCAGCAGGTGGGCGAGCCGGTCGTCGGCACCCCGGCCAAGACGACCATCGGCGCGGTGAGCGCGGCGCTTCCTGATTACGTCACCGCCACCCAGGAGGCGAGCCTGAACTCCTACGCCCCCAGCACGGCCACGGCCACCTCGCTGCTGAAGAGCGCGGGGCTCACGCAGAAGGCCGGCCAGTGGTACCTGCCGAACGGGAAGGCGTGGACGATCACGCTGCCGGTCGCGCAGGGATTCTCGGACTGGCAGGATGCGTCCTCGGTGATCAAGTCCGAGCTGGACGGCTTCGGCATTCCGACCACGATCGCGACCGGGCCCCAGTGGCCCCAGTACCAGCTGAACCTGTTCGCGGGCAAGTACCCGGTCGCGTGGTGGCTCATCGCGCTCGGCCCGGGAGCGAACCCCACCTTCTCCCGCATCTACGGGGAGTATGACGGCTACGTCGGAGTGGGCAGCTCGCCCACCCGGTACCCGGCCGGCAACCCGGCGGCGAAGAACTTCTTCAACACGCCGAATACGGTCACGGTGCCCGGTGTCGGCACGGTCAACCCCGGCTCGCTGACGGCCCAGCTGGCGAGCCTGCAGCTGGGCACCTCGACCGGCCTCACCCAGCAGAAGCAGATCGCCTCCGAGCTGGTGCAGACCATCAACTACGAGGTCCCCGTGGTCCAGCTCTGGGACTACCAGAGCCTGGCCTACATCAACGGCAAGCGGTTTGCCGACTTCCCGACCAGCACCACGCTGCTCGGCCAGAACCCGGGCGTCTGGATGGCGGACGGATATCTTACGAAGAAGTAGGCAAAGCGGCTGAAATTTGTGGCGGGCAGGACCGGTCCGGTCCTGCCCGCCACGACGCAGGGAACGGAGTGGCAGGTGAACCTGGCGCGCAAGCTCGCGGCCAAGCTAGTCACGGGCCTGATCATGATCTGGGTGGTTGCCACCGCGACGTTCTTCCTGGTCCTGGAGATGCCGGGCAACCCGGCGCTGACGGTCGAAGCCAACGACATGTCGCACGGCATGTCGCCCCAGCAAGCGGCCAGCGCCACCGCCGCCATGTTCGGCTTCGTGCCCAAGCAGCCGCTGGCTGACCAGTACCGCCACTACATCTGGCAGCTCCTGCACTTCAACCTCGGAGTGTCGATCGCCCAGGAGGGCACGCCGGTCTCGCACATCGTCGCCTCCGCGGCCCCGTGGACCGTGATCCTCGCGGTCTTCGGCATCATCTTCAGCTTCCTCATCGGCGTCTGCCTGGGAGTCCTCACCGCGATCAGGCGCACGACCAGGCTGGCCGACGGCATGACGCTGCTCGGGGCGATCATCAATGGCCTGCCCGTCTACCTGATCGCGATCCTGCTGTTCTACGTCTTCACCACCATCTGGGCGATCTTCCCGCAGGGTGGCAACGTCAGCGTGCTGGAGAACCCGGGCTGGAACGCCGGCTACATCGGCTCGATCATCACCCACGCCATCCTGCCGGTGGCGTGCTACACGCTGGCCGGCGTGGGCGCGTGGCAGCTGACCACGAAATCCAGCGTGATCTCGGTGCTGGGCGACGACTTCATCCTCGCGGCCGAGCTGCGCGGGCTGCGGCCGCTGACCGTGGCCAGGTATGTGGCCAGGAACGCCATGCTGCCGCTGTTCACGATCCTGGCTATCTCGCTCGGGCTCATGTTCGGCGGTGCGGTCTTCATCGAGGACGTATTCAACTACCCGGGCCTCGGCCAGCTGATGATAAGCAGCATCACGACGAAGGACTTCCCGGTCCTGGACGGCGCGTTCCTGCTGATCATCGTGGCGGTCATCGCCGCCAATATCCTGGCCGATCTCGCCTACCCGCTCATCGACCCGCGGATCCGCAGCGCTGCCGGAGCTAGCTCATGAGTACCAGCAGCATCAGCAGTATCGCGCTCCCGCCCGAGCAACTGCACGAGGCCCTGCAGCGCTCGCGCCGCCAGCGCGCTACGCGCCGCTGGCGGCTGTTCGTCAGCACACCCGGCCGGATCGCCGCGTCGGTCATCATCGTGTTCTTCACGCTGATGGCGATCATCGGGCCGTACCTGTATCCCAAGAACCTGCCGATCAACCCGCATGACATCTACGGCGCGCCGAGCCTGGCCCATCCGCTCGGGACGGACTTCGAGGGCACCGATGTCCTGGCGCTGCTGGTGACCGGGTCGAGGTACGTCCTGTTCGCGGCGGCGGTCGCGGCCGTGATCACCCTCGGCATCGGGACCCTGGCCGGTCTCGCCGCGGGGTACTATCCCCGGCTCGCCGGCAGCGCGATCATGCGGGTCGCGGACTTCGTGCTGGCCATCCCCGGCTTCCCGGTCCTGATCGTGCTCGCGACCATCTGGCAGTTTGGCTCGCCGGTGGCGATGGGATTCGTGATGGGCGTGTTCGGCTGGGGCGGGATCGCCCGAGCGGTCAGGGCGCAGACGATGTCCCTGCGCGAGCGCGGTTTCATCGAGGCCGCTCGCGGGCTCGGCTTGCCCGGGCGGCGCATCATCTTCGCCGAGGTGCTGCCGAACATCGCGCCGTACATCGGAATGAACCTCATGCTCGCCGTGACCGCGTTCATCTACACCGAGGTGGGCTTGTTCTTTATCGGCGTGGTCTCCTACACCACCAGTAACTGGGGCGTGATGCTCAACCAGGCGGTCTTCCAGGCCGGCGCGGCCACCAGCACGCGCGGCCTGTCCTACCTGCTCTCGCCCCTGATCTGCATCCTCCTGATCACGATCTCACTGGTGACGCTCTCTGGCGCCGTCGATGAGTTCTTCAACCCCCGGCTGCGGAGGATACGGTGACGGCGGGCGCCGAGGCGGCACGGTCTGAGCCAGCACGGTCTGAGCCAGCACCGGCGCGGGCGAGCGAGCATCTGGACGGCTCCGCGGCGGTGCGCGTACGCGACCTGACCGTCGCGTTCCCCACCCCGGACGGACCGCTGCCGGCCGTATCCAGCGTGAGCCTGGACCTCGTTCGCGGCCAGATCACCGGCCTGGTCGGCGAGTCTGGCTCAGGCAAGTCCACGCTCGCGCTGACGCTGCTGAACGCGGTCTCTGACCCGGGCCGGGTGACGTCGGGCTCGGTCACCATCGATGGCGTCGGCGACGTGCTGGCGCTGCACGGCAAGAGCCTGCGGCGGGTCCGCGGCGCCAGCATCGGTTACGTTTTCCAGGCCTCGCAGAACTCGCTGAACCCGCTGAAGCCGGTCGGCAAGCAGGTCCTCGACCTCGGCCGCTCCCACGGGGTGGCCGACCTGCGCGGGCTGCTGCGGGAGGCCAGGTCGCTGCTGGACGACATGGGCATGAACGCCGAGCGGGTGCTCGCGTCCTACCAGCACGAACTGTCGGGCGGGATGCGGCAGCGGGTGGGCATCGCGCTCGCGCTGGTGCTGAACGCGCACCTGGTCATCCTGGATGAGCCCACCACCGCGCTGGACATGCTGACGCAGGCGTCGGTCCTGGAGATCATCAGGAAGGTTCACGCCCGGCGGCACCTGACCACGCTGATCATCTCCCACGACATCGGCGTCATCGGCGACCTCGCGGACCGGATCGCGGTGATGTACGCCGGGCGGATCGTCGAGGACGGACCGACCCGGCAGGTGCTGGCCAGTCCGCGCCATCCCTACACCCGCGGCCTGCTGACGGCGATGCCCCGGATAGCCGGCGACATCGGCCAGGCGCAGCCGCTGCCAGGACGGCCGCCAGACCTCACCTCCATCCCGCGCGCGGGCTGCGTCTTCCGGCCCCGCTGCCCGCTCGCGACCGACGCCTGCGGGCAGGCCGAGCCGCCCGTTACCGAGCGGGGCGATCAGCGGTTCGCCTGCTTCGTGGCCGCCGGGGAGGCATCGTGATCGAGATCCGCGAGCTGACCAAGACGTTCGCCGGGCGTGGCGGAATGCTCGGCCGCAGTGCTGTGCCGGCCCTGCGCGGTGTGGACGTCACGATCCCCGATCGCGGCGCCGTATCGCTGATCGGCGAGTCTGGCTGCGGCAAGACCACGCTCGGCCGCATCCTCTGCGGGCTCGAGCCGTTCGACGGCGGTGACATCATCATCGACGGGCAGTCGCTGCGCGCCCTGAAGCCGAAGGACCGCGTGCGCTACTTCCGGCGCGTCCAGATGATCCACCAGGACCCGTACTCGGCGCTCAACCCGACCCGCACGATCGGCCAGATTCTCGCTGACCCGCTGGCGCTGCGGGCCCGGCAGCGGGACGCCGATCGCGACTGGGAGCGCAGCCGCCGGGCCGAACTGCTCGAGCTGGTCGGGCTTGACCCTGACTATGTGCTGCCGCGCTACCCGCACATGCTGTCCGGCGGGATGCGGCAGCGCGTGGTGATCGCGCGCGCCCTGACCGTCGACCCGGAGGTCCTGGTCGCGGACGAGGCCGTTTCCATGATCGACGTCTCGCTCCGGCTCGGCATCCTGCAGCTGCTCGGGGACCTGCGCGCCAAGGTTGGCGTGTCGGTGCTGTTCATCACGCACGACGTGGCGACCGCGCGGTACATCGGCGACGGCGGCGAGCTGTACGTCATCTACCGGGGCATGGTCATCGAGCAGGGCCAGACCGACACGATCATTCACCGGCCGGCCCATCCGTACACGCAGAGCCTGATGTCAGCGATCCCGGTCCTGCGCGGCATCGAGAATCCGGGCCCGGACGCGGTGATGCCCACCGGGCCGCTGGACGAGAGGGTCGAGTCGCCCGGCTGCCTGTTCGAGCCGCGGTGCCCGTTCGCGGCCGCCGACTGCGCCGCCGCCGTGCCACGATTGAGCCAGCTCGGCGGCACGGAGCAGCAGCACGCGTGCCTGTATCCCGAGCGCCGGTCGGTTGTTGCCGTCCCCTTTGCCGGGAGTGCCACGTGAAGATCCTCATCTCCGCCGACATGGAAGGCGCGACCGGCGTTACCTGGCCGGCCGACGTCAAGCCGGGGACGGAGCAATGGCAGCGGTGCCGGCGGATGTTCAACTCGGACGTCAATGCGGCCATCGCCGGGTTCTGCGCGGGCGGCGCAACGCAGGTACTGGTCAACGAGGCGCACGCCACCATGCGCAACCTGCTGCTGGAGGAGCTCGACGAGCGAGCCGTCCTCCTCACCGGCAGGCATAAGGAACTGTCGATGCTCGAGGGGATCGCGGATCCGGACGTCGACGCCGTCGCGTTCGTCGGCTACCACGCGGGCGCCGGAGCCGAGGGCGTGCTCGCGCACACGTTCCTGGCCAACTCGATCACCGGCGTCTGGGTGAACGAGCAGCCGGCCGGGGAGGGCCGTCTGAACGCGCTGGTCGCGTCCGAGTGCGGTGTCCCGGTCGTGCTGGTCACGGGCGACGACCGCGCCTGCGCCGAGGCGGCCGGCTACGCGCCGGCGGCCGAGCGCGTGGTGGTCAAGGAATGCTCAAGCCGGTACGCGGCCCGCTGCCAGCCGCCTGCGATCACGGCCGAGGCGATCATGGCCGCCGCCAGGCGCGCGGCGGGGCTGGCCGGCCGCGGGCCGGGTGTCAGCGAGGCTGACTATCACGTGCGGGTCGAGGTCGACGCCGCGCAGCTGGCCCAGGCCGCGGCGATCGTGCCGGGCGTGACCCGCACGGCCGTTCGTGGGGTGAGTTATCACAGCCCGACGGCGATCGAGATGATCCGCTGCTTCAAGGTGGTCTGCACGATGATCACCGCGGCGATCGAGGAAAGCTACGGCTGAGTTTTCTACTGCTCGGCGGCCGCGGCCGCCGCGAGCCTGACCGCGCCGGCCACCGGCGGGTTGCCGAGGATCCGGGCGGAGCTGCCGGGAAGGGCGGCCTCGACGGCGGAGATCGTCGCTGCGAGCAGTCCCTGGTTTGCCATGAGGCCGCCGGCCAGGACCACCGGAATGCCGCCCGCAGCCCCGAGCCGCTCCGCGACCTGCGCGGCCAGGCCGGCGAGCGCCTGCGCGGCTGCCTCGGCGATGCGCGCCGCCGCCGGGTCGGGACAGTCCAGAACCGCGGGCGCGTGCCTGGCCCAGTGCGACGGCTGCGGCTGCCGGTAGAACTCGCCCCGCAGGGCGGTCAGGTCGGGAGCGCCCGCGCAGGCCAGCAGGCACGATCCCAGCGGCCCGGCGTCGGCGCCGCGGTCGGCCCTGGCCAGCAGTTCCCTGACCGCCGACCGCACTATCCAGTAGCCGCTGCCCTCATCGCCAAGCAGGTAGCCCCAGCCGCCGGCCCAGGCGCTGCGGCCGTGCCAGCAGCCGGTGCCCATCGATCCGGTCCCGCAGATCACGGCGATGCCGTCGGTCAGGCCGGCCGCGGGCAGGACCAGCGAGGCATCGTCGACGACGACCACCCGTCCCGAGGTGGTGAGCGGAGCCAGCCGGGCCGTGATGAACTCGCGTGTGCCGGGCGCGGTGATGACTCCGGCCGCGCCCACGCCGACGGCATCCAGGCTCGCCGTCAGCTCGGGCAGCTGAGCCAGCAGGTGCGCAATCGCGGCGTCGGCGCGGGCCGGCCCGGCCGCGGTCATGCTGGCGCTCGCGGCTCGCGCCTCCGCCACGACGGAGTCGTCGACCACTAGCTGCGCCCTGGTCGTGCTCGCGCCGATGTCCAGGCCGAGGACCCGAGTCATTACCCTGTACCGCCCGTTCTGTGTCGATGCCGGCTCCGCCATCATCGCCGGCGTTCCTAGGTCCCAGTAGGCAAAAAGTTAACCGAGTTGCTTCCTTCTTCGTCTAAATCCGACGTAATCTTCTGTCATGTTGCGTTCAGCTGAGGTTAAGAAATTGCTCAGGCCAGGACCGTCGTCGCGGACCTGGGCGGTCGGCGCTACCACTCTCGTCCTGCTCGGCGGCTCGCTGCTTGCTGCCTGCAGCTCGTCTCCGTCCGGCGGCGGAAGCGCGAACTCCGGCACGCTGAGAATCATCACCTGGGAAAACCCGCCGGCGGTGACGGCCCTCAAGCAGATCGACGCCGAGTTCCAGAAGGCCTATCCGAAGGTTAAGGTCGAGCTCGGCACGGCCGCGAACGTCAACGGGCCGTACTCGCAGCTGCTCCAGACGTCGGTGGACTCGGGCACCGCCGACATCGTCACCTGGGTGCAGCAGCTGCAGCCGCTGCCGCTGAAGATCACCTCCACCAACCTGACGCCCTGGCAGAAGTGGACGACCTCGAAGGTGTTCGCTCCGCTGAACGGCCAGTCGTTCATGGCCGACTACACGGCGGGCGCGAAGGCCGCCGAGACCTACCAGGGCAACGTCTACGGGGTGGTCAGCGGCGTCTACCAGGAGGGCGTGTTCTACAACAAGGCGATCTTCGCCCAGTACCACCTGTCGCCGCCCACCACCTATAGCCAGTTCATCAGCGAGCTGGCCACGCTCAAGGCACACCACGTCCAGCCGCTCTGGCTGGCCACCGGCGGGCCCGGTGATCCGGGTGGCACCTACCTGCAATTCATCTACTACAACCTGATGTCGAGTCTGTGGCAGCCGTACGTGCCGGGCAAGACGCTGGCGACCGACCTGGAGAACGGCACGGTCAAGTGGACCGATCCGCACTTCACTCAGGTCATGAACGAGGAGAAGCAGATCGCCTCCTACCTCGAGCCGGACTACACGGGCCAGTCGTGGCTGCTGATGCCAACCGACTTCGCCGCGGGCAAGGCGGCGATGCTGCTCGACGGCTCGTGGGACATGGCCCTGGTGCAGGCGGCGCACCCGAAGTTCAGCGTCGGCTTCTTCCCGCTGCCGGGGAGCAGCATCGCCGCGAACAATCAGAGCGAGCTGCAGAACGACCTGACGTTCTCGGTGCCGAACGGCTCCCCGCATAAGGCGCTGGCGATGGAGTGGCTGAAGTTCTTCTCGCAGCCGAACATCTACAAGCAGTACGTCGACGACACCGGCATCTCCTCCAGCCAGGTGAGCGGCACGTTCAACAGCTACTCCGCCCAGGTGCTCGGCAACTGGTTCGGCAAGGGCGACTACTACACCAGCTACATGCCGATCCTGTCCACGACCAACAGCTACTACGACCAGCCCGTGAACTGGTCGAACCTGCAGCAGTCGATGGTCTCCGGCCAGATGACGGCGCAGCAGGTCGAGCAGAAGTACCAGTCGGGCTGGCAGAGTCAGTGACCGCTGCCCCGTCGGCCGCCGCCGAGGCGGCGGCCGCCGGGCAGCCGCTCGCCGACCGGCGGACGCTCGCCCGGCTGCGGCGGATCGGGGTGAAGCGAAGCCGCCGGGGACGGCAAGCCCGGCTGCTGTCGGCCAGTTCCCGCACCGTCATGTGGGCCGGGCTGCTGCTTGGACTCTGCGTCTACGCCGCCTTCGGGCTGGCCCCGGCCGTCCTGAATGTGCTGTTCTCCTTCACGAGCTACTCGCTGTATCCCGGAGCTCCGGTCAGCTGGGCCGGGCTGCAGAACTACACCACGATGTTCACCTCCGAGCTGCCGGGGGTGGAGCCTGCGCTCGTCGCCACGGCCGTCTTCGTCGTCGCGGTGACCGTGCTGCAGAACGTCATCGCGCTCGCGGTGGCTCACCGGCTGGTCGGCGACAGCCGGTGGAACGGCTTCCTGCGGCTGCTGGTGTTCCTGCCGATCGTGCTCGGCGTCACGATCGTCGGGTCGATCTGGCTGATCATCTTCAACCCGACGCAGAGCCCGGCGGCCTCGCTGTGGGGCCTCTTCGGGGCCAACTCGGCGTTTTTCGGATCCGACTCGCTGGCCATGCCCCTCGTCATCGGCGTGCAGGTGTGGCAGAACATCGGCTTCACCGCGTTCGTATTCATCGGCGCGCTCAAGGCCATCAATCCGGATATCTACCAGGCCGCGGCGCTGGACGGGGTCAGCCGCTGGACGCGGCTGCGCCGGATCACCTGGCCGCTGCTGGCCCCGGCGGTGACCGTGAACGTGCTGCTCGCGGTGGTGGGCTCGGCCACCCTCTACAGCCTGATCTACGTGCTGACCAGCGGCGACCACGGCACGATGACCCTCGGCATGCTGTCGTTCAACGAGGCCTTCACCAACGCTGACCTTGGCTTCGGGGCGGCGCTGGCCACGATGCTGTTCGCGATCACATTGATCGTGGCGGTGCCGCTGATGGTCTACCTGCGGGGCCGGGAACGGCGGCTGCTGGCATGACCACCATCGCCGGCGCGCGGCACGCAGGCCGGGCACCCAGATCGCAGCTACTCGCCCGGCTGGTTACCGGCGCGGTCATCGCGGTGGTGTTCCTGCTGCCGGTCCTGTACGTGCTGATGATCGCCTTCGAAACGGACAGCCACTACGCCAGCAATCCGATGGTCCCGCCCTCGAGCCTGCACCTGCAGAACTTCTCGGCGGCATGGACCCAGGGGGACATCGGCCGCCAGCTGGTTAACACCGTGCTGTACGCAGTCGTGGCCTCGGCAGTGGCCACGGCGCTGGCGCTGCTGATCGCCTACCCGCTCGCGCGGCGCCTGGTGCGCGGGCACAACCTCGTGTACGGGCTGGTCGCGGTCGGGCTGTTCCTGCCGTTCTCCATCATCCCGCTGTTCATCGAGGCGCGCTCGCTGCACCTGTTCAACAACACGCCCGGATACATCATCCTGCACATCGAGCCGGGCATGCCGCTCGGCGTTATCCTGCTGACCGCATTCATCACAGCGGTGCCGGGTGAGCTGGACGAGGCCGCGTGGGTCGACGGGGTCAGTTACCTGAAGTACATGAGCCGGGTCATCGTGCCGCTGACCCGGCCGGCGCTGCTGATCACGTTCCTGTACGGGATGCTCGGGGTGTGGAACGACATCATCGGGCCGGTGGCGCTCCTCGGCCCGACGAGCACCAACCTCTTCCCCATCACCCGCGGCATCTACAACTTCTATAGCGGCTACCAGAACAACTATCCGGTCTTCGCGGCCGCGGTCATTCTCGCCAGCCTGCCGCTCGTCGCGGTGTTCGCCGGCACCCAGCGCCAGCTGATCCGGGCCGCGATCGCCGGCTCGGTCAAGGGCTAGCGCGAGTGCCGCCGGCGGACGGAGTTGACCGGCCAGCGTCAGCCGCGTTCCCGCCAGAATTGCACTGAATGCGGGTGCGCAACGGCAATGTCTGCCACCGAACAATGATCTAGCTTTTGAGCGCACAAGGTTCTATTGTTTACCTGATGTGAACGCTCACATCACCAGGCAGCAGGGCTGCCAGCAGCCGCCGTACGCGGCCGGTGCTCATGGGTGCGGTGCGCAGCCGGAGGGCAGAAAGCAGGTCGCGTCGGTGCGATGTCAGGTGGCTGCGGGCTACTTGCTCGTTGCTGCCGGCCTGCTGCGTCGCCCCCCGATACTCAACGCCACCGCATTGGCAGGTTTCCGCCGGCAGAAATAACTGGAGGTTCGCGATGAGGAAAGTCGACCCAAAGGTCGATGAGGCAATCGAGACGCTGAACATGAAGGACGGGCCGACGCGGCGCACGCTGCTGTCGGGAGCAGGGATGGTCAGCGCCACCGCTGCGGCCGGCGCGCTGCTGGCGGCGTGCGGCTCGACCGGCAGCCCGGCATCGGCGAGCGCGAAGGGACTGGCCGGGGACTTCCCGAAGACCCCGACCTGGCAGTTCTGGTTCGTCAACCACGTCACGACGAACAGCTTCTTCGTGCCGACTCAGTACGGGTTCCAGGACGCGGCCGCGCTGCTGCACCTGCCCACCCCCAAGTGGACGGGGTCGACGAACTCGATCGCCTCGCAGATGACGGCGCAGATTAATGCCGCGGTCTCGGCCGGCGCGGCCGGCATCGCCACCACGCTCATCAACTCCACCTCGTTCACGGCGCCGGTCGGGAGCGCGATGAGCGCGGGCATCCCGGTCATCAGCTACAACGCCGACGGCCTGGTGAGCAAGACCGGCGTGGCCAACATCGGCTGCAACCGCCTGTGCTACGTCGGCCAGGCGCTGTTCACGTCCGGCCAGCAGCTCGGCGTGCGCATCCAGTCGCTGGTCCCCACCCCAGGCGAGGTGGTCATCTTCATCGAGACTCCCGGCCAGGGGAACATCCAGCCGCGCTACGACGGCGCGGCCTCGGTCCTGACGCCCGCGGGCTACACGGTCTCCGAGATCGAGACCACCACGGTTCCGGCCACGATTCTCGCGAACGAGAAGGCTTTCCTGCTCGCGCACAAGAACGTCAAGGGCGCGTTCGCCGTGGACTCGACGTCGACCTCATTCCTGGCGCAGGCGCTCGCCGAGACCGGCCTGACGCTGCCCAACGGCGGCTTCGACACGGTCCCGCAGACGCTGACCAACATCGCAGGCGGCAAGACCGACTTCACCATCTACCAGGACCCGTACCTGCAGGGCTTCCTGCCCACGCTGTACCTGTACCTGTACAACATCTCCGGCGGAACGCTGCCCCCGTCCGACACCGACACGGGCCTGTCGTTCATCACGAAGAGCAACCTCGCCGAGTACAACCTGGCCAGCCGGTACCAGGGCTCGACCACCGCGCAGAAGGTCCTGACGCGGCCGTCGGGCGCGATCCAGAACCCCATAGCGACCACCAGCACCTGACGAAGGCGCCACGTCCTGAGCGAAACAGCGAAATCTGGGTTTGAATTGGACAAGTCGGCGGCGGGCGACCGGGCCTGGACAGGCCGGCCGCCCGTCCTCCGGTCAGGCGCGCGCGCGTGAGCGCAGGAGGTGACGTGAGCGACACAGTCGAGTCAGGCGCCACGGTCGTCGGCGGTCTAGGGCCCGGCGGGGGGAGCGGGGCCCGGCAACTGCTGCTTGGCCGCCTCGGCGGGTTCGGCCGCCAGCGCGAGGCCACCGTCCTGGTCGTGGCCGCGGCGCTGCTGCTGTATTTCGGGCTGACCCACACGTCCTCGTTCGTCAGCGAGACCAACGCCGCCGACCTGCTGTCCGAGATCATGGCGCCGATCGCGATCATCGCGATCGGCGAGGTGCTGCTGCTGATCTGCGGCGAGATCGACCTGTCGGTCGGCTTCATCTACACGCTCGCGCCGTTCTGGACGTACTTCGCGGTCGTCGATTACCACGTCCCGGCGCTCCTGGCGGTCATCATCGGGCTGGCTTCGGGCGTGGTGGTCGGCTGGGTCAACGGCTTCATCACGGTGGCGCTGGGCGTGCCCTCGTTCATCACCACGATCGGCACCGGGTTCGTCCTCCTCGGCGTGGCCCTGGTTGTCTCGCACGGCGAGCCGTTCGAGATCCCGCCGATCTCCAACAGCGTCGGGAAGTACCTCGGCGTTCCCGGCAACCCGTGGCAGTGGGCGCCGCTGATCTGGGCGGTGCTGCTGGTCGCGATCTTCCACGTGGTGCTGACCCGCACCCGGTGGGGCTTGTACACGATCTCGGCCGGCAGCAACCTGCTCGGCGCCAGGGAGGCCGGCATCAACGTCGGCCGGATCAAGTACGGGAACTTCATGATCACCGGGTTCATGGGAGCCCTGGTCGGCCTCCAGACCGCGTTCTATACCAACAACGTCGACCCGTCCGCCGGGGGCTATACGCCGATGTTCTACGCCGTGATCGCCGCGGTCATCGGGGGAACGGCCATGCTGGGCGGCTCGGGCACGATCCTCGGGGCGTTCCTCGGTGCGGTCGTGCTGGCCACCCTGCAGGACGGCTTCGACATCATCGGGGTCAACGCGGACTGGCTGGGGATCATCTTCGGCGGCGCGATCCTCGTCGCCATGATCGCGAACGTGCAGCTCGCGCGGCTGCGGCAGGCCGGGAGGACGTTGTGACGGCTTCGGACCAGGTCCCTGCGGCACCCGGCGATGCCGGGCCGTCGCCAGCCGACGTGCTGCGCGCCGAGCACATCAGCAAGCGCTACGGCGCGGTCACCGCGCTGCGCGACGTGACGCTGCACCTCGGCCGGGGCGAGGTCCTGGGCCTGATCGGCGACAACGGCGCGGGCAAGTCCACCCTGCTGAAGATCTTCTGCGGGTTCCAGCAGCCCGACACCGGCCGGATCGAGGTCAACGGCGAGGAGGTCACGCTCCGGTCCGTGATGCACGCGCGCTCGCTCGGCATCGACGTGGTCTACCAGGACCTCGCCCTGGTCAACGAGCTCAGCGTGTACCACAACATGTTCCTCAACCGGGAGCTGGTGCGCTGGCCGCTGCTGTCCAACCGGTCCATGCGCCGCATCGCGGCCGAGCACCTGGCGGAGATGGGGGTGCACATGCCCTCGGTCAGCGTGCCCGTGGCCAGTCTCTCCGGCGGCCAGCGGCAGGCGATCGCGGTCGCGCGGGCGGTGTTCGCCAACGCCAAGATCCTGCTCCTGGACGAGCCCCTCGCGGCCATGGGCGTCAAGGAGGGTGCGATGATCCTCGACCTGGTCCAGGACCTCAAGCGCCGCGGCGACGTCTCGATCATTGTGATCGCGCACAACTACGGGCAGGTCCTGGAGATCTGCGACCGCGTGAACCTGCTCCAGCACGGCGCGATCACCCTGGACAAGCGGACGCCGGACACCTCGGTGGAGGAACTCAACGACATCGTCGTCGCCGAGTACCGGCGGGCAATGGAGGAGCGACAGCGCTCCGCGTGACCGTCAGACCTGGACGAACTCGATCCCGGCGAGCCGGCCGAACTCCTCCCAGTCCGCCGCGTGGTGGCCCAGGTTCATGACCTCGTGATGCGGCCCGCCCGCGCTGAGCCAGCCGTCCAGGCAGGCGCGCAGGCCGGTCGCGGGCCGGAACTGGCCGTAGGGCATCTCCAGCGCGGGCAGCTCCGGCGTGTCCAGGTTCTCGCCCTCGGCGACCACCAGCCGGAATCGCTCGCCCTCGAGCGACACCAGCGCCGCGAGCGTGGCCGGCCCCGGCTCGTACTGGAACAGGAACGTCGGGGGATCGGCGAGCCTGCCGATACCGAGCGGCCGCTTGATCAGGCGGACCGGACGGTCGGAACGCGCGATCCGCCAGTTGCCCTCGCCCATATGGCTCATGAGCACCGAGTCGGAGGGGAAGTCCATTGCGTACATCTCGGTGAAGTGAGCATCGCCGATCAGGGTGTGACCGGCGGCCACCAGGCACGCGGTGAGCACGTCGCCCTCGGCGGCGTAGCCGTAGCCCTTGGCCATGAGGCTGGAGGCGGCGGCCAGCGGCAGCCGGCTGAACCGGCCATCCTCGCCGATGGCGTCAAAGTGCGCGGTATAGGCGCCGAAGCCGCGGTCGATCAGGATCTGCTCGATCGCCGCCTGCATGCGGGCATGGTCCTGGCGTTCCTCCGCGGACAGGCGGGGATCGATCTCGAATCGCGCGTCCTCGTACGCGATGATCTCGTCCGCCTGGGCCTGCGTGACGGCGAGCATGCCGCGGTACATGTCACCGGGCGCGACCGCGAGGATCTCCGGGCCGAGCGTCCGCACCAGGGCGCTCTCGTCGACCCGGATATCACCCATGTCGTTCATGGCGTAGCCGAAGATCGCGGTCTTCAGCGACTTCCAGCGGGTCACGGCGGCGGCAGCGCGGGCAAACCGGCCGACCGCGACCTTGAACGAGTCGGCCTTCCAGTCGTCGGTGATCACGGTGAATCTGCGCCCGGCCCGCACCATCGCGTTGGCCGTGTCCTGGGCGCCGTGCACGCCCTGGTTGTAGGTCATATCGGCCATGTCCCAGGCGGCCGTCACCGCCGGCTCGGGCTGGATGTTCGCCAGGCAGACCGGCAGGCGTGACTGCGCGAGCAGCCGCGCGACCCGCATCGCCGGCCCGTAGGTCAGCATCACGACCAGCACGCCGTCAAGATCGGAGTCCTCAAACTCGCGCATCGCGCGCTCGGCGTCCTCGCGGTACTTCACCGGCTTGCCCGGCACGAAATCGCCGACGGCGGCCAGGCTCGCGGCGAGTTCGGCCGCGTATCCCTCCTGCCGCTGGGCGATGCCGGGGATCATGTCGTCATACAGGTCCTGCATGATGCCGAGGATCCCGATCCGCGGTCTGCGCTCAGTCATGACAGCCTCCTTTAAGGTTTCAGTTCGCAACTCGCCCGGCTGGCCGTCAGCGCTGCCCGTACTCCTCCTGGTACCGCCGGTAGAGGGCATCGACCTGGTCCTCCGGGAGCGGGGTGAGCTCGCCGCGCAGACTCGCCAGCAGCACCGTGCACGCGGCGTCCTCGCACATCACCGCGGCCTTGACCGCGTCGCCGGGAGTGGCGCCCACGGTGAACACGCCGTGGCTGCGCAGCAGGACGGCGGGCGAGCGGTGACCGGCCAGCGTCGCGACCACGGCCCGGCCGATCTCCTCGCCGCCGATCGGCGCGAACGGCCCGATCGGGATCTCGCCGCCGAACTCATCGGCCATCGCGGTGATCACGCAGGGGATCGGCTCGCCCCTGGCCGCCCAGGCCGTCGCGTACCGGGAGTGGGTGTGGACCACGCCGCCCACTCCCGGCAGGTTCCGGTAGATGTAGGCGTGTGACGCGGTGTCGCTGGATGGCCGGAGGTCGCCGCTGACCCTGGCGCCGGTCAGATCGCAGATCACCATGGACTCCGCCGACAGATCGGCGTAAGCGACGCCGCTCGGCTTGATGACCATGAGGTCCTCGCCGGGCACCCTGGCCGAGATGTTGCCGGACGTCCAGGCGACCAGGCCGTTACGCACGAGCGCCAGGTGCAGCTCGGCGACGGTCTGCCGAAGCTGCCCGACGGACACTGCCGTCGCCTGATCGGCGGTCACCGGCGCGTGCTCTCGGGGGCGGGCGCGGCGGCCGGCCCGGCGATCACCAGGGGATCGGGACCAGCCAGGACCCGCTCGCGCAGTGCGCGCAGCCGGTGCATGACCTCGTTGCCGCCGCGGCCGAAGTAGTCGTGCAGCCCCACGTACTCCGCGTACAGCTCGTCGTAGACGTCCGCGCTGGCCGGGTCGGGCAGCACGACGGCGGCTGACCTGCGGCCCATCGCGTTGGCCGCCGCAGGCACATCCGGATAGGCGCCCGCGGCTACGGCCGCGTGCAGCGCCGAGCCGAGCGCCGGCCCCTGCTGTGAGCCGGCGAGGCTCAGCGGCCGCCGGGTGACGTCGGCGTAGATCTGCAGCAGCACCTCGTTGCGCATGAGGCCGCCGGCGATCACCAGCTCGGCAACCGGGACGCCGGCGCCGGCAAAGGCATCGATGATGACCCGGGTGCCGAACGCCGTCGCCTCCAGCAGCGCGCGGTAGATCTCCGGCGGCCGGCTCGCGAGCGTCAGGCCGACAATCGCGCCGGACAGATGATGATCGACGAGCACGCTGCGGTTGCCGCTGAGCCAGTCAAGCGCGACCAGCCCGTGCGCGCCCGCGGGCTGCGCCGCCGCCTCGGCCGACAGCAGCTCGTGCAGCGACAACCCGCGGCGGCGCGCCTCATCGTGGTACTCGGGAGGCACGGCGTGGTCGGCGAACCACGCGAAGATGTCACCCACGCCGCTCTGCCCGGCCTCGTACCCGAACGTCCCGGCGACGATCCCGCCGTCGACCACGCCGCACATGCCCGGCACCTCGGCGAGAACCGGGGCGTTCATCACGTGGCAGGTGGACGTCCCCATGATCGCGACCATCTGCCCGGGCCCGATCGCGTTCGCGGCCGGGGCCGTGACGTGCGCGTCGACGTTGCCCACCGCGACGGCGATGCCTGCGGGCAGGCCGGTCCAGGCCGCGGCCTGCGGCGTCAGCGAGCCGGCCCGGCCGCCGAGCGGGGAAATGGGATGCGCGAGCCGCGTGGCGGCGAAGCTGGCAAAGCCGGGGTTCAGCGCCGCGAGAAAGTCAGGCGACGGGTACCTCCCGTCCTGCAGGATGCCCTTGTAGCCGGCGGTGCAGGCGTTGCGCGTCTCGCGGCCGCACAGCTGCCAGATGATCCAGTCGGCCGCCTCGATCCAGCGCTCGGTCCGCTGGTAGGTATCGGGATCCTCCTCGAGCAGCTGCAGTGCCTTCGCGAACTGCCACTCGGCCGAGATCTTGCCGCCGTAGCGCGCCAGCCACGGCTCGCCTCTGACCCTGGCCAGCTCGTTGATCCGGTCAGCCTGCGGCTGGCTCGCGTGATGCCTCCACAGCTTCGGATAGGCGTGCGGACGCGCGGTCAGGCCGGGCAGCTGGCAGAGCGGCGTCCCGTCCGCGGTGACCGGCAGCACCGTGCACGCCGTGAAGTCGGTGCCAATGCCGATGACGCGCGCCGGGTCGACACCGGCGTCCGCGAGGGCGGCGGGCACCGCGTGGCGCAGGACGTCCCGGTAATCCTCGGGGTCCTGCAGCGCCCAGTCGGGCGGCAGCGGCTCACCCGTGGCCGCCAGTCTTGAGTCCATGACGCCGTGCCGGTAGTCGTGCACGGCGGTGCCAAGCTCCGCGCCATCCCGGACCCGCACTACCAGGGCACGCCCGGACAGTGTGCCGAAGTCAATGCCAACGACGCAGCTGTCCGCACGGGGGATGTTAGCGCTCACATCCATAGTGTGACGTAACTTCGCTCTCGCGGCGATACTTCCGGCTCAGGACAAAGTGGCTCAGGCGACAACCGCGGAACGGCGGCTGGCCGGCACCGGCGCCGTGCTCGCCCGGACCACGAGATCAGGAGTGATCGGCAGCGACGGACGGAACTGGTAGTCGCCGGAGATCCTCTCGATCAGCAGGTGCAGGGCCCGGCGGCCGAGCTCGCCGAAGTCCTGGCGCACCGTCGTCAGCGGCGGCACGAAGAAGGCGGCCTCGGGGACATCATCGAATCCGACCACGCTCACGTCGCCGGGTACGGGCCGGCCGCGCTCGGCGAACGCGCGCAGCAGCCCGAGGGCCATCGGGTCGTTGCCGCACAGCACGGCGGTGACGTCAGCCACCCCCGCGAGCTCGTAACCGGCCTCGTAACCGGACCGCGCCGACCAGTCGCCGTGCAGCAGCCTCGGCTCGGGTGCGCCCGCGGCCCTGAGCGTGTCGCGCCAGCCGGCCACTCGCTGCTGCGCGTCCAGCCAGCTGTCGGGTCCGGCGACGTGGTACACGGTCGAATGGCCGAGGTCGAGCAGGTGCCTCGTCGCCTGCGCCGCGCCCCGGTAATTGTCGATGGCGACCGAGGGCAGCGGCGCGCCCGTGCCGCAGCCGACGGCGACGACCGGGATGTCGTGCGCGATCCCGCCCAGCGCCGCGACCGCGGATGTCTCCGGCGCGATGACGATGATGCCCTCGGCGGCCTGGTCGATGAACCGGTCAACCGCCTCAAGCAGGGTCTGCCGGTCGAAGGCAGGCAGGCTGGCGATCGCCACCGAGTAGCCGGGATGCGCGGCCCGCTCGATTCCGTACAGCATCGAGGCCGGGCCGTAGAGGGTGGTGTCGAAGCTGATCACGCCGAGCGTGTTGGTCCGCCCGGTGACCAGCGTCCGCGCCGCCGCGTTCCGCCGGTAGCCCAGATCGCGGATCGCGGCCATCACGTCGGCCCGGGTCTTCGGGCTGACGTTCGGGTGGTCGTTGAGCACCCGCGACACGGTCTGATGAGACACTCCCGCGCGCCGCGCAACGTCGACCATCAGCGGCCGGGCAGGCCCGCCGCCAGCTCCAGACGCCATCTTCCCCCCAGCCGGGCCAGGCCGCGCAGCTCTGCCGATCAGTCCGCGATTGTTCAGCGCTCACATTTCGGTGAAGTCGCAAGAACTATAGCTCAGGCTCGCGAATGGCCGCCGGTCCAGGACCTCAGCCGCCGGTGCCCGCGGCGCGGACTCAAGGCGCCCGGAAGATTTGAATATTTTTGCCAGCAAACGGGTGACAGATCCGTTGTTAGCGTTAACAATATTGGACTGTGCGTTCACCGGAGCGGATAGGAGGCTTCATGTTTACTCGCTTAGCAGCCGCTGCGTTCAGCTCGCGACCGGCCCGGATCGGCGCGGTCGCGGCGCTCGCGGCCGCCGGGATCGCCGGCACCATGGCCGCCAGCAGCGCATCAGCCGGCACGACGGGCGCGCACTGCGCCGGCGCGCCCACGGTCTCTCGCCAGTTCTTCGGCAAGGCGTTCGACCTGTACGCGGGCAGGCAACTGCCCGTCTACCGGTACACGCTCGGAAACTGCCGGGGCATGAAGGTCAGGATCCTGACGTACGGCGGCACCATCCAGTCGATCACCGTGCCGTCGCGCTCCGGCCGGCCGACGGACGTGGTGCTGGGATTCAAGACCCTGAAGGACTACGTCAGCGAGGACAGCCCGCCGGTCACCGCCAACGGCGGCCCGTACTTCGGCGAGACCATCGGCCGGTACGGCAACCGGATCGCCAAGGGCACGTTCAAGCTGGACGGGCACACCTACACGCTGCCGATCAACAACGGCGTGAACAGCCTGCACGGCGGTCTCGTCGGCTTCGGCAACCACGTCTGGGCCGCCCGCTCGGTCACGAGCCCCGGCGCGGTCGGCGTGCAGATGAAGCTCGTCAGCCCGAACGGTGACGACGGCGCGAACGTCGGCTGCAGCTGCACCGGGTATCCGGGCACGCTGACCGTGTTCGTGACCTTCACCCTCGACAACGCCAACCGGCTGCGGATCCATTACCGCGCCACGGTGGCCGGCCAGGCGACGGTGCTGAACCTCACGAACCACAGCTACTTCAACCTCGGCGGCGAGGCGTCGGGACCGGTCTACTCGCAGCGCGTCTACATCAACGCCAGCCGCTACACGCCGACCGACTCGACCCAGATCCCGACCGGCGTCATCGCTACGGTCAAGGGCACGCCGTTCGACTTCACGACGCCCGACACCATCGGCAGCCGGATCACGCAGGACAACGAGCAGCTGCTCATCGCCCAGGGCTACGACCACAACTGGGTGCTCAACCACACCGGCCCGCAGCTGAGCGGTCTGCGCCTGGCCGCGCGCGCCTGGGACAGCGGCACCGGCATCGAGCTCGGCGTCTGGACCGACCAGCCGGGCGTGCAGTTCTACTCGGGCAACTTCCTGAACGGAACGCTCGTCGGCATCAGCGGTCATATCTACCGGCAGAGCTGGGGCTACACGTTCGAGACGCAGCACTTCCCGAACTCGCCGAACCAGCCCAACTTCCCGAGCACCGTGCTCCGGCCGGGGCAGGTGTTCAGCTCGTCGACGATCTTCCAGTTCGGAACGTTCTGACGAGTAGCCGGTCCGGCCCTGTACCCAGCCCTGGGTACAGGGCCGACGACGTAATCTGGCCGAAAGCATGCTGAGCAATCCTTGCCGCGATCTCACGAAGGCGCGGGGCGGGACGTCTACTGGGCATGACCGGGAAACAGCCGTTCGAGGTAGTCGTGACCAGGCACGGCGCAACCGTGCTGCGGGTCTGCCGGGCCGTGCTTGGCCCGGCGGACGCCGATGATGCCTGGTCGGAGACGTTCCTGTCGGCGATGAAGGCCTACCAGGACCTGCCCGCGGGCGCGAACGTCGAGGCCTGGCTGGTCACCATCGCCCACCGCAAGGCCATCGACGTGACGCGGGCAGCCGCCCGCCGGGCCCTGCCGGTCGCCCAGCCGCCGGATGGCGCGGTGGCACACGCGACCGACCTGGACGATGACCTGGCTATGGCCGTCGCGAGTCTGCCGTCCAGGCAGAGACAGGCCGTCGCCTATCACTACCTGGCCGGGCTGCCGTACGCGGAAATCGCGGCGATCCTCGGCGGCAGCGCCGACGCCGCGCGCCGTGCGGCCGCGGACGGGATCGCCACCCTGCGCCGCGCCATCCCCGGACCGACAACGCAAGGAGAGACCGATGCTCGCCGATGACATCAGCCCGGACCTCATCCGGGCCTTCCCCGACAGCCCCGCCGACCTGAGCCGGCTCCACGCGCGCCTGGCCGCGGCCGCGCAGCGGGACGGACTGCTCGACGTGGCCTACCGGACCGTGGACAGTCCCGTCGGGACGCTGCTGCTCGCCGCGACCGATGCCGGCCTCGTCCGGATCGCCTACGCCAGCGAGGGCCATGATGCCGTACTGCAGTCCCTGGCCGACCGCATCAGCCCCCGGATTCTCCTCGTTCCCTCCCGTCTTGACGTCCCGGCGCGGGAACTCGAGGAGTACTTCGCCGGGCGCCGCCGCAGCTTCGACCTGGCCCTGGACTGGCGGCTGTCGGCCGGGTTCCGGCGGAGCGTCCTTCGTCACCTGGGCGAGGTCGGCTACGGCCGCACCGCGAGCTACGCCGAGATCGCGGGCCTGGCCGGCAACCCGAAGGCGTTCCGCGCCGCGGCCACGGCCTGCGCCACCAACCCGCTGCCGGTCGTCGTGCCCTGCCACCGCGTCATCTATTCCGACGGGCGGATCGGCCGCTACCTCGGCGGCCCTGCGGCCAAGCGCGCCCTGCTCACCCTGGAGGCAGCGGTATGAGCGACACCTGGCAGGACCGGGGTGGACTCGACGGACAGGGACGGCGTCCGCGCCGCCGCTTGCCGGTAGCATCGCGCAGATGCAGTACACGGTGCAGCCGGTCGGGTACGTGGTTGGCGGCCGGGCCGAGGCCGAGGACGATCACTGGGGGCCCGAGCGCGCGATCATCCGCCTGGATGCGAGCCGCTTCACTCCTGACGCCCTGCTCGGACTGGAGGAGTTCTCACACCTGGAGGTCGCGTTCCTATTCGACCGGGTGCCCGACGACAAGATCGAGTATGGCGCGCGGCGCCCGCGCAACAATCCCGACTGGCCGCTGACCGGCGTCTTCGCCCAGCGGGGCCGCAGCCGGCCCAACCGGATCGGCGTCTCCCGCTGCGAGCTGATCGCGGTGGACGGCCTTGACGTTCAGGTGGCCGGCCTCGATGCCATCGACGGCACGCCGGTGCTCGACATCAAGCCCTACCTGACCGAGTTCGGACCGCGCGGCGAGGTCCGGCAGCCGAGCTGGTCCGCGGAGCTGATGGCCGAGTACTACTAAGCGGCCTGGCGCTCGTGGTGCCGCGCGATCGCGTGCTGGGCGAGGGCGACGAGGACCTCACGGCTCGACTCGCGGCGGCGCGCGTCACAGGCGATGACCGGCACGTCCGCCGCAAGATCCAGGGCCTTGGTGATCGACTCCAGTGAGTGCCGCCGCACACCGTCGAAGCAGTTGACGGCCACGACGAACGGAATCCGCTTGGACTCGAAGTAGTCGACCGACGGGAAGCAGTCGGCCAGCCGCCGCTCGTCGGCCATGACCACGGCGCCCAGAGCGCCGTAGGCCAGGTCGTCCCACATGAACCAGAACCGCTGCTGCCCGGGCGTGCCGAACAGGTAGACGACCAGGTCGCTCCTGATCGTGATGCGGCCGAAGTCCATGGCGACGGTGGTCGTCGACTTCTGCTCGACTCCGTAGAGCGAGTCGATCATCTCGCTGCGCTCGCTCAGCGTCTCCTCGGTGCGCAGCGGCCGGATCTCGCTGACCGAGCCCACCAGCGTGGTCTTGCCTGCGCCGAAGCCGCCGGCGATGAGGATCTTGATGGTCATCAGGGAATCGGCGGCAGCCGCGCGTTCAGATGCGTCGTAGGCCATCGACTACCTCCTGGAGGATCTTGAGATCGCCAACACCGGCGGGCTGCGCGCGGTGGATGCTCACCAGGCCGCGCTCGCGCAGGTCGGAGACGAGGATCCGGATCACGCCAACGGGCAGGTTCAGGTCGGACGCGAGGTCGACCAGGGGCGCCGGTATCTGGCAGCGCTCCAGTACCTCGGCCTGCTCGGGGGCGAGCAGCGGCATGTCCACCGCGGCCCGCCTGATCACGCCGACCATGTCCAGCAGGTCGAACCGCTCGCCGGACGGCCGCGTCAGCCCGCCGGTGAGGGCGTACGGGCGGACGACCGGGCCGGCCTCCTGGTCGAGCCATTCGCGCTCGGACGGCTCCACCGCGCTCACCTCACCTCGGCCGGCGCGCGCCGCTCAACGGCAAGGTGCTGGCCGACCCGCGTGACGAGCAGGGCCATCTCATACGCGACCATTCCCACGTCCGCACCCTGAGCGGCCAGCACGGCCAGGCAGCTGCCCTCGCCCGCGGCCATCACGAACAGGAACGCGGCCTCCATCTCGATGACGGTCTGCCGGACGGCTCCGCCGCCGACGTGCTGACTCGTGCCCCTGGCGAGGCTCTGAAAGGCGGCCGCGGCCGCGCAGAGGTACTCCGCGTCCTCGCGGGTCATCCCCTCGGACGATCCGACCGCGAGGCCGTCGCGCGACAAGATCACCGCCTTCGTGACCTTGGCGACGCGCGCGACCAGGTCGTCAAGCAGCCAGTCGAGCTGACCGGATCGGCCCATATCAGGCCTCCTCATCGTGAGCGCGGTGCCTGGCGGCGCCCGGGTCGGGCTCGCCCGGCGCCTCCGCGGCGGCGGACCGGCCAAGCTCCCAGCCGCGCTGCATCGCCGACATCGTGCTGCGGACCGCGTCGGCCGAGGTGGGCTCGCTTGCCGGGGTCACGGCCTCGAACGTCCCGGTGTCGCCGCCGCCGGGCTGCCGCAGTTCGGGCGCCAGGCTGGCCTGCCGGACGCGGACCGGCAGCTCACCGTCCGCGGGCGCGGGCCCGGCCTCCGGGTCAGGCATGATCTCAGTCGCGCTGCCGACTGCCTGGCCGGCCTGGACCGACTCGGCCGCCCAGTCACTCGCCATCGTCGGCCTGGCCCACCAGCCGGAGTCGTCGAGCGCTCGCTCCGGCTCCGGCGAGCTGTGCCCGTTCGAGCTGTGCCCGTTCGAGCTGTGCCCGTTCGAGCTGTGCCCGTTCGAGCTGTGCCCGTTCGAGCTGTGCCCGTTCGAGCTGTGGCCG
>Ga0209380_10000168_pt1 | contig 43250 bp, 40 predicted proteins | sample HubBroMetageWFT6_FD_188347 | JGI IMG/M metagenome (GOLD analysis project Ga0209380, IMG submission 188347) | Warmed and freeze-thawed soil microbial communities from the Hubbard Brook experimental Forest, New Hampshire - Hubbard Brook CCASE Soil... | ecosystem: Environmental > Terrestrial >...
AAACGGAGAAGTTCCGTAGCCGCTGCCGGGCCACGGCTTGGTTATCCCCGACGGAAGGTTTTGCAGATCGGCGCGCATGTCGAGCGTGGCGGTGGTGTTTCCCCAAATCTTCCAGGTCGCTTTCGAAGTTCGCAAACGCTCGAGAAACCACGCCTTCTGCTCGGCGCCGAGAATTGTTACAGCGGGCCGGTCCTGGGAGAAATTCGGAACGTCGGCACCGCCGAAACGGATTGATGACGGCGGACGGCCGCCGTTGTAGGTTCGGCCCGCATCCAGGACTTCCATGGCATCTTCCGGGATGAACTCGGGAAAGTCATTGCTGGAAAGAGATTTTATCTCGGGGCGATCGGTAGGTGTTTCGGAACGATAGGTGCGCTGGTCGGTGACGATCAGCTCCACGTTGCGGCCCCAGCGTATGGCGCGGTAACCCCTGAGGCTGCCGATAGCGGCGAGGTTGTTTGGTTCCTGACCGAGGCCGTGCTCATCGAAACTTGTTACCGGAGTATCGACCACCGGCGGAGGATCGAAGCGATCGAGGGATGGCCCGCTCGGCTTCATGATGCGTGCCGGCTGGTATTCGAAGAACGCCTGGTTGGCAGCCACTTTGCGGGTTTGCGCCGGGATTGTTTTTCCTTCGAACCTCTGCAAGGACTGCCAGCCCAGCCAACTGAACTCGTGGTTATCCCACATGTTGACGAAGGGCCAGCGGGCGCGAGCGTCCTGCAGATCGGGATCGCTCAGGTACGCGCGATAAATGGCGCGATAGTCCACGACGGTGGTGGGGATGTGAAAGTCGCTGACCTTTTCGCCGTGAGGATAGCGGACGATGTCACGAATGCGGCGATCGTACATGCCCTGGGGACGGTCCTCGGGGTACCAGACAAGTTCGTAGATGAAGTCGCCGAGGTGAAGCACGAAGCCGATGCGGTCGGCTTCGGCGGCGTGCTCGTCCTCGAAAATCATTCTGCGATAGGCGTTCTGGGCTCCGTCGTTCGCATTCTGGCAGCTGATAAAAACGAAATGAACGGGGCGCGGGTCGTCGACCGCCGGGGCGGTGATGGTGCGGCCGATGCGGCTGCCGAAGCCTTCGGGATCGGTGAAGCGGTACCAATACACACGGCTGGGCTTGAGGCCGCCCACGAGCGCGCGGCTGGTCCAGTCGGAAGCTGCGGAAACCGGTGCTGTGGCGGTCGCTACGACGCGAGTGAACAGTTCATCTTCGGCGACTTCGACGTTCAGGTTTACTGGTGGGGCTTCCGCGGCATTCTCCCCAGTCTTTTCCCCGATTGGGGGCCGGCGCGTCCATAGCAGTACGCTGGTGCTGTCGGGATCTCCTGATGCGACTCCCTCGGGAAAGAGATCACGGCGTTCATGCCATGCAATGCGGGACTGCGTTCCAAAGGGGTTGCCCCAGGCTGCCGTGGCACCGATTGTGGCAGCCATGGCCAGGAAAGAACGGCGAGTGAGGGGAGACATCGGTTCTCGTTCTCCTAAATCAGAATGTACATCATCAGAATGTACATCCGCACTCAGAGTGTACATCGGGGAGGCTGGCACTTGAGGCTGTGCCTCCGTTGCGCGCTCCTGCGGGAGTGGTATACCGTAAACAGTCCGGTCACTCATTCGTCATTCATCATTCATACCCATGGCTGAACGCAGCGAGCTTCCCCCAGATCATTCGTCGACGGCGTCGAACGTGCTGATGACGAAGGTCGATCCGACGTCGGCAAAATTTGAAGCGAACATGCGCTTTCTGGCCGACCTGATGTCCCATGTGCGCAACGAAAGTGAAAAGATCAGCGAAGGTGGAGGCGCGAAGGCGGTCGAAAACCAGCACGGCAAGGGACGCTTGACCGCGCGCGAACGGATTGAAGTGCTGGTGGATCCGGGGACATTCTTCGAACTCGGAATCTATGCCGCCCATGGCATGTATGAGGAGTGGGGCGGGGCTCCGGCGGCGGGCGTGATTACCGGTCTGGCGCGAGTTCATACGCGCATGGTGATGATTATCGCCAACGATGCCACGGTGAAGGCGGGAGCGTTCTTTCCCATGACGTCGAAGAAAGTGATTCGCGCCCAGAACATCGCCATCGAGAACCGCATTCCGACTATCTATCTGGTGGATTCTGCGGGCGTGTTTCTGCCGTTGCAGGAAGATGTTTTTCCGGACACGGACGACTTCGGGCGCGTGTTCCGCAATAACGCCGTCATGTCGGCTCTGGGAATTCCGCAGATTGCGGCCATCATGGGCATGTGCGTGGCCGGGGGCGGATACTTGCCGGTGATGTGCGATCACGTGCTGATGACTGACGGGAGTGGATTGTTTCTGGCGGGTCCGGCACTGGTGCAGGCGGCGATTGGACAGAAAGTTTCGGCGGAAGATCTGGGCGGAGCGGCCATGCATGCCGGCATCAGCGGCACGGTGGACTTTCGCGAGCCGGATGATCCGGCGTGCCTGGCGCGGATTCGCTCGATCGTGGAAAAGTGGGGATACCGGCGGCAGTCGCCCTGGGATCGCAAGAAGCCGGTCGAGCCGGCGCTGGCGGCGGAGGAGATTTATGGCATTTACGATTCCTCGCCGGCGCGGCCTTACGACATGAAAGAGATTCTGGCGCGCGTGCTCGATGGCAGCCGCTTTGATGAGTACAAGGCGGAATACGGCAAGACGGTGATCTGCGGCTATGGCCGCATTGGCGGGTTCGCGGTGGGCATTGTGGCTAATCAGAAACTGCATGCTCAACAGACTGACCACGAAGGCCACAAGCGAGTTGAGTTTGGGGGCGTGATCTATACGGAATCGGCGGAGAAGGCCGCGCGCTTCATCATGGACTGTAACCAGAATCTGATTCCGCTGGTTTTTTTCCACGACGTGAATGGGTTCATGGTGGGACGGGACGCGGAGTGGAGCGGCATTATCAAGGCGGGCGCGAAGATGGTAAACGCGGTGTCGAATTCCGTGGTGCCGAAGATTACTGTGATTGTAGGAGGGTCGTTCGGCGCTGGACATTATGCGATGTGCGGCAAGGCGTTTGATCCGCGGTTCGTTTTTGCCTGGCCGACGGCGCGCTATGCCGTGATGAGCGGCGATGCCGCGGCGGGAACTTTGGTTGAAATCAAGGTGAAGCAACTGGAGCGCGGGGGCACGAAGCTGGGCGAGGAAGAAAAGAAGGAGCTGTACGAATCGGTGAAGCGCACCTACGACGAGCAAACCGATCCGAGATATGGCGCGGCGCGGCTTTGGATTGACAAGATCATCGATCCTGCGGAAACGCGGGATGCGATTACCCAGGCTCTGGAAGCGGCGGCGCTGAATCCTGAGGTGCCGGAGTTCAAGGTGGGAGTGCTGCAAACGTAGGAGATCGAGCGGTTGAGTGATTGAGACATTGCCCCGCATCGCTCCGCGGTTTTTTCAATCGCCCAATCACTAAATCGCTCAATTACTCAATATGTCTGAGTCTGTGAAGCTTATCGAGTGTCCACGGGATGCCTGGCAGGGGCTGAAGGGGATGATTCCGCCTGACATCAAGCGGGCCTATTTGCAGGCGCTGATCAGCGCGGGATTCAAACATATTGATGCAGTGTCGTTTGTGTCGCCGAAGGCCGTGCCACAGATGGCGGATTCGGAAGAAGTATTGAAGGAACTTGACCCACCCGACGATGTGGAGATCATCGGGATTGTGGTCAACGAAAAGGGCGCGCAGCGCGCCATTGAGACGCATGCAGTGCATACTTTGGGATTTCCTTATTCGATCTCGGAGACGTTTTTGCGGAAGAACCAGAATCAGTCTGCCGAAGATGCGCTCGATGAACTGGAGAAGATCCAGAAGAGGGCCGACGATGCAGCGCTCGACGTTGTGGTCTACATTTCGATGGCATTCGGCAATCCCTATGGCGATTTGTGGAACGTGGAAGAAGTGACTGAAGCCATCTCGCTGATGGAGGTCGACAGCCTGCGCATGATTTCGCTGGCCGACACTGTGGGTATGGCAACTCCGGAACAGGTCAGCGAACTCGTCGGTACGGTGATGGCGAAATACGATTACCTGGAAATCGGAGTGCACCTGCACAGCCGTCCCGAGCAAGCTGCGGCAAAGATTTTGGCGGCTTACGATGCCGGTTGCCGCCGGTTTGATTCGGCGATCGGCGGGCTTGGTGGATGTCCTTTTGCGCAAGATGCGCTGGTTGGCAACATCGCGACCGAGAAAGTGATCGAGGCCTTGAAGCAGCGTGGCGCGGAGTTGCCGACTCTGAAGCCGTTGGACGCTTTGCTGCGTGCTTCGGCCGAGATCGGAGCGAGGTATACGAATTCTGTCGACGACGAGTAGCTTTTTCCAGATATGACTTACAAAACGATCGAACTCGCTTACGAATCCGGCATCGCGACCATCACGCTGAATCGTCCGGAGAAGCGCAACGCCATCAGCTTTGAGCTGATTGACGATCTGCTGGGCGCCCTCGAGGAAGTGAAGACCTCCGACGCGATTGTTCTCATCGTGACGGGCGCGGGCAAAGCTTTCTCTTCCGGCATGGACCTGGATAATTTGAAAGCGCTGATTGGCCGATCACCGGAGCAGAACCTGAAAGATTCCGAGACCATGGTCCGCCTGTTTCGTAGCCTCTACGAGTTTCCTAAGGTGACAATTGCGGCGGTGAATGGAGCGGCCATCGCGGGCGGCACCGGACTGGCCTTGCTATGCGACTTCACACTGGCGGTGCCCGAAGCCAAGTTCGGCTACACAGAAGTCCGCATCGGATTTGTTCCCGCCATCGTTTCTACCTTCCTGCTGCGGCAGGTGGGAGAGAAGCAGGCGCGCGATCTATTGCTGACCGGGAGGATTATTGGGGCCGAGGAAGCGGCGCGCATGGGACTGGTCAACGAAATCGTGGCTCCGGAAGCACTGATGACGCGGGCTCGTGAATTGGCTGGGTTGCTGATGGAGAACAGTCCGGCTTCGCTGCGAGCGACGAAGAGATTGCTCACTGATCACGCCCGCGCCGAATTGGATGATCAGATTGAAGCTGCAGTGCGGGAGAATGCCGCGATCCGCAACACGGCCGACTTCCGCGAAGGCGTGGTCTCGTTTCTCGAGAAGCGCAAGCCAGTGTGGAGCGGGAAATGAACCTGAATCACCCGGAGGCGGTCAACGAAACCCGGCTGCGCGTGCGTTACGCAGAGACCGATCAGATGGGTGTGGTCTATCATTCCAATCATTTCATCTGGTTCGAAGTGGGTCGCGTCGAATTGCTGCGGCAGCTCGGGTTTTCTTACCGCGACATGGAGACCGACGATAACCGCTTCATTGCCGTGGCCGAGGCCAAGTGCCGGTATCGCGCGCCGGCACGTTACGACGAAGAGGTCGTGGTGCGAACGCAATTGTTGAATGTGCGCGAGTCGGTGGTTCACTTTGGTTACGAATTGCGGCGCGCGCATGACGGTTCTCTGCTGGCGGAAGGTGAGACAACGCATATTGTCACCGACGCCGATATGAAGATTGCCGCTTTGCCCGATAAATATTTGAAAGTCTTTCGCGCGGCGGTTGGGAAAGCGTGATCGATCCGGGTAGATAAGAGCCTTTGACCGCAAAGTTCGCGAAGGATTCGCAAAGGACGCAAAGAAAACCAAGGTTAGGAAACTCATTTGAACGCACTTCATATTAACGGCAACGATCTTACTCTGGAAGCAGTGCGCGAAGTCGCGGTAGAAAAGCGTCCCGTACTTTTGTCGGCGGACGCGCGCGAGCTGGTGAATCGGGCACGCGCGGTGGTCGATGAGATCGTCGCGAGCAACAAAATGGCCTATGCCATCACTACGGGCGTGGGCCAGCTCAGCGAGGTGCGCATCGTCGGCGAGCAGATTCGTGAACTGCAAGTCAACCTGGTACGCTCGCACGCGGCGGGAGTGGGCGAACCGCTTTCCGTAGCGGAAACGCGCGCTATGACGCTTTTGCGCGCGAGTTCACTCTCCAAGGGCCACTCGGGTGTGCGCGGGATTGTTATCGACACGCTATGCGAAATGTTGAACCGCAACGTCACGCCGTTCGTGCCGTCGCAGGGCAGTGTGGGCGCGAGCGGCGATCTGGCTCCGCTGGCCCATCTGGCGCTGGCGTTGATCGGCGAAGGCGAATGCATCGACGCAGCGGGCACGCGCATTCCAAGTAGCGATGCGCTGAAGCGGGCGCAGATCAAGCCACTGGTGCTGGAGGCGAAAGAATCCATCTCGCTTATCAATGGGACGCAAGGCATGCTGGCGGTGGGCACGCTGGCACTGCTGGCTGCCGAGACCCTGGTGAATTCCGCCGACGTGCTGGGCGGGCTCTGCTGTGATGCGCTGAAAGGCACCGACACCGCCTTCGATGAGCGCATTCACCAAGCACGGCCGCACGCCGGACAGATCAAGACGGCGGCGAATCTGCGGCGGATGCTCGAAGGCAGCCAGATTCGCGAATCCCACCGCACATGCGGCCGGGTTCAAGATGCTTACTCGTTACGCTGCATTCCGCAGGTGCATGGTGCGGTGCGAGACACGCTGGCGCACTGCCGCGGCGTGTTTGAAACCGAGGCGAATTCCGCGGTGGACAATCCTCTAGTCTTCATCACCGACGCGAGGAATTCCAAGGGAGATGTAATCTCGGGCGGGAATTTTCACGGCGAGCCGCTCGCGTTCGCTTTGGACTTTCTGGGTATCGCCTTGAGCGCGCTGGCAGGCATCAGCGAGCGCAGGATTGAGCGCCTGGTGAATCCCTCGCTTAGCGAGGGTCTTCCTCCATTCCTGGCGCAAGGTGCGGGACTGAATTCGGGTTTCATGCTGGCTCAGGTTACGGCGGCGGCGCTGGTCAGCGAGAATAAAGTGCTGGCGCATCCCGCGTCGGTGGATTCGATTACGACCTCGGGAAACAAGGAAGACTTCGTCTCCATGGGCATGACCGCGGCAGTCAAGTTGAAGCGAATCGTCGACAACACGCGCAATGTGCTGGCAATTGAGGCCATGGCGGTGGCCCAGGCCATCGACTTTCTGGCGCCGCTGAAGACCTCGAAACGGGGACAGGCCGCGATTGCGGCGATCCGCTCGGTGTGTCCTACGATGGAGAAGGACCGCGTCATGTACAAAGACTTTACGCGGCTTGCGGAGTTGATTGCGAGTGGGAAGGTGGCGGAGGTTATCCGTTGAAAGTCGTTGCCGCAACGATCGGTGCCGCAACGAGTCGACTGGGCCATACATTGACGCGGAGAGATTGACACGAAATTTCTAGACATCTAGTCTTGCTGCACTCCTGATGGCATCGCCTACCGACAGCGTCCAGGACAAGCGTCAATACGTTCATTACATTCTTCTTGCCGTGGCGGTGCTCACCTGCCTGGCCCCTTTTTCCGGCAAGGCTTTCAACATTGATGACACGTTGTTCGTTTATGAGGCGCGGCAGATCGCCCAGCACCCGCTCGATCCTTTCGGATTCAAAGTGAACTGGTTCCTCGATGCGGTACCCATGGCGTACGAAACCAAGAATCCTCCTCTGGCTTCCTACTACATCGCTGCCGCCGCTCTTATCGTCGGATGGTCGGAACGGGCGTTGCACTTTGCGTTTTTACTTCCCGCGTTAGCAGTCGTGTTGGGCACATATCGGCTGGCGTTGCGGTTTACAACTTCTCCGCTGCTAGCTGCAGCGGCGACGCTTCTCGCACCCGGGTTTCTTGTATCTGCCAACAGCGTGATGTGCGACACCATGGCATTGGCGCTTTGGCTTTGGGCTATCGTTTTCTGGGTCGAAGGGTTTGAGCCACAGAAACCGGGCTATCTGGCCATTTCTGCTGTCCTGATCACGTTGTGTGCCTTGACCAAATATTTTGGCATCGCTTTGATTCCGCTGCTGGCGCTGTATTCGGTGGCGCGGCAGCGGCGTCTCGGAAGCTGGGCTTGGTATCTGTTGCTGCCAATTCTGGCGCTGACTGGGTACCAGCGCTGGACGAAAGCGGTCTATGGACTGCGCATGATAACGGACGCGGCTCATATGTCCAGTGGCGTGCGGCAAGCGAGACAATCGTCTGCGCTGGCTAAAACGCTGGTAGATCTGAGCTTCGTTGGCGGATGCACGCTGCCCGCGCTCACGCTCGCTCCTCTTCTCTGGGCTCGCAGAAAACTTCTTGCGGTCGTCCTCCTGAGCGGGGTTGCGGGGTTTCTCATTAGCACAGGCCGAATCAGTCTCGGTGAAATGATTTGGCCGTTCGACTTTTATGGGCACTGGCTTCTGGTCGGCGTCCAACTGACGCTCTTCATTGCCGCAGGGTTCTCCGTGATAGCAATGGCGTCAGCGGACGCATGGAAACGCAGGGATGCCGACTCCCTGTTGCTGATGCTTTGGGTTTTAGGGACATTCATCTTTACCGGCTTCGTGAACTGGACCATCAACGCCCGCTCCGTGCTCCCATTGATTCCGGCTGCGGGCATCCTGCTGGCACGGCGGGTGGATGCGTTTCGCGCACCGTCGATGCGCTGGCGCCCAGCGATGTCAGCCCTTGCGTTAGCATTGGCGGGCGCGGTGTCGCTCTGGCTCACCTGGGCTGATACGGAACTCGCGGACTCGGCTCGAACCGCCGCAACGCTGATCGAGCAGAAGACCCGGAACCAACCCGGTACAGTCTGGTTCATGGGGCATTGGGGATTCCAATACTATATGGAGTCGCTCGGGGCGCGTGCTGTCGTAGTGAATGACCCGCCACACCGCCCGGGGGATTATCTTGCTGTGAACGGGAGCAGCCGGCTGTTCGAAGTGCGCCCGGAGTACGTGGCTTCACGCGATGTAATTGAGATCCCCATGCGTCTCGGAATTACAACCGCCCAAGGCAGGCTGGGCGCGGGTTTTTACTCCTTCGATTTGGGGCCTGTGCCTTTTGCCATCGGTCCGGTCCCGCCCGAGCGTTATGAACTGCTTCGGCTGGGGTCTTCGCAGAGTCCTGCCGGGAGTGCGGCGGCGCCTTAAGGGGAGGAGACAACCTTCACGGCACTTCCATCCAATCCCAACTTGTCGGCGATCGGTTTGAGCGCCTCGATGCAGAAGGCAATGTGCTCGTCCAGGTCCACGCCCAGCGCGGCCGCGCCGTTTACGATGTCGTCGCGGTTCACTTTGCGGGCGAAGGCCTTGTCCTTCATTCTTTTTCGGACTGACTTCGTGTCGACCTCGGCGAGCGATTTGCCCGGCTTGATCAGGGCTACAGCGGTGATGAAGCCGGCGAGCTCGTCGCAGGCGAAGAGAGCTTTTTCCATGGGCGTGTCGCGCGTGACACCGGTGTATTCGGCGTGCGACATGATTGCTCTGTTGATCACTTCGGGCCATCCGCGCTGCTTCAGGATCTCGTTGCCTTTGTAGGGATGGTCTTCGAGGCTGGGATATTTTTCGTAGTCGAAGTCGTGAATTAGTCCGACGATGCCCCAGAGGTCTTCCTGGGACAGTCCCTCAGGGGCTGAAGCCCCGGCGGAGCTTTGCTCCGCCGGACAGCCGAGGGCGGCTGTCCCCACATGAACCGTTTGGTCATGCCTACCGAACTTTTTCGAGCAGGCTCGCATGCAGGCCTCGACTGCGAGCGCGTGCTTGCGCAAACTTTCCGACTGAGTGAACTCAGTTAGTAAACACCACGCGGTCTCGTGATCGATCATGCTCGTTGCCCTGTTTCTGCGGGATTTCGCCGCTTAGTCTTAAGTTGTTTGCCGGAAAGATTCGCGGCTCTATGCATTTTAACCTTGACATCCACAGGCCTTGTACCGCAGATTGACACTGCGGTCGGAACCTTCCCCCAATTTCAGGTTCCAAGGAGTAGCCGGCTCTGGCACTCCCACAACCCGATGGCCACGACTCTTGCCCCAGTAGACTCTAGGGAAGTCGTCCGTTGCGATCACTGCTTGCTGGTTCAATTCCGTACGGTCAATAATAATTGCCGACGCTGCCACTCGTCCCTGGACGAAGAACCCGAGCCCGAGCCGGTGGTGATGGTACCACCGGTGATGATGCCCATGCCCGGCAACGGCCGAGGGCACCTGAACCTGGCAACATCGATCCGTTCGCTGCGCTTGCGGAGCGGGTTGAGCCAGCGGCAACTCGCGGGACGCATGTCCGTACCTCGGACTTACGTTTCCAAGATTGAAAACGAGAAAGCCACGCCTACGCTGTCGTCCCTGGAACGGCTGGCGCGAGCCCTGGAGGTGACCGTGCCGGAACTGCTAAGTGGCGGAGAAAAGAGCCGCCAGGACGAAATCAGCGAACTGGTGAAAGACCAGTTTATTGCGGAGATCCTGCCGTTTGTGTCGCAACTGAACGGGATGCAGATGTCGAGCGTCCTGACTCAGCTGCGGGACTTGACGATACGGCCGAGAAGAACCGCATAAGAAAAGATTTATGTGGGGACAGCCGCCTCGGCTGTCCGCCGGGCGAAGCCCGGCTATTGCTTTGCACAACTTTAATCCGGGCAACCAGCCAACTGAATGCCGGGACCGTTCTTGGTCCCGGCTTTTTTTCTTTTCCTAACTTCCTAGTCTTTCGGCGCTGCGATGCCTAGAAACACCAGCGTCGCGCGATTCAACCGCACCATGTCCTCCTCGGCGAGGCGCCCGACACGCGTGCCAATCCTTGATTTCGGAACGGTCGTGATCTTGTCGACCGTCAGCCGGCACGGAGTACGCAGCCCGTTGGCTTCGCTTGGCTCAACCACCAGGCGGAAGAGTGGAGCATCAGTCGGGTCGGTGGTGAATGCACAGATGGTGATCGAATCCGTCCTGTCGAAACGGTCGTCTTGAAGAATTACAACCGGACGGGGCTTGCCAGCGTAGTCCTTGCCGCCGGCGGCGGTCCAAATTTCGCCCCGCTTCAACTTGACCGGCTTCACTTCGACAAGCCTGACACTCCCCAATCGGCGACGGAATCGATGAAATCCTGATCTGCCCCGGCCTGAGAGCTGTTGGCGACGGCGAGTGACTGACGGTGGGCCTGGGTGATAAAAGCTGGCGAGCGCATGTCCGGAACCCAGATTTGCAGAGGCCGCAGACCCTGCTGGCGCAGACGGCGACGGTGTGACCGGACCTTATCTCTCGACGGCTTGGATCGAGTTCGTGCCGCCATGTTCATCCCTCCCTGGTTACATGTAACCTACCGGAAGGTTGCGGTGACGTCAAGTCCAACCTGAATCCGGAATAGATCGACTGACATCTATGCAGCATGGACCTAGAAGTTGGGAATGTTTTTTCTGCTTTGTCTGCCTACCCTGCGTCTGCGAATCAAACGGAATCGAAGGCATGGGGAGAAGAGTCTCCGCGAGAGGCTGTACCGGCCGCAAGTTCCTCGCCTGACGACGATTCTCTGCTTGATGCGTACTCTCGAGCGGTCACGGGAGCTGTCGGGCGCGTCAGCCCGTCGGTGGTAAACATCGAAGTGCATCAGGCCGTCGGCAGTACGCGTTCGGGCGAGCCGCGCGAACGGCGTGGCGGAGGCTCGGGGTTCGTATTCACTCCGGATGGCCTGATTCTCACCAACAGCCACGTCGTGCATGACGCGCGCCGCATCGAGGTAACCCTGGCGGACGGACGCCGCATGCCGGCCAGCGTGATCGGAGACGATCCAGCGAGCGACCTCGCGGTGATTCGCATTGACGAAGCGCGTGTGGATGAGCCCGGCCTGACCGCGGTTGCCCTCGGCGATTCGCAGCAGCTTCGCGTGGGACAACTTGTGGTTGCGATCGGCAATCCGTATGGGTTTCAGTCGACCGTGACGGCGGGTGTGGTGAGCGCTCTGGGGCGGTCGCTGCGGTCGTATTCGGGACGGCTGATCGACGATGTTATTCAGACCGACGCCGCGCTTAACCCGGGGAACTCCGGCGGGCCGCTGGTCGATTCGGCGGGGCGCGTCGTGGGAGTAAATACGGCAACGATTTTGCCGGCGCAGGGGATCTGTTTTGCCATCGGCATCAATACGGCGAAGTTCGTGGCCAGCCGCCTGCTGCGCGATGGACGCATCCGCCGCAGTTTCATCGGAGTCTCGGCGCAGACTGTGCCGGTGCATCGGCGCGTGGTGCGGTTTTATGATCTGGCGAAGGAATCCGGGGCGCTGGTTCTGTCGGTCGAAGAGAATAGTCCGGCGAAGCGGGCGGGGCTGCGGGATGGCGACATCATTGTTGCGCTCGAAGACAAACCCGTCGCTGGGGTGGACGATCTGCACCGCGTGTTGACTGATGTTCGCGTAGGTGTGAGCTCCTCGCTGACTGTATTGCGGAGGACCGAGAAGCTGGAGCTGAAGATCGTGCCGGAGGAAGCGAAGTAGCTTTATGTGGCGCGGGCACTCCTGTCCGTTAGCGATGCTGCCACATTCCCCAGGGGCTAAAGCCCGAGTCTTGATGTGCTCTGGGCGGCACGGCTGAAGCCGTGCCCTTCCCGATCTATTTGCGCTGTTGCGGTATGCCTGAAGGCGTACCCTGATACGAATCCTGAGTTCTTCGGCGGCCTGGGAAGTCGCACTCTTCCCGATCTTGTACTCTTTCCTCGCGTCCTTCTCAGCGTGCCTTTCGCGTCATTGCAACCCTCTTCCCCACCGTGTTAGCCTCAATCCGAAGGGGATCACTTTGCTGCACAAGGTTCCCGCCGGGCTGGATCGCAAGGAAGCTGAAGTCTACCGGCATCTTGATCCAGAGCGGCTCCCAAGACACATAGCCATCATCATGGACGGCAACGGGCGCTGGGCGAAACGGCGCCACATGCCGCGCGTGGCCGGACATCGCGCCGGAGTGGCGGCGGTGCGCTCGACGGTGGAGACGGCGGCACGCGTCGGCATCGACGCGCTGACGCTTTATGCTTTTTCCGAAGAGAACTGGAAGAAGCGGCCAAAGAGCGAGGTCGACTTTCTGATGCGGCTTCTTAGCCGGTATCTGAAGGCTGAAGTTCCTACGCTGAACAAGAACAACATCCGCCTGGAATACATTGGACGGCAGCACGAACTGCCGGAGGATGTGCAAGAGCGCATGGCGTGGGCGCGCGAGAGTACGGCGCAGAATAGCGGCACGATACTGACGCTGGCGCTGAACTACAGCGCGCGCAGCGAACTGGTGGACGCGTTCCGCGCTATGGTTAACGCCGCTTCGCAGAACGGCGGCTTTGAGCATTTGCGGATTGACGAAGATACGGTCGCACGCCATCTTTATACGTCCCGCCTGCCTGACCCCGATCTGGTCGTGCGCACCTCCGGCGAGATGCGGCTTAGCAACTTTCTGCTCTGGCAGCTGGCCTATGCCGAGATCCATGTAACGCCGACTTTGTGGCCCGATTTCCGCGGCGTGCATCTGCTGGAAGCCATCGCCGAATATCAGAAGCGGGAGCGGCGCTACGGCGGGTTGAATCACGGCGAGGCTCATGCGTACTCCGAGCCCTCGAAAGTTCACAAGTAGGGTCAGTCCTATTCTCGGGCTGGAAACAGCAGGTTCCTCGCCGGGCTTTCAGCCCGACTCGGAATGACAAGGTTCGTGTCGGAATGACAAGGTTTTGTATGAGTAAGGTTTATATCGGTAAGATGGACTCACCTTGCTGAAGCGCATCGCTACTGCGGTCGTTTTGATTCCGATTGTTTTGCTGCTGGTGCTGCGCGCGCCGGTGCCAGTGCTGGCTGTCGTGGCCGGGGCTGTGGCGCTGATCACGGTTCAGGAATTTCTCAAGCTGACCGAATCCTATGGCGTGATGCCTCTGCGCCTGCCAACCTACATCTTTGTGGGACTGTTTTTTCTGCTGCTGGCCGTGAGCGCCGTTGGCGAGACGCCGCAGGTCTCGACGCTGAAATTCGTCCTTGGGTTAGGATTCGCCTGTGCCGTCGCTCCCTTTGTGTTTCTGGCTATTGGTATGCGGCGGGAGCAGATGAGCAGTGCTTATCCCGCGGCGGCGGCCTCGGCGTTTGCTTTTGCCTACATAGCGCTGCCCATGGCCATGCTGGTGCAGCTTCGCCAGCAAGTCGCGGGAGCGTTCTGGCTGCTCTACCTTCTTTTTATCGTTTGGGCCGGGGACGTTCTAGCGTATTTTGTGGGCCGCTCTCTGGGACGGGCCTTGATGACGCCGCGCATCAGTCCAAAGAAAACCTGGGAGGGCGCGGCGGCTTCGCTGGCTGCCAGCTTGCTGGTCACGAGCCTGCTTTTCAGTCACGCGCTCCAGATCAGTTCTTTCCTGCTGCGGGTGGGACTAATCGAGCGGCGCGACGGCTTGTTCGGGCTGGAGAAACCAGAGATGTGGCCTATCATCCTGCTGACGGTATTGTTGAACGTCGCGGCTCAGTTGGGCGACCTGGTGGAATCGTTGATCAAGCGTGGAGCAGGAGTGAAGGACTCAGGCACGATTCTTCCTGGCCACGGCGGTATGCTCGACCGCATCGATGCCCTGCTGTTTGCCGCGCCGGTACTATGGTTCTACGCGGCGTGGCGTATCATGGAGTAAGCGGTACAAAATGGCGAACTCGCCAAAACACCCTCCCCTGATACCCCTTCATCCAGATAGCTCTCTCAATCCTGCCAGCTTGCGCAGATGGAGCGGCTATCCACGGATGACTTGCGGGCTTCGTTACTACCGGGTTCGCAAGGTTGTCTGAAAACCAGACCCGATGGAACTATACTGGATGGACATCATCGAATTTACGTTCTTCGACAGCGGGACGTAGATGTTGACCGTCTTCCTCGGGATATCGTCGTGAAGGACTAGGATTATGCCGAAGGATCTCTACTGGGTCGAAGGATCGTGGCTGGGAAAACTGGCCGTGGGCCCTCGCCCTCGCGGAGGAAGCTGGCTGAAGGATGACCTCGCCAGCTGGAAGAAAGCGCACATAGACGCTGTGCTTTCACTCCTGACAGCGGACGAGGAAAGGGACTGGATCTGGCAGGTGAGGCGCACGAAGCTGGAACACAAGGGATACAGTTCACGTCGTATCCGATTCCAGATCGACAAATTCCCAGGTCAGAGGGGAAGTTGGCCGACGTTTTGGAGAGAGTTGCTGGCGACCTGTCGGCCGGTAAGAATGTGCTCGTACACTGCCGGCAAGGAATCGGGCAAAGCGGGTTGGTGGCTGCTTGCCTGCTTGTGAAAAAGGGAATGAGCCCGGGAGCGGCTGTGGACTCGGTCTCGGCGGCGCGCGGCATTCCCGTTCCAGAGACTACAGAGCAACGAGACTGGATTGACCATTACGCCGCCGCGTTGATGGGTACGAAATGACGGAGCATACGACGCTTTCCGAATGAAATGATCATGAAACGCATTGCCATCCTCGGGTCCACGGGGTCGATCGGCCGCAGCACGCTGAGCGTGGCTGAGAGCTATCCCGAGCGCTTTCAGATCGTTGCGCTGGCTGCGGGAGCCAATCTGGAAGCAGCCTTCGAGCAGGCGCGGCGCTGGCGTCCACGGATGCTTTCGATCGCGGCGGAGCCTGATGCCGATGTGCTGCGTGCGCGCCTGAAGCAGGCAGGCCTAGGCGAAATCGAAGTGGTGCATGGAGCGGCCGGTACGGTGAAGGTGGCGACTCATCCTGAAGCCGACTTCGTGGTGAGCGCCATCGTCGGTGTGGCTGGCCTTGAAGCTACTTACGAGGCGGTGAAGGCGGGAAAGACAGTCGGCGTGGCTAATAAGGAGTGTCTGGTCGCGGCCGGCGAACTGATCACGGCCGAGGCGCGCCGCCAGGGCAAACCTTTGCTGCCTATCGACAGTGAGCATAATGCCGTTCATCAGTGCCTGCGGGGCGGGCGGATGCAGGAAGTGGAACGAATCTGGCTGACCGCTTCGGGCGGGCCATTTCTGAACACGCCGGGCTCGGAGTTCAGCTCCATCACGGTGGAGCAGGCGCTCAATCATCCCACATGGAAGATGGGGAAGCGCATCACGATCGACTCGGCGACGCTGATGAATAAGGGCTTCGAGGTGATCGAGGCGTGCAGATTGTTTCACATGCCACCGGCGAAAGTGGAAGTTCTGGTGCATCCGCAGTCGACAATTCACTCGATGGTGGAGTTTATAGATGGCAGCATACTTGCTCAGTTTTCGGTGACCGATATGCGGCTGCCGATCTTGTATGCCTTGACGTATCCGGAGCGGATTCAATCAGATATGCGCTTTCCGGTGAGGCAATTACGTCATCTGGACTTCAGCCCTCCGGACATGAATAAATTTCCGTGTCTGCGTCTGGCTTATGAGGCGGCGGAGGCGGGCGGGGCTAAAACGGTCGCCCTGAACGCGGCCGATGAAGTCGCGGTAGCCGGGTTCCTTGAAGGCAGCATCACCTTTGATGAAATTCCGAGGATCATCGAAGACACGGTTTCGGCATCCAATTGTGGGATACTGGAGTCTATTGCGAAGGTGCTGGAAGCCGACGCCGAAGCCCGCCGGTATGCTCAAGAACGAGTCCTGGGAGTGAGGAAGAAAAGCCTGCGGCCGCGGGCAACATCTGTGGTTTAGTTGAGTTGAAGTCTTAGAGGGGGAGCTGGTTCCGCATTTCTCTTATGTCTGATTTACTTTTCTCCGTCGGTGCCGATGTCGTAGCCGTCGCTGTCGTCCTGGGCTTCATGATCCTGATTCACGAGTTCGGCCACTATGCGGTGGCCAAGCTGCTGGGGGTCCGGGTGGAGCAGTTCGCCATTGGATTCGGCAAGCGGCTGGTCGGCTTCCGCAAAGGCGACACCGACTATCGCATCAATGCTCTGCCGCTGGGTGGCTACGTTAAGATGAGCGGCGAGAATCCCATGGACGAGCGCACGGGCGATCCGGCCGAGTTCATGTCGCACCCGCGCTGGCACCGCTTCCTGATCGCGATTGCCGGGCCTGCGATGAATATTCTGCTGGCCATCTTCCTGCTGACCGCGGTTTACATGGTGCATTACGAGTATCCGGTGTATCTCGACAAGCCGGCGGTGATTGAGGGCGTGAAGCACGACTCTCCTGCGGCCCAGGCTGGCCTGCAGCCGGGCGACCAGATCGTAAAGATCGACAATATTGAGAATCCCACTTGGGAACAGCTGCAGCCCCGGGTGTTGCTCAGTCCCAATCAGCCTCTGACGGTCACTATTCAACGTGGAGATCAGAGATTCCAGAAAATCCTTGTGCCCAAGGCAGTGACTACTTCTGAAGTGGGTTCGGCGGGATGGTTTCCAGAGGATCCCGTGATCGTCGGCCAGGTCGAGCCCAACACACCCGCTGCCCGGGCCGGGCTGAAGGAAGACGACAGGATTGTTGCCCTGGATGGCAAGCCACTGGTTTCCCTCGAAGCCATGATTGACGGCCTTCAGCAAACCAAGACTAATCCCGTCGATCTTACGGTGATTCGGGGAGGTGAGACCCTAAGCTTTCAGGGTTTGATACCGGTGCTGGGGAAAACCGAAGACCCGAAGGAACAGAGATACCGCTTGGGGTTCGTCGCCAGGAGCGAGACCAAGGTGACGACCTTACCGTTTACCGAAGCCCTGAGCCGTTCGCTTCGCGAAAACAAGAAATACTCATTGCTGATTCTGGAGCTGGCCAAGAAGATTGTGCAAGGGAAAGTGTCGCTCCGCGCTATCTCCGGCCCGATCGGCATCGCTCAGGACGCCGGCTACGCGGCACAACAAAAAGGCTGGACGCCGCTGATGGAGTTGACGGCCGGGATCAGCCTGAACCTCGGCATCTTTAACCTGCTGCCGATCCCCATCATGGACGGCGGCGTGATCCTGTTCCTGTTTATCGAAGGGCTCATGCGGCGCGACGTCAGCCTGCGCATTAAAGAGCGCGTCTATCAAGCGGCGTTCGTCTTCCTGGTGCTGTTCGCCGTCATGGTCATCTACAACGACCTGATGAAGATTCTGCCCATGGACCGGATGCCGTAGGGGTTTTTCCTCGGAGATCCTTTGGCACTCTCGGCCCCTCCCGAAGCGCCGAATCGGTTGCCTGCAAGCTCGCAATGCATTCGGACTGCGTCTTCAAGCCTGGAAATGCCTTCGCCGTTGACCTGCCTTCACTTTGATTTCTGCTCCGCAATCCATTTGTCGGTGCGGGCCTCGAGAAGATCAAGGGGGAGGGTTCCACCGTCGAGCATCTCGTCGTGGAACTTCCGGATGTCGAACTTGGGACCTAATTCTTTCCTGGCGCGTTCGCGGAGTTCACGGATCTTCAGCTGTCCCAGCTTGTAACTGAGAGCTTGCGCCGGCCACGCGATGTAGCGGTCGGTCTCCGACTGGATAGAAGGCTCGTCGATCGCGCCGGACTTGCGGAAGAAATCCACAACTTGATCGCGGCTCCATCCTTTCGAATGGATTCCGGTATCGACCACCAGACGCACTGCACGAAAAAGTTCTGAAGACAGGCGGCCGTAGTCCGAGACCGGATCCTGGTAGAAGCCAACCTCTTTGCCGAGTTCCTCGGCGTACAGCGCCCAGCCTTCGATGTAAGCGTTGAAACCAAGACCATGGAGACGGAACTTGGGCAACCCCGTCAGCTGCTGCTGGACCGACAGCTGCATGTGATGTCCGGGGACACCTTCGTGGTAAGCGATGGCTTCATCGTCGATTAGTGAGCGTTCCTCAAACTTCGAGGTGGCCACCACGACGCGGCCGGGGCGCTTGCCATCCGGCGTGCCGGTTACGTAATGAGTTGCGGCGGCGGATTGAAAGGCCGGTATGGCTTCTACAGTGACCGGCGCCTTCGGGAGCAGGGTAAAGAGCTCGGGGAGCTTCGGCTCCATCTGGGCAATGTAGCGGCGGAAATCGTCGAGGATCTGATCGGCGGATGTAGGAATGTATTTGGGATTGGTTTTCAGTGAGGCGCGGAACGAGGCAAGGTCAGCAAAACCCGCCTTCTTGGCGATCGCCGTCATCTCGGCCTGGATGCGGTCGATCTCGCGCAGGCCGAGTTGGTGGATCTCGTCTGGCTTCATGCGGGTGGTGGTCCGGCCGTAGATGTCATTTTCGTAGCGCTTCTCGCCGTCGGGCAGAGAGGTGATGGAAAGCGTGGTCCGGCCCTCGGGAGCGTATTCCGTGCGCAAAAACGCGGCAAAGGTTTTGTAGGCGGGAACGACGTCGTTGTTGATGGCGTCGGTGATCTGCTGGGTCAGGCGCTTCTGGTCTTCGGGCGAGATCTCCGCTGGATACTTCTTCGTGGGGAGCAGAAATGGATCCGCATCGATGATGCCCTGACACTGCACGGGGAGTTTTTCCAGCAGGAAGCGGACGGGCATGAGCTTATCTTTCATGCCGGCGCGAAGCACTTCCGTAGTCTGGGTGAGGACGCGGGGAATCTGATGAAGGCGCGCGATGTAGTCCTCGTAATGTTTAACCGAGTCGAAGGGCACGGACAATGGCAGGTCCGCGAGGCTGGTATGGATGCCGTTCTGCTGATTGATCGGCATCTCGTACTCTTTGAGGTCGAAGTCGGCGATGCGCTGCTGGAGCACTCGAACCAGCAGATCGTGGGAGAGCTGGTCCTGATCGGAGAAGCCAGTGCTTGGGATGGCTTCGAGCCGGGTAAGGAACGCTTCATCAATCTTGTGGCGCTGGAGGATGGCGTCGAGTGAGTACTCGGCCAGCTTGTCGTTGTAGCGGTAGTCTCCGAAGGCCGTGGCGCGCTCGGGAAAGTTGCGGAGATCGCTCTCGTACTGCTCTTCGAAAAGAGCGTTCTGGGCGGCGAGGCGGTCGGCAACGGGTTTGTCTTGAGCGAACATGAAGCTGGTGGCGGTGACTAGAAGCAAGAGGGTTTGGGGAAGGCGCATGATTTAGGCAGGGTACCAGAAGGCTTCGCCACTGTGTTGACCCCGTATTTGAAGTGAGATACAATGTATCTCAGCGAGGATCATGGCAGCAACCGAGATGGTTCATGTTCGAGTGGAAAAGCGGATCAAGACCCAGGCCGCAAAGACGTTGGCTGCCATGGGACTGTCCGTATCGGACGCGGTGCGCGTTCTGTTGACGCGCGTGGCGGTGGAGAAAGCGCTACCCTTCGAGGTGAGGGTTCCCAACGCTGCAACCGCGGCGGCAATGCGTGAGGCTCGCAAGGGGGACCTGACCTCGTTCAAGAGTGTCTCCGAATTGATGAGCGACTTGAATGCGGAGGATTGAGTTCCTCGCCCGGCCGACCCCCGTTTCCGCGTGTTAAAATAAAGGTTCCCATGGCTATGATTCCCCGTAGAAAGACCGTTACCGTCGTCGTTGGCGGCGTGCGCGTCGGCTCGGATGCACCGATCGTGGTGCAATCCATGACCAACACTGATACTGCCGACATCGCTTCGACGGTCCAGCAGTGTGCCGCGCTGGCTCGCGCCGGGTCTGAACTGGTGCGCGTCACCGTCAACAATGAAGAGGCTGCCGCCGCCGTTCCCCGCATCGTCGAGGAACTCGATAAGCAGGGATTGCGCGTGCCCATCATCGGCGACTTCCATTACAACGGACACGTGCTGCTCACGAAATATCCCGAGTGCGCTCGCGACCTCGCCAAGTACCGCATCAATCCCGGAAACGCCAGCATCGGACGCACCGGCGATTCGAATTTCCGCACCATGATCGAAGTGGCGGTGAAGTATCAGAAGCCGGTGCGCATCGGCGTGAACTGGGGCTCGCTCGACCAGGTCTTGCTGACCCGCATGATGGACGAGAACTCGGCGCTTGCAGAACCTAAAGACGCCCGCGAAGTCACCATGGAAGCGATGGTAGTCAGTGCGCTGAACTCCGCCGATCTGGCGCAGAAGTTCGGCCTGCGTCCCGACCAGATCATCCTGAGCGCGAAAGTCAGCGGCGTGCAGGATCTGATCGACGTTTACCGGGCTCTTGCCGCGCGCTGCGATTACCCGTTGCACCTCGGCCTCACCGAAGCCGGCATGGGAGCGAAAGGCGTGGTGGCCTCAAGCGCCGCCATGGGTGTGGTGCTGCAGGAAGGCATCGGCGACACCATCCGCGTCTCGCTGACTCCGGCGCCCGGAGGCGACCGCACGGAAGAAGTTCGGGTGGCGCAGCAGATTCTGCAATCCATGGGGATTCGCAGCTTCACTCCGCAAGTCACTGCCTGCCCCGGCTGCGGACGCACCACCAGCACCTTCTTCCAGGAGATGGCCGAGCAGATTCAGACTTACCTGCGGGAGCAGATGCCAGGCTGGAAGGGCCGCTACATCGGCGTCGAAGAAATGAAGCTTGCGGTGATGGGCTGCGTGGTCAACGGCCCCGGAGAATCGAAGCACGCCAACATCGGCATCTCGCTGCCGGGCACGTTCGAGGAACCAAAGGCCCCGGTTTACGTGGATGGACGCCTGTTCACCACGCTCAAGGGCGATCGCATCGTCGCCGAGTTCATCACCATCCTCGATGAGTACGTCGACTCACATTACGCGGCCAGAGAGCTCCAAAAAGAAGAAGTAGCTGCCAGGAATTAGGGCCGCGCCTTTTGACGTCCCGAGTATTTGTCACCCCGAGTACTTCTGTCATCCCGAAGCGCGGCGAGGGATCCTGGTGTTTGCCTTGGGCCGGCTGATCAGGCGGTGCGGGCAGAAACCAGGATCCCTCGCTTCGCTTCGGGATGACAGGAGCGCTCGGGATGACAGGACGGTTCTGCCGCATCGCCCAGGATTGACGGAAACGTTCCGCGCCCGTCCGCTACTGCCCAGTCAGCATGAAAATAGGGTTCAGGTTTGCCGGGACGCCACTCGGTTGAACAGGCCCGGCGCTGAAGGCCTCAGGCAGGTCGGTGACCAGCGTATCGGGCAGAATCGGGGTACCTCCGCTGGTGTTGGAATTGCTGCCGGTGGCATTTATGTCGGCGATGGCGCCACCGTCACACATGCTCACATAGACGTGGCTGCTGTCCGTGGCTGCTGCGGTGAAAACACGGAAGCGGGTGGCGCCGGGCGCATAAAGCGCAGGCGGCACAGGCGAAACGCAAGACGCGACCGATGGAACAGCAAATTGGCCGGCGGCGAATGGGGCGGTCAGCAAAGTCAAGACCGGTAAGTCGGGATACTTCACAGTCAGGCCAGCGGCATCAAACACGCTCAGGATGGGAACCACGCAGGCCGAAGCCGCACCGACGACTGGATCGGGGCAAGAGGAAGCCGTCTGGTAGCTGGCCACGTAAAACCGGCTGCCATCCAGCAAAGCCGCCACAGAAACCGGTACCGGGGCGCTGCATCCCGGGCACGCCACCGGGTTTGTTGGCGTTTTTGTTGGACCCAGCCCCGGAACCGTCAACTGCGCCAGCAAGCTTGGTGTGTCGTTTGGCCCATTGCTGTCGGAAAAAACGTAGACTGTGCCGGTCACAGGATTCGTCACGTAAAGGCGGTTCAGGTTGGGATCAAAGAAAAGGAAGTTCGCCCCAGCGCCTACAGCAAGACTGCTCGTAACCGTGTCCGTCCCCGTATCAATGGTCACCAGTTGTCCATCGCCCTGCGTGAGCACGTAGACCTTCTGGCTGTCCCCGCGAGCTACCACCCAGACCGGGTTGATCCCGCTAAAACCGGTGACCGTGTTCGGCGATAGATCGGCAACATTCAAGCTGCTGACGGAACTGGTCGCCTGATTGGTCCCCTGGTTCGCGACGTAGAGCTTGAAGCCGTTCGGAGTTTCGGCCAGCGAAACGGGATTGACCCCGACCGTGGCGGTATTCACCACAACATTCGAAATCGCGTTTATGGCGCTGACGGAATTCGTGCCGAAGTTCGCGACATACACCGCATTGTTCTGCGTGGTGTTTACAAAGACAGGCCGCGACCCTGTCGGCAAATAAATCGTATTGACCGGGCCAAATCCAGTCGCGAACGGGGCTTGCACCGCCTCTGTAAAGGAAGAAACTACATCGATCCCGCCCGGAAGCACACTACCCGCGCTGGCGACAAACACTCGTGAAAAGTTGGGAAGAATGCCGGCATGGGTAGGAAGGACGCCGAGGTTGGGCCCGCTTTGGTCAGACGTGGGAGTTTCGGCAATGATCGAGTCTCCCGCAACGTCAATCTGCAGCGCCCCGCCCGGATTGTTCGGCGCGTTGGTCCCAATTACAAAGACAGCGTGGAAATTGGACGGGATCGCAGGCGTTTGCACCGGGCATCCCGGAATTCCACCCACCGTGCAAGGCAGAACCACTGGACGGTAGACCTGACCGCACCCTACCCACAGCAAAGTTAAAAGCACCATCGCGACCAATCGGCCCACACGTCGAAGACTCATCAGCACCCCAAGTGGAAAGTTCCGGCAACACAAGGAATTAAACATTCTAACGGCTGGCCACGATCTGTGCCAGTGGGCAGAAGCAGTGGTCAGTGGTCAGTGGTCAGTGGTCAGTGATCAGTGATCAGTACGCCACGACCAGCCACGCCCGCTGAAGCAGCGATATCCTCTTGATCTTGCTGACCACTGATCACTGACCACTAGTTTCTGGGATGCGCGCGGGACTGGCCAAGTTGGATGGCTGCGAGATAGCAGTGAAGATGTCGATAGCGCGGCAAGCGCGCGAACAAGATGACGGAAGCGCCAGGGTGCAGTGAAGAGTGCGCGTGCCCGAAGCCCGAAAGCCGAAGCCCGCCCTACCGTCCGCGCCGGGACTTGCCGCCGGCCGCGGCGGTCGGCTCATCTGATTTGGCGGCAGCTGCCGGCTTTTTCTTGCCTTCCATCTGCGCCAGGCTCTGCTTAAGAGCGGCCATCAGATCGATGACCGGAGCCAGCTTCTTGGGCTTCTCCACCGCTGCCACTTCCCCGCCCTCGAGCTTGGTCTCAATCAGCTTCTTCAGATTTTCCTGGAAGCTGTCTTTATACTTTTCCGGATCCCATTCATCGGCCAGCGCCTCGATGAGCTGGTGCGCGACTTTCACCTCGGCATCCTTCAACTCCACGTCAGGAGCCCCGAAGCCTTCCACCTTTTTCACTTCTTCCGCGTAGTACATGGTGTGCAGCATCAGTCCGCCTTCGTGCGGCCTTAGAAACACCGTGTACTCGCGGTTATGCATGGTGATCTTGGCGATGGCAACATACTCGCTTTCTTCCAGCGCCTTAGTAAGCAGCGCGTAAGGACGCCGCCCTGCCTCTTCCGGCAGCATGTAATACGAAGACTCAAAGTACACGGGGTCGACGTCGCCCGCCTTCACGAATTCCAGGATCTCCATGGTCTTCGCTGTTTGCGGCTCGATCTTCTTGATCTCCTCCGGCTCGATAATGATGTATTCATCCTTGCGGAACTCGTAGCCTTTCACCATGTCAGCGCGATCGACCACGACGCCCTCCAACTGGCAAATGTACTGCTGCTTGAGCCGGGATTTGTCCGTGCGATGCAGCATGTTGAAGGAGATGCCGCTACTGCGCGCGCCCGAGAACAAGCGCACCGGCATGGAGATGAGGCCAAAGGTTAAGTGTCCAGACCAGACTGAAGCTGCCATAGTTCCTCTCACTTGAAAGGATGCAACCAACATCCCACAATGGGACTGAAGGCTCCCTAAACTGCCCAGAACTGGGAGTTTAGCCTAACAAACGGACTTTAGATGCACAAATCTTGGGGCAGGGGGAATCGAAATGCGAAGCCCGAGCGAATGGGGTCGGTCCGCGTCCAGCGCTATCAGTTGTAGTTAACTGAGGGGATTCCCGATTATGGCGACCTCCCTTATCGCAAGATGGCCGCATTCAGGCCTCACTCGCACCGCAGAACTTCATTGCTTATTTTCGGCGGTTACTTTCGGTGCACAACCGTCATGTCTCCACGGTCGTGTACCAATGTGTCCTATCCTTTGTTGCTCTTAGGTGCCAGAATGGAGTCAATCGGTTATGAAGAAACACTCCCCCTTTGCACCGATAGCGCTTCTGCTGCTGACTGTTTGCCTGTCAGCGCAGGTAAATCCTTATTCCTCTGGGCGGAATTTTCTCCAAAGCGCCGGTTTTTCCCTTGCGGCTGGGTCACTGAATCCCACGCAATCCTTTAGCCCTGAAGCGCCGTTATCTCACCCTCAAAGCGTAGCTACCGTTCTCGTTTCGAAAAATCACTCGGAAAAATCAATATGAAGAATCTTAAAGTTTGGACTCGTTTCGTTTTGCTGGTAACTCTGAGCATTGGATGCACTGCCAGCCATTTAATTGGACAGACACCCTCTCTGTATGAGCAGTTCACTCCGCCAAATGGAAGCTCTTCTCAAGCCGGCACCGCCGGCCTCGATACCGCCGACAAAGCTTTTCAGGTGGATGGTCCGTGGGTTGGAACAGGGGAAAATGAGCTGCTGCCTTCGCTTGCTCTCTTCACAACTGCTGATCCAACAACCTTGGGGCAGCCGGCAACGGGATATTTGACTCTCTCGATGAGTGCAGGAACTCCCTTGCAAGGATCCGAAATTATATCCAACCAACTACCAGGGTATGGTTACGGCTACTACGAAACCTTGATGTCCGTCGATCCCACACAGGTATCCGGAGGAGTCTGCTCCTTCTTTCTGATAGCGGCAGGCGGCAGCCTCAACAGTCGAACTTATGGCCCCGGAGAATTTGATATCGAGTTTCTGTTGAATGAGGCTTGGCTTGGTTCTGCTAGTTCGGGCGCGGTTCACTACACGACCCACCCTTCTGGCGCCACCTACACTCAGACTCTCGCCTTTAACCCCGCATTGGGATATCACCGGTACGGAATGTTATGGGTCGCCGGGAGTCCTTATCCAACTCTCTCCTACACGGTGGATGGCCAGATTGTTCACGTAGTGACCAGTTCCGACACGGTTTCCCGTCCTAACGGGATGTGGATGATGGCCAACGCCTGGACCGGTGATTCAACCTGGGGAGGCGGTCCTCCCAGTGCGAAAACAAACTGCGTCTACAATTGGATTAAGTTCTGGCCCAATGTGACCTCTGTGCCGAGCGAAGGCGGAACTCAACCTCCTAACCCTCCGACAGGTCTGACTGCGGTCGTGCAATAGCTCGTGCTGTAGCGTTTGTGTAGTGAAGAAACAGCAGTACGGAACTCCGGCCTAGGTTTGGGGACGATTGGATCGCAGACCACGTCCCCAGACCGCTCCCCGCATGGTTTTGCACCCTACCCGCCTTATAGATCATCTGTGAGGAAACACTCTCGCCCGGAGACAAACATGACCGACCTGCGTTACCCCATCGGCAAATTGGCCTACAGCGGTTCCCTTAGTGAAGATCAGAAGCAGAAGTTCATTGACGATATCGCCCAAACCCCCGCCAACCTGCGTCAAGCCGTGAAAGGACTCTCGGATCAGCAACTCGACACGCCGTACCGTCCTGATGGATGGACCGTGCGCCAGGTCGCGCACCATGTCCCGGACAGCCATCTGAATGCCTACGTGCGCTTCAAGCTGGCTCTCACTGAAGAAGAACCGACGATCAAAACCTACGCCGAAGATCGGTGGGCGCAGCTTCCTGACACGCGCGCCACGCCGGTTGAAATCTCACTGACGATGCTGGATTCGCTGCACGATCGCTGGGTGCGCCTTCTGCGCTCCCTCGGTCCCGAAGACTGGAAGCGCTCTTTCCGCCATCCTGAATTGGGTTTGGTGGGCCTCGAGAAGAACCTCGCCATCTACTCCTGGCACGGACGCCATCACGTCGCCCACATCACTTCACTGCGGGAGCGGAACGGCTGGTAAGGTTTTTCGGGCTTCGGGCTTTGGGCTTCAGCAAAGCTCTCGACGCGGTCTTAAAGCTGTCTCATAACATGTGGAAACGCAGGCGAAGGATTGGCTGAAGCCCGAAGCCCGACAGCCGAAGCCCGCACTACTCCTAGCTTCCACACTAAATAGCTGCTCGCCTCGCGCATCACGGCGTATGCCCGCTGAAAAATGCCGCGCGGACGCGAATCGGGCCGGGGCGCGACATATACCGGACTAATGCCCTCGTGCTCCAACAGCCTCTTGATGCGGAACACGTGATACGCATCGCTGACGGCGACGCAACTGTGCAATCCGTTGGCGCGCATGATCACAGCTACCCGTACCGCCGATTGCGCAGTGTCGGAACCTTGGGTCTCGGCAATCAGGCTGCGCTCGGGAATTCCGCGGCGCTTCAGATAATCGCTGCCTACCCCGCCTTCGCTGAAGCTAGGGTCAGACGCCGCCCCTCCGGTGACAATCACAACGGGAGCAATGCCCTGACGAAAAAGATCGAAGGCATGATCGAGCCGCGCGCGCAACACAGGAGAAGGACGGCCGGAATACTCCGCTGCGCCGAAGACGACAATGACGTCCGCCGGGTGCACTTCCTGCTGGCGTCCTTCGCGCACAATGCCAACCGCAGTCACAGCCAGGAAAGACGCCACCCAAGCCACCACGACCAGCCCGAGCGCTCCCAGTCGCCAGCGGCGTCGCCGATGCCGGTTAACAGGATCGTCGCTCATCCTTTAGCAAAGAAGGTGGAAATCTCCTCGGCGGGAATCGCGCCTTCGCGGATCACCTTCCAGCGCGCCCCTTCGTCGGTGAGGTCGATGATGGTGGAAGCGACATCGCGCGGCGAAGTCCCGCCGTCCACGATAATGCTGATGCGGCCCTGCAACTGGTCGCGCACCTGCTCGGCGCTCGTACATTCCGCCGCCCCACTCAAGTTCGCCGACGTAGCCGTGATGGGAATCGCCGCGGCCGCCACCACCGCCCGCGGAATCTTTGCATTCGGCACGCGCAGCGCCACGTTGCCGGTATTGGCCGTCACCTTCAATGGCAGCCGCGATCCCGCTTTCACGATGATGGTCAGCGGTCCCGGCCAGTACTGCCTCGCCAGCGCATAAAACTCTTCGGGAAGCGATTTAGCCAGCTCCTCAGCCTGATCCACACTCTCGATCAGCAGCGACAAGGGTTTGTGGCGCGAGCGCGTCTTGATGTCATACACGCGGTCGACGGCGCGCAGGTTGAAAGGGTCAGCAGCCAGCCCATAGAACGTGTCCGTCGGCATGCCCAGCACTTCGCCGGCGCGAATCTGGTCGGCGGCGTACTTTACCAGAGAAATCTCCGGCGTCTCACAACTGATTCTTAGGATTTCAGCGCGCACAGCGCTCCTTTTTGCCCGCTTCCGCTTGGAACATTTTGATCGTGGAACGTACCATAATACGGCAAAGAGCCGCAACATGGTTGCGCAGCGTATCATTCAGGCTAGATCCCGAATGAAAAAGCTTCCAGAAACCGCGCTCAGCGCACAGCACCGCCTCCGCCGCATCGAGGGACGCCACAACTCGCTGGTCAAGCAACTCCGCCAGGCATTTTCGCGCGCCGAGCTAACCGAAGCCGGAGATTGCGCCATCGAAGGCTTGCGCATCCTCGAAGAAGCCATCCGCAGCGGCCTTCGCTTCAGCGCAGTATTCTTTCGCGAGTCCGCACAGGATCGCGCCGAGCGTCTTCTGCCCCAACTCGGCGCCCAGGTCGAAACCTTGCTGCTTCCTGACAAATTATTCGACAGCCTTGTGCCCAGTGAATCCCCGCAAGGCGTAGCCGCGCTCGTGCGTCTCAAGAAATTCTCCCTCGACGATGTCGTCGAGAAGGAGCGTTTGCAAGTAGGCCCAATCGTCGTATTAGCCGGACTGCAAGACCCCGGCAACCTGGGCACAATTCTTCGCTCTGCCGAGGCGTTTGGCAGCGCGGGTGTAGTCCTCGGCGAAGGCACAGTCAGTCCCTTCAACTCCAAAGTCGTACGCGCCTCAGCAGGATCGGTATTTCGCCTGCCCGTAATTCATGGGCATGGGAAGGCAGCGACAAGACTAGCGGAAGTTTCAGACGCCCTGAGGGCGCAGAAAGTGCGCTTGCTCGCGACTTCCTCACACAAGGGAACGCCATTGGATCAAGCAGATTTGAAAGGACCCACCGCAATCTTCTTCGGCAACGAAGGCGCCGGCCTCCCGCGCGAAGTGATGGCCATGATGGACGAATTCATCTCCATTCCGCACACGCAGCAGGTGGAATCCCTCAACGCAGGCGTAGCCGCCAGCATCGTCCTGTACGAAGCCGCGAGGCAGAGGAAGTGACGGCATGTTCACCACAGAGGCACAGAGACACAGAGAAAACCAGGAAGATAACGATCCCCGGACTGGCCCCATCATCGGCGCAGCCATTGAGGTTCACCGTAACCTGGGGCCTGGATTGCTGGAATCGGCTGATGAAGAGTGCCTGTGTCACGAACTCCATCTCCGCGGCATCGACTTCCGCCGTCAAGTCGATTTACCCGTGGAATACAAAGGGATCAAGCTCGACTGCGGGTATCGACTCGACCTGATCGTGCGTGAAGAAGTAGTTGTAGAGTTGAAATGTGTTGAAAGAGTTCTACCGGTTCATGAAGCCCAGTTGCCCACATACATGCAGCTGACCGGAAAGCGAGTCAGCCTTCTCATCAATTTCAATGTTCCAGTACTAGCGAAAGGCATCACTAGAAGAGTTCTTTGAGGGCCTTTGCAGTCTTTAGGTTTTCTCTGTGCCTCTGTGGTGAAAAGGTTTCCATGGGATTATTCCAACCCACTCCAAACGCCGACCCCACCACCGACCGCACCCGGCCGCTGGCAGACCGCATGCGTCCGCGCACGTTCGAGGAATACGCCGGCCAGGAACACCTCATCGGCCCCGGCAAGCCTCTGCGCACGCAGATCCAGCGCGACGATACCGGCTCGCTCATTTTTTGGGGACCGCCGGGCACCGGCAAGACTACGCTCGCGAAGATCATCGCGAGCATGACCAAAGCGGAGTTCATCGAATTCTCCGCCGTCCTCGCTGGAATCAAAGAGATCAAGCAGGTCATGGCCGACGCGGAACGCGCCCGCCAGTACGGCACCCGCACCATCGTCTTCATCGATGAGATTCACCGCTTCAACAAAGCCCAGCAGGATGCCTTCCTGCCCCACGTGGAAAAAGGCAACATCCGTCTGATTGGTGCGACAACCGAGAATCCCTCATTCGAGATCAACGCCGCGTTGCTTTCGCGCGCCCGCGTCTACGTGTTGCAGCCCTTAACCGAAGATCAGATCGTGCAACTGCTAAGGCGTGCCTTGACCGACGAAGAACGCGGCCTGGGCGCAATGAAGTTGCGCGCATCCGACGACGTCCTCAAGAAAATCGCCAGCTACACCAGCGGCGACGCGCGCGGCGCCTACAACGTATTGGAAGTCGCCGCCGGACTGGCTCAACAGGCCGGAACCAAGCCCCCGGAAATCACCGACGACATTGTTCGCGACGCCCTACAGAAGCGCACTCTGCTCTACGACAAAGCCGGCGAAGAGCATTACAACCTGATTTCAGCCCTGCACAAGTCCGTGCGCAACAGCGATCCTGACGCGGCTCTCTATTGGCTCGGCCGCATGGTCGAAGCAGGCGAAGATCCGCTTTACATTGCGCGCCGCGTGGTGCGCATGGCGGTCGAAGACATCGGACTGGCCGATCCCAATGCGCTTTCCTTATGCATGGCCGCGCGCGATGCCGTGGATTTCATCGGTATGCCCGAGGGCAACCTCGCGCTGGCGCAAGCCGTCGTCTATCTCTCGGTCGCGCCCAAATCGAATGCGCTTTACACCGCATATGGCGCGGTGCAACAAGACATTGAACAAACGGCAGCCGAACCCGTGCCCCTGCATCTCCGAAACGCGCCCACCGGACTCATGAAGGGATTGGGATACGGAAAAGATTATCAGTACGCCCACGACGTCGACGGCAAAGTCGCCAACATGCAATGCCTGCCAGAGAATTTGCACGACCGCGTCTACTACCAGCCGACCAACGAAGGCATCGAAAAGCGTATCCGCGAACGGATGGAAGAAATCAAGAAACTACGCGCACCCGCGAGCAAACCTTCGCGCCCCACGAAAGAATCCTAGCGATACCGCGCGGCATCTTATAGAAGAACAGACGTGTATTATTCGTGCCCGCCTGCATGCTGAGAAGGTGAATCCATGGCCACTTTTCCTGGAGCTGTCGCCGCTTTTCCCGTTCATCCTTTGCTCATCGATCAGGTAGAAGACCTGCAAAAGCTGCAGAAAGCAGCGCACAAGATCAATTCTATCCTCGACCTTGATCAACTCATCGACAACATTGTGAATGATGTCGCCCATTCCTTCGGCTGCGTAGAGGCCGGCATCTACCTGCATGACGAGGAGCACAGCGAGATGGTGCTAGCCGGCGTGCATGGATGCAGCGTCAACCACAAAGGCCATCGTTTGAAGATTGGCACCGAAGGCATGGTCGGCTACGTCGCTTCAACCGGCCAGATGCGCTATGCGCCCGACGTTCGCAAAGACGCTTACTACATTCGCTGCGAGCACGACACACTCTCTGAGGTAGTAATTCCACTTCACGTTGGCAATCGCCTCGTGGGCGTCTTCACCGCGTCCCATCCCGAACTGGACGCTTTCCCTCGTCAACAACTGAGAATTCTTCAGGCGCTCTGCGATCACGTGGCGGTGGCAATAGACAATGCCCGCTGCTTTCAATCGGAACGCGCCCAGCGGGAAGCCCTGAGCCGCGAGGCTCAGGAAGCCCGAATCATGCAGCAGGCGCTCTTGCCCAAGAGTTCGCCTTTCATACCGGGCTTTGTGATTTCTGGTCTCAGCGTTCCCGCCGGCGCCGTCGGCGGAGATTGGTATGATTTCATTCCGTTTCCCGATGGCCGCTGGGGACTCGTGCTGGCCGATGTTTCCGGTAAAGGCACTGCCGCAGCGTTACTGATGTCGGCCACGCGCGGAATGCTTCGATCTCTCGCGGAAGCCTGCTCTGGCCCGGGCGAGGTTCTGACCAAACTGAATGGCTTGTTAGTCGAGGACTTTCCTGCCGGCAAGTTCGTCACCCTGGTTTACGCCGTGCTCGATCCGGCAACCCGCACCGTAGTCTTTGCTAACGCGGGACATTTGCATCCTCTGTTTATCAACGACGATGGTTCGCAGTTCCTCGACACCGAGCGCGGATTGCCTCTCGGCATCAACTGCGGAGATTATTCCGAGACTCGCATAACTCTGTCCCAGGGTTCGCGGCTGGTTTTCTACAGCGACGGCATCACCGAGGCGGTAAATACAGATGAAGAGGAGTACGGCCCTGAACGGCTCGCAGAACACGCGGCCGGTGCCGGGGCCTCCGCGATCACCATCGTTGAGGACGTCCGCAACTTCGCCAATGGCGCGGGTGTGCGCGACGATGCTACCGTCGTCTTCGTCGGGGTCAAGCGCTAAGTCCGGAATCGCGCCCGATGCTCCTTCAGGATGCAAAGGTCCATCACGACGAAAATGCCCGCCCGGCGCGCCTTCTCGGCCGCCTTCTCGTGAACCACATCTTCCTGCATCCAGATCGCCGGAACCTTCAACTGAATCGCCTGGTCCACCACTTCCTCCACGAACTCCGGTCGCCGGAAAATGTTCACGATATCGATTTTTTCCGGGATATCGAGCAAGGAAGCGTAAACCTTCTCGCCCAGACACAACTCGATCTGCGGATTCACCGGAATGATCCGGTATCCCTGGCTCTGCATGTAAGCCGAGACTCCATAGCTGGGACGCATCGGATTGTCAGAAAGTCCGACCACAGCGATGGTCTTTGCGCGTCGAAGCAACTCTGTGATCGGATCGGTTTGTGCCATTGTGATTGTCATCCTGAGCGAGACGCTTTTCGTTTCGCGAAGAGCCTGTCCCGAGCTTGCCGAGGGAATCCGGGCGAGCCGCGCGAAGCGTCGCGCTGCTTCCAATAAGAAACGCTGCGACACATTAATCGCGCGTTTGGCTCGCTTCCTTATTACTTCTTGTTCGCCGCATCCTGCTTCTGTTTAAACATCTTCAGAGCCAGCGAACGGACCGTCTCAGAAACCTCCTTGTTGCCGGAGATGTTCTTCAAGTCCTGAGGTTGCAGATGCTTCATCAACCCTAATCCGAGATCGAGCGGCGTGCGCGGATTAGCCACCAGATTCCGCACCACAATGTAATTCTTCATGTAGCGGCGCTTCAGCGGTATCTGCCGCAGCACCGCTTCCAGCACATTCTTCTGCAGCGCAAACTTTTCCACTTCCCCGTCGGAGATCTTAGGCGCCTCGAGCACCGCCAACGCCACCACCTTCGTACCGTCGCGAATCAGAATCGACCGCTCTTCCTTATTGCCCTTCATCGCCAGCTGGATGCGGCCTTTCACGTCCAGCCGGTTGATCTTCTGCAGCGTATTTTCCCGCCGGCCCAGCTCAAGTTTCGAGCCGGTGGCAGATTTAGCCTTCGCCGCCGCTGCGGAAGCCGCGCCAGCAGCCTCTGCTACAGCTTTCTCCTCGTCCCGGGCCATCTGCTCCATATCTTTGTTTTCTGATACCGGAAAAAAATCAGTACCCAGCAAATCGACCACGCCTCCGACCGGCTGGAACGGTTTGTCCTGCTCCGATGCAACCTCGGTCGCGTGTTCGGCAAGGTAAGCGGAAATAACCTCGTCAGGAACTTCCCCTGCTTCGTCGCTCGCCACAGCCTCGTTCGCCGCGGCCACTGGCGCGGGCTCGGCAGCGCCAGCAGCAATTGCTACCTCGACTTTCGATTCGCTGGCAGCAACTGGCGCCGCCGGCGTCTCGCTCTTGCCCCCTCGCAGCAATTCGGCGACCGTAACTGCTTCCGCGCCTTTCAAGTACGGATTCGATCGAAGGCAATCCAGAATGCCCGCCGAAGTCCGCACCCGCGGACTTTTCAGCATGGCCGCGATTGCTTCGGGAGATGCAGACAGAGCGAACTTGATCAATTCGCCATCGGCGACGGAGGGATTCTCCAACAAAGCCGGCAAAAGTTTAGGACGCATATTATCCGGCGCAACCAGGTAGGCGAGCACCTCGCGCGAAGTCTTGGGATCGGAAGCCGCCGCCAATGAAGCGTTTTCGTCCCATCCCGCCAACGTCATGCGTGCCACGTCGCCAAAAATCTTATTGTGTTTGGCAAGATAAACCAGGATCTCAATGTTCTCGTCAGGTGGAACGGAGAGCGCACCCTTCGCCGCGAACTGCATCATGTTCGATGGCAGCTTGGAGGCGCGAATTAAATCGATCGTCCGCGACATCAGTTCACCTTCCCGCACTGCTACGACGCGTTTCCATCGCGCTGGCTTCGAGTTCCCCCACCGCCAGTTCCAGCTCTCGAATCAATCGATTCGGCTTCCTCCGAAGAAATTCCTCCAGCAAAGCCCGATAATACCAAAGCGTTCCGTCGCGCCCGCCATTGAAACGGGACCAGATCGCTTCTCCAACTTCCCGGTAATCGGAAAGAATGGACCGCACATTGTGGAGCTTGTCCGCTGCCGAAACCAGCCGCGTTTCCGCGTCGGCACTCTTCAAATGCTGGATGTAACTTTCCTTGCGTTCACGCCACGGCGGCTTGGGATCGGTGTCCGAATCCGTGCAGCCATCCACAATCTTCGCCACCCGGCTCCCGAACTTCCGTCGCACTTCTTTCAGCACCGGTGCGCCGCCACAGTCTTCCACTACATCATGCAGCAGCGCCGCGATCGCCAGGTCTTCATCGCCGCCAAACTCCAGCACCAGCGAAGCAACCCCCATCAAGTGGGCGATATAAGGAATGCTCGAGGCCTTGCGAGTCTGCCCAGCATGCTTCTCGGCGGCAAACTGAAACGCGCGAAGAAACCGAGGCCCAAGCCTTACCCTGTGCTTACTCTGTGACCTCCGTGGTTGAGGTTTTTTCCCAGCCAGCGAGGTCGTCACGATTTCTCCCCACGCCGCGCCAGCAGATAAGCCCGGATAAACGGCTGCAAGTCCCCGTCAAGCACGCGATCCACGTCGCCCACCTCGGTCTTGGTGCGGTGGTCCTTGATCATCCGGTAAGGCTGCAGCACGTACGAACGAATCTGCGATCCGAAGTCATTGTCGAGTTTTGAATCCTCAATTTTCTTCGTGGCCGCGCGCTTTTTCTCCATCTCGAATTCGTAGAGTTTGGAGCGCAGCATGCTCATCGCGCGTTCCCGGTTCTTGTGCTGTGAGCGTTCATTCTGGCAACTGGCCACCAGGCCGGTGGCAATGTGGGTGATGCGCACCGCCGAATCCGTCGTGTTGACGTGTTGCCCGCCCTTGCCGCTCGAACGGTAGGTATCGGTACGAATGTCTTCGGGCTTGATGACCACTTCAATGCTATCGTCAATTTCCGGAGAAACAAAAACGCTCGCAAACGAAGTGTGCCGCCGCTTGGCCTGATCAAAAGGTGAAATCCGCACCAGGCGGTGCACGCCGATTTCACTGCTCAGCAGCCCAAAAGCATATTCGCCGTTCACCGCAAAGGTAGCCGATTTCAGTCCCGCTTCTTCGCCCGGCTGGTAATCGTAAAGAACCGTCTCGAATCCTTGCCGCTCGGCCCACCGCAAATACATGCGCAGCAGCATGTCCGCCCAGTCCTGCGATTCCGTTCCGCCCGCTCCCGGATGAATCGTCACGATCGCATTGAGCGCGTCGTTCGGTCCAGAGAGCAGCGTCTCGGTCTCCAGTTTGTCGACCAGTTCGCGCAGCGAGTCAATGTCGCGGCGCAATTCTCCGTCGACACTTTCGCCCTCTTTGGCCAATTCAAAGTAGGCGGCAATATCGTCGCCTCGGCGGCCCAGATCGGCATCCGTGGCCAGCAAATGCTCCAGCCGCTTCTTCTCGCGCATCACTTGTTGGGATCGTTGCGGATTTGACCAGAGATTCGGCTCGGCGGCCTGCTTCTCAACCTCGGCTAGTTGCGGACGGAGCTTGTCCGCGTCAAAGATACTCCCGGAGTTCGCGCACCTTCTTGCTCAGTGATCCGTATTCCTGCTCGAGCTCTTGATTCATGAGGATGTTTCTGCTTTCTTGCCTGATTTCCTGCCACGTCCGAAGCGCGTGACCAGCGCTCCTGCTGAAATTATCGCACACAGCCAGCAGAACCAGTCGCCGTGACGCGTGTAGAACGTGGTTACGGAGGTCAGGGCATAAGGAGCAACCAGCGCGCCCCGCACCTTTCGCGGAAGCCGCGCCACCGTTCGTCCATAGGGATCGATCGAGGCCGTCACGCCGGTGTCCGTCGCACTCAATATCCAGCGGTCGTTCTCAATGGCGCGCATGCGCGTTTGATTCAGGTGCTGCGCGTAAGCGCCGCTGTCACCATACCAGCCATCATTCGACAGATTCACTAAAACCTGCGCGCCCTGGTCCGCGAACTCCCGCACTTCGCCGGGAAACACGGATTCGTAGCAGATGAAAACTCCCAGCTTTGTGCCGCCTGCATCCAGCGGAGCGCGCGATGCGCCTGTCTGAAATTCACCCACTTCTTGGCTCAAGCCCCCAACGAATGAAAACAATCGCGGGAACGGCAGGTATTCTCCGAACGGAACCAGATGCATTTTGTCGTAACGCGCCGTCCAGTCGCCCGCAGGACTAATGAGCGCGGCTGAGTTGAACACCTGCGAAGCCGACTTGCCGCTCTGCGCGACAGGCGCGGTCCCGATGGCACCCGTCACCACCCAAACGTGCGCGTCGCGAGCCATCTGGCTCACCGGGTCGCGAAACAGCGGATCACTCGTGAAAAAAGGCGCGGGCGATTCGGGCCAGGCGATCAAGCCAACATCGCCCGCTTTGGAATCGTTCGCGCCAGGCGAAGCAGGGGCCGCGTCCTTCACGCTGAGATCGGTCAGTTCATGCAGCGTCCGCGTGAAAGTATCGCGAGTCCAGGTTTCATCCACCGGAATGTTTTCCTGCACCAGCAGAGCGGTGTGATCCGAGCGAAGTGCCGGAGCATCCACTAACCGCCCGGCTTGCAGCACCGCAGCCGCAGCGAGCGCGGCCAGCAGCAGCGTGTTTCGTTTCTTTCTCGGAACCAGGAACGCTGCCGCGACCGCGACATTCACCAGCATGATTTCGAACGAGACTCCGTAAACTCCCGTCCAGGTGGTGACGCGGCTGAGCGAAATGTTATCCACTTGCGCGGTGCCCAGCAGGTTCCACGGAAAGCCGGTGACGAGCGTCCGCGCCAGTTCCACCGCGACCCACAGAAACGGCGCCGCCAGCAACGCTCCGCGGTTGTCACGGCCTGGTCCAACCGTCAAGCTAAGTAACAAACCGAACAGCCCGTGATAAAGCCCCAGATAAAGACAAAAGAGAAAGAGAGCGAGCAGCGCCACGGGCGCGCTCAGGCCACCATGTTCGTGCATGGTGTTGTAAATCCAGTAACACGTGCCCGCATACCAGAGGATCCCGGAAGTGTAGGCCAGAAGAAAAGCTTGCCCCGGCTTCGCCGCCTGAAGATTGACGGAGCCATCCATCTCCAGCACTCCCACCGGTCGCGCCCGCAGCAAGGCCACGATCAGCGGAGCAAACGCTACCCAGGAAAGAACGTATAACCCGGGCAGTGGAAAAATGAGCACCTGCAGGATCGATGAGAGGAGAACCAGCAACCAGGCGCTGAAATGAATTTGCCGCACCATCAAGGATAACAAACCCTTTGTCATTCCGAAGCGCGCAGCGCAGAGGAATCTGCTGTCGCGTGCAGCGCCACGGAGCTCCGCACAAAATCGACAATCTCCGCCGTCACATAATGTGGTGGCGTGATCCGGAATACCGGCCGCTCCGCCACCGGCTTCAAGGAAACACCTTGCCAGGCCGATCGCGCGGCCTTCGAATCTTCGTGAAGAATCACGGCTGCGGCTCGGTCCAGAAATTCTCGCGCCGAATTCTTGAAATCTTCCGTGTCCGGGTCAAGCACCGTGAGATACAAGTCCGGACGCAAGAACTTCAGCACGCTGTTCGATTCCACCATCACATGCCGCGACCCCTCGAGCCGCCGCCGCAAAGCGGGCATGGCTTCAGCCAGCCTGCCCTGCTCGGTGCGCACCCACAAGGCCCGCTCCGCGCCTGCCACCAGAAAGCGTGACGTGTCAGACTCACCGCTGCGATCTTTCTCCTCTGAAATCGCCCAGCTGTGGTCGGCCGTCGCGCAATCGCACGGAGCTCCGTTGGCCGAGCAAACTCCGTGGCCGTATTGCGTAATCTTTACGGCAGTCCAATCGTATTCGCGCAAAGCAGAAATCAGACCCGCGACCACGCTCGTCTTCCCTACGCTCCGCGAATGCCCGCCAATTACAACGATCGCCACATCTACCTCTTTTTCACTAGCCTCGCCAACGCCGCCAACTGCTTCAGATATTCCCGCACCGGCTGCGCCGGAGTTCCCCAGAACGCCACACCCTTGCCGCGCAGCACTTTGTTAGGCAGCACACCACCTTGTCCGCCCAACATCACTCCTTGTTCGATGCGCGCGTGTTCGCCAATGCCAACCTGGCCTCCGAGCACAACATCATTCTCGATCACAATGCTGCCGGAAAGCCCGGTCTGCGCCGCGATCACAACATTCTGCCCCAGACGGCAGTTGTGCCCGATGTGCACCAGGTTGTCGATCTTCGTTCCCCGCCCGATGCGCGTTTCCTCCAGCGCCCCGCGGTCGATGGTAGTGTTGGCGCCGATCTCGACATCGTCTTCGATCGCCAGCGTGCCAACCTGAGGGAATTTTTCGTAGCGTCCGCTCTTCGCGTCGCGCACATATCCGAAGCCATCGCTTCCAAGCACAGCACCTGCATGCACCGTCACGCGGTCGCCCAGCGTGGTCCCCGCATAAATCGTGACCTTCGGATAAATCTCGCAGTCCCGGCCAATCTTCGTTCCCCGGCCAACGACGCAACCCGCGCCAATCCGCGTGTTCTCGCCGATCTCCGCTTCAGCTCCGATCACTCCGTACGCCTCGACGATTACACCCGGAGCCAGGCGAACGGAGGAGTGAACCACGGCAGTTGCGTGTATGCCCGCGCTGGTTCCCTCGCGATTCCCGTCCTCGAGAAAGCGCGCCGCGCGCGCGAAGGTGAGCTTGGGATGACGGCTGACGAGCAAGGGCTTGCCGGACGACGACGCCGCGAATTCTCCTGCGATCAAAGCCCCTGCGCCAGAGCTCAGCGCCCGCTGAAGATGCTTCTCTTCTTCCACAAACACGAGGTCGTGCCTGGAAGCCGATTCGATGCTCGCGACACTGCCAATCTCGACGTTTCCGTCCCCGTGCAGACGGGCTTCAACCGCCTCGGCGATCTCTCGCAGTGACCGCTTCATGGCTCTCACTTTATAGCAGACTCGCTATTGCGTACCAGGGACGTGACGAAAGGGCTGGTCCGACAGCGCTGCTGCCTTCCCGCACCCGCAAGCTTACAATTACTGTATGGAAAGGAAAGTCTTCTGGATGACCTTCTTCGTGCTCGGTACGCTGGCGGATGTCATGCTGCCGCTTTTGTGGGGCCTGGCCGCAACCGTGCCCATCCTCTTTGCATCTTGGTGGATTGCTTACCGCAGTGACTGGTTCTGAGCGGTAATTTCAGAACGCCGTCAATTTCAGGACTGAGTCATGGTGAAACTGCCACCCGTGCCGTTGCAGCCTGTGCCGCCGCTCAGCGACCAGTTACCCGTGATCGTAGCTCCGACCAGCGATTCCGAATTATAGTTCTGGGTCACGACCGCCGTTCCGATTACAGTTCCGACGAGGCTAAGGGTGTTGCCATTCTCCGTGACAGCATAGTTAATGGAGCCGGTCACGGTGTCGTTAGTATTAAGTTGCAAGTCCACTTTTCCGGTCGGTGCCGCTGCAGGGGAAACGGTCGTGAAACAGCTTTGCGAGCTCTGGTTAAGGTTAAGGAATTGAAAGAAGTTGATTTGCAGCGTGCCATCGCTGTTCACCGTAAACTCGGTGATAAAGCTGGGGCTTGACGCACCGCTGGCGCCGCCGGTCAGCTCCGCTTCCCAGATTCCGCCTGTCGTCGACTGTAGAGTCGGATTGCTGCCACAACCGTTGAGCAGGAGCACCAGCAGCAACAGAATTGCAACTTCCTTCATGAATTTTCCTTGAGTCCCTAATCCGGTCAAAAATTGCCCAGTTAAGATTACAGAGATGCAGGCTGGGCGGTCAATGGATGTAAGCAGGTTGACGATTCCCCAGTTCACTCACAGACCAGCTTCGATGCGGGAGCGGGGGTCAAGGTAGTCGCGCAGGGCGTCGCCGATGAAGTTGAACGACAAGACGGCGAACATCACGGCGAGCGCGGGAAACAGGACGAGATGGGGCGCGTCGAACAGGTGAGCGCGGCCGTCGTTGAGCATGGTTCCCCAGCTGGCGGTTGGTGGAGGAACGCCTAGTCCGAGAAAACTCATGGTGGCTTCGGCGAGGATGGCTCCGGCCATGCCGATCGCCGCCTGGACAATCACCGGCTGAATAATGTTCGGGAGAATGTGGTGGGCGATGATTCTGACGTCGCTCGCTCCCAGGGCGCGTGCGGCTTCGACGAATTCGCGTTCGCGCGCGGCGAGGACTTGTCCGCGTACTAAGCGGGCGTAGCCGACCCAGCCTCCGAGCGAGAGCGCTAAAACTAGATTGAAGATGCCGGGGCCGCGGAACGCTACGAACGCGATGGCCAGGAGGATTCCGGGAAACGATAAGAACGCGTTCATCAGGACTACGTTGACGAAGCGGTCGATGCCTCCGCCGTAGTAGCCGGCGATGGAGCCGATGATGAGTCCGAGGGCGAGCGAGGTGACGACGACCGAGCTTCCGACCAGCATGGAGATGCGCGCGCCGTAGACGATGCGGGTAAGAATGTCGCGGCCGAGTTCGTCGGTGCCGAACCAGTGAGCGCGCGATGGAGGGTCGAGGCGCGCAGGGAGATTGATCGCAGCGGGATCTTGCGGCGCAATCCATGGCGCGAAGAGGGCGAAGACCACGAAGATAATTACCAGCACTACACCTGTGGCTGCCAGCGGGTTGTGGCGTGCATTTCCGGCGACCTTGCGGCGGAACGAGATGGCGGCGGTTGACAAGTTGCCCTGTGGGTTTCTGCTCTTAAATAAATCTGCTCGCAGTCGGTTGCGATGCACTGCAGTCGCGAGAATTCCGGTCGTTTCGAGGGGTACCCCCCCTCCCCCCACCCTTTGAAAGGCTTGCTGGGCGCGGGGTTTGCAAAAAGCATCGTGCAAAATCTTGATGGCAAAGAGCTTAGAGGTCAAAATCTTGAGAATGCGGGACTTAGGCCCCTCTTGCTCGCGACAGGCTCTACTGCCTCCGCCTTGACCATGATGGGCTAATTGCTGAGGGATGGCAAGGTTGGATGTCACAGTGGGGCTGTGGATGGTCGTCTGGCGAACGCGGCGCTGGTCGCCTTTGCATCGGGAAGTCTGGCGGCGGGGATGCACAGATCCTTCGCGTTTGGTTTCCGGCCGCGCTGGAGCACGTTGGGCTCAGGATGACAAATCGGGAAATGGCTCATCGGCAATAGAGGGAGTATGTAGACAAAATGCAAAGGTCCTTCGCGTGTGGTTTCCCGCCGCGGTGGAACTCGCTGGGCTCAGGATGACAAGCTTGGGGATGGATGTCTGTGATGGATGAACTTTGCTGGCGGTGGAAAACCGGGCAAATCTACTGTCGGATTCTTGGGTTCGCTACTGAGTACAAGACGTCTGTCAGGAAATTTACCGCGACGTAGGTTAATCCGATTGCGAGGATGCAGCCTTGGACCAGGTAGTAGTCGCGGTTGGAGATGGCTTGGATGGTCAGGCGGCCAATGCCGGGCCAGGAGAAGATGGTTTCGGTTACGATTGCGCCGGCTAGTAGCGCACCGAATTGCAGGCCCAGCACGGTGATGATGGGGATCATCGCGTTGCGCAGGGCGTGACGGTAGACTACCGTGCGCTCCGTTAGTCCTTTTGCGCGGGCGGTGCGGATGTAGTCCTGGCTTAGCTCTTCCAGCATCGAGGTGCGGACCATGCGGGTGAGGATGGCGGCCAGGGCTCCGCCCATGGTGATGGCGGGGAGGATCAGGCTGGCGAAAGAGCCGGCGCCGGAGACGGGGAGCCATCCTAGTTTGATGGCGAAGAGGAGAATCAGGATTGGGCCCAGGGCGAAGCTGGGGAATGAGAGGCCGAAGAGGCTGACTACGCTGAGGAGGCGGTCGTCCCAGCGGTTGCGGCGCTGGGCGCTGCGCACGCCGGCGGGGATCGAGAGGATTATGGCAACCAATAGTGACGCCAGCGTTAATTGCAGGGTGTAGGGATAACGCTGCGTTAGCAGGTGGGTCACGCTTTGGTTGTAGCGGAACGAGGGGCCGAGGTCGCCGTGGAGGACGCCTTTCCAGTAGTGGAGGTATTGCTCGCCTAGCGGGGCGTCGAGGCCGTAGGCGTGGCGGGTGGCTTGGATGTCGGCGGGCGGGGCGCCTTCGCCCAGCATTTGCTGGATGGGGTCTCCGGGGACCAGATGGATTAGGAGGAAGACGAGGCTTACTACCAGCCAGATTACTGGGAGGGTGTAGAGGACGCGTTGGAGGAGGAGCTTCATAAAGTCAGTGGCCAGTGGTCAGTGGCCAGTTCTAGGGGGCGCCGGGCGGTGGTAGAGACTTCTTCCGGGGCTTGTGATGGCGCTGGCGGGTAAGAGGTCCTTCACTCCGCTCAGGATGACAGGGTTATGCATCTTCAGTCTCCCGCCTGCTTTGCGGTTTCTGCTGCGCCTTCGACCTTGTCTAGCTTTTCTATTTTTACTTTGGCGATGCGGTGACCTTCCATCTCTTCAACTGTGTAGCGGTGGCCTTCGTATTCGAAGGATTCGCCCAGGTACGGGATTCTTTGCAGGCGCGCGAGAACGAATCCGGCGAGGGTTTCGAAGCCGGCGTCGCGGGGCAGGAGCAGGCCGTGTTGCGTTTCTAGATCGCGGATGTTTACTGCACCTTCGAGGACGAAGACTGATTCGTCTTCGAGCGCGGGCTCCGGGGGGACATCGAATTCGTCCTCGATGTCGCCTACCAGCTGTTCCAGGATGTCTTCGACGGTGATTACGCCTGCCGTGGATCCGAACTCGTCGACTACTACAGCTAAGTGACGGCGGCGCTGTTTGAATTCGGCCAGGAGTTCGGCCAGGACTTTGGTTTCGGGAACGACCAGAACATCGTGCATGATCTGGCCGATCTGAGTGCGGGCGATACGCGAAGCCAGAGGCATTCCGAGATTGATCAGCCTAAGGCGCACCCAGCGGACGAGCTCTTTGTAATACAGGACGCCGACGATGTGTTCGGGGCCGCGCTGCGGGTCGTAGACGGGGATGCGGGAGTGCTGGCCTTCGACTACGCGGTTGAGGGCTTCGTCCAGGTTGAGGTCCGAGGGTAAGGAAAAGATATCCGGACGAGCGACCATGACTTGGCGGACGGTGATGCTGTCCAGTTCGATGGCATTGTGGATCATTTCTTCCTGCGACTCGGGGATCTGGCCGAACTGGCGGCTGGCAGTGACGATGAGTTTGAGTTCGTCGGGGGAGTGGACGGCGCCGCCGCGGCGGGCGT
>Ga0209380_10000170_pt1 | contig 42813 bp, 40 predicted proteins | sample HubBroMetageWFT6_FD_188347 | JGI IMG/M metagenome (GOLD analysis project Ga0209380, IMG submission 188347) | Warmed and freeze-thawed soil microbial communities from the Hubbard Brook experimental Forest, New Hampshire - Hubbard Brook CCASE Soil... | ecosystem: Environmental > Terrestrial >...
GTCGCGATTCTGGCAGGATGAATCCTTCGATCATTGGATCCGCAACCCGGAGGAATGGCAGCGTGTACGGGCCTATATCGAACGAAATCCTGTCGTAGCGGGTCTTGTTCACAAACCGGAGGACTGGCCCTGGTCTAGCGCCTCGCACCCAATTGGATAGCGTTCCAGCAGGATGGGCATCAACCTGTCGGGTTCGGTTTGTTCGGCGTCGGGAAAAAGCGACAGGCTGAAGCCCGTCCTACAAGAAACTACTGCAAATCACCGGCGTGGCTGGAGGCGCGATACGTCTTGCGGAATTTTTCCGTGACGCGGCGGACGTAGTCGCGCGTTTCGCGGTAGGGAGGAACGGAGCGGTATTGTCCGACGCGGTCGGGGCCGGCGTTGTAAGCCGCCAGCGTTAACGCAAGATCGTCATGATAACGTATCAGTAATTCTTTTAGATATCTCGTGCCCGCCTCGATGTTTTGCCGGGGATCGAACACTTGCGTCACCCCGAATCGCGCCGCCGTGTCCGGCATCAACTGCATCAGGCCGCGAGCCGAGCGCCAGGACACCGCGTTCGGATTGAAATTGGATTCCACGGCAATCACGCTGGCCACGAGTTCGGGAGCGACTCCATGGGCGCGCGCGGATTCGGAAATAAAATTCGCAAAAGGAACATCGAGCAATTTCACTTTGACCGGCAGGAAGGTGTCTTCCGGTTCGATTTGCACGGCCGTGTCCGCCGGAATTTCCAGCGTGCCGCCGGTCATCGTCAGGCGCAGCGTGTCGCCCACGCGTTCGTATCCGGTCACATGGATCCGCTGGCCGGATTGCAGGACCACATAATCGGCGCGCGCGCACGGAGCGAGAGGGGCGAGCGCCACGACGGCGCACGAGAGCAACACTCCGCAAAGAGGGAATCGCTTCACTTCACGCATCTCCAAACGCGTACAGTTCGATTGCCGCGGCCACACCGCCCTGGTCGTTGCTCAGAGTCTCACGCCAACCGAGGGATTTCAACTCCGGCACGCTGTTTCCCATGACCACCGGAAGCCCGGCAAATTGGAGCATTTCCAGATCGTTGAGGTTGTCTCCAATGGCCATCACCTCATCGCGCGACCAGCCGCGCCGGCGCACCCACTCGGCCAGCGTCGCGCCCTTGGAACATCCCGCGGCAATGACGTCCACCAGGCCAAAATCACGCTTGTCGTAGACAGTCATGGCCAGCGAATACTCCGCCGCAAACGGCAACCGCGACAGAAAAGCTTCCACTTCGCGCACCTGGTTGGCATAGCCCGTGAACATCACCTGGATGGGATCTTCTGTCAGGCAATTCCGCAGGGGAGACATTTCCGCAAGATATTCGCGGTTCCTTTCGAAATATCCGCGCCGCAAAGGGTCTTCCCAGTCAATGCGTTCGTAAAAAACCTGGTTTTCGCGCGGCCGGTTGAAGCATACGGAGGCCAGTTCGCCAAAGGCGGCGGCCTCTTCGAGCACGCGCGCCGCGATGCCGCGGGCGAGCAGGTGAACGAGTTGGGTTTCCCCAGTGCTGGATTTAACCAGGGCGCCATTGTTGACAATCATGGTCAGCGGGCAAGGGAACTGCCGCGCAATGGGCGTAGCAAAGTCGTAACGCCGCCCCGTCACGAGAGCAATTTCAATTCCCCGGGCCGCAGCTTCGGCCACTGCGTTCCGATTGATGGCGGGCAAGTGGGAGCGTTCGTCGAGCAGCGTTCCATCAATATCGAGCGCAATCAGGCGGACTGGCATCTACATAGATTACCGTGTCTGTACCCTCCCTGGCCAGATCCGCGAGGTACAGGTGTTTTCCGGCGGCAAGCTCAAAAAGGGGTGAAAAATCACTGCTTTGCGGGAGGGGTGACACTCGTTGGGACAGTAGCGGTGATTGTCTCAGAGGGCTTGCTCTCTATCCCTCTGAAATCGACGGACTTGACATAGTACGAATACGTTCGTCCCGGTTCGACGGATTTGTCCACGTAGCGCGTTTCAGAAACGATGCCTTTTGAAACTTTGACAGGGTCTCCTGAGGGGGACAGGCGGTACACGTTGTACCCCGCAACGATGGATTTGCTGGCGGTCCAGGTGATGGTTACGGAATGGGCAGTGTCCGATTGCGCCTGGGCTTGGATAAACCAGCTATGCAACTTTCCACACCCGGCGAAAAGCGATAGCGTCGCCAATGCAAAAAGGCAGAAGCAGCGCAGGCCCGGCGACAAATGCAGGGGTCTTCTCATTCGATAAGCCGAGCCGCAGCCGGGATGTATTTGCGGCTTTCGTATTTCCCAGCGAGGCCGGGGAAATTGGTGGACGGCAGGGGATTCGAACCCCCGGCCTCATCGTTGCGAACGATGCGCTCTCCCAGCTGAGCTAGCCGCCCACCGAACTGGTGCGATTTTAACAGGGGTCGGCGGGGATTCCAAACCTGCTGAATCATAAAAATTGGAGAATGTGAGTCGAGCGGTAATTACTGCTGCTGTATGCCGCTTCCCGCGTTGCGTTGCGCGATGATCTTGCGGGCGTTTTCGTAAAGCGCGCGGGCTTGCGGCAGGGACTCGATGGCCTTCTGCAGTTGCACGTCGTCCTCGAGGTCCACTTTGTAGCCTTCGGTCAGGCCAAACATGGAAATGACCGCTTCTTTGCGGATTTCGCGTTTAATCCAGCTGAGGTTCTGCGCGATGTCGTCCTCGGTGTAAGCAATTTTTTCCTTGTCGAGGTAGGCGCGGAACGCTTTAAGCGCGGCGTCGCGGGGAACAAAGTCCTTGGTGATTTCCGGTTTGGTGCCCAGGAAGTAGGTGGTAAATCCGCCGACTCCGCCCTGATAGGCGAAGAAAACTTCGCGCCGTAAAAGCGTTTCCTGGAATGGATTGAGCTTGGCCGGCTGGACAGCGATATCGGGAGTGATGCCGCCGCCGCCGGTTACCTGGCGCCCGCTATCTGTCAGCTTGACCTCGGTCGGAGGAGGATTCTTGTGATTGTACAGGTAATCGTACAGCGAAATATCCTTGTAATCGCGCTGGATCAGGCGGCCGCTGGGCGTGTAGTAACGCGCGGTGGTGAGCGCCAGGCCGGTGTTTTCACTCAGGCCGGAAACGGTCTGAACCAGGCCCTTACCGAAGCTTTGCTCGCCAACCACCAGGCCGCGGTCATGATCCTGAATCGACCCGGTCACGATTTCCGATGCGGAAGCGGATCCGCCATTGACGAGAACCACCAGAGGCATGGTGACGCCGCGATTGCCGCGAACGGCGTAGTAGCGCCGCTCCGCCGATGCGCGCCCGTGATGAGAAACGATCAACTGGTTCTTGTCGAGGAACATATCGGAAACGGCGACGGCTTCATTGAGCAGGCCGCCCGGATTTCCGCGCAGGTCCAGGACAATTCCGTCGAGCTTGGTGGCATCCAAATCTTTCAGGGCCGTGGCGAGTTCGGTGTCCGTAGTCTCATTGAATCCGGAAAGCTTGATGTAACCGATGCCGGGCTTGACTTCAAAATCGAGGTCCACAGAATGTTTTGGGATTTCGTCGCGCGTCACGGTGAAGGTAAGATTTTCGTTGTACCCGACGCGCTTCATGGAGATGTGAACCACCGTGCCCTTGGGGCCCTTGAGCATGTCGGCGACTTCGGAACTGCTCAGTCCCTCCGTGGATTTTCCGTCCACAGCCATGATCACATCACCGGGGCGAATGCCGGCGCGGTAGGCCGGAGAGGCGGGCATGGGAGAAAGCACGTAGGTGTAATTATCGCGCGGCACAATGGTCATGCCGACGCCGTAATATCTTCCACGCTGGTCCTCGCGCAGGTTGGCATAGGCGCGAGGATCGAAAAAGCTGGAGTGGGGATCAAGAACGCGCAACATTCCCGGGATCGCCCCGGAATAAATGGCATGATCGGCATCTACGGGAATCGCGTAATCTTTTTGGACAATCGACAGGACATGCGTAAAGGACTTGACCGAGTCCTGCAGGCTGTTTACATCCGTGGGCGTCGCGCGCACTGACGGGCCGTAAATCCCCCCCAGAACCGCGGATATAACCAAGACGCCTATGACGAGCAGCGCACCGCGCCTCTCTCCCTGCATTTCGCCCTCGCTTTCCTGCGGCATGGCCCGTGGCCATGCACATTGCGAAATAGTATAGCATAGAGGCTGAATTGACACCCCCTCGCCCGTCCACTATGATTCCACGTGGGCAGTAGAGGGGAGCAGGTTGCATTCGTTTGGCCCGGATTGCAGCGGGCGTCACGCGGGAATTCCGGGCGGATTCGTTAAATAAGCCGGCCCCCGGCCGCTTGAATTTTCTGCGTTGGATCCAAAGAGGCAAAGTGCACTGGCCATGTTGAGTTTCCCACACTTAGTCGTGCTATTCGTCATTGCCCTGATTATTTTCGGCCCGCAGAAGCTCCCGGAACTCGCTCGCATGTTGGGCAAGGCGACGGCGGAATTCCGGAAAATGACCAGCGACTTCCGCTTTGCGCTGGAAGATGAAGTGCGGGAACTCGAGCGCCAGACGCGAATCCGCGAAGAGGAAATCGCGACGGCGGCCCGGGCCGCCCAGACTCCTGTTCCCATGCCCTCGCCGGCTCCCGAAGGCGCGGTGCCGCGCGAGACGCCGGGTGCGGCAGTGACCGCGCCAGCCGAGCCGCAGAGCGAATCTCAAAACGGGGCGAGCCTCGGGCCGCCCAGTGATTCCGGCGCGCCGCAGGCGCCACCGGCGGAAACCGTAAGCGTCCCGCACGAGAAATCTTCTGATGACAACGCCGCAGTCTGACCCCTCCCAATCGGCGCCCGAGCAAGAACCGGGCGGCAAGATGTCGTTTTTCGAGCACCTTGTGGATTTGCGCAAGCGGCTCATCAACTCCGCGCTGGCCATTGCCGTAGGCGCTTTCGTTGGCGTCAGCATTTCGAGGAAAGTATTCGACTTTATTGATATCCCGATGCGGGCGGCGCTGCGCAAGCAGAATCTGGATGACCGGCTCGTCTACACCAATCCTACCGGCGCGCTCAATCTGATCATCGAGCTCGGGATCTATATCGGCGTGGTCCTGGCCGCGCCGGTCGTTCTGTACCAGGTGTGGCTGTTCATTGCTCCCGGCCTTTACAAGCACGAGCGCAAAGCGGTAACCACATTTATTTTTTCTTCCGTATTCCTCTTTATTGCGGGGATCTCGTTCGGCTACTTCGTCATGTTGCCGTACATGCTCGATTTCCTGATCGGATTCCAGGGATCGTTCCGTCCGCTGATCAGCATCAACGAATATTTCGATTTCATTTTAATCGTATTGCTCGGGCTGGGAGTTATTTTTGAATTGCCCGTCCTGATTTTCTTCCTGGCGCTGTTTGGCATTGTGACGCCGAAGTTCCTGTGGAAGAATTTGCGCTACGCGATTCTGGTTATCGCGGTGGTTGCCGCGATCATTACACCTACGCCGGATGCGCTGACGATGCTCATTTTCATGGCGCCCATGGTGGCGCTGTATTTCCTGGGCATTGGTGTCGCGGCTCTCGTCGTGCGGAATAAAACCAAGCGGGCGGCCATGGCAGATCAGGGGGCGCGGTAAATGAATCGACGATGGCGCGGATTGGAACAAGGGGCCATGCTTTTCGTGGCGCTCTCATTCGCATGCCTTGCGGCTTGTGGACACTCTTCACCCGCCGAAAGCGGCGCGCCGGGGACAAGCGCTCCCCAGGCGGCCACGTTTCCACCCGCGCCCGCCGCGGAAACGACCGGAGGATTTGACGGCACGCGGGCATACAAGCATGTCGAGCAGCTCGTCGCTCTCGGGCCGCACCCGGCGGGGTCCGAGGGAATTCGCCGCGCGCAACAATACATCACCGGCCAGCTGAAGAGTTTTGGATGCCCGGTGGAAGAGCAGGATTTTCACGCAACTTCGACGCCGGTTGGCGACGTGGCCATGAAGAACATCGTTGTGAAAATTCCGTCCGCGAATGCCAATATCATCATTTTCTCGTCGCACTACGACACGAAACGGCTTGCCAATTTCGTCGGCGCCGATGACGCCGGGTCCAGCACGGGTGTTCTGCTGGAGCTTGCACGCCTGCTGTGCGCGCGAAAAAACGCGCAGACCATCTGGCTGGCGTTTTTTGACGGCGAAGAAGACTTTAATTTCAATTGGACGGACACTGACAATACTTTTGGGAGCAGAGAACTGGCTGCGAGCCTCGCGCTTTCGGGCGATTTGCGGCGCGTGAAGGCGATGATCCTCGTGGACATGGTTGGCCCAACCAATCCGGTTTACAAACGAGAAAACAATTCGACTCCCTGGCTCATCGATCTCCTGTGGTCCACGGCGGCGCGTCTCGGATACGGAAAGGTATTCGTGAATGACCGTTCCGACATTGAGGATGATCACCTTCCGTTTTTGAAGCGGGATGTTCCGGCGGCGGATATCATCGATTTGGAGGTGCCTTACTGGCATACCACGCAGGACACGCTCGACAAGGTCGATCCGCGCACACTCGCGATCACGGGGCACGTTTTGATCGAGTCCCTCCCGGAATTGGAAAAGCGGGTTAAGTAGGACGGGCTTCAGCCTGTCTGGGTTTTGGACCGTAGGAAAATAAACCCAGCCAGGCTGAAGCCCGTCCTACTTAACCCAAATCCTGCGTTTAAAGGAAATAATTCCCTGAAGCACGCTGCAGTAGAATCCCCAATTGATCAGGAACATGAGGATGTATCCGAGGGAGCGGTTGAATCCGTGGAAGAGTTGCGCCTGCGCCCAGTTGGCGATTACTACGCCGGGCAATCCGACGGCGCCTGTCCACATTCCTGGCGTGGACTGAAGGCCGAACGTGCGCGCGATCACTAAGAGCGCGGCGGTCCAGGCAAGCGCCAGGGCTAGAGCCCAGAGAACTATTTTCACGCGGCTCCTCGATTCTGTGGAGAGCGCCGTTCGGCCGTGGTTGCGCGCGATAAAACCCGCAGGCTGAAGCCCGCGCCACTCAGGCTACGTCGCGGTTTTTTCGCTGTCCAGCCAGCGCATCTGGTCTTCGCCGTAGCGGGTGCCGGCGACGGCGTCGGCCGGGACTGCGAGTTCGATTTGCGCCAAATCCTCGGGCGACAATTTCAAGTCGAGCGCCTTCAGCGATTCGGCTAACTGGGTGCGGCGCCGAGCGCCGATGAGCGGGACGATGTCTATGCCGCGAGACATCACCCAGGCGATGGCCACCTGCGAAGCGGTGGCGTCCTTGTCCGCGGCGATCGCGCTCAGCGTATTTGCGAGCGCCTGGTTTTTTTCGTAATTCTCGCCGCGAAATCGCGGCAAGTGCTTCCGGATGTCCTTTGGCGAAGTCACCGGCGATCCCGAGAGCAACCCGCGCGACAACACGCCGTAGGCGGTGATGCCCATCCCCAGCTCGCGCGCGGCCGGCAGGATCGTGGCCTCCGCTCCCCGGCTCACGAGCGAATATTCGATCTGCAGGGCAACGATCGGAGCGGCTTTGCACGCCCTGCGAATCGTGGCCGCGGACGCTTCGGAAATTCCGATGTGGCGCACGTAGCCCGCCTGGACGAGGTCTGCCAGCGCACCGTAGGTGTCCTCTATCGGGGTACGCGCATCGACGCGGGAAGGTTGATACAAGTCGATGTAGTCCGTTCCCAGGCGGCGCAGGCTGTAGGAAAGAAAATTTTTTACGGCTTCGGGGCGCAGGTCGTAACCGTTGAACGAGCCGTCCGGCCCGCGCATGGCGCCGAATTTGACGGCGAGAAACACATCTTTGCGCCGGCCTTCAATGGCCCGCCGGATGAGCATTTCGTTGTGGCCCATGCCGTAGAAGTCGCCCGTATCGAGCATGGTGATTCCCGCAGCGAGCGCAGCGTGAATCGTGGCCACGCTTTCCGATTCATCCGAGGGGCCGTACATGTCGGACATGGCCATGCATCCCAGGCCGAATTGCGAAACAAATGGTCCGTTGTGTCCCAGTTGTATTGGTTTCACTTTTGCCGAATCCTCCCATGGAACCGAAAAATAGAGCCAGCACACTTTACGCTATCGCGATATGGAATGAAAATACTGCGGGCAGTGGCGCATGCTTCAGCTTGCGGGTTTTCGTCCTCGCAACTACCAAAAACCGCAAGCTGAAGCATGCGCCACTCACACCGGCGCCAAGATTGCGTTTGTGCCCCTTACCGGTCTGCCATCTGTGTTACATTTTTTGTCGGCTCTGGAAGTCTCCGCGGGCAATCACCAGAGAAGATAAGAGATGAAAAAAATTTCAGTTCGGGCGGCGAATGGGAACTACCAAGTGCTGTGCGGCCGGGGCGTATTGCAAGAATTGGCGCGCATTGCATCCCGCGCCGGGCAGGATGGCGCTGTGTTCGCGATTTCGTCGCCGCGCGTGTGGCGGCACTGGGGCGCGCGCATCGAAAGGCTGCTCGCGGGCGCACATCACGCCACGATTTTGATTGATGACGCGGAGGCCGCGAAAAATCTTTCGACCGTCGAGCGAGCCTGCCGTGATCTAGTTCGCGCGGGCGCGGACCGCAGATCGCTCATCGTTGCCGTGGGCGGAGGCGTCGTGGGCGACGTGGCCGGATTCGTCGCGGCCAGCTATGCGCGAGGAATCGACGTGATCCACGTTCCCACAACCGTCGTGGCGCAGGTCGATAGCGCGATCGGAGGAAAGACTGGCGTCAATCTTCCGGAAGGGAAGAACCTTGTGGGCGCGTTTTACCCTCCGAAAGGAGTGGTGGCCGATCCCGCATTCCTCAGCAGTTTGCCGCCCCGCGAATTTCGCTCGGGAATCTACGAAATCATCAAGTACGGAGTGATCGGAGACGCCAAGCTTTTCCGATTTCTCGAAGAGAGACTGGAAAAAGTTTTGCGCCGTGAGCGCGCCGCTCTCACTTTTGTGATCGAGCGCTCGATCGCGCAAAAAGCGCGCGTCGTTTCCGAGGATGAGCATGAATCGGGCCTGCGCGAAATTCTGAATTTCGGGCATACGTTCGCGCACGCCCTCGAAAGCGTCACGCGCTATCAAATGTACCTCCATGGCGAGGCGGTGGGATGGGGAATGATCGCGGCGGCGCGGCTAGCGGTGGAGAAGGGAATGCTGTCGCCCGGCGATGAAGAGCGAATTGCAAAAGTGATCGCGCGCGCCGGGCTGCTGCCGACCTGGCCGTTGATTCCGCCGGCCAAAATAATCGCCGCGATGCAAGCGGACAAGAAGACGCGCGCCGGGCGCTTGCGTTTTGTGCTGCCCGAGCGCATTGGGGCGGTTCGATGCGGCATCGAGGCCGACGAGGAAATCCTGGTGCGGGTGTTGCGCGAGTGCACTGTCGTCGCAGTTTCAACGGATACCCGGGCGAGCCGCGGCAAATGAGCTCCGCATCCCCGAGCGGCGTTCCCGGCACACGACCCGAAGGCGTGCGGGACGAACGGGAAGCGGCGGCGCAGGTCCGGGAAATGTTCGGCCGCATCGCGCCGCGCTACGATCTCCTGAATCATCTCCTCTCCCTTGATGTGGACAAAGTGTGGCGGCGCCGCGTGGCCAGGCAATTCAGCGCGGTGCTCCACAATCCGGCCGCGCGCGTTCTCGATCTGTGCTGCGGCACGGGCGACCTGGCACTGGCCTTCCGCAAGGAAGCGCCGGCCGGCGCCGAAATTGTGGGATCCGATTTCGTTCCGGAAATGCTGGTTCGCGCGCGCGCCAAAGCGGCCGCATTCGGCGCCGGCGTTACATTCGTCGAAGCGGACGCGCTGGCCCTACCGTTTGGCGGCGGAAGCTTCGATCTAGTTTCCTGCTCGTTTGGATTCCGAAACCTGGCGAATTACGAGCGGGGCTTATTGGAGATTTTACGCGTGCTGAAGCCGGGAGGCGTGGCTGCAATTCTCGAATTTGCCGAGCCTCGGGGAAAACTGTTCGGAAGTTTATACCGTTTTTATTTCCGGCGGGTGCTCCCACGCCTGGGCGGACTGATTTCGGGGAACGGCTCCGCATATACGTATCTTCCGAGTTCGGTCAGCAAATTTCCTTCTCCGGAGGCATTGCAAACCTTGTTTGAGCGGGCGGGGTATCTAGATGTGCGGTTCGTGCGCTGGACCGGAGGGATCGTTACGCTGCATAGCGCGCGAAAGCAGTAGAGATTTTTGTGGCACACGCTTCAGCCTGTGGGGGTTGCTCGGATTACAATTGCCGCTTGCCGGCGCCAAAATCACACAGGCTGAAGCGTGTGCCACTTAATTTTCCAAACCGAGCAATCGGATTTTGTTCAGCAAAGTCTTGTAGGAGACGCCAAGCTGTTCGGCGGCGCGCGTCTTGTTCCACTTTGAGGATTTGAGCGCGGATTCAATTTTGAAGCGCTCCACGTAGGCCACGGCTCGCGTGCCCACTTCCTGCAACGTGCCGCCCCAATCAAAACCTTCCGCCAGCATTCCGGTGGGCATGTCGCCATCGGGAGGACGCGGCGCGGGAAGCTGCAGGTCGGCGGCTTCGATGGTGTCAGAGTCGGTCAGGATCGCGGCGCGCTCGATGGTGTTTTGAAGTTCGCGGACGTTGCCGGGCCACGAATAGCCGCGCAAAGCGGTGCGGGCGCCGGGAGCGAACTTCAGGTTCGGCTTGCGAAATTCGACGCGGAAGCGCTCCAGAAAATGGTCCGCCAGCAACAGGACATCTTCGCCGCGCGCGCTAAGGGCGGGAATGGTGATGGGAACGGCGGCAATGCGAAAGTACAAGTCCTCGCGAAATGTTTTGGAGGCCACGGCTTCGTGAAGGTCCTTGTTGGTGGCCGCCAGAATACGAACGTCGATGTCGACGAGTTGCGTTCCGCCGACGCGCTCGAAGCTCCGCTCTTCCAAAACGCGCAAAAGTTTCGCCTGCGTGCTGAGCGGGAGCTCGGCGATTTCATCCAGAAAAATCGTTCCGCGGTTGGCCAGCTCCATTTTGCCGACCTTGCGCGACCCGGCGCCCGTGTACGCGCCGCGTTCGTGGCCGAACAACTCGTTTTCGACAAGCCCCTCCGGGATCGCCGCGCAGTTCAGCGCGACGAAGGCATGTTGCCGCCGGGGAGATAGATGATGAACCGCGCGCGCAAATAATTCTTTCCCCGTGCCGCTCTGTCCCAGCAGCAACACGGTGGAATCGGTGGCGGCCACGCGCTGCACCTGGTGCGTCGCATCCTGCATGCTCTTGTGTTCGCCGACGATTCGCGGGAAGCCGTAGCGTCCGGCGTATTCCTCGCGCAGCAGAAGATTTTCGCGCAGAAGTTCCTGTTGTTGCGAGGCGCGCTCCACCAGCAGGTTCAAATGCTCCAGGTCCACGGGCTTCTGAATGAAATCGTACGCGCCTTCCTTCATGGCTGTCACAGCCTCTTCCACCGAGCCGTACGCGGTGATGAGGATGACCGGAATGGTCGGATCGGCCTGCTTGGTTTCGCGAAGGACATCGAGCCCCGAACAGCCGGGAAGTTTCAAATCCGTGAGGACGAGCACGTAGCGGCGCGCGCGAACCTTGGCCACCGCGGAGGATCCGTCCGGGGCTTCGTCCACGGTGTGCCCCGCGCGCTCGAGCGCCTTCTTGAGCATGGCGCGCAGCTCAGGTTTGTCTTCGACCAGAAGAAGAGGTTCCATCAATTTTCTTGTATCACGATTTCAGAGCGCGCAGTGACTTGCCGCGTGGCCCTGTGCGGTGTTCGCTATCGGGTAATCACTGCGGCACGAACGGAAGCAACGTGCCGATCTCAGCGAATTACGGTTGCGGCGCCGGAGCAGGAGCCGCAGGAGCGGGCTGTTGCGGCGCTGATTGGTCCGGTGCCGCCTGTTCTGTCGCCGGCTGCCCAGCTGGCGGCTGCGATGACGGAGTTGCCCAGCCCGGATTTCCTCCCGCTTGACGCAGTTCGTCTTCCAGATTGGCGAGATCTGTCTTGTCTTGTTCGACCCGTGCATTAAGCTCGTCAATTTTCGTTCTGGAATCATTGATGTCTTGACGGGAATATTCCTGTTTCAGCGCAGCCATAGGGTCGGCATAATACTGCTGCTGCTTCAGATTTAGCTCGCGCTGTGAAATGTCCATTTCATGCTGATCGTCGGCGAGTTTCTTGTTGGCATCGGCGAATCGCCCCCGCCAGTAAGCTTCGTCCTTGTCCTTGGTTGGAGCGGCGTTGTTAGGCGTGGCCGGTTTTCTTTTGGTCTGGTCTTCGGGCGGTGCAGGCTCTTGGCCTACCACGTTGACGGTGCCTGTCAGCGTGCTGAGATTGTCGTTGTCAATCGTCATTTTGGCTTTCGGGGCGTTCTTTTTCTGCGCCTGAGCCTTGCGAGCCGCGTCGGCGACGCTTTCCTGGTCCTGTTGAGCCGCAAGGTAGGCCGGGGACGCCAGCATCATGCCCCCCAAAGCCAGTGTAATAAGTCTCTTTGTATTCATGGTTTTTGGCCGCCTTTCAGAGAGGAAACGGCGGATCTACGCGCTACTAGTTTAGATGCGGGCGGCGGCCGAATCAATCGCTCCGACGCTTTCGCGTACAAAAGGTAACCATACCAGGAATTCCGCGCCGCCCGCGGGTTGGTTGCGCGCCTCCACGCTTCCGCCATGCTGCAGCACGATCTTTTGCACCACCGCCAGCCCCAGGCCGGTTCCATTTGTTTTCGTGGTGTAAAAAGGCATGAAAATCTTGGTCAGAGCCTCGGCAGGAATTCCCGGGCCGTTGTCTGCAATGGAGATTCGCTGTCCCAGCTGCGGGCCGGACTTGTCAATCTCGCCACAAATGATTACGCGCCCGCCGGCGGGATTGTCGGATGCGGCTTCCGCGGCGTTGCGCGCCAGATTGAGAATTGCCTGGCGCAGCAGGGCGTCGTCTCCGGACACATCGCCGAATTCGCCGGTGATGGTGACGGGAATACCCGGAACAACCTCGCCCACTTCGATCCCGATGCGCTCGATCATTGGCCGAAGGGAAACGCGTTCGTCGGCCAGTTCCAGAGGGCGGGCAAACTTGAGGAATTCGGTGACCACGTGGGTCAGGGATCGCGTCTGCCGGATGATGAGTTCGCCGTGCTCGTGCAGATCGCTGCCGGGTTGCGCCTCGCTGCGGATCATTTGCGCGTAGCCGGAAATCGTAGCCAGTGCGTTTTTGAATTCATGCGCGATGCCTGCCGAAAGCTCGCCGAGCGCGGCCAGGTTTTCCTTCACGTGAATTTGCTTCTGCAATGCGGCGAGTTCCGTCAGGTCGCTCAGCAGGCAAATCGCGCCGGTGATTTCATTAGCGTTGTTCTGGACCGGAGAGATGGTTACGCCGAGTTGCCGCAATTCGTGCGAAGGCGTCAGGTATTCGACTTCCTCGCGGCGAAACGTGCGCCCGTGCTCCAGGCATCCCGCGACAAGCTCCGTGAGGCGCGATCCGGAGCCGAGGACTTCGCTGTACCGGCGATAGACGAGAGATTTTACTCCGAGCGCCGCTTCCGCCGCGGGATTCGCGCTGGTGATCAGGCCGGAGGAACTCACCAGGAGCAGGCCCGCGGGCATGTTGCGCGTGACCGCTTCGCTCATGCGCTCGGTTTGCTGCGCGCGCTCGCGCTCGGCACGGTGCAGAGCCTCGAGCTCTTTTTCCTGCTCCTTGAGTTTCTTGATGACGGCTTGCATGGAGGCGGTCATGAACGCCGCGGGATTGTCACTGCGCGGCGATTCGGCGCCGAAGCCATCCGGCGATTTCGATCCGCGGTAGAAATAACGCCGCGCCAGAATGAGCGCAAGGATCGCGGAGACCAGCAGAACGATCAGCAAGGCTCCCGAGAGCATCCACAATGAGCTGGGAGCGGGAGCCGCAGCCGCAACTAGGGATTCAAATTTCACCGTTCACTTCACCGCCAGAAGGGACTCATACCAATGAAGCGCGGGCGTACCAAAAAATACCACCAGGAGCGCGCCGGCTCCGAGGAATGTACCAAACGGCAATTCGTAATCGCGCCCCTTTTTGGAGACTGCGATCAAAAAGATACCGATCACGCTGCCGAGCAGCGATCCCAAAAGAACCGTCAACATCGTGCGCTTCAGGCCGAGAAACGCGCCGACCGCCGCCATCATTTTCACGTCGCCCAAACCCATGCCTTCGCGTCCTCGAATACGAAAATATCCTTCGGCGACAATCCACAGCAGACCACTTCCGGCCAGCGCTCCCAGAGCCGCGTCGGCAAACGAAAGCGCCATTTGTGGAGGCGGAAAATCAAACCACCGCCCGGCGAGCCACAGCGCCGTGCCATCCAGCGACTTGGTGAAAAGACTGAAGAGCAACCCCGCGCCGAGGCCGAAGAAATTCACTTCGTCGGGAAGAATGCGTTCGCGAAGGTCGGTGATGGTCAGCACGACGAGCAGCGCCGCGAAGACGGCCCACTTCAGCGCGTCCACTGAAAGGCCAAAAATAAAATAGCAGGCCAGAAACAGAAGACCGGTGAGCAATTCCACGGCCGGGTACATCGCGGAAATTTTGGTTTTGCAGTTGCGGCATTTGCCGCCGAGAAAAACCCAGCTCAGGACGGGAATATTATCGTACGGCGCGATCGCCTTGCCGCACTTCAGGCAGCTCGATGCGGGCAGCACAATGGACTTGTCCGCCGGAATCCGGAGGATGCAGACATTCAGAAAACTTCCAATGACCAAGCCCAGTAAAAACGCGCCAAGAGGGATCACTGTTCGACTGTGCCACACCTGCTGGGCGACGACAATGATTGCCGTTCGCGATAGGAAGCAATCGAGCAACAGGCACAGCAAGTCAGCTCTACTGTCCTTTCGATATTCATTCATTTCTCGGTAGGTGTTTCTGGGGGTCTGTGGTGTCTAATATAGATCAGCGTCGTGTACATAGCGAAGACGGAGGCGAACACATGTGGCGACGAGCCTTGCTGCTATTCGGCTTGGGACTTGTTGTTTTTTGTCCCTGTAAGGGCCAGGACTCACCTCACCTCTACCCGATTGTCGAGAATGGTAAGCTTGGCTTTATCAACGGTATCGGCAAGGAGATCATTCCCCCTCGATTCAATGGCTATGAGTGTTTCCGGCCCTTGCCTGAGTTCAATGAAGGGCTTGCTCCTATCCACACAGATCCGGACGGTAGTAGGTGGGGATACATCGACACGACCGGGAAACTCGTTTTTTCGTTGCCACCTGACTACTCGATCCGCTTGGATTTGGAGGGGACTTTCCACGAGGGTATAGCAATCGTCAGCATCATTGCGCCTTCGGCTGGAGGAGTAAGAGATCAATTGGGCTGGATAGATCGCACGGGGCATCTTTTGCATCTAGACATTGTTGGGCCTGTCTTTGGTTCCTCCTCAGGATTTCACGAAGGGTTGATGAGATTCCCGAGCCTCCAATTGTGGGGATACGTCGACCACTCGTTTCAGTGGGTGATTCCCCCGCAATTTCACACTGCGGAGGATTTCCAAGAGGGCATCGCCCTAGTGAGCGCAGCAGATGCGAGGCTTCCGAATGGGTGGGCGTACATCGACAAGACCGGGAAAATTCTTTTCAGGGACACCGGGAAATACGGGCTCGGTATTCCGAGATCCTTTTCAGACGGCCTGGCGGAGATGGAGATCGCCCAGCCTTCCGGTGGTCCCGTGAGCTTCGAATTTGTAGACGTTACAGGGCAGCTAGCGATTGGCCCTACGCTTGGCATGGCGCGTGACTTCCACGAGGGATACGTCTTCGCTTTCGTTGGCGACGATGGGCATCTGGCTTTGATCGACAAGCAGGGTAGGCAGACGAAATTGGATGGATTTGGTCCGAATGCGTTTAATTCACAATTTCACGAGGGATTGGCCGCGGTCGACGACCAGGGGAGCCTCTACGGCTATATCGATCCGAGCGGCAAGTGGGTGATTCCGCCGCAGTTCGATTATGCGGAAAGATTCTCGGATGGAGTGGCACGGGTCGAGTGGCGGCGAAAACGCGAATGGGGCTACATAGACAAACAAGGACGAGTGATTTGGAGGGGCGTTGACAAATGTCAATATCCGGCCTTCTGAATATCTGGCGGAGGCCTGCCTGGGCGAAGTTGAGGGCGCAAACGACGATTTCTTAGGCGAAACATACGAATGACTTCCTGGCTGGAACAAAAAATACGCCGCTACGAGCACGCCCGGTGGACTACCGACGACAATCGCCGCGTCTATCCCTTTGAATGGGGCCTGGAACACATCGGGGGCAGGGCCGACGAACCCGATCCGCGCGGATTTTTGGATGCTTGGGTCGCGGAGACATTGGCGCGCAGCGACGAATGGTTTTCCACAACGCCTGCCGACGATTACGTGTTGCATCCCCCGCAGAATGGCGCAACGGGAGGGCAGGTGCTCACCTTCACGAGCCAGATTGCGTCTCCGTGGGCCAACAACAATCTGGTGCAGGCGCGCTTCTTCCGCGCCAGGGCCACAGGGCCCGCCGTCGTACTACTGCCCAATTGGAACGCCAAGTGGCACGGCCAGGTCAACCTCTGCCGCTGGCTGACGAAGCTCGGCATCAGCGTTCTGCGCCTGTCGATGCCGTACCACGATTACCGCGTTGCGCCGGGGCACGAGCGGGCCGACCAACTGGTGGGTTCGAACGTCGGGCTCACAATCCAGGCCACGCGCCAGGCCGTCACTGACACGCGCCGCTGTCTCCTGTGGCTCGGACAGCAGGGATACGGGCGCCTGGGCCTCGTTGGGACAAGCATCGGCTCAGCGATCGGTTCCATCACCATGGCGCACGACCAGTCCGCGCACGCGGGGGCGTTTATGCACGTCTCCACCTATTTTGCCGATGTCGTTCGGACCGGAATGACCACATCGCATGTGTGGGAAGGTCTGCGGACAAAAGTAACCGCGGATGAATTGCGCCGCTACTGGACGCCCATCAGCCCTGTCCCCTACCTGGACCGGCTGCGAAATACCGGCCAGCGCATGCTGATGATCAGCGGGCGCTACGATCCGACGTTCTGGTACGAATTTACCGAGGAAATGTTTCAGACCATGCGGCGGAAGGGAGTCCAACTCGAAACAATGACGCTGCCATGCGGGCACTATTCGCTGGAACTTGCGCCTTTCGCGTTTCCGGCGGGGCTGCGGCTGGGTCTTTTCCTGTTTGAGGCGCTCGCCTGATGCATTAGTGGCGCGGGCTTCAGCCTGCGGGGTTTGGTGCTTGCAAGGACGAAAACCCGCAGGCTGAAGCCCGCGCTACTAGGACGATCCCACATTTTCAAAATCGAAATAGCGGCGATACTTCTCCGGCAGAGGTTTGGGGCGCCCCTTGCTGTCGCAGACCACGTGGATCGTTTCGCCGGTGGCCAGCAATTCGCCGGATATGTCGTGGCGAATCTCGTAGCCGAACGTGATCGTGCGGCGGCGGGCCGAAGCCACCCGGGTGCGAATGCGCAGCGGATCGTCATAGCGGGCCGGGCGGCGGTAGCGGCATTTGGCTTCGGCGACTACGGTGAAACTGTCGTCCTCGATTTCCATGCGCCGGTAATCGAGGCCGCGCTGGCGCAGGAATTCGACGCGCCCAATCTCAAAATAAATGAAATAGTTCGCGTAGTAGACGATGGCCATTTTGTCCGTCTCGGCATAGCGGACGCGCACCACAGTATCAATGAATTCGCTCATGGAAAGGGAAATTGTAGCAGATGGGCGGCGTGGCGCGCTCGGGCGCGGAAGCCGTTCACTTGCCGGTCCAGCGCGGCGCGCGCTTTCCGAGGAACGACTCGAGCCCTTCCTGGAAATCCAGAGTCGTGCGGATTCGCGCGCTCTCCGCTGCGGCCAGTTCGAGTTCGCGGGCAACTTCCGGCGCGGCAAAATCACAGAGCAGCTTCTTGGTCATGCGCAGGCTCACGGGGCTGCACGCGAGCAAATTTGCCGCCAGGATTTGCGCCGCAATCATCAATTCTTTCGCGGGGACGATTTGCGTGACCAGCCCCAGGCGATGCGCTTCGGCGGCATCGATGGTTTTTCCCGATAGGAGCAGATCGCGCGCGCGTTTTTCGCCGATTTGGCGCGTGAGAAAAACGGATACGACCGCCGGCAGAAAACCGATGCGCACTTCCGGATATCCGAATTTCGCTTCCGGCACAGCCATGGTGAAGTCGCACAGCGTGGCGATGCCGCAGCCGCCGGCAATCGCCGGCCCGTTCACGGCGGCGATGGTTGGTTTCGGGAAGCTCCAGATTCGGAGGCAGAGGGTTGCAATGCGGTCCGCGTCTTCGCGCTGCTCGGCGGGGGACTGCGATGCGAGGGCCCTCAAGGCTTCGAGGTCCATGCCGGAGCAGAATGCTTTGCCCGCGCCGGTCAGGATCAATACGCGCGCGGGGTTCGCTTCGACCTCGCTGAACGCGGAGAGAAGCTCGGCAATCATTTCGGCGGTGATCGCGTTGCGCTTCTCCGGGCGGCTGAGCGTGATCATGGCGATTTCGCCGGAGAATTCGAGATGGAGCGTTCGGTATGGCATTTGATTTATGTAGGACAGGCTTTAGCCTGTCTGGTTTTAGTGATACACATTCACAAAAGCAGACAGGCTGAAGCCTGTCCTACTGAATCGCTTTCTCCGCATGCGAATACTTGGCGCGTATTTCTTCCGTCATGGCGATGGCGGGCGCAAGCGCTTCCAGGCGAACCCCCACGTCCGCGCCGCGAGAGGCCAGCGCCGCGAGAATCGTTTCCGTCGCGATATTTCCGACCAGATCGTCGCCCGCGAAGGGGCAACCGCCAAGACCCGTGAGCGCTCCATCGAAGCGGCGGCAACCGGCATCGTAGGCGGCGAGGACTTTTTCCGCGGCGCCCTCGGGGCGGCTGTGCAGGTGAACGCCTAACTCGACTCCTTCAACGCAATCCTTCATGGCGGCGTATAGCGAGCCAACTTGTTCGGCCGACGCGTTTCCGACTGTATCGGCGAGCGATACATTGCGGAGGCCGACGTCCTTGAGCCAGACGAGCGTGTCTTCGACGATCTCAGCGCCCCACGGCTCCTCATACGGATTTCCGAAAGCCATCGAAATGTAGACCACGAGCCCATGGCCGGAAGCCTTGGTGGCTTTGCGCAGTTCCTCGACAAGGGCTCGCGATTCTCCTCGGCTCATATTCGCATTGGCCCGGCGAAAATAGGCCGAGATGGAATAGGGATAACCGATGGTCGTCACGCCGGGAGTAGCGAGAGCGCGCTCCAGGCCCCGTTCATTCACGACGATTCCGATGATCTCGGGGTGCGCTGTTCCGGGGGGAAGGCCCGCAAGGAATCTTTTCATCACTTCTTCGCTGTCCGACATTTGTTTCACGTGTTTTTGCGAAACGAAACTAACTGCATCGATATGTTTGAAGCCAGCAGAGGCAAGCTGCAGGAGGTATTCCACTTTAAGTGAAGCAGGAATTATTTCCGCTAAACCCTGCCAAGCATCACGCGGACATTCGATTATTTTTACTGTTTCAATCAATGGAGGCCCTTTGAACTTGGGAGTGCGTAGCTAAACATCACGTCTGCAATACGCCGGTTTTGAAATCCTTAACATCTGGATTCAGTGCTGCTGCTTCCAGTGCCCAAATCAGCGCTTCGCGGGTTTGCGCCGGATCCAGGATTGCATCGACCCATAAACGCGCGGCGGCGTAGCGCGGGTCGGTCTGATGTTCGTACGTGGCACGGATGGATTCGTGCAACGCTTTTTTATCGGCATCGGAGAGCTTTTTTCCTTCGCGCTCGAGTTGCTTGATTTTGATTTCGACCAAGGTGGAGGCGGCGGAATCGCCACTCATTACAGCGTAACGCGCCGTCGGCCACGCGAAAATAAATCGCGGGTCGTAGGCTTTTCCGCACATGGCGTAATGGCCGGCGCCGAAACTTCCGCCGCAGATCACGGCAATTTTCGGCACCACGCTATTCGACACGGCGTTCACCATTTTGGCGCCCGCGCGAATAATCCCGCTCCACTCCGCCTCTTTGCCGACCATGAAACCGTTGACGTCGTGGAGAAAAACGAGCGGCACGAGATTCTGGTTGCAGTCCATGATGAAGCGCGCGGCCTTTTCCGCCGACTCGGTATAGATCACTCCGCCAAACTCGATGCGGCGTTCGCCCGTGGCGGCGTCAATGGTGGGGACATGCTTTTTATTGTTGGCGACGATGCCCACGGCCCAGCCTCCGATGCGGGCATAGCCGCAGAGCACGGTCTTGCCGTATTCCGCGCGGTACTCCTCGAATTTGCTGGCGTCGACGATCCGCGCGATCACTTCGTGCATGTCATATTGGCGCGCCGGGTCGGAAGAAAAAATGCCGTAGACGTCCTCGGGCGGGAACGCGGGATTCTCGGTTTCCTTGTAGTCAAAGCGCGCCGCGGGGGGGTGCCCCATCTTGTCCACCAGCGCGCGGATGCGCGCGAGACAGGACTCATCGTCCGGCTCGCGAAAATCGACCGTGCCGCTGATTTCCGCGTGCATTTTCGCCCCGCCGAGCTCCTCGGCGGAAACTTTTTGCCCGATCGCCGCCTGCACCAGCGCCGGACCCGCCAGAAAAAGTCCCGAGCCCTCCGTCATGAGAATGTGATCGCACATCACGGGCAGATAGGCGCCGCCCGCGACGCACATTCCCATGATCGCCGTGATTTGCGGAATGTGCATGGCGCTCATGACGGCATTGTTGCGGAACACCCGGCCAAAATCGTCGGTGTCGGGAAAAACATCTTCCTGCAGCGGCAGAAAAACTCCGGCGGAATCGACCAGGTAAATCGTGGGAATATGGTTCTCGATGGAAATGTTTTGCGCGCGAATCACTTTTTTCGCGGTGAGAGGGAAGAAGGCCCCGGCTTTCACCGTCGCGTCGTTGGCGATGATCATCACCAGGCGCCCGCAGATTCGAGCCAGGCCGGTGATCGCGCCCGCGGCCGGCGCGCCGCCCCACTCTTCATACATATCGTGCGCGGCGTAAATTCCCAACTCGAAAAACGATGTGTGCGGATCGATCAGTTTGGCGATGCGTTCGCGAGCGGTCAGGCGCGATTTTTTGTGCTGCGCCTCGATGGCTTTAGCGCCGCCGCCCTCCTGGATCGCGCTTTCCTGGTTCTTGATTTCGGTGAGCAGGTCCACCATGCGCCGGGTATTCTTCTCAAAGTCGGGCGAGTTTCGTTTGACCTTGGTTTCAACGACGGAACTCGTCAAGTGGAACTCCTCCAGAAATATTTTCCGAGACGCTCGCCGAGACAGCGAAACGACAGTATAATCTGATTCCGCCCCATTCTGCATGGTTTGCAATCGGGTGGATGACCAATTAGATCGCATGGATTCGGTTGGAGAAGACTCCAGGCGTGATGGTCTTTAATACTGCTTCGCGAACGCCACCTTCAGATTGGGCAAGCGAGGCGGGAGGGAAGAGACCGCATACTCTTGGCTACCGGTCCGCGTCGCCTGACTTTAAAAACGACGATACGTTATACTACTCGCACGCGACGAAGCTGTTTTCGGCGAATCGCGTCGGCGGCGGATAAGAGGAGTCAGCGTCTGGGACTCCCCCAACAAAATTTTCAAGGGAGTGGCCACCATGGAGGATCGGCGACTTTACACACGGCATGCCCTCTCCGCGACAGCGGTGGTAGTGGATATGGCGTCAGGCTCACGTCTGTCAACGCGCGCGGCCGATTTGAATAAAGGGGGCTGCTATCTGGATTTGCTGAACCCGCTCCCGGTCGGATCCAAAGTGCGAGTCCACATCAACTGGGGCGGAACCGAATTGATATGTGCCGCGGTGGTGCGAGATTCGCATCCCGGAATGGGCATGGGAGTAGCATTCACCGACCTGGACGACGCACAGAGAGCCCTCATCGACAATTGGATCGAAAAGCTGGGGTCGCCTGCGGGTGGGGTACCCTCAGTGTCTCCTCCTTCGGGAAGTGCCAAGCCTGCCCCGCCTGCTGACCAAACTAACGCCCTCGCCGTACGGCTCATTGAGCTCCTCCACAAGAAGGGCGTGCTTAGCAACAACGAAGTCTCCTCCTTGCTTCGTAGCCGGGTCTTGTAGACTCAAGCAGAATTTCGCGTTCATTTCATGGCCAAGTCCCGCGAAACGGCGCTCCTGGAATGTGGCCCAATTCTAACCCGCCGGCAAATCCCAAATTCCCAGAACAAATTGACTGGGTTCCGCGTTGACATGGGCGGCAGGAAGTGGAAACGCACGTCCTTGAACAACGAATAATTTAGCGGCCAATTTCCAAAAGAGGACGCAGGCGTTATTGGGCGCCTTTGCCGCTGGCGGGATTACCGATTATTTTATTGTATTCCGCAAACTCGGATGGGGAACACATCATCTCTCTTACATCGAATTTGGGCGGTTGCAACTTGAAGGGCAATTTGTCAAGGGCCACCCAAGGTTTCGTATACATCTTCGGATCGTTAATCGTTACGGTGAGTTCCAAGGTATCGTGATCGAGGCGGTGAAATTTTTCCTCTACGCGCAGGTCGGCGCTATGCGGGCGGCCGGCGCGATCGACCCAGGTTCTCTCATCCGTTCCCGAGGTTTGCACCACAAACGTGTAGTCATCCTCCCACTTTCCGATCGAGTAGCCGAACCACCTTGGTTCGGGTTCTTTGGGTAGATCGCGCCCATCCGTCCAGACCACGCGCCAGATTTTGCCAAATTCGTACAGGACGAAAACTTTGAGAGGCGTCTGGATGATCTGTGTCGTTCTCAGTTCATACAAATCTTCGCGAGGCATTCCCTGGGGATCACAGTAAACGACGGGATCATTCGTCTCCCCGGGAAGAACGCTTCTGACTCCATTGCTGGGCTTATGTGCGTTCAATGTCTCCAGCCCCAGAGGAGTGTAAGGCAGTTGATGCTCCAGCTTGCCGTCTTCCGGCATGTTGCGCGGTCCCAGGGGTTGGATTCCCCCGTTGCCCGGATCCCAAGTCCCGGAAATGTCACGGCGAGGAGCGGGGGCGGCATTCTGATTGGTGGCTGATGCTGGCTGTTGAGGCGAGCCGGTTTGCGCGTGCGCAGGAGAGGCCACCATCCCTGGTGAAATCAGGGCAAGCGTCGCGATCAAGATGTACCGTAACATTGCAAAGTTCCTTCCCCTAATTGAATGCACCGTCGAATCAATTCACGGAGTTGAATGGAAGTATCAGAATACAACCCGGGCCTTCAGAATCTGGCCATTGGCGAGGACCACCTGTTCGATACGGCCGATCGGCAGGCCGTTCTTGACGGGCTCCACAGTGACAGTGACCTCATCTCCCGGTTTGAAAGATTGCTTGCTCCAGCCCAGGTTGACCATGTCGGATGGATTACTGGTCTCGGCAGCCCAATGCGCGACGTTGCCCTTGTCATCCTTCACATCGAACCTCAGAAAGCAGTGTGGATTGGCCCAAAACCATTCCGTGACGATTCCTTTCAAGGCCAGCTTTTTCGACGTGTCGTAGGCCGCCGCGCCGTGATGCGCGAACAGCGGAACGCAAACCGTGAACACGCCGAGAAAAACCGCGATCAGTTTCCTTCTCACAGAATCCCTCCACGCTTATTCTGGCGCACTCCAGATCGTAAACGCGCTAAAGCCAATCCGTCGCGGTGCGACGACGGTGGGGCTGCGCCTCTGCCCCACGGCGCGGCCTTTCGCGATGGGCCGCGGGCGGAAACAGTTCGCACCAGAATTTCCGCTTGGACTTCCATTTCGCGCATCATACGCTTCTCCTGCTTGGGGCACAACGAATTCGCCGCCGGCGCTGGCTCCAACGGGAATTCAATTTTCGCCCGGCCAATTCACAAGGAACACACCGATCGCAATGCGCGCCAAATCGAACTCAGCCGCAAATCCTACGTACAAATAAGAGGATTTCGCATACTTTAGGGAACTGCCCCGTTCTGGTTGGAGTCATTGAGGTGACGGTGACAGACGTCACGTCCCTATTTACAAGAACATTTTTCGGGACTATGCTCCCGCCAGAAAATTTCCCTCCAAAGGAGGTCACGTCATGCCCGGTCCACGAAAAATGATTGACTGCAGAAACTTCCCCAACGAACAGAATTGCACGATAGCAATTTCCGGCACGGAAGAGGAACTGCTGGATCTGGCCGTCCATCACGCTGTCACGGTCCACGGACACCAGCAGACGGCCGAGCTTCGTGAGCAGATTCGATCCATGCTCACGGATGAGGCTGGAGCGAAGGCCGCATCTGTCTGATCCTGAAGGACGCTCTGCAAGCGAAAATCTCGAAGAGGCACCGGCAGATTCAAGCAACAAAAAGAGGCGAGAACGCGAAAGCGTTTTCGCCTCTTGAACTTTCTGAAATCCCCGGAACGATAAAAGTCTTACAACATTTCACTGATCTCGCACCGTGGCCCCATTGCCCTTGCGAGCGCAATCCGCTCGAACAACTTATCCAGCGTAATGTTGCTATTCTTGAAGGTAGATTGTCCCGGTTGCTTGATCATAGGAAAGGCTTCGAAATCCCAGCGCGCGCACGCTCAGCAAGCCGTCGAATGCCGGTTCGGCCCTCCCCGGAACAAAGTAGGCCCTATCCACGCTGAAGTGCTGCCCTCCGAGGACAATATCAGCGGCGGAAAATACCTGAACGTATATTTTCCGGTCGACTTGATTCGCTCCCGTTTGCGAAGTATTCCGCAGCGTCAGCCATCCCACTTCCGCAAAATTTCCCCCAAAGAGCACGACTCGGTCTGATCCTGTATCCACCAGGAAACGCGCTTCCTTGCCTTCGATCCTTGCCTCCGCCACAGCAAGGCCTGCGCGCGCATCGAAGTGCACGGGGATCCCCAGACGCGAGACATCGCCAAATTCGATCTCTCTCTTGTCGTACCCCAGATGGAAATTGGATTTTGACAGCACATCCAGTCCAATAACGCCGGCGATCGGGATGCCCAAATCGCGTTCAAGCAGCGAAAGGTCCTGCACCTGCGCCAGCAACGAGACGACGCGTATGGGACCAAGATCAATCTCGGGGATCATGGCGGCTTGCGACGCCACGGTTTTGCCGAGCGCGCGGAGCGTCGAAGTTGTGGGCGCCGTTCCAAGCTTGCTTAAAAGCCTCAAGTTAATGATGCTGGGCGCTGTTCCCGTGTCCAGGATGAAATTCTCACCTTTCGAAGAGGGTCCAAATTGGCCCTCGGCAACCACGATGAAATTACGATAAATTCTTACCGGGAGAATTTGCCGCTGTCCATCGTCACAGTATTTGTGCGGTTTTGCCGGGCAGTTTCCAGCGCGGGCGGATCCTGAAGATGCGAGGACTCCGGTCAACAAGAGCAGGCGTGAAATCTTCAGCTTGGGTCTCAATGTTGCCGCACTCTCCAGACTGCGGTGCGACTCAGGTTAGGAGCCCGGCAAGGAACCACAAGGGTTTGCGGGTGGATTCTGGATATATTGTTTGTGGACAGCTAACTCACACGGAGTAGGTGGGTTATTTTGGCCAGGACATATGAATTTGCATTCATAAAAATAACCTTTTTCGAAGCTATCGCGTCAAATACGCCGAGGTCACCATGGGTGTGTCCTATCCAGATCGAGCTTCCATTCGTTTTGGTGCATTTGAATTGGATCTGCAAGCCGGGGTGCTGCGGAAGAACGGAATCCGCATTCGCTGCCAGGAGCAGCCGCTGCAGGTTCTGGCCGCGCTGGCGGAGCGGCCGGGTGAACTCGTCACCAGGGAAGAACTGCGTCGGCGCGTCTGGCCCGAAGATACCTTCGTCGACTTCGATCATGCGCTGAATACCGCGATAAAGAAGATTCGTGCGGCATTGAATGATGACGCTGACTCTCCCCGTTACATCGAGACTGTGCCAAGACGGGGCTACCGGTTAATGGCGCCGGTGGAACAGGAGTTGGCATCACCCGCCGCCGTTGCGCCACCGGTCCGAGCAAAGTATCGTCGCTTGCTGCCGATCACCGCTATCGCCGCTATCATCCTGGCAATTCTTGGGTTTACGTGGAAGCTGGCTCCCTGGCATGGCGACGCCTCCACATCTCCGCAATTCCAGCGGCTGACTTTCGACCTGTCCAACCTTGGTGATGCTCGCTTCACGGCCGATGGGGCTTCCGTGGTGTACTCCGCTGGCTGGGATTCCCATAAGGGGAGTCTCTTCGCGCAACGTTTGGGCGCTCCCGGTCCTCAAAAGCTCGGGATAGCCAGTTCCATGTTGCTGGCCGTTTCACCCAAGGACGAACTAGCCGTGTTAGGAGAAGCCCCGGTTGCCCAGCCCCATTTGATGGAAGTGGGCATGTCCGGGACGTTGGCGCGAGTTCCCCTCAATGGAGGAGCACCGCGCGAACTGCTGACGGAAGCGGGAGGCGCAGATTGGTCGCCCAGCGGCGAACTCGCCGTGGTGAGACGAATAGGAGACAAGAGCCGCCTCGAATTTCCCGTTGGCAAAGTCCTTTACGAAAGCGCCGGTTGGATTGCCACGCCGCGGTTTTCTCCCAGGGGGGATACGATCGCATTTTTGGATCATCCCATTCTCCCCGATGACCGAGGCTCAGTTGCGGTCGTCGATTTGAACGGCAATAAGAGGACGCTATCCGGGTTCTGGGAAAGCTTGCGCGGCTTGGCATGGAGCCCGAATGGGGATGAAGTTTGGTTTGCTGCGGCCCGCTCAGGCGTCGCTCGGGCGCTTTATGCGGTCGCATTGAACGGAATCGAACACCGCGTCTTGAGTATGGCTGGAGGTTTATCCCTGCGGGACATCTCGCGCGGGGGGCGCGTCCTGATTTCCCGCGACAACGAGCGGCTCGGTATCGCGTTTGTGGGCGCGAGTGATACCGAACCTCGCGACCTATCCTTTGAAGACTGGTCTATGGTCACGGACATCACTCCGGACGGCAAACGAATCCTGTTCGGCGCGGAAGGGGAGAATTCCGGGTTCTCGTATCAAGTAGGATTGCGGCCGACAGACGGTTCTGCCCCAGTGATGCTTGGCTCAGGCGCCGCGCAGTCGTTGTCCCCCGACGGCAAGTGGGCGCTTTCCATCGTGCCGCCTCCCAACGACCAGATCGTATTGCTTCCGACCGGCGCCGGTGGTCCAAAAACTCTGGACCGCGGCCCCGTGGAACACTACGTGTTTGGCGCAGCGAAATGGTTTCCTGACAGCGAGCAAATCATGTTCGTCGGATACGAACCAGGTCACGGCCCGCGCTGCTACGTGCAAAATATGGAGGCAGGGAAGCCCCGCGCGTTCTCTCCGGATGGAATGATGTTTTGCACGGTATCGCCCACGGGGAGCATTCTGGCGCTCGCCGAGGACTTTCGAGCGCTCCTTTATAGTTCGCAATCCAGCCAACGGCCCGACAAAGAGTTCAAATTAGAACAGGGAGAAGTCCCGAGTGCCTGGACTTCCGATGGCAAGTTTCTTTATCTTGCTCAGACACTGAAGACCCCACCAACCATAGAGCGTTTTGAAATCGCTTCAGGACATCGCTCACTTTGGAAACAGGTTCCTGTGCCGCCCTCAGGATCCAGGGTGAAAAGTGAAGGCGTCGTCATTACTCCAGACGGGCAATCCTATGCGTACACGTACAGCAACCACTCTTCGGATCTGTATCTGGTGCAGGGCCTGAAGTAAAAAGAAGTAAAAATTGGACAAGCGGAATTTGGATGAATCGCGCGAGTCGCGAATATCGTTCGGTGCGCCTCGCTCTTCGCACGCAGGCAGCGGTTCACAAATACCATTTCCAGGCCTTGTAAAACGGGAGGATCCGCAACTGGCGGGCACGGTGATTTACCACACTAGTGCTTGCGTCGAGGTAAGGGTAAACTGCCACCATCTTGATTCAGGCAACGCTGACCTTTTTTGACGCACAGCAAAAAGGAGTAGCTCGATGACAAAAGTCATTCGTGTTTCATCGTATTGCCTGCGGACAATGGCCTTGCAGCGGCTCGCTTCCCGGTCGTCCGGTCACCGTCAGATGACGGCGATGATTTTCGTCGTCGCGCTCTTGACGGCGCTTACATTTCCAGCTGACATCGCGCTGGCCCAACAGGCGCCGCTTCACCTCAATCCTGCCGTCGAAAAACTCGCGCGCGGAGAAGCCATCATCGGCACGCAAACCGACGATATGTCCCTGCAGAATTGCCACTCACTGGCCCGCCTGAACTTCGACTACACCTATGTGGACATGGAACATGGGCCGTTGAATCTGGATGGCCTGGCTTATTGCGTGGCCGCCATGGTCGACAAAGCTGCGATTCTCAAAAAGGGCAACGCGCAACCGAATGTGGCGCTGTTTGCGCGCTTCCCGCCGTATGGGCGCGATCTCGAAAGCAATGACTGGATCGTCAAGCAGGCGTTGGACATGGGCCTGATGGGCGTCATCTTCAATGGAGTGGAGAACAAGGAGCAGATGACGCGCCTCGTCCGGTATATGCGCTACCCGCAGCAGAAAACGTCGAAGTACCAACAGCCGCCGGGATTGCGCGGGTACGCTCCGGGGAACGCGGTTTTTGCCTGGGGCGTCTCCGCGGCGGAGTACGAGCGCCACGCCGACGTCTGGCCGCTCAACCCGGAAGGCGACCTGCTCGCCATTCCCATGATCGAAACGCTGGAGGGCTTGAAGAACGTGGACGAGATTGCGGCTGTTCCGGGCGTGGGCGCGATCTTCATCGGCGCGGGAGGAGATTTGCACCAATATCTTGGAGTGCCGCAAGATTCGGCTGAGGTAGAACAGGCGCGTCAGACCATTCTAGCGGCGTGCAAGGCCCACAACGTCGCGTGCGGCATCACTGCGCTCACCAAGGCCGATGTGGATAAACGGCTCAAAGAAGGTTGGAAAATGATTCGAACGGGGCGAGGAGAGTGATCGCCGTCCGCAATGAAAGCGCGCCATGCTTGCTCCGTCGGTGCCCGACTGCGCGACTTTTCCGTGTATGCTCTTTCTGCTATAGTCCCCGCCCAGCCGAAGCTGCTCCCAAAGGACTTCGCGGCTTTTCAAGAATTCAGGAGGGAATCCATGACCGCTTCACCCATGTCAGTTGCTTGCCTAGGCCTCGGGCGGATTGGGGCTGGCATTGCACGGAGCGTTCAGAATGCCGGCCATCGCCTCGTTGTGTACAACCGCACACCGCAAAAAACGCAGCCACTGGTCGCAGCGGGCGCGACGGCGGCGCGGTCGCCGCGCGAAGCCGCGGCTGAAGCGGACGTTGTGATCACCTGCTTGATGGATGACCGATCCGTGCTCGACAACACGACTGGCGAGAACGGAATTCTGGCCGGCATGCGCCAGGGCGCGATTCACATTGGCACATCGACCATTACGCCGAAAGCGACTACGCGCTTAGCGGAGATGCACGCAGCGCATGGAAGCCATTACGTTGCCGGGCCAGTCGCAGGACATCCGGTACAAGCGGCCGCAGGGAAGCTCATCACCTTCGTGGCGGGAAGGCCAGAGGTAATCGAACGCTGCCGGCCCGTGCTGGAGGCTTACACCGCGAAAATTATCCTGCTGGGTGACGAGCCCGCGCGAGCAGCCAGTTTCAAGCTGGTGGTGAACTTCTTCGCGGCCTGTCTGCTCGAAACTTTCGGCGAAGCCTTTGTTTTCGCGGAGAAGCAGGGGCTTGATGTGATGCTGGTGAGTGAAATGTTTAAGGAGGTGCTGCACCATCCGGCATTTCCGGTGTACATGGATAAGATCCGCACACGGAGCTTTGACGTTCTGGGTTCTACGCTCGATGGAGCGGGGTCGAAAGACGTGCGATTTATCCTGGAGTCGGCGGCAGAGGTTGGAGTTCCGCTGCCCATTGCAAGTATCGTTCGGGACAAAATCATAGCTGCGCAAGCGCATGGCTGGGGCGAGCTGGACTGGTCCGTCTTCACCGAAATCGCCCGCCTGAACGCCGGCCAGGAGCAGATGAACCGGGCGGCAAGGACTGCTTGATCGCAATGTTTATTTGATCCGCGCCCCGTTTTTGGCCCAGCCATCGTGTGGCATTCCTAGTCCTCGTTGCGAATCAGAAGTGGGAAGTGAACGATTTTGGTCCACATCCCGACATGGGAGGTGGTCTCATTAAGTCGATGCAATACTTGCGCAAAGTCTCTTTGAAGGAGCCTACGAGGCTGATTTCATTCGCGGGTGTTGAATCAAACGAAACAAAGCCCTGTCTAGAGTCTGATTGAGTCCTGTCGCGCAAACCGATTCTTAATGTGAAGTATAGTCTGCTCAACCGATTAGATGGTGTTGCACCGACCGGTTGAGCTGGCACCCACATTTCGAGAAGAGGACCCGGACAGGTTAGCTACACATGGTCAATCTTTTCGGCCGGCTCTAGGGCGCCAGTGCCTCGGGCGCAAGGGCGGCAACTTTGATGTTTTCTTGCCGCGAGTTCCGGCTACGCACGTCTGCCTGTAGATATTCCGCTTGCTCCGGCGTGAAGAGCAACATCCCACTCGTCATGTCCCGAAAATCCACAAAACTCCATTCTCCACGCATGATGCCGTGAGGCGAGTGAACTTGTTGGTTCAGCAGTAGGTGACCTACTTCGTGTGCAATCACGTGGCCCAGGACTTGACCCATTGAAACATGTCGGTCCATGTCACCATTGATGTAGACGCTCGACATTCTCCAGTAAAGGGTTCTTACTTTGCTGTCGAGGACATAGATGATTTGGCGGTCAGGGCCGGTGCCGGGCGCCAGGCCCATCACATAGTTTGAGACACCCAAGAGGCCGACCATATCGTTCGGGAGAAAGTTGAGTTGGATGTCTGCAAGAGTGTATGTTTGATGGAGCGCCGAATTTAGCTGACCATTTTCCGCAGCCAGAGGTACATTTGCCCATCGGATATCTACTCCGGCTTTCCGATAGATCGCCGTCGCCACTTTTTCTGATTCCGTCAATGTTTGGGGAGCGACACCGGCATAGTTGCGTACGTGAATGGTGATCGCCGGAATTATTTCCGAAGAGGTAGCCGCAGCGGCATGACCAAGGCCTGTGAGCCCGCTTGCCAGGGCCAATCCCATGCCCAAGGTCCATCTCAGTGTCGTCTTCATAGCGTGTTCTCCTCACTGGCACGATCCGTCTCCGCGGGGCTGCAGGGGTCCGCATCGTTGCCTCAATTGAGAGAACGAGAACGACAGGCAGATTGGCTCACACAGCTCGTGAAATTATGGTGTGGTATGACCGTGAGGCAGTGTTTCCAATCGCCGGAGTTCATCAGCAGGTGATTGAGCTTTACTTTTCCGTACTTCGGGCGTTAACTTGTCCGCTAAACCCCAATAGGTCACCCGAGATTGGAGCGGGAAAATGTGCCCAGCTTCGTCCGCGCGTATCACCGAGCTTCTGGCCTACTGGGGCCAGGGTAACGCGGACGCCCGGGAAGCGCTGATGCCACTGGTTTACGATGAGTTACGCCGCATCGCGCGCCGCCACCTATGGCGTCAGCGCCCCAATCACACCCTTCAGAGCGCGGCGCTGGTTAACGAGGCCTACTTACGTCTGGTCCGCCAGGAATCTCCGCAGTGGCAAAACCGGGCACACTTTTTTGGCGTTGCGGCGAAAGCGATGCGCCAGATCCTGGTGGACTATGCGCGAAGCCGCCTTGCTGCCAAGCGCGGAGCGGGGGCTCCACGGTTCACCCTGGATACGAAGATCGCATTGCCCGAACAAGAAAAGGAAGAAGTGGACCTAGTGGCCCTTGATGATGCGTTGAACACGCTCACGGCACTAGATCCTCGGCAGAGCCGAATCATCGAATTACGGTTCTTCGGCGGACTCTCCATTCAGGACACGGCGGTTGTGCTGGGAATTTCTCCTGCCACGGTGAAACGCGAATGGACAATGGCCCGGATGTGGCTTCATCGCGAGTTGATTAAGGACGTAACCCAATGACACCGGAGCGCTGGCACCAGGTGAGGGCGATGCTCGCCGGCGCGTTGGAACGCGCCCCGGCGGATCGGGCGGCCTATCTGGATCAAGTTTCCATTGATCCATCGCTGCGGCGAGAGGTGGAGTCCTTGCTCGCACAAGAGAAAGGAGCGGAGGGGTTCTTGGAAGCGCCGGCGCTGGAGGTGGCGGCGAAGACGTTAGGCCAAGGTCCAGGCCAATCGTTGATAGGTCGTCAGTTCGGTTCCTACCAAGTCCTTTCCTTACTGGGTGCGGGAGGAATGGGCGAGGTGTATAAAGCCCGCGATACCCGCCTCGATCGCATCGTTGCTATCAAAGTCCTTCCTGCTCATCTCGCTGATCGCGCTGATTCGCGCGAACGATTCGAGCGCGAAGCAAAAACGATCGCTAGTCTGAACCATCCTCACATCTGCACGCTCCACGACATCGGCCATCAAGATGAAATTGATTTTCTGGTTATGGAATATCTCGAGGGTGAGACGCTGGCACAGCGACTGCTCAAGGGCCCTCTGCCGCTGGAACATGTGTTGCAGTACGCCATCGAGATTGCTGATTCACTGGACAAGGCCCACCACAAGGGCATCACGCACCGCGATCTGAAGCCCGGCAACATTATGCTCACCAAGACGGGGACGAAGCTGCTGGACTTTGGGTTAGCGAAGCTGAAGCAGGAGGCAGCTCCGGCGAATGTGTCGCTTTCAGAACTTCCCACCGCGAAGGACCCGCTGACGGCGCAGGGAACGCTGTTAGGCACGTTGCAATACATGGCCCCGGAGCAGGTGGAAGGGAAGGAAGTGGACGCGCGCACGGACATCTTTGCCTTCGGCGCAGTGGTGTACGAAATGGCGACGGGCAAGGGGGCTTTCGAGGGCAAAACCCAGGCCAGCGTGATTGGAGCCATCATGTCAATCGATCCTCCGCTGATGTCCTCGCTCCGGCCCATGACGCCGCCGGCGCTCGACCGCGTCGTGAAGAAATGTTTGGCCAAGGAGCCTGACGATAGATGGCATGCCGCCAAGGATCTCTGCGATGAACTGAAGTGGATTGCTGAGTCCGGTTCGCAAACGAGCGCGGCCACACTCCCCGCCCCTCCGGCGTGGAAGAACTCGCGCAAGATTCTGGTCTGGGCCGCAGCGAGCTTGCTCGCCTGCGCTATCATCGGCATCGCCGTTTGGATTCTCAAGCCCGCGCCGCCGCGGCCGGTCACGCGCTTCACGCTCTCCCTGCCCCCGGACCAGCGGCTGGCGGGCCTGGACGCACCGGCAATTGCTCTTTCGCCCGATGGCACGCGCTTGGCTTACGTTGCCACCCAGAGTGGAGCGCAACAGATTTACTTGCGGGCGATGGATAGTTCGGAAGCACAGCTGATCCCGGGCACGGAGGGAGCCCGCGCGCCGTTCTTCTCCCCCGATGGGCAATGGGTAGGGTTTTTCGCTGAGAGCAAGTTAAAAAAGATCTCCCTCAGTGGCGGAGCGCCGGTGACCCTCAGTGATGCTTTTGGCAACTCCCTCTCAGTCAGCGCGAACTGGGGAGCCGACGACAACATAGTCTTCCAATCCGGGTCAGCAGCGGGCCTTCGGCAGGTATCCGCCGCTGGGGGTACCCCGAAACTGCTGACTACCCCGGATTCCAAAAAGGGCGAAACTACCCATCGCTTTCCAGAGTTCCTGCCGGGCGGGAAAGCAGTCCTGTTCGCCGCGGGACAATCTGCTGCAGTCAATTTCAATAACGCGCGGATTGTAGTCCGATCTCAGCAAACGGGACAGACGCGGGATCTGGTTGGGGGTACTTACCCAAGTTACGCCCCGACCGGGCACCTTGTCTACGCACAAGCGGGAACGCTGATGGCCGTGCCGTTTGATCCCCAGCGGCTGGCGGTGACCGGCGCCTCAGTCCCTGTGCTGGAAAGTGTTTTGCAATCCCCAAGCAGCGGAGTCGCCCAATACAGCTTTTCGAACACTGGATCGGTCGCCTACGTTCCGGGCGGCCTTCAGGGAGTACAGCGGAAACTGGTGTGGGTGGATCGGAAGGGGACGGAGCAGCCGCTGCCCGCGCCGTCCCGTCCCTATCGTACCCCACGCCTTTCCCCCGATGGGCGGCGTGTGGTCGTTGCAATCTCGGACCAATTGGGAGGCAACATCTGGCTTTACGACCTCACACGGGATACATTGACGCGGCTGACATTTGAAGGGACGACGAATAGCACTCCAATTTGGACGCCGGACGGCCAGCGGATCACGTTTGGATCAAGTAGGGCGGGATCCTCGGCCTCGAACGCGTTCTGGCGGTCCGCCGACGGCAGTGGCAGCGCGGAAGCTCTGACCACTTTCGGCGAAAACGCGCACAATATGGGATCGTGGTCGCCAGATGGCCAAGTTCTGAGTTTTGAGGAAATCAACCCTGTCACGCGCCGCGATGTGTGGGTCTACACTTTGAGCGATCGGAAGGCTCATCCTTTTCTGAACACACAATTCAACGAAACCGCGCCCGAGTTTTCCCCCGATGGGCGGTGGCTGGCTTATGCTTCCGACGAGTCTGGACGGTATGAAATTTACGTACAGCCATATCCGGGCCGTGGTGGGAAATGGCAAATTTCAACTGAAGGCGGCACGGAGCCCCGTTGGGCTCGCAACGGAGAAATCTTCTACCGCAGCGGCATGAAGATGATGGCCGTGGATACCAGGTTGAAACCGACATTTTCCGCCGACAAGCCGAAGATGCTCTTCGAGGGCCAGTACGTGCCGTCTCTGGCCACGATGCACAATTACGACGTCTCCCCGGACGGCCAGCGATTCCTGATGGTGAAAGACAGCGAACAAGCTACGTTAACCACGCAAATCAACGTCGTGCTAAACTGGTTTGAAGAGCTGAAGCAAAAAGTTCCCACAGGGAAGAAGTGAATCCAGCGTAGTTGGCAATTGCGTTTCCATCCTAGACCAAGTCCTGAGAACCGGGATTATCGGAATGCGGGAAACCGCAACATTAGCGAAAAAGCTGTGAGCCGATAAGATCAATTCTCGGGATTTGGCCCGGGAACTTGGGCGGGGCAGAGGGAAGGAACGAGCCATCGGAGCTTCGGTGATTTCGGGGGCCTGCCCTCGCGGCAAATTCGTTGAAACCAGAGCAGGAGAAGAGTAGGATGCGCAGAATAGAGGCGCAAACCGGAAATTCTGGTGAAAACGGTCCCCTCCTGCACACATGCAGGACACACCTTGAGAGGAGGACGAATTATGCCAGTCTCATTTCACATCGACAAAGCGAGGCGATTGGTCACTAGTACTGCATCCGGCTTCCTGACGGCGACAGACATCCTGGCTCATCAGCGGAAGCTCCTGGGCGATCCCAACTTCGATCCAACCTGTTCCCAGCTCGTGGATTGTACCGGTGTTACCGGAATCGATCTCAACGCCGAAGACGTGCGCACGGTGGCGGCTACGACAATCTTTTCGACGCATTCCCGGCGCGCCGTGGTGGTTAACTCGGACGAGCAGTTCGGCTTTGCCCGCATGTTCAAAATGCTTCGTGAGGCAGAGGGCGAATACGGAATCCAGGTGTTCCGTGATCGGGCTGAGGCACTGCGCTGGGCGCTCCCCGACGAACACGCGTACTCCAGAACCGCGTAGGAACGTCGCTGAAGAAGCAAGCTTCGACAGTTCAAGCTACTTTCTGGGCCACGGCGCGAGTTCTTCGCGCGGCGTTCTCGATTTTTCCTTGCCAGCTTCCAAGAATCGCGGCACTTACCAGAATGGAACCCGATCTTCCGATGGCCAAATAATTTTATTCAGATGAGTGAACTCATCAGGAAGTGCTGCAGGCCCGATGCAGAATTAAATAATCTCTTGCCAATCATCCCTGCAATCCGGTGGTCGAACGAAAAACTTTTCAGGCGCCATATAGTTAATCGCTCGCACCGTAATTTGACCTCCGGGTGTATATTCGTTTGCGCAGATTTGGACCTAAGCCTATGAACAAATGGATCAGGATATTGCCTCTCGCTTTGCTGTTTCCCTTGTCGGCTGCGGCTCAAGTGCCGCAGGCGGTTCCCAACGGTCTTCCTTCGTGGGCCTACAACATTCCGGACAAGGTGCAGCCCCCCAGTGTTAAGCCAACCGGCCCGATAAGTGTGCCGGGCAGCACCAAAGTGTATGACCCCGCGCAAGTCGCCAGCAGCGGAAATCCACCCGATTGGTTTCCCGATGAACATGGTCCCGCTCCCCGGATCGTGAAAGATGAAAGCGGAACGGCAAAGATGGCCTGCGGCACTTGCCACCTCATGTCCGGACAAGGGCATTCCGAATCCGCCGACATTGCCGGCCTGCCCGCCGAGTACATCGTTCACCAGATGAGCTACTTCAAAACTGGGGCCCGGAAGGATCCCGATCGAATGGGCCCAATTGCGCAAACCGTGTCCGATGAAGATGTGCGGCAAGCGGCTGAGTATTACGCGGCAATCAAGCCGATCCCTTGGGTGAAGGTGATCGAAACGGACACGCCGCCAAAGACGTACGTCAGTTCCGCAGCGCGCCATCGCCTTCTGGACCCGGCCGGCGGCACCGAACCTATCGGCCATCGCATTATAGAAACGCCGGTGGATCCGGTCAGAACAGCGAATCGCGATCCGCACTCTCCTTTTCTGGCCTATGTTCCTCCCGGCAGCCTGGCAAAGGGAGAGGCGCTCGTTAAAACTGGCGCGGCAGGGAAGACGATGCAATGCGCGGGCTGTCATGGGGACGCGCTGAGGGGTCTCGGGGATGTGCCCAGAATCGCAGGTTTGCAGCCGGTCTACATCGCCCGGCAACTCATCTACTTTCAGAATGGATCGAGCGCCGGCGCCGCCGCGGCGCCGATGAAGAAAGTGGTTGCGAACCTTTCCGAAGACGACATCATTGCAATCTCGGCGTACCTCGGCTCGCTGCCGCCGCAGTGAATACGAGACCGGCTTCGAGCTTCGGCTCTTTTGTTTTGGCTACAAAATTGAAAAATGTGTTTGGCTATTTCTCGAAGTCTACAAACGAGGCGTTGTCGGTGCAGGCTTGTTCGAGGATGTCCCAGTCCGCATGCAACGAAAATCCAAAGTGCACATCCCATGGTTTGGCCAGCGCTTTCGCGTCTTCCATCGTGATGTCGAGTTCCAGATTATTCTGATCGATGCGGTGAAAACGCTCGATCACGTGCAGCTGCTCGCTGTGAGCATGGCCGATGCGATCTAGCCATGTCTTTTCATTGAAGCCTACCGTATCCACAACGAAAATATCGCCGTCCCAACGGCCGATGGAATGGCCCATGTAGGTCGGCGTTAAGTCCTCGGGGTGCTTGCGCCCGTCGATGAAAACGTACCGTATGATGTGGTCATACTCGTAGAGCAATAGGACCGCTTTTGGAGTCTGTATCACTTGCATCGGAACCGGCTGGAGATAGATGCGAGGCGTGCCGGGAGGTAAGCACTTGGTGAGGATCGGATCGTTGGTTTCCTTCAGGGTGTACTCGCCGCCGTTGGAAGCTTTGGCTTTCTTAAATTCCTGCTGTCCCCACACTGTCATTTCAGGCCCTTGCCTGCCGAAGGTGCTGCCACCGTAGCCGCGGCGTCCATTCCACACTCCCGTCAAATCGTGGGGATTGTGGGGAGGACCGGGGACGGGAGGCGCGGGGCCGCGCATCTGTCGCGGGGCAGCGTCACCTTGCTTAGGCGGATTTGTTGGCGCTTCATCCTGAGCGAAGAAAGAAGCGGAAACTAACGATACTACGCTCAGGAGAAGACTAGCGAGTATCCAGTGCTTTCGCATTGTTTCAGGACTCCTCGACAGCTGCTCTGAACCCGTTCAGATAAACTCAACCGGTATTTCCGATGGCGGCCTTTCACTCGTGCAGCCTACGCTTTTGCTCCCCTGAAGACAACGAATTTACCGGCAGAGTTGGCCCCGCAGGTATCGAGGTTCTGGCGGCCAATCCCCGAGAAACGTGAATGCCCGAATGTTGCTCGCACAAGCGGACAATCCGACTGTCTGGCCCAGATGGGACTTTCAATCTCGGCGGAGACTCGTAGGACATTCCGCAATTCCTTCCTTAGGGACGGGGCGCCTCAATGCGTGTCACCAGATAAGTAATGGTCCCCTCGAGCTTGCTGAACCTATGCGGCACGTTCGGAGGAATCACGACTACATCGCCCGGCCCCATCCGCCGGCTTTCGCCACCTTGAATGGTGCCTCTGATGCTTGGGCCGGCGGCTTCCGAAGTGAGGTCCACAGGTTTCCCATCCACCAGCGTGCCTCCGGTCTCAAACATTCCCGCGCCAGTGAGGATTTGATAGACCTCCGTCACCCTGTCGTGCAGCAGTGAGCTGTCGGGGGTCTGGCTCGGTATTCGCCGCAAGATAACGATGGTAACTTTGTAGGCGCCGGTGTCGACGGTTTTGATCGGTTTGTCATAGGTTGTCTTGTCGGCTGGCATTTGTTGCAGGGCAGCGTCAATCTCCGCCGTCGTAACGTAGGTTGCCGTGGCGGCATTGGTGGCCGGTGCGGCAAACAATAGCGTGGAAAGATGCGAACACCAAATCGGTGCGGCAGCGACCGCGAGGACCGCGAGTAAATATAGCCCCGGCATGAAACGACTACGCCTCGTCTGCATTGAGCAACCTCCAAGTGTTTTGAATTACTGAAATCTCTGATGCGATGCGGAATCTCGTGCGATCCTACACCGACTCTTGTATCCGGGAATATACAAATGCGTTTACCTTCTGTCAAAACCCACCACGCCGTTTCCACCAAGTCTCGAGAAACGGTCTAATCGGAATCTGTCACGAGCGGTCGCGGCTGGAAATACCTCATCTCGAGAAGAGGGCTTGTCGGGACTATGAACTTTCTGGCGGATCAGGCGAGTACGATTTCTTGGCTTATTCTCAAAACTTACACACCGTCCTTAGTCCTGTGATTATTCCGTTGACAATTCACGTTGGAATTGAATAACTTGCCCGCGAATGGAGGTTCCCCGTGAAAGTTAAGCTCTTAGGCCCTCCGGCTTTGGCAGCTGTTCTTTTCCTTCTGGTTTCTGTTCCCATCTTTGCGCACCACGGTGCGGCGTCCTACGACATATCAAAGATGACGACCTTGAAGGGAACCATAACGAGCATCCAGTGGATGAATCCGCACGCAACAATTGACATTGATGTGAGCGAGACGACGGGCAAGACCCAAAAGTACACAGTGGAATCGGTTAGCCCCTTGGGTCTGTCCCGGAATGGCTGGACCAAAGATTCGCTCAAGCCTGGGGATCAAATCACGGTGACAGGCAATCTCTCGAAAAACGGCACGCATATCTTACGACTGAAAAAGATCGTGTTTCCGGATGGCAAAGTATTGATACTCCAGAACGGCGAGGATTATCCAAGTCAATAAGTCTTGCCGAGCGAACATGCGTGAAGAGTCAATTCGATGCGCGGGGATCATGACGTGCCTCGAAATCTGGATTGCGAAGCCTGAGAGGAGTTTTGTGATGTGCAAACGGCTGGCAGATTCGGCGGTGGCCGTAGTGGCGGTGCTCGTCCTCTCGTCCGGCATATTCGCCCAGACTGCGGCGCCACAGGGAGACGCAAAGGCTGCGGCGCCGGACCTCACAGGAATTTGGAGGCGAGCGCGGCGGCCGCCCGATAACGCTCACAAGTACAACTTTCATGAGATTTCAGGAACCCTTACCAACGAGGAACCCCCGATGACGCCCTGGGGTGAGGCGAAATTCAAGACCGCCAAACCAAACATTGGACGGCGTGGCGTTCCCTTATCGCAGTCAAACGATCCGGTTACGAAATGTTTCCCTCCCGGCGTGCCGCGAATCTATGAGATGCGCGTCGGACAACCGTGGGAGATCATGCAGATTCCCGGCCGGGTGATCATGTTCTTCGAGTACGATCACTTGGTGCGCCAAATCTTCACGGATGGACGGCAACATTCCAAGGATCTAATTCCCTCGTATATGGGCGACGCGATTGGGACGTGGGAAGGGGACACGCTCGTGGTCGATACGGTTGGTTTCAATGACAAAACCTGGCTCGATGGGGACGGGCATCCGCACAGCGACGCACTGCATCTGGTGGAGCGCATCCGGCGCGTCAGCCATGACTCCTTGTCCATCGATTTTACGATTGACGACCCGAAGGCGTATACCAAGCCTTGGGTCGCGCACAACGACTTCGAGTTAAAACCGGGCTGGAACATTGGAGAAGTGGTGTGCGTGGACGACAACGCCAACTTCCTCGGCACGGAAAAGAAGTTGGAATCTGGCAAGTAGAAGCCTCCTCGTGGCCCATATTCCTGCGGAAAATCATGCGTTCGGGAAAGACGTGCCAGCTCAAGCGGTCATTGCAACACTTGCTCGAAGTCTTCGTGTAGGAGTCTACGAGGTTGGGATCATTCACGAGCGTTAATTCAAAAAGAACACTGCCCTGTTTAGGGTCTACTCGAGCACTGCCATACAGGTCGATTCTCGAAGGGAAGTATTGTCAGATCAACTGATTCGATGGTGTTGCATCGAACGGTTGAGTTCGCCGGACTTATCAGGATGTGGCCGACAGGCAATGCGGTCATTCACTGATGATACTGAAATGTTCGACTCCGAGACTCTCGGCGACGCAGAATGGCCCGCTGCCACTCCGGACGATTGGAGTGGGGCTGTGTTCAGGTCGCCCAAATGAATATTGTGCTTGGGGGCCAGGCCTACGTATCCTTGAGCCGCGGTATGAGTTTCACCGCATTGTCGCGTTCGACCAACTTCAGTTCGGCATCGTTGAACATCTTCAATTCGCGGATGGCATGAGCTTGTTCCAATATGTGGCCTCCGGGCGGAAAATCGGTCCCGAACAGAATCTTGTCCGGCGTCACAAGCTGGCGCAGCGAAGCAACTACGCCCGGATTGGCTGCGCCTGCCAGGTCGTAATACATCTTCTTCAACTCGGCCATCATGCCATTGGGCATCTGCTCCTTGTGGCTGTCCGCGCCACCCGAAATGCGCCCGGCGAGGAACGGCATGGTGCCGCCGCCGTGCGACCAGATCCAGCGAATATTGGTGAAGTGCGCGGCGTATCCGCTGAAACAGACATCCGTGATGGCCCGGGTCGTGTCGGTTCCGTATTCCATGCTCCCCGGACCCACGCCGTAGTTGAGATTCCGGCAGCAATCGGCTGCGGTCGGGTGGACAAAGACGACGGCGTTGCGCCGATTGAGTTCCTCAAACACCGGCTTATAGGCGGCGTTGCCCAGCCAGGTGTCGCCGAAGCTGGTCATGAAACCGATCCCATCGGCATGGATTTGATCGTAGGCGTACGCGATCTCCTTCAATGTGGCGTCGACGTCGGGTAGCGGCATCGCGGCGAACAACCCGAATCGGGTCGGGTGGTCCTGCACCACTTTCGCGCCGAAGTCGTTGCACTCGCGGGCGAGGCGGTTTGTCTGCTGCTGATCGCCGATAAATAGACCCGGATTGGTAATGGATATCAACGCGGCGGAGGCGCCGCCGCGGTCCATGTCTTCGAGTGACTTTTCAGCCGTCCAAGTCGTATTCGCAACCTGCAGCAGTTTGTTGCCCTTCATTGCCTCGATCCATGTCGGCGGCGCAAAATGATGGTGCGCGTCGATGCGGAACTTCTTGGAAGTATCCACCGTTTGCGGGCGAGCGGCCAAGAATTCCGCGCGGGCGGCGGTCACCGCTACTCCAAGTGAGGCAATTGCCCTGGTCAAGAAACTTCGACGGTCAGATACGGCCATGAGTCACCTCCAAGAATCCTCAACCGGAATTTCGGATCTAGACCTCTCGCTTGTGCATCGTATGCTTCTCCTGCCCTGGACACAACGAATTTGCCACCATGGCCTTCCGATAAGCCGTGCGAGCTCAACCGGTCCAGGTGAAGGATTACTTCCGAGTATCCCGTCACTGCCTATTTCAAGTCCAGAAGTTCAACAAGGCAGAGCTTACCAGTGCCGCGCGAGCCAGAGGGCGGACTCTAAGAAGTTTTGGCCAGTTCTCTTCTGATTGGATTGTCCTTCGTCAACTTTGCCTGTGTCGAGACCAACTTCCCTAACTATCCGATCTTTCCCAGTTTGGCCCTTACCGAGTTGCCTCTGCCTTAGCCAGCATCACAGCCGACCTCCGGGCCGTCGCTTCGTAATACCGCACCATTCGTTGCGGTTCCTCCGCATTGTAAGGTGCCAGATTATGGGCCCACCGAAAGCCGATGGGTTGAAACCAAAGTTCCGCCTCCACTTTGAACGGTCCCGTTGCGTTCCCGGTCGAGACCACATACCGCACCGAGCTTCCGCTGTCTGTGAATCCGGGATCGTCGGCCGCGTCGCCTGTTACCGCGATATCCTTGTTTGCGGTGGCCTTATCGAAGCCGTGCGGCAACAGCCGATTATCCTTCAAGTAGCCGACAGCATGGAGTAGACCGGTCGTAACCTTCCCCTCCGAATCCTTCAGAATCGGCTCGTAAATTTCCACTTCCTGTGAACTCGTAATCTCGCGATAGTGCGGCTCGAACTTCAGAGGGTCTTCGTCGTTGTCGTTGCCTACAATTGACCCGTCCGGATTGAGCGCACCCGACTCAAACACCACCTGCCCATTGCCGTCCGTCACCTCAAAATGTAGCCACGCCCGCCGCGAAGGATAAGCCGTAGGCAGCTTATGCCCGCCCAGATTTTCCACATGCACATCCACGGCAAGCCCATTTGGCGTCGCATCCACCCGCGTAATCGTGACCTTCGCCGCTTGCGTCTTCAAAAACTCCGCCGTGCGCTTCATCGCCGCATCCATCTCCTCGGGCTGCGCCTCCGTCGCCAATTCATCGCGATGATCTTGGAGGATTCCCTCCATAACAAAATTCGATCCGACAAACACGTGCCGGTGCATGCCCTCGCGTGGCCGGCCGTACAACGCCGTTACCGCAACAGCCTCGTTCACCACCGGCATATGGCAGTCCTGGCAAGTCTGCTTGGTTGCGTAGTCGCTATGCTGCCACTCCTGGAACGGCATCTGCTCCGGGA
>Ga0209380_10000171_pt1 | contig 42654 bp, 32 predicted proteins | sample HubBroMetageWFT6_FD_188347 | JGI IMG/M metagenome (GOLD analysis project Ga0209380, IMG submission 188347) | Warmed and freeze-thawed soil microbial communities from the Hubbard Brook experimental Forest, New Hampshire - Hubbard Brook CCASE Soil... | ecosystem: Environmental > Terrestrial >...
AGTGGCCGAACGTCTGCCCGACCACGAAAGCTGGCGGTCGGGAAAATGGCCGGACAAAACCGGGAAAAACTCCCGGGTGGATCGGAGAATATCCCGACCAGATTATGGGTGACAATCCTAACTCGCGCGGGCGGAGGTCGCGTCCTGTCGGGGTTGGGACACGCGACAGGGGTGGCGTGACCGGGAAAGCCTTTCGGCCGAGAAATACACCCTCTGCGCGGGTGAGCCCCTGAATGTAAGAGGGACGGTCTATGGTTTATGTGCCGAGGTCACTGGTGCCATGGGCTCTCGCAGCCGTGGCATACGTGATGCTTGGCACGCGCACCGCAGGCGCTGATGCCTCCAGCACAAGCAACCCGGCCGCGTCCCAGGAATTGCCGCAGGTGGTGGTCATTGGTACCACCCCGCTGCCTGGACTCGGGGTGCCGCTCAATGAGGTGCCCGCCAACGTGCAGACCGGCGACAGCAAGGACATGCAGCGGCAGCAGGCTTTGAACATCGCCGACTACCTGAACAACAACTTCAGCGGCGTCAATGCCGGCGACAGCGCCGGCAACCCGTACCAGACGGACATTTACTACCACGGGTTCACCGCCTCGCCGCTGCTCGGAACACCCGAGGGACTCTCGGTCTACGTGGACGGCGTGCGCGTGAATGAGTCCTTCGGCGACACCGTCAACTGGGACCTGATCCCGCAGTCGGCGATCTCCACCGTGACGCTCATGTCCGGCTCGAATCCGGTGTTCGGTCTCAACACCCTGGGCGGGGCGCTCTCGATGCGTACCAAGAGTGGTCATGACGACCCGGGCACGCAGTTCGAAGCCTATGGCGGCTCCTTCGGGCGGCGCGCGTTCGAAGGGGAGACCGGCGGTGCTCTGGGCAACTTCGACTATTTCCTTGCCGGCAGCTTCTTTGACGAGACCGGCTGGCGGCAGCGCTCGCCGAGCCGCGTGGTGCAGGCTTTCGGCAAGGTGGGCTGGGAGACGGACAAGTCCGATCTCGACCTGAGTTACACCTACGCGGACACGAACCTGTGGGGCAACGGCGCCACGCCGGAGAGCATGCTGAACTACCTGTATGAGTCCAGCTACACGCCCGACTACACCGCCAATCTCATGAATTTCTTCAACCTCACCGGCACGCAGTTCCTGGCCGAGAAGCTGCTGTTAGCGGGGAACGTCTACTATCGCCACCTGATCACTGAAAGCATCGACGGCAACATCAACGACAGCTATCTGGACAACACCGATTACGTCGGTCCGCCGATCGACTGCGGCGCACCGCCGGCCAACGAGACGGCACTCGCCTACTGCTCCCCAGGACAAAACGCCACCGGGCGCCTGGAACAGAGCAGCAAGGGCGTCGGCCTACAGCTGACCTATTCGCAGGACCTGTTCGGCGCCAGCAACCAGGCCGTACTGGGTGCGGATTACACCGACTCGCAGGACACCTTCGTCCAGTCGTATCAGTACGGCGGCCTCACCGCGAACCGCGCGCTCATCCCCGCGGTGAGTCCCTACAACGATGAAACCGTGATCTCACTAGGCGGAGGCAACAGGATCTACGGTGCGTATTTCACCGATACGCTCTCGCCGAGCAAGCTGCTGCATTTCACACTTTCGGCGCGTTACAACAGCAACACCGAGACGCTCAACGGCTATAGCCTCAGCACCAATCTTGGCCCGGGCTTCAACGAGCCCACCGCGCTGTCCGGCGATCACACCTTCAGCCGCCTCAATCCCGCGTTCGGCTTCACCGTGACCCCGAGCGATGCGCTGACCTTGTACGCCGACTACAACGAGGCGAGCCGCGCGCCGACCGTGATCGAGCTCGGCTGCGCCAATCCCGCCGCGCCCTGCGGCCTGCCGAACGACTTTGCCAGCGATCCGAATCTGCAGCAGGTCGTCGCACGCACGGTGGAGCTTGGCGCGCGCGGCAACCTGCCGGACCAGCGCCTCACCTGGAGCGCGGACGCGTTCCGCACCCTCAACAGCAACGACATTCAGTTCGTCGCCAGCGCGATCAATGCCGGCTACTTCGACAACGTCGGCCGCACACGCCGGCAGGGACTCGACCTAGCGCTCGGGGGCAAAGAGGGCGGCTTGCACTGGCACCTGGCGTACAGCCTGGTGGATGCGACCTTCCAGTCGAGCTTTAACGTCAATGCGGCCTCCAACAGCACCGCCGACGCGAACGGCGATATCGTGGTCAGCCCCGGCGACCGCATTCCGCTCATCCCCCGGCACACGGGGCGACTGGTGCTCGACTACGATCTCACCAGCCGCTGGCAGATCGGCGGCAGCCTGGTCGCGGCTTCCGGCTCCTATCTGCACGGCAACGAAAACAATGCCAATCAGGCCGGTCAGACCAACGCGGCAGGCACCTACGTCGAGGGCACCGGGTGGATCCCCGGCTACACGGTCGTCAATCTGCAGAGCAGCTATCGCCTGGCGAAACAGGTGCAGCTATTCGCTCGCGTCGTCAATCTCTTAGACAAGAAGTACGCGACGGCCGGCTTCCTCACCAGCAACGCCTTTACGCCGAGCGGCGCATTAATTCCGAATCCGAACAACTGGACGAATGAGAATGCCGTGTCGCCCGCGGAACCCTTCGCAGTCTGGGCGGGCGTGCGGCTGACGTTCTAATGCGCTGCCGTTTCAGGGAAGCTCGATCGCCTGGAAATTCCTCACCGGCTGGCGGTACGGCGAGCTGTGCGCGCTCAAAGTCTCGGACTTCGACCACGAGAACCTAAGCTCGTGATCCGACAGGCCGGCCGCGCCACGTCTAGCTGACGGAGGAGGGCGCTCAATTCTTCGAAGAGCTCCCTTTACGTGCGACCGACGGACGCCGCCGTGCGACCAGCGCCCCGAAACGATCAGTCGGCACACTGCACCCTGTAGCGTACCCTGCTGCGTATTCCTATGCAGTGGTCGGGGATTTGGCCCGCGTCTTCGGGGAGACTGTCATGGTGAAGCGAATGGCCTTGGTCCTCGTCGCCTTTGGCGCGCTGTCGGCCTGTGCTCATGCCCAGCCGCCCGAGCTCAAGCTTCCCACGTTCGATCACCTGCGGGCGCGGGCGACCGAGTCGGTCGACTTCTCGCTAAGTCCGCTGCCACTCCAGCTCGCGAGCTGGTTCATCCACGATGACGACGCCAACAGCGCCGCAGTGAAGAGCATTTTCAATCGCCTGCACGGGTTGCACGTGATGCACTACGAGTTCGCCGCCGACGATGTCTATTCGCGCGCGGATATCGAGGCGGTGCGCGCGCAGCTCGATAACGGCGGCTGGACCTCGATCGCCCGGGTGCGCGATCAGAAGAAGTCACAGGATGTGGATGTCTATCTCGCCTACGAGGGCGACCGCATAACCGGGCTTACCATCGTGGCGAGCGAGCCGCGGCAGTTCACCATCGTGCATGCGAACGGCTCGCTCGATATGAAGCAGGTGGATGCCCTGCGCATGCATTTCGACCTCCAGCGGCACGACCCCTCGGGCACGCAGGGGTCATACCCGCTGCTGTGACCGTGTGCCGTGGCGGACGAGGAGGGCCCGCAATGCGATGCACTCTCCCGGGCCCGCTCCGGAGATGCGGCGGCTTTCTCAGCGCTCGTACGCCGTCACCAGCCCCGCGTCTACAGCCTCGCGCTGCGTATGGTGTGGGACCGGCACGCCGCCGAGGATCTGGCACAGGAGGTATTCATGCAGCTGTATCGGCGCCTCGCGCGGGTGCAGTCCGACACGCACCTCGTCTTCTGGCTGCGCCAGGTGACGCTGCGCCTTGCGATCGACCGGCTGCGCCGGGAGGCGACGCACCGGGTTGTGCCGCTCGAGGAGGGGCTGAACGTGGCGGCGGAGCCGAGCGAGTCAGATCCGCTGCTGCAACGGCGCTTACACGCCCTGGTCGCTCAGCTGCCGGCGGCCGCGCGCGCCGTGGTGCTGCTGCGCTATCAGGAGGATCTCGACCCCATCGACATTGCCGCGACGCTGGACATGCCGGTAAATACCGTAAAGAGTCATCTGAAGCGCTCGCTCGAGGAGCTGCGGACGCAGCTCGCATCCGGCGGCGGGTCAACCGGTACGTCCCCGGCCGGGGCCACCCGCCGGTGAGGGACTCATCTCCATGACGGACGACGATCTCGAAGCGCAACTGCGGGCCGTCTTGCGGCCGATCGAGCCCGGGGAGGGGTTCGCGGCGCGCCTCGGCGCAAGCATCGCGCGGGAGCGCGCACCGCGGCCCCCTTCGGCGCTGCGTTTCCTGTGGGTGCCGGCCGCGCTCGCCGCCACGGTGGTGGTGGCCATGCTGGTCGCGCATGAGCGTGAAGTGAGGCTCGAGCGCGAGGGACTCGCTGCCCGGCAACAGCTCATCGAGGCGCTGCGCCTCACGGGCGAGAAGCTCGATCTCGCCTACCGCGCGGTGAACGATGCGGCACAACGGCCGGCCGCGGGCGATACCGGTGTGTAACGCATGCACACCTTGAGACTCATGGCCATGCTCGCGCCCACACTGCTGGCGGTGCTCCTGTCACCCGCTGCACGTGCGGCCGATGCGCACCTGGCGCTGCCCGATTTCAAGGCGCTCGAGGTGAAGGCGAGCGAGAGCGTCAGTGTCACGCTCGACTCCTCTCTCATCGCACTCGCCGCGCGCTTCCTCGATCCCGCCAAGCCCGAGGATGCCGCGGCGCGCCAGGTGATCGCCGGCATCAGCGGCATCTATGTGCGCAGCTTCACCTTCGACGAGGATTTCGCCTATCCGCGGGAGCAGGTGGAGCGGCTGCGCCAGCAACTCTCCCCGCCGCGCTGGCAGCCGCTGGTGCAGGTGCACAACCGCAAGGACCGCAACGACGTCGACGTGTACGTGGCGGTGGAGGGCAGCCGCACCACGGGACTCACCATCATCGCCAGCGAGCCGCGCGAGTTCACGGTGGTCAACATCGTCGGCTCCGTTGATCTGCAGAAGCTGCACCAGCTCGAAGGTCACTTCGGCATCCCGAAGCTGCAGCTGGACGAACAGCAGAAGAAATAGTCGTACCGCCGCCCGCAGAGGCAGGCTCATCGCGAAACAGACCGCCAGGGCCAGCGCCACAGTGATGAGCGGTCGAAGATCTTTCCGCGATTGGCTCGCTGCGCCATGCCGATCGTCTTCCTTCGTACTTCCTATACCCATTGAAACTCAGACGACACTTCGGCGGACGCTGATTGATCCATCGCGTCTCTCGTAACCTGTTGATTTAATCGCGCTCCCTACGGGATTTGAACCAGTGTTACAGCCTTGAGAAAAGAGTAATTTTGTCTATGGCCGTACCTGGGAGCGACCTGTGGGTCCGACCCTACGGAATGGGCGATTCATCCGGCGTAGCATAATGGGCAAATGAATGACCTCACCCGGAAGCAGTCCTTACATGCCGACGTTGTCATTGTCGGTGGCGCGGCCATTGGAAGTGCGGCTGCGTATTTCTTGAGCGCCGAGGTCGCCTTCGGTGGTTCGATCATTGTCGTCGAGCAGGACTTGAGTTATGCGAAATGTGCGACGACGCTTTCTGCTGCTTCTATTCGACAACAGTTCTCGACGCCGGAAAATATTCGCATTTCGCAGTTTGGGGTTGAATTCATAAGGGACCTCTCGCAATGCTTGAGCGTAGACGGCTACGTACCGGACATTGGGTTCCGCGAGCGCGGCTATCTTTTCTTGGCTACTGATCAAGGCAAAGGTCAACTGGAACTCAACCATCGCCTGCAGCGTACCAACGGCGCAAACGTCGAGCTCTTAAGCACCGACGATCTCAATCGACTCTTTCCCTGGTTGAACACCAGCGATTTGAGCGCCGGTTCGCTAGGGCTTTCAGGGGAAGGGTGGTTCGACGCCTCGAGCCTCTTGCAGAGTCTCAAGCGTAAGGCCATCGCTAATGGAGTGGATTACCGTCAAGCGGCCGCCATCGACATCGAACGCGCCGGGAGAAGGGTGCGAAATTTGCTGCTCAGCGATGGCACAACCCTCACATTCGGCGTACTCATCAACGCGGCGGGCACTGGTGCGCGTGCGTTGGCGCAGTTGGCGGGCATCGCGCTTCCCGTGGAGTCTCGCAAACGGTGCGTTTTCTATTTTCATTCTCCAGTCTCCATTGCCGACTCACCTCTCGTGATCGACCCTTCAGGCGCGTACTTCAGACCTGAAGGTAATGGCTACATCTCGGGCGTTGCCCCTCCCGCGGACTCCGATCCCGAGTGCTACGACTTTGCCGTTCAACACGAGCTGTTCGACGACGTACTTTGGCCAATTCTTGCGGCCCGTGTTCGAGGCTTTGAGAGCATACGGCTGATGCGCTCGTGGGCCGGACATTACGACATGAACGTTTTCGACCACAATGTGATTCTCGGCGCTCATCCAGAAATAGATAACCTGCTTTTTGCGAATGGCTTTAGTGGCCACGGCGTTCAACAAGCACCCGCGATTGGAAGGGCTCTGGCGGAGTTGGTTACGTTTAACAGGTTCCGGACGCTCGACCTATCGTCCCTCGGGTGGCAACGTCTCTTCAGTAAGCAAGCCCTGCTTGAGACTACTGTGGTCTGAGCGACGGCGACCCCTTGAGGGTTAGACACGTGCTATGCACCGTAGCATGATTACTTTCAAAGCAGCAGAGACGCGAAATTGAGCATGTCTCCAACTTCTATTGAGTCCGAGCTAACGGACATCCGCCGGTTGGTTGCCGAAAACCGTTTGGTGGACGCGTGGGAGCGTTGTCGAAATCTCGTTCAGGTCGCACCATTGGATCCTCGCGCCTGGAGACTGGCCGCAGAAGTTGGATTTCGCTCAAGCAAGCCCACTGAGGCGATAGAATTCCTCCGTCGAGCGACGGGGTGTGCACCACATGATGCGTCCGTACTCATTCAGTACGGTCAGTGCCTCACGCAGCTTGGCCGACGAAGAGAGGCGCTGGCAATCGCGTCGCAGGTCGAAAACCTCGTGTTAGAGCGACCGCAGCTACAGGATGCCCTTGGCACACTGCTGACGCACCTCGAGCAAGCAACTCGCGCTGTGCCCTACTTCCACCGAGCGGTGCAAAGTGCGCCGAGCAATGTGGATTTCCGTTACAACCTGGCGATGGCCCAGCGTATGACAGGCGATCTCGAGGCGGCTGAGGCTAACCTTGATATTGTAATAGCGGCTCGGCCGGAGGATCCGGAGGCATACAGCGCACGGTCGGACCTTCGGAAGCAGACGCGTGATCGCAATCATGTGGCTCAACTGGAGACCGTGCACCGTCGGCTAAACGGTCGGCGCGCCGCATTCGCTGTCGAGTTCGCGCTAGCGAAGGAGCTCGAAGACCTCGGTGAATACTCTTCATCATTTTCGCATGTTCACGCGGCGTGCCAGTCGTATCGTGCGTTGCTCCGCTATGACGTCGCCGACGATGTCGCGGTTCTAGAAAAACTGCGGACGATCCATACAGCAAAAACGCTGCGGAGCATTGGATCGGGATTCGATACGCAGGAATGCATATTCATCATTGGATTACCCCGTAGCGGCACAACGCTCGTCGAGCGGATTTTGGCAAGCCACAGCGAGGTGTACGCGGCTGGCGAAATGCAGGCCTTCCCGAAAGTCATTGTTGAAGCCGTTACGCAACGAGAAGGCAGAAGCGTCAACAAGCTCGAGTTTGTTGAAAGCGCACTTAAAGTTGATTTCAAGGATTTGGGACGTGCATACCTCGACGCTACCCGCCCGCAAACCGGGCATACGGCCAGGTTTACAGACAAATTGCCGCTTAACTACCTCTACGCGGGATTGATACACGTGGCGCTGCCGGCGTCGCGATTCATTGTGCTTAAACGGCACCCTATGGATAGCTGCTTCGCGATGTATAAGACGTTGTTCGCCGACGCATACCCGTTTACCTATGATCTCAGGGACCTGTCACGCTACTACGTCGCTTGGGAGCGATTGATGCGACATTGGGAGAGCGTGATCGGGGACGCGTGGCTTTCGGTCAGTTATGAGGAGCTCGTAACGGACCAGGAAGGCGTAAGCAGAAAGATTGTTTCGCATTGCGGACTTGCTTGGGAGGAGCGTTGCCTGGACTTCCACAGCAACTCGGCAGCCGTCGCGACGGCGAGCGCCGCACAGGTACGTCGACCAATATATTCGGAGTCAGTCGGTAAATGGCGGCGCTACGCGGATCAGCTGGAACCTCTAGCGCGTGACCTCGAGGCTAACTGCATTTCGGTGCGCTGACTCGCCTTGGCAGGTCAACCAAGCATCTTCGATCTGCGACGACAGAAAAGTGTGGCCTGTGGCAGCGGCGCCGGCTCTGGCTGCTCCAATGCGCGTGTCGAGAGACATAGAAGTAGGGCGCTCGTAAAATATCCGGGGGTACGGGGATTGATGACTATCTTGTCCAAAGGAACACGGCGCCCGGGAAAGGCTCTTTGTACTGATCGAACCCGCCGGTAATGTAAATTGTGTCGGCTCCTTTCGAACCGAATGCCAGGTTGGTCACATACGGCGTCGGCACTTTGATAATGCGGACGAGCTTCCTGTCCGCGTCTACCACTAGCATCCGCCCAGATCCATTGTGCGCTATGTAGTAGTTACCATCAGGTCCCAACTTCAACGCGTCAGGGCCATTGTAACCATCTTCATTCGGAGTCGGAGGCGCCAGATCTTGGAGCCGCACCCACACGCTGCGCGCTCCGAGCGAGCCATCTGTGTTCATCGGAAAAGAAAGGATACGACTCGCAAACATCTCGGCTACCAGCAGAGCTTTCCGATCCTTTGAGACCGTAAGGCCGTTCGAATAGTGGATGGTGTTGGCAACTTCCACTACATGCTTACCATCAGGAGAAATGTGGAGTATCGCCCCGGTGATGGGGGCCTTTAGATCAAAGACTCCGGACGCGGAAAAATAAATGCCGCCGACGCCATCTGCGGCAAAATCATTTGGCCCAACGAACGCTTTTCCCGCGTCGTCGTGTTCAATCGAGCGGAGCTCTTTGCCTTTCTGATCCAACTCAACGATGTTGTTAGCGTCATAGCACGCAACTAAGAGGTGGTGATTTCGAAACTCGATGAGAGCAGTTGGGCCACAATGATCTTTCTCCCAATAGGTAACCGCATGCTTGCCGTCCCACACCTTCACACCGCCTCGCCCGGGGTATTCCACGTACAGGAGCCTTCCGTCCTGCCAGAGTGGTCCGTCGGGCATCGGGGCCTTGACTATTTCCGTGATCGAGTCGCACCAGGCTAGTCGCAGCGGCGACAAGGCAACGACTAACGCGCATAAGGTCTTGAAGCCTCTTACCAGCATTGTTGGATGCTCCGTAGATTTAAGTTTTGTGGAGAACAGCTCACAGCGGGTCGAACTTCTTTGTAGGGGTTAATGACTAGATAGAGGCCGCGGGGCTGCTCTACGGCAGTGCTAGGTCTTCCAAACCTCACGAAAGAGTCGAAGGTGGTTACCCCCCAGTATTTTCGATACCTCGGCATCGGAAAAGCCCCGGGCAACGAGCGATTCAGTCAATCGAGGGAGGCAATCGACACGTTCAAGGCCAATGGCATAGATTTCCTCGCGAGTGAACCCTTGTTGCGTCGTCGGAAACTGCGTAGCGAAGGCGGCATAGCGTACCTCCGACTCAGCTTCGAAGTGATCGGAGCCCAAGCCCACGTGATCGATGCCAACGAGGTCTGCGATATAGCAGATGTGATCGACGACGTGTTCGACTGACGGGCGGCCGCCAGCTCTTGGTTGGCAAAACGGCGCGTAGGCGGTCACACCGATTACACCGCCGCGTGATGCGAGTGCCCGCAAGACATCGTCCGTGAAGTTTCGAGGATTCTCCGTCACGCTGCGCGCATTCGCGTGGGAGACGATGCATGGCTTAGTGGAATAATCGAAGGCATCGGCGGCGGTCTTCATGCCAGCGTGGGCGAGGTCGACCAGTATGCCGAGTCTGTTCATTTCCCTTACGGCGGCGCGGCCGAGCTGCGATAGCCCACTGTCGATAGGCTCAAGGCAACCGCAGCCAAGCGGGTTGCGATCGTTGTGCGTCAACTGCGCGACGCGCAGGGCGAGTTTATGCAGGATCCACAGTAAGGTCAGGTCGCCGTCGATCTTCGGCGCAATGTTTTGAACACCGAATATGATCCCGAGCTTGTGATCGCGCTTCGCCAGCTCGATGTCCGCGGCCGTTTCAACTAGGAGCAGACGATCTGAGTGCAGCTCCAAATAGACCAGATATCCGTAGATGGAATTGAGTAGAGCACGCAGATCGTCCACGCCGGAAGCAATCCCGCCAAGACCCATGGTCGTGTTCATCGCGGTGAGACCGCCGTCCCGCACTCTATCGAGGAAGGAGCGACCGGCAAAAGTTGGCGGCGGCAGATGGACGTTGGGTAGCAAGACGCCGACGCCTTGTGTGTCAATCAGGATTGCATCACGGTGAAGCCGGCGAACGTGCTCGCTGGTTTCGGATCTCGAAACACGGGATTGTGCGGCCATCAACTTCTCCCCTCGCAACAGTTTACCGGGGGGGCTAACGCGTTCTTCCACAAGGCGGCTCCGGTCCAATCCGGACAGCGTGCCTTCTTTTCCTTCAGAGCCGATTTTGCTCACGGCGCCTCCCACGCGGCACTACAAGCGCATCGACGGCAACGGCGCCCTGTGGCGTCGCAATGATCGGATTGATGTCCATTTCTTCGAGCGCCGGACCTATGATCGCCGCCATCGCGCTAAAGGACGCAATCGCATCTCCTAGCGGACCGAGAGCAACCGGTTCGCGACCACGCGCACCGCTCAGTAGCGCGAAGCCTTTGAGTCGTCGTAGATAAGTCACGGCAAGTTCTGCATCGACCGGCGGGATGAACGTTACAACGTCTCTCATGATTTCAACGAAAATACCGCCGAGGCCGATTGTGACAAGGGGACCCCATTGAGCGTCAACCGTGAGCCCTAGAATCATCTCGACGCCGGGGTGCGATGTCTCTTGAACCACAACTGTTGGACCAAGGCGCGTCGCAAGTTCTCGCCATGCCGTCACGAGCGCGTCCAGGCTTGCGATGCCGAGCACGACCCCGCCCGCGTCGAACTTGTGATCAATACCTGCCTTAAGCGTTTTGAGTACGAGCGGAAAGCGTAACGTGGAGGCGACCTGCCGCAGATCCGCCTCGGTGTGAGCGATCCGCGAGAGTATTGTGGGAATGCCAAAATCGGCAGCGAAGGCAAGACTGTCGTACGTATTGAGACTGTTTTCCTCGCTGGCGAAACGCGCCTGCCAACGGTGGAAAATCTCGGGCGCGATCGTCGGTGGCTGGATAACGACGCGCCGCTCGCGGTGCCGGCGGTGCCACGACGCGTTGGCCGCGATCGCCTGAAGGCCAGGGGCGGTACCAAGCAGGACGGGAATGCCTAGTCCTCGCAGCCTGGCGGCCTCGTCGCGATCGAAGGCGCTAGACAGGTTACCGAGCATGAGCACAGGCTTCTTAGTCCCATTGTGAACCGCCTCGGCGACGCGGCCCCAAGCATTCAGCAGTGCGCGGCCGCTCGGCATGTTGGTGGCGAAGACGACTTGGCCCACTTGCGAGTCGTCAGCGAGAGCCTGAAGGCAAGTTCTTGCGATACGCTCATGGTCATGGCCGGTACCCCAGAGGTCCAGAGGGTTCACGGGCGCTAATCCTGCATCAAGGTTTTCAGCGAGAACCCGCGTGGTCTCAGCCGAAAGCGACGCCCAGCGGAGCCCCAAGTCGGCGGCGATGTCGGCGATCATCGTTCGCTCGCCGCCAGAATCCGTCGCGAGCGCTATCTCGTCAGTAGTGGAGGCGCGGTCGCACGCGAGAAGTTCAAGCGTATTCGCCAACTCGTCGAGTGTATGCACACCGATGACGTTGTAGCGTTCGAAAACCGCGCGATAGGCGGCCTCGCTGCCTGCGAGTGCGCCGCTATGGGCGCGTGCCATTGCCTTCCCATGTTCTGACCGGCCAAGCTTCAGAATGACGACGGGGACACCCTTCCGATCCGCCGCTTCGAGCGTCGCCAGGAAACGCTCGGGATCACGCACCGTCTCGAGGATGCAGCCGACGACCCGCGTCTCTTGCTGGGTCAACAGGAATTCAAGATAGTCCGAGACGGTCGTTACCAGCTCCTGCCCCGATGAGATCATATGCGTCATGCCGAGCTGGCGTGCATTCAAAGCGAAGGCCGAATAAGACGAGCCGCTGTGGGAGATAAAGCCGATATGACCTCTAGGGGGCGGATACTTATAGGGCCAGCCTCCGACCATGATGTGATCGATGAAATTGAGAAAGCCCATGCAGTTCCCACCGCAGACGGCCATGCGGGCATTTCGCGCAATGGCGGCGAGGCGATCAGTGAGCGGCGGTCGGCCTGCGGTGGGTTCTTCGACGGCCGTGCCGAAGATAACAGCTGAGCGTGCAGCGGCAGCGGCGGCCTCTAGGGCCACTTCAAGCTTGTCGTCCGCTACGGCGAGGATGGCGCAGTCAACGACCTCGGGCAGAGCATCAACCGCGGAATAGCAGCGCAAACCGGCGATGTCGTCGTAGCGAGGGTTCACGGGGTAGACGCGACCCTGGTACCCCGTGTCGATGAGATGGGTCACCACATTGTGCCCGAAGGTGCCGGCTCTACCGCTCGCCCCGATCACCGCGATTGAGCGCGCCCGCAGCATGGCGGCGACGCGATCGTCGGATGCCGCACGCCTAATGTGGCCAGCTACGGTATTACTTGAATCGGCCATTGCGCCACGCAATGGCTGCGTTGAGCCCCTGCTCCTTGGCGATGCGATTAAACTCAACCCGCTCCGGTCCCGCCTCGACTGAAATCAATGTAGAGGTCTCGAGCGCGGCGAGAAGCGCCTGCCGCATATTCATCATCTCGTAGGTTCTATTGACGGCACGCTTCGTGAGCTGCACCGAGACAGGTGCCGCCGCGCAGACTTGCGCGGCGAGGTCCATTGCCTTTGGGAGCTCCTGTCCCGCTGGAACGACATGGTTCACCATCCCCATTTCGCGCGCCTGCGTGGCAGTCACCTTGTCGTTACCTGTAAGAAGGAGTTCCTTGGCAATCTTTGGTGTCGTCATCCACGGTAGTAACAGTGCGACGATCCCGGCGCCGAATCGCACCTCCGGCTCACCGAAGTAGGTACCTTCAGCAGCGACCGCAATATCGCACGCCAGCATTATCTCAAATGCACCAGCCAGGCAGTGGCCGTGCACAGCCGCGACGGTCGGCTTCGGGCAGTCCCAGAACTGCATAATGAACGCGAAATCCTCCTCTAACAGGGCACGCCATTGCGCGACGGAGGTTACCTGTCGCTGCGCTGACTCCTTCAGGTCAAAGCCGGCAGAGAAGGCACGGCCCTCACCGTGTATGACGATCGCGAGTATCTGTTGGTCGTCGACGAAGGCGGCCATGGCTTCGCCAATCTCGCGTACCATCGCCGCGTTGATCGCGTTCAGGACGTTCGGTCGGTTAAGCGTCAACACTCCGATCCCGCCGTCCACGTGCGTTCGGATAGTCGTGAACATCGTAGACCTCCCTGTCACACGGGCACTCCAACGCCGCAGCACCCTCGAATGCTGGCGGAGGAATTTGTCGCAAGACGCGACCAAACGGCTTGCGACACTGTCATCAAACTCTACCGGAACGCATACCTTATTCCGATGCCAATCGTACGTGGACGAGATATGTTTCGGAGTGAGTAAGGATAAGGAATCGTCTGAGCGAATTCAGACCCGGAGTACGCCGTTGCACTCGTGATGTTGTTGGCGAATAGGTTGTAGCTCCACCGTTGACTCGTGGTCAACGTCACTCGTGCGTTAAGGATAAAGGCAGACGGTATCGTCCAGTTAAAGACACTCGTGGGGGAGATGTTGGCCTGTTCTGAACTGCGGTAGTCAGCATCCATATGAAGCATCCACGTCCAATCGGGGCGAAGACCTCCCGGGATCGTGTAGTTCCCGGATGCCGTCAGAGTATTCTGTGGCACGCCTGGCAGCGTGGCGCCAGCGGAGATGGGTCCGTAGGTTACGGACGAAACCTCACCTGTGCCACCCAGAGAGGGGATCAACGCATAGGGTGGATAGTCCAAAATATTGAACGACTCGCGGACATAGGCTTTTGTATACGCGTAGCCTAATCCCAGAGTCAGTCGATCCGTGGCCGCAGCGTCAACTTGTAATTCGACGCCTTGGGTGCGTGCGTCACTACCGTTGTAGACTCCAGGTATGCCGCTCAAAGAGAGCTCATTCAATTGAAAGTCGTAAATATTGGCGAGATACGCATCGGCGAAATAGCGCACTCGGTGATCAAATAGACTGCCCTTGATCCCAACTTCGTAGTTCTTCAAAAATTCCGGGTTAAATGTTAAGTACTGTGGCTCGCTTGCATACGGGCCCGATTCTGGCAGTCCACCGGCACCACCGCGGCGGAAGCCCTCCGAGAAGGTTGCATATAGCTTCGTGGTTGCGCTTAGGTTATAGGACGTATTGAGCTTCCACAGGTGGTTGTTCACTACGTTGTAAGAGTGGGAGATGGTGAGCCCGGTAGGATCAACGAGATTCTGCGCGCAAATTGCGCCGCAAATCGGCAGTAACTGAGTCTCGTCGAGAAGAAAACTCTGACGGAAGAAGCGCGTGCCGCCTGTCACTTGCCAAGCGTCAGTCGCGTGGAAGGTCAGCTCACCGAAAATCGCTTTGTCATTAAAGGTCGTGTTCCGGTAAATGATGTAATTTTCGTCGTCATAAGCAGCCGGGGCCAGACTGGGTTGTCCGGTGTAAGCCAGGTACTCGGTTACGCCAGGATCCGTCTGGACCATACCCATGTTGTTCTTTTCGTCTTGAAAGTAGAGGCCAACGACGTAGTCGAAGCGCCCGCCTTCCTTCGATACCATGCGCAATTCTTGAACGAAGGAGCGATCGGTGTCGTTTGTATGTTGCGGGTTGGTTGTACGAGGGAAGAAGTTGTAGGGGTAATAGACGATAAAGCTTGTGCCACCAATATTGATCATCCCGGGCGTGCCGTCGGCAACCGTGTAGTTGCTCTTGTCATAGTAAGACGACGCGGAAGTGATCGTGGCGAGCCCTACGTCGAAGGTCGCCACTAAGCTGCCCAGATCGGTCTTATCGCTGTATGGTTCTGCGACAAAGTTGGTCGAACAATAGTCACAGCCAGGGCGCAGGAGGACCGGGGCGTTCGGCCAGTGACCGCCGTCATCCTCGAATAGGCCACCCTTGTAGATAGGGCTTCCCCATTGGGCGTCGGCGGCAGTCGTCATTAGGTGGACATAGTCCAGCTGAATATCTATGGGTGCAGTGGGTTGCCACCGTAGGGCGCCGCGGGCGAACCACTGGTTTGAACTGTTCACGCCGTTCTCAATCGGTGCCAGTACAGGACCGCTCGTCAAGTTGCCGGGGATGCTCGGAACTGGCGTGCCGTTGGGTTCCAGTTCGAATCTGTCCACAGCCTTGATGAAACCGCCGAGGTGATCGTAGCCGGCGACCATACGGAAGGCGAGCTGGTCGGTGATTGGGACGTTCATGACGCCGTGAACACTACTGTTCCCACCTGGGGCGTATTCCGTCCAACTTCCGTTGGCATCAACTTCAGCAGAAAACGCAGCGAAATCTGGCCGTTTCGGCACGATCCGGATCGTGCCCGCCTCCGATCCGGAGCCATAAAGTGTGCCTTGCGGCCCGCGCAAAACCTCGACCCGCTCTACGTCCTCTAACGGCATCTGAAAGAACACCGGTGTCTCGCCCCAGTACGTCGATATCGGATTGACGGTTAGGGGGTCATAAGCTTCACCGGCCAAACCGCCGCCGGGGGAATCCGTCCTGATTCCACGCAGTGTGAGACTTTGATAGCCGGCGCGGTCAGAAGGACCTTCGTCGACTGACGTCAAGCCCGGGACGAGTCGCGTGAGGTCACTCAGCGAGAAGATTGCTGCGTTCTGAAGCGCGTCGCTACTAAGTGCACTAATATTGTAGGGTACATCCTGGAGCGACTCGTCGCGCCGTTGCGCGCTGACCACGATCTCCGCCAGACCGGAGGAGGCGGCCGGCTGATCGGCGGCCTGCTTCTCCTGCGCATGGGCGCTCACGCCACTCAACATGAGTATCGTCGCTGAGGACACCAACGTCGTGCGGCGATGCTGACGAAGAATACCGCGGACTACCGAACCGAGGGCGGGCCGCTTGCGGAACCCAACCGAGGCTGATGTGCTCATCTCGCTATACCTCCAATTGAGGGCAGGCAAACTCTTGTGAAGAGCGTCGCGTCAGGTGCTGCACGGTAGTCACCACTAACGTTCGAAGGGCCTGGCGGCGCCTCGAACCAAGGTCGCGTCGGCCGCCCGCCTAATACGTTTCCTCACGTACCGCTCGGTCCGACAGTTAAGATCGCCAACATCGAGTAGCCCATGCGCCCGCATAAACGCTCCGCCGTGACCCGTGCGATGGACCAGGCCGCGATGTTGGTCTATTCAGGGTCGGCGGGGCGTCCCATGCCGTAGTCCCGACTACGCGCTCTGGTGTCCCAAGCGGTTTCCCCAATAGAAACTTGTTCTCGTCTGCAGCAACTCTAGTCTGTAGAGCTGCAGTCCGTCAACACCCTCGCAAAAATGCCGTTCCCTTCGGCGTTTCGGCTGCCGCAGCGCGGTGGCCTCGGAGTGCTTGGAGCCGTACAATGCCGCGGATAGGTTTCCAACAGTTCGTAAGGTTCTACGGGAGACTCGTGTGACAACGCCGCGGCACCATAACGCACGCGCTGTGCTCGGCCATCGTGTCCGGGAGATTCGGCGACACCTAGGAAAAACCCTGAAGGACATCGGGCAGGCCACCGGACTATCGAAGTCCACGCTTTCGAAGATTGAGAACGGCTCGCTTTCAGTCAGTTATGACAATCTACTCAAGTTGGCGCGCGCCTTGTCGACGGATCTCCCAGAGTTGTTTGCTGACGGCGCGAGTTCGAATGCAATACATGCCAATGGGCGTCGCAGTATCACCCGCCGCGGTGGTGCGGAGGTCTACGAAACTCCTCAGTACCGGTACGAACTGATGTGCACCGATCTGCACCCTCGAAAGATGTTCCCGATCGTTGCAACGCTGCGAGCGCACACCACTTCCCGAGCCGATGCGTTGATAGAGCACTCGGGAGAGGAGTTTGTCTTCGTGCTCGAAGGTACCGCAGAGGTACGCTCCGCGTTTTATAGCCCCGTGCTACTCAAACCGGGAGACGGTATCTATTTCGATAGTACGATGGGTCACGCGCTGTTGTCGGCGGGTGAGACGGACGCGAAGATCCTCTGGGTTGCGACCTCCGATGTACCGCGCACCACGGCGTTTATTCCTGCCGGCGGGGAGCGCAAGAGAAAGCCGCGGACGCGCCGTACGTAATTGCGAGGCGCGTGAAGGAACAATGTATTTAAGGAACCCACGCGAAGGTAGCCTTGTCCCTTTCGCCTCAGCCGCGGGAGACCGATATACATATGGCAGTAGAGATAGGCGCAGAGTTATTGCGCAAATTGACGCCGTGGCCGGCCCTGATCGAGGCTGTTTCAAGCGCTTTTCAAAACCCTTGCGAAATGCCGGCTCGATCGCACTACGACGTGCATGTTCCTGGCGCTGAGACTGCGTCTTTGCTGCTGATGCCCGCGTGGACGGTGGGTGGAGTGTTGGGAGTCAAGATTGTGCAGGTTTTCCCCGGCAATTCGCAGCTAGGGAAACCATCTATCAGTGGGATCTACATGCTGGCGTCCGCCGTCGATGGTGTTGTGCACGCGCTGATCGATGCACAAGAGCTCACTGCTAGGCGGACAGCCGCTACGTCGGCGCTGGCTTCGCGGTTCTTATCGCGCGACTCGAGTCGACGGCTACTCGTTCTGGGTACAGGTAAGCTTAGCTTCAACATGGTAGCAGCGCACGCCAGCGTTCGTCCGCTTGGACACGTGGCGATATGGGGTCGCAATCAAGAGAAGGCTTTGGGCGTTGCATCCAGGGTTCAAACTGAACTCGACATAGAGTCTGGCGTTGTCGACGATCTGCCTGCTGCGGTCCGCAGCGCCGACATTATCTCAACGGTTACTACCTCAGCAGAGGCAATCCTTCCGGGGCGTTTTTTGCGAGCTGGCACGCATGTGGATCTTGTAGGGGGTTTTACTCCAACAATGCGCGAAGCCGATGATGATGTAATCCGCTCCGCGCGCGTATACGTTGATACTCGTCAAGGAGCTGCCGCGGAAGCAGGAGATATAGCGATTCCGGTCGCGCGGGGCATCATGCAGTCCTCGGACATCTGCGGCGACTTGTTGGGGCTCTGCCAGCGACGCGTGTTCGGTCGCACTTCGGACTCAGACATCACGGTATTCAAGTCCGTCGGTTGCGCTCTGGAAGATCTTGCCGCTGCTGTTCTGGCGTGGAGGGCGTTGAAAGCCCCTCGAGCTCATGAAATCGCCAACGCCGTCGAGGGAGTTCGCTGCTAACGGCAGCGGAGAAGCGCAGGTAGTCGATGGCGCAGTTTAGCCTCGGGCGAGCGGATCGGCGTCGATCCAAGTAGTCGGGCTCTGTCGGCGACGCGCGGTCCGCCATGGCCAAATTGCGTAACTTGACGGGCATAAAGCACTCTACTAGAGTTGCCTGAGCAGAGACACGGTTTCTGTGCACGAAACTTCAATAACCATACAGAGCGGCGAGTCGAGCCATTGCTCGTGGCGATGGCCGGTTAGCTACAACGTAGCGACTATTTCAGTACCGACATCAGAGATCCACACATGGGTCGCGCAAACTGAGCTTCCGCGATTGTCCTGACGCCAAGTTTGGGTGCAATGATAAAACGGAGCATAGCCCGCATGAGCAAATACGACTTGGATCCAGAAGGAATGCGCCTGCCGATCAAAATCGATACGGCGTCGAATGGTGAGTATTGCCCAAGACCACTGACGAAGCTTGAGGCTTACGCCAAGGAGGTGGCGTTTGCATCGGCGACGAAGATCGCTCGCAAATTGAACATGCGGAGACGCGAGTTTTTGATCTCCTCCGCGGGATCGGCGGCGACATTGCTTGCTTTCAATTCGGTGCACGCTGCAGCGGGCGCCCGGGGTGGGCAGTCTGAAATCCCGAAGGAAGCGGCTCTCGACCCTCAGGTGGCTAAGGCGGCTCTCGGAGGCAGTGAATTTATCTTCGACGTTCAAAACCACTGCGTCGATCCCAAAAGCAAGTTCCGTTCGCACCCGGATCCCGCCGTTGCCGAATTGGAAGACTTCTTCGACAACTTAGCCCCGCAGCATGTCAAATGCGAACCCGGATCGCTCGAGTGCTATTCCGCCCGGCAGCTTATTAAGGATGTGCTCCTCGACAGTGACACCACTGTAGCGACGGTGTCTGCTCTTTATGGCCACGGCGAGGCGAACCCAAGTCCGCCATCGTACGCGTCGGAGGCCCGCGAATTGGCGCGGATGATCGGGCCGAAAAACAAGCGGATGCTCATGCACGGAACCGTATCGCCCCTGGACCCGAAGGGGAACGGGATCGCTTCTATGGAGCAGCAGGCAAAGGAGTTTGGGGTCAACGCGTGGAAGCTGTATCCGCAGTGGGGACCCGGGGGTACCGGGTTCTATATGGATGATCCGAAATTGGGCATTCCAGTCATCGAACGAGCCCGAGAGCTGAACATCAAGATCATCTGTGCCCACCGTGGCCTGCCGTTACAGGGCTACGACTACAAGTACTCATTGCCGAGGGACATGGGCCCGGTAGCTCGGATGTACCCAGACGTGTCGTTTGTTGCCTACCATTCTGGGTGTGATCTCTCAAAGCCCGAAGGCCCCTACAATCCTGCCGACGTCGACGGTGTGAATGGATTCATTACGTCGTTCCTGAAGAATGGCCAGACTCGTAACAAGTCAAACCTCTACGGAGATCTCGGATCCACGTGGCGAGAGCGCTGGAAGTCAGGTCCGGATCAGGCCGCTCATCTTCTTGGGAAGCTCTTCAAGTACCTGGGCGAGAATCAGATCTGCTGGGGAACCGATTGCCTCTGGTACGGAAGCCCGCAGGATCAGATCCAAGCTTTTCGGACTTTCCAGATATCCAAGGAGTTCCAGGATAAGTATGGCTATCCGGCGATCACGTCAGAAATGCGAGCTAAGGTGCTCGGTCTGAACTCCGCGCGAATTTATGGACTGAATCCGACTGAGATAATGAAAAAAGCCCAGGCTGACGCCATAGGGCAGATGCGCCAAGCGTACCTTGAGGAACCTAACCCGGCCTTCAGGTCGTACGGTCCAAAGACGCGGCGCGAGTTCCTCGCACAGTGGCGTGCGAGGGGTAGTCGCCCCGACGGATGACTTCGAGTACCCGGCGGCAGGGGTCGAACAGGATTCGATCCCTGTCCGCTGTGCTGCGCCGACGAATGTTTGCGGACTCATGCGGTTCACCGAATTCCATGGACTCGGTTCCCAGTCGTACACGTCCAGGTAGCGTTCTCGCCGTGCGCTCCGCCGTGGCGGTCATCGTCGCCGCCTTAATCGTCTCAACAGCGTCCGCAGAGGGGCAGCAGAAAAGTGCCGTGCCGCTCGTTACGATTCACACGGGCGGGAACAAGATGTTCTTCTGGCCGGATCAGCCCATTGACTACCAGATAGTGGTGAGCGACGCCGAAGGCCGCGATACGCTTGCCGGTACTATTGATCCCCATCGCGTGGCGGTGGCATTTGATCATGTCGACGAGCTTCCGAAAACCTTCGCTCCTCCAGTTGTTAATGGCGATCTCCTTGCGCGACTTGGGCCGGGTAAAGAGTTAGTCGCGAGAAGTAACTGCCCTATATGTCACACCGTCGAAGGTGGTACGCGTCGGATACCGACGTTCAAGGCAATCGCGGAGCGCTTCAAAGGCGCTGACACTGCGGCTGACTATCTAGCCACTAAGATCATCAGCGGCGGATCGGGGTCGTGGATAACGGATGGCACGGCGTTGATGCCGCCTCACCCGGAGTTCACGCCAGCAGAGGGTCGCGCACTGGCCCTTTACATTCTGGCTCTTGGTAACCCAGAAGCACGCAAGAACTGGCTGCCGATTCGCGGGACGGTGACGCCGACATCGGATGCAACTGAAGCCGCTAAAACTCAGGAGCGTTACGTCTTGTGGGCTTCGTACACCGATCAAAGCGTAAAGGGTACGGAAAAAAAGACGGGCATTGCAGTCGTGGCGTGGCGGCCCGCGCTGCTCAGCGTGACCGAGCGAACCGGAACTGACGGCGTAGAGCCGGTATCACTACCGAAGCTCGGGTTGGCTCTTGTGGGCGTGCAGCCGCGGGGCTTCATTCAATTTACAGGTATTGACCTCACGGATGTACGACAGTTGGTCTTTGTGGTTAGCGACCTTGCATCGGTTTGGGCTGGTGGCCGAATCGAACTACGCATCGACGACATCCTCAGTGAGCCGCTCGGGCAAACCGCATTCATGCCCAGGAGCAACAAGCCGTCGTTGGTGGATGTGCCCATTTCGATACCAGCGACTCCCGGGCGCCACGATCTCTTCGTCTATCTGCGCGGCCTCAGGGGAGAGAAGAAAGGTACGATCGCCCTAACGTCTATCAAGTTTCTCCGGTAACCAATCACATGAATGCCACGCGCGTGGTCAATAACCAACCTCATTTGTTGTCGCTGGCGTCCTCGTGCCTCCTCGGCACATTGCTAGCCTGCTGGCTTGCTGGCGCTGCGGCTGCCGCTGAGGAACCGAAGGCCGGTGGTGCGGGCCAGAAAATGACCATGGCGAACGGCCACCTGGGCGATTGTCGTAGTTGTCACGGGAAACCCGATCCGAATCGCTTCATGGTGGACTCGGAGCGGAGCCGGCTTGTCTTGCAGGTCGACAACTATGGCTTTGGCCCGGCCATCGGCGAGTTCCACCGTCTGGAAGGTGCATTTTGGTTCGATCCAAACAATACCGCTAAGGTTTTCGCAGTCGCCACGATCCACGCCAACACCGTTGACTTCGGTGATCCCCTAATGAACGCCGTCATCCGTGAAAGGTTCCTGAATGTCGAGAAGTTTCCAGACATGACGTTTGTGGCCCGATCCATCCAGCGGACTACTCCGAAGGACGGCACAATTGTCGGCGACCTTACGATGCTCGGGGTTACGAGGCGGCTCAAACTGAACGTGCGGTTCGACAAGATCGGCCGTTATCCACTCACGGGCGACAATACTGCCGGTTTTACCGCTACGGGTACGATCAAGCGCAGTGAATTTGGCCAGACGCTCGGTATTCCGGCGATCGGAGATGACATTGCGTTCGAGATCGTATTGATGGGAAAGAATCTTCAATAAGAACGTTCTGCTGCCGCGAAGCAGCGATTGCACTTTGGATATTCCGTCAGCGAAGTAGCAGTCAAGTCTTATTAATGCCGCGTCAACGTGCGGTGGCTCTGTGCTCGGCGAGACCAATGGACTTTGAAGACGCCCCGCTTCGTCCCTTTCACCTCCGGCTCGCGGCCGCGAGTGGCCTAGGGGTGTTCAGTACTGCCGCCGCCCTCGGGGTTGTAGGTATTCCCCTCAGTCTCGCGACGTCGCAGCTCCAATTGACACCAGTTTGGATTGGACTGCTGGGCGGCGCCTCATTAGTAGGGCTTTTCTTCGGTGCGCTGGCCGCGGGCCCAGTCGCCGACCGATTCGGAAGACGGGCGATCTTCAGGTACAACATGGCGTTCCTGGCTGTGTGCTGCGCGTTGCAGTTCTTCGTCGAGTCAAGCGTGCAGTTGTTCGCTCTGCGGCTGGCCATTGGATTTGTGATCGGGACAGACTTTGTGGTCGGCAAGATCGTTGTGAGCGAATTCACACCGCGGGTCTACCGCGGTCGAATACTGAGCCTGCTGTCAATCGCTTGGGCAGGGGGTTTTGCGTTTGGGTACTTTGTAGCGTTCTGGCTTCGTTCAGGAGACGCGAACGCGTGGCGCTGGATGCTGTTGGCGAGCGCCCTGCCGTGTCTACCGGCGTTCCTGCTCAGGGTCACGATCCCCGAAACTCCGCTCTGGTTGGCTGAGCACGGACGCGCCGATCAAGCCGCGCGGATTGTCCTGAGGATCTTTGGTGCCGGCATAATCCCGCCCAGGTTGGCGCCTCCGCGTTCGTCGGGCCACGCGCGCTGGCGCCAACTGTTTTCTCCGACTTGGCGGCGCCGGACGTTACTCGGCGTGGCGATTTACACATGCCAGAACATTCCGTACTTTGCGCTTGGCACGTTCGTGGCAGAGGTTATAAACGCTCTCAATCTCCATGCGGGATATGTCGGGGGTCTCTTCTACAATCTATCACTGCTGACAGGTGCTGCACTCGGTCTGATCGTGGTGGATCGCATGTCTCGGCGCGCTCTTCTGGTCGGAAGCTTTGTCGTGACCGCCCTGGCCGTACTTCCGCTGGCTTTGGGGGCAACTCTTTCGCCCGCCATCATCACCATCCTGTTCGGCATTTACGCGATCGCATTGTCGTGCAATGTAGTTCTCGACTATGTCTACCTTCCTGAACTATTCCCTACCGATCTTAGAGGTTCCGGGATCGCGGTGGCGTCCGCGGGGAGTCGATTCGGTGCCAGCACCGGCACGTTTCTTCTTCCCACCGTCGTTGCAGACTTCGGACCGCGCGTGGCAATCGCGGCCTGTGCCATTGTTTTACTGATCGGGGCAGTCATCTGTTACGTCTGGGCTCCGGAGACCAGGAATGTGCGACTCGCCACCGTCGATGCCGGCCCCTCTGACGGCGTCTGAGGAGACATTTGTGCGGACAGCGCTCTCAAATCTCGATGGCCGGCACTTTGACGTGTTGATCATCGGGGGCGGTATCAGCGGAACCCCAGCGGCACAACATCTCGCCGGCGCCGGATACAGTGTCTGCCTTGTGGAGAAGAACGATTTCGCTTCGGCAACGACGAGCCGTTCCGGACGGCTTCTTCATTGCGGTTTGCGATATCTGGCGCCATCCCGCTCGTTTTGGGAATTCCTCCAACCACAGGTTTTCGCGGCCGCCTTCGGCACGGCGAAGCGGTCGATGGAGGCGCGCGGAGAATTCGTGCTCACCACTCCCGAGCGGGCGCACCCCATAGAGATTGCCATCCCGATCTTCGAGGGAGCGCCATATTCGGGTTGGCAGATTGATCTCGGCGCAAGGCTTCTACAAGGTTTCAACAAGGGGAAGGTGCCGCTTGAGTACCGTCGTGTCTCCGCCACCGAGGGCCGAAGCCATCCCTTCGCAAGAGGTCTCCGTGATGGCGGGAAGCTCTCGGCTGTCGTTGTGTTCCGCGACTATCAGTTTGATTGGCCGGAGCGCATCTGCATCGACGCGGCGTTGGACGCGGAGCGGCTCGGAGCGGTGATTCGCAACTACACGGCGGCGACAAGTATTGAGCGCCTTCCCGCAGGCGGCTGGAAGCTCGGTCTCATCGACACATTGTCTCCGCCGCACGGTGCCTCTGTGACTGGCAACATCCTTTTGAACATGACCGGCACGTGGATCGATCAGCTCAATCGTCAGGTTTCTCCTCCGGGGGAACCCAAGCGCAAAATCGTGGCGGTCAAAGGAGTCCATCTACTGGCTCAGCTGGCGCCCGAATACCGCGGTTACGGTATCGCCGGGATGAACCGCCAAGGCGAACAGATCTTCTGCGTCCCATGGGCCGGCAGCGACAAGCACGTTATTGGCGTAACCGAGACAGTTTACGAAGGGAATCTCGATGACGTGCGTCCGGAGGAGGCGGACATCGCCTTCCTGCTCGAGGAAATCACGCATTTCATCCCCGCGCTGAAACTGAAGAGAGCCGATGTGCAATTTGCGTGGGCGGGAGCGCGTCCAATTACGTACGATCCGATGCGGATCAAAGGTAGGCGGCTACCTTTCAGCGTCCTCCAGGATCTTACGAACGATGGACTACCAGGTGCCTTTGCGATCACCTGGGCAACGATCATGCTTCATCGATCGGCGGGACGTGAAGTGGTAAAGGCGATCCAGGGTCGCCTGAAACCCTCGCGCGAGAAACGCGAGATTTCCTACAAGGCGCGCCAATTTCCCGACGATTCAAACTCTCCACCGCTGCTCGAGACTTGCCCACACGTAAAAATCGCGGATCTCCGGTTTGCGGCAGAGCACGAGCACGCGCAGTCTTTAGTCGATCTGCTGTTCCGGCGGACTGGCCTGGGCTGGCGCACGGCTGTTCCTGCGCCAGCTGTGATGCGTGCCGCGGAAGCTGTGGCCGATATTTTAGGATGGGACGAAGCGAAGGTAGCCGCAGAGGCGCAGTCGTATCTTGCGTACGTTCAGCGATATCACCTCCAAGGTTAGCGGATTGGTAACGCCCCTTGTCCGAGATCATTGGGAGCTTTCCAGTCGGAGGGGTTGACGGAGACGCTGTTACTGCGCTGTCTTGCCGCCATTGACCCTGATTACCTGACCAGTAAGGAACGCCGCCTTGTTGGAGGCCAGGAACACGATGGTGTCGGCAATTTCTTCGGGTCTTCCCGCGCGCTTCGCGGGCACGCCGGCCACCAGGTCCGCCTTCCGATTCGCCGTTCCCGTGAAGCGGTTCAGCATCTCGGTTTCCACGGGCCCGGGTGCAACCGCGTTGACACGCACCCCAGCCGCAGCGCCCTCTAGGGCGGCGCATTTTGTTAGGCCCTCAACCGCGTGTTTGCTCGCGGCGTACAACGACGCGCCGGCCGCGCCGCGGTTGCCAAGCGTACCCGAAAGATTGACGATTGCACCCTGCCGTTGAGCCAGCATTATGCGCATCTCGTGTTTTAAGCTGAGGATGGTGCCGAGTACGTTGGTATCGAATGTTGCCATATAAGTCTCGGGAGTCTGCTCGGTCAATGGGCCGAGTGGCCCTTCCGTGCCCGCGTTGTTCACTGCGACGTCCAGGCGGCCGAATTGCTCAACGGTCTTACCCACGAGGCTTCGCACGTCGTCTTCGTGCCGCACGTCGGCACGAACGAACTTTGCTTCAGCACCTAGGCCGCGCAGCTCGCACGCCAGAGCCTGACCTGCTTCTTCGTGGCGGCCGGAAACAATTACGCGCGCACCTTCCTTAGCGAACGCCAGCGCTGTGGCGCGGCCGATGCCGGTGATCGCACCTGTGATGAGCACTACCGGACCAGGCATGGGAGTTACCTCATTGATCGTGCGAAAGCCAAAAAAGCTTCTCAGCGTTGCCGAGCAAAGCAAGGGCAAATTGACGTGCGCGGCAACCGCCAAATCGCTTCATCGTGCTAAACCAAAGCGTCTCAGCGCATATGGCTCCGGGTCGAAGGGCGGGGAATCTCCGGAGATCAAATCTGCGAGAAGCTGCGCCGACCCGGCCGCCATCGTCCATCCGAGGTGACCGTGACCAGAATTGACCAGCAAGTTCGATACAGGCGTAGGGCCAATGATCGGGACTCCATCGGGTGACATCGCTCGCAGCCCGCACCACGGGCTGGCCGTTTCCGGATCGAACGCTCCCCGCGGCAGCACGCTCTGCACCAGCTTGTGCAGGTTGCGGATGCGATTTTGATTCAACGTTCGATCAAAGCCGGCAAACTCCGCCGTGCCCGCCACGCGAATTGCGCCCTGAAGCGGTACGATGGCAGCGTGTAGAGAATCGTCAATCACAGGCATGCTCAGTGAGGGCTTGCCCTGGCAGTCATTGAATGTGACGGAGTAGCCCTTCGCCGGCTGCACCGGCAGATGTACGCCAACTCGCCGAAACAGCGGCGTGCCGTAACTGGCGGTCGCCAGAACGTACTGGTCGGCCACGAAGCGCTCTCTACCGCATACCACTGCCGTCACAGCGCCCGAGTGCATTTCCAGCGCAGTTACCTCGGTGCGAAATCGAAACTCGACGCCATCGTGGCGAATATGGTCAGCAAGTGCAACGCAAAATCGATACGCGTCGCCCGTCTCGTCAGCAGCATAGTGAATGCCGCCGACCAAGGTGCTCGCAATCGGCCCCAGCGCCGGCTCGAACTCAATCGCTTGGTCCAGCGAGAGTCCTCGAAAACTCAGGCCGTCCGATTGCAGGCGAGCGGCTGCCGCAATGGCTCGATCCAAACTGGCGTGATCCCGGAATATCTTCAATGATCCGCGCGCCGAGCGACCATACTCGATGCCGGTTTGCCGCCGCAGCAACTGCAGGACGCTCAGCGAATACAAAGCGAGCCGTAGATTGCTGCGTGTGTTCCGTTCGAATGCGGCGCGGGCTGAATTGCGCAAGAAGGTGACGCCCCAACTAGCTAACGAGGGAAGCACGCGCAGGCGCAGCTGCAGTGCGGAATCCGAGTTTCCGAGCGAGCCAAGCAATGTCCGCCAGCAGCCCGGCGTATTCCAGGGTTCTGACATGCTGGGCGTGAGCAGCGAACCATTGGCGAAACTCGTTTCGCGGGCCGCGCCCTCTGCGCGATCGATCACCGTGATCGCGTGCCCCTGGCGCCTCAGGACGTATGCGCAGGTGAGGCCGATCAGCCCGCTTCCGATAACAACAATCTTCATTGTTCACCCAGGGCGCCGGGTTCGATGGACCGAGCGTGCCTCCGCACCACCCATCGCTCTTCGGTGTCAGTCGGCGGGCCGAGTACTGAAATCCGCAACTTCCACGGTTGCGGATCCGTCGGCGCGCGGATCGGACGCCGCGAAGTTCATCTTTGTCAGCGAGTCGTGCAGGATCGCCTGACCGCGTCCCATGAAGCCTGAGTATTCCTTGCGCAACTCAAAATCATGCCCTTTTGAGCGGAGCTGATCGATCACCTCGGGTTTGATGCGGTTCTCGATAAGAATGCGACAGAAGTCGCCGCTCCGGAGAGCAAATCGTGGCTCGGAAAGTGCGGCCTGAATGTTCATGCCGTAATCCACAAAGTTAGACACGAATTGCGCATGCGCGAGCGGCTGGTTGAAGCCTCCCATGATGCCGAAGCCTATGTGTCGGTTGTCCCTCTCCATGAATGCAGGAATGATCGTATGGAATGGCCGCTTGTGTCCCGCGAGGACATTTGGGTGTGTGGAGTCGAGCGCAAATAGCGCGCCTCGGTTCTGCAGCGGGAACCCCATACCTCGGACTACGACGCCGGATCCGAACAGGGACATGTTGCTGTTGATCCAAGAAGCAATATTTCCCTCTCGGTCAACAGTCACAAGATAGGTTGTATCGCCTCCGCAAGGATTCCCAGGTCCATAATCGCGGTGCGCCTTGGCTGGGTCGATCAGCCTGGCTCTCTTGGCTGAGTATTGCTTTGAAATAAGTTCGCGGATCGGAACCTTGGAGACACGCGGATCGGCGAGATATGCTCTCAAGTCGGCGTAAGCCAGCTTCATGGCTTCAATCTTCTTGTGTAGCTCGCAGGCTCCCTGGGGACCGTCAGGTGACGGAATGCTCTGCTCCATGATGTTGAGCATCGACAGGGCGGCCATTCCCTGTCCATTTGGCGGAAGCTCGTAGACTCGCCATCCGCGGTAATCGCTGAAGATCGGTTCCACCCATTCCGGTGAAAAGTCGGCGAGATCGCTTGCGGTCATCGTGCCACCCAGTTCGGTGGAGGTGGCAACGAGTGCCTGGCCAATCTCACCGCGGTAGAAGGCATCGGGTCCGTGATCGGCCAAGAGAGTCAGGGTTCGAGCGTAGTCGCAGTTTTGAAACAGATCCCCGACCTCGGGCCGTCTTCCGGTTGGAAGAAAGACCCGCGTCGCTTCGTCGGTCAGGCTGGGATTATCCCAAAATTCATGGATGATCTCCGGTACGGCGTACCCGTGTTGCGCGCAATGGATCGCTGGGGCGAAGAGATCCCTCCACCGCAGCTTGCCAAAGCGACTGTGCATGGCTGCCCATCCGGCGACAGCGCCCGGAACCGTAACAGTGTCGATGCCGTACCGCGGCATCTCCATGAAGCCCTTGCGCCGCAGACGATCTGGCGTCAACCCTTGCGGCGCCCAGCCGCTGGCGTTGATGCCAGCAAGCTTGCCCGTCTTGGCGTCCCAGTGAATAGCGAACATGTCGCCGCCAATGCCGTTCATCATCGGTTCGGTTACCGATAGAACAGCATTGGCGGAAATCGCCGCGTCCACAGCCGAGCCGCCTTCAGCAAGAATTTCGGCTCCCGCCTGAGAAGCCAGGTAGTGGCTCGTCGCTACGATGCCGGTGGGACTAATCACCATGGATCGCCCATACGAGCGATCTTGAATCTCAAAATCTGGGATGGAGGCGCTCACAAGCGTGACTGTCTTGACAGTATCAGCGTCGCGGCTGCCACATTGGTTGCGCACATGCCTGCAGCGCCGCTACATCAGAACGCGTGCGTCAGCCCACCGGCGGCCGGCTGGAACCAAGCGAGTGCGGCCACGGGGAGGAGCAGGGCGCCGAACACACGATTCGGGCGCGATAGCAGACCCTCGCGCGACAGTTGCTACGCACGGCGGAGTGGCCGTGCGTGCTTCTTTGAGCGCGCGCGCGCTTCTTGTGCCTGCGCGTATTGTTTGCGCAGGTCGAGCATGTATGCCGTGAGCGCTCGACAGGCACCGTCCGCGTCCCGCGCCGCGAGTGCCAGATACAGGCGTTGATGCTGCTGTGCAACTCTGGTGCGCTCGCGGAAGCGGAAAATCACCATATTCACAGCAGGCTGCAACGACTCGAGCATCGCAGCGGCCACGAAATCAAGTGCGGGGTTACCGGCGGCGTCGACGATCGTATGGTGAAATCGCACGTCCGAGGCGCAGAACTCCTCATCACTCAGATCGGGGAGTCGCTGCCTGTCGATCTCTGCCGCGAGTGCCGCGAGATGTTCATCCGTGCGACGCGCGGCGGCCAGACGGCAGCAAACCAGCTCGAGTTCGGTTCGTGCCTCGGCGATGTCCTGCAGCGAGAACTCGTTGAGCGAGACGAGGAGCGTGGCGGCGTTCGCGACCGCCAGGCGCGCTTCCTGACGGTTCGGATGAGTGACGAAAGTGCCGCCCGTCGGCCCGCGGCGGGAGCGGATCAGGTTCTGTGCCGCCAGGCGCTTCAGAGCTTCGCGGATCGTCGGGCGCGAGACGCTGAAGCGGGTGGCGAGCTCCTCCTCGGTCGGAAGGCGCTCGTCAAGCTTGATGCGCCCCTCAAGAATCGCTTCCCGGATCTTTGTGGCGATCTGGATCGCGAGTCCGTGCGTCACGATGCCCTGGTAGTCGATAGCCATGCCCAACGAAGCTCTTCAGGCGGATCGAGCGTCGGATCCGGAGGTTGCCATTCGTATCATTGGTCTGACAAATTTGCAATAATGGAGAAAGCGACCCCCCACAAGATCGCGAGGCGGCTCGAATGTTCAGGGCACTTCTCTTAGAAGAGACGGGCGGGACGGTCACCGCATCAATCCGCGAGGTCGATGACTCGTTACTGCCGCCCGGCAACGTCACGGTCGGGGTGGAGTTCACCACCGTCAATTACAAGGATGGGCTCGTCATCAATGGGGGCGGTGGATTGGTCAAGCGTTGGCCGCACGTGCCTGGCATCGATTTCGCGGGTACCGTGCAGCGTAGCGAGCACCCCGATTACCGGGCCGGCGACAAAGTGATCCTGACCGGCTGGCGCGTGGGCGAGACCCACTGGGGCGGCTGCGCGCAAAAAGCATCGGTGAACGGCGACCAGTTAGTGCCCCTTCCTACCGGTCTGAGCGCGCGCCAGGCGATGGCGATTGGTACGGCAGGTTTCACGGCGATGCTCGCGGTACTGGCACTTGAAGACGAGGGATTGACCCCGGCCGCCGGCGAGATCCTGGTAACGGGAGCCGCAGGTGGAGTCGGCTCCGTGGCAACGGCGGTTCTCGCTAAGCGTGGCTACCGCGTCGTCGCATCGACCGGACGCACCGAGACGCATGAGTATCTGACGGGTCTGGGCGCTGCCTCCGTGATCGATCGTTCGCCGTTTGCTGAACCCGCAAAGCGGCCCCTCGAGAGTGAACGCTGGGCGGGGTGCATCGACTCGGTCGGGGGCAATACGCTCGCTCGGGTATTGGCGCAGACAAAATACGGCTGTTCTGTCGCTGCGGTGGGCCTTGCGGGCGGCAGTAAGCTCGAGCACACCGTGCTGCCGTTTATCCTGCGGGGCGTGAAGCTGCTGGGTATCGATTCCGTGATGTGTCCTAAGCCGCGGCGCATCGAGGCCTGGAGCCGGCTACGCCAGGATCTGCCCATGGAGAGGCTCGAGGCGATGACGGCGAGTGCGACACTTGCGGATGTGCCCCGGCTCGCCGCAGAGATCTTGAAAGGCCAGATCCGCGGCCGCGTGGTCATCGACGTTAATAGCTGATTCGTCGAGTCCGCGCATGGGTCCTTACGTCGATTCAGTCATACCTGATGAAGTGCTGCCGCAGGCCACGAGTGTTGCCGTTGTCGGAGGGGGCATCATCGGGGCTTCGGCGGCGCTGTCACTCGCGGCGCGGGGAATCCCTGTCGTGCTCTGCGAGAAGGGATATATCGCCTGCGAGCAATCAAGTCGCAATTGGGGCTGGTGTCGCCAGGCGGGTCGCGATGAGCGCGAGATGCCCTTGATTGTTGAGAGTCTGCGTCTGTGGCGCGACATGGATCGATTGACCGAGAGCGCCACGGGGTTTCGCGAGTGCGGCGTCATGTATGTGGGCGAAACCGAAGACGATGAGTGTCGCTTCCACGCGTGGCTCGAGATGGCGAAGCCGTATGAGATCGGTGCGCGGCTCGTGCGCGGTGAGGCTCTCAAGGCACTAATGCCGGGCGCCGGCCGCGCGTATCGCTGTGCGCTGCACGTGCCGAGTGACGGTTGTGCCGAGCCGGAAAAGGCAGCCCCCGCTATCGCCCGTGCCGCGCAGCGCAGGGGCGCAGTCATCCTGGCGCCTTGCGCCGTTCGCGGCATCGAGCGCGGCGCCGGACGGGTGCAGGCCATCGTCACGGAACGCGGGAGCATAAAATGCGAGGCCGTCATCCTGGCTGGCGGAGCGTGGAGCAGCCTTTTTTGCGCAAGCCTCGGAGTCCGACTGCCACAATTGAAGGTGCTCTCGTCGGTCATGCGCACAGCACCCGCGGCCGGCGGCCCGGACACGTGCACTTACACGAGCGAATTGGGATACCGCAAGCGGTTGGATGGGGGATATACGGTCGCACGTAGTAGGGGTTACGTCGTGCCGCTAGTGCCCGATTCGCTGCGCTATCTACGCGAATATCTTCCGGCCATCCGCAAAGAGGGGACCACAATCAAGCCGCGGTTGAATGCGCAGTCCTGGCGCGAGCTCGTTGGTCCGCGCCGCTGGCCTCTAGATCGCCCCAGCCCCTTCGAACGTGCGCGGGTGCTGGATCCCGCGCCAAACAACACCCTGAATCGAGAAGCCTGGGATGCGATGGCGCGCTTATACCCTCAATTTCGCAGTGCGCCGATCATCCAGGAATGGGCCGGATACATCGACGCAACTCCCGACGTGATACCGTACATCGGCGAACTACGTGAAGTGCCCGGTCTCACGGTAGCTGCCGGCTTTTCGGGACACGGTTTTGGCATTGGTCCGGGAGCAGGGCATCTTGCCGCCGATCTCGCGACGCAACGCATGACATCGGTCGATCCGGCACCGTTTCGAACTTCGCGATTTGGCGATGGATCACCGGTCGTCGTCGGCCCAGGAATCTGATACTCCTCGCGCAAGACGTCTCTCCAGCGCTCGCTGGAGTGGGCCACAGGGCAGGCAGGTTCTGCTCTGGAGTACGGCTCACCTTTCGTACCGAATCCGTACGAACACATCAGTCTATCGCTAAGTTATTGATTATATGGCGCTCCCTACGGGTTTCAAATCCGTGTTACGGCTCGAGAGGTTGGTTTGCGACCGCTGAATTAAAGGAGCAATGTCACGCCCGCATCACAAACGTTGTCTGATCATCAATCTGGAGTTATCAATGAAAAAAAGAAACCTGTTCTGGTGTGTCGTCGGTTTGCCGTTCCTGGTGAGCACCGCCGCCTGGTCGCAGGCCAGCACCGGAGCGACCGAGAAGGCTGTAACCGCATTAGAAAACCAATGGGCCCAGGCCCAACGGACAAACAACGCTGATCTAGTCGCGCCTCTGTTGGACGACAACTTTGTCCAAACGACCGGCGCAGGGACGGTTACGACATCCAAAGCTGCGGCACTGGCAACCGCAAAAGCCGAAAAATTTGCCAGTATGGAATACATCGACATGAAGGTTTACGCGTTCGGAAACACGGCCATCGCGATTGCTGGCTTCCATGCCACGGGGACCGACGCGTCAGGTAAAGCCTTTGATGAGACTGGCCGCTTCACCGATACCTGGACGAAGATGCCGAGTGGCAAGTGGCTATGTGTAGCCAGCCAGGATGCCTTAGCTGTGAAGTAAGAAAACGCGAGAACGGGGACTACGAGACCCACGGAAGACGTGCTGATCGGAGCGTCAGGCTGGAAGTGAATCGTGGCGGTGCCTCCATGCGCGGAACATTCGATGCCACTCGCGGAACGCGAGCGTGGCACCTTCCCAAAGTGTCTGCACTTCTTTTTCGCCATGCACGCCGGTCGACGGGTATTCGTCCCGTTTGGGGTAATGGTACGTACCAAACAGGACATCCCAAATAGGGAAAAAGGCGGCAAAGTTCTGATCGAAATGCTCGCGCATCCGACTGTGGTGAATTCGATGGCCTTGCGGGGCATTGAACAGCACTGCGAAGGGGCCCAAATGAAGTCTGATGTTGGTGTGAATAAACACTACCCACGCCGTAAATATGGTGCCGGTGATAGCGCCTTGCTCGGGATTCAATTTGAACAAAATCGCCAGAGGGATGGCGGATAACGGCCCTGATATCAGGGTCTCGAGCCAGCTCTCCCGATAGAAGGCACAAAGCTGCTCATCCATGTGATGGAGTTTGTGCTCTTGCCACAAAAAGCTTTCGTGTTGGAATCTGTGATACCAGTAGAAGAAGAAATCAAAAATGAATGTCGACAGCAAAAACCCGAGAAGCAAGTCCATCATTCCATGACCAGTACTGAATCGCAGATCGATCCATCCGAGACCCAGGCGCTTGCCTAAAGCGATGACCGCGACACTAGTTAGCCCCCCAAGGATAGGTATGGTGACGTATTCCAGAAGCGTCACCTTGAAATTGAGCCAATATCCGCGCAATGGCTTGCGAGGTCCTGCAGCGGGCAGTACGCGCTCCAGGAGCGAAAAAAATGCGAACAGACCTAACACAGCGGGAACGGCTTCCACGCTTCTATCAGGACCGTTACCCGACATATCTACCAGGCTACGCGCACTGTTAATCGCTTCTTGCCACAACGCATGCGGATGAGATGCTACAGCGAGCACGCAGACAGCCAGCAGGACTGCGAAGGCACCGCCATAGATCAGTAGCCAAGCCTTTCTGTCAGCCATCAAGGAGCCTTAGTTCCACAAAAGGCTGTAGGGTGCGGCGCTCAGACAATGCCGCTTCGTGAGCCATCGCGAACCGGGCGCAGTTTCGCACACTGGTTGCGGTAAGCGCTCGCGCGATAGGCAGCGATCGGATCGATGGCGGCGCCGCGCTCGAGGCGCGCCCGCGCGAGAATGGGCGTGACGTCGGTCGTGAAGGCGCGCTTGAGCGCCCGCGCCGCCATCAGCACGTCGTTGCGCTGCTGGCAATCGGCAAGCTGCGCCCGATCCACCAGCAGCGCCTGCGCGTAGGCGCGCTGCAGCTCGATGGCGCTGTTGATGAGACTTTCGATCGGATCGGTGACATTGTGCGACTGGTCGAGCATGTGCGCCGGCTGCAAGGCGCTGACACGGCGCCATTGGGCATCAACCAGCTCATTGAAGATCAGAAACAGGCGGTAGGGGTCGATTGAGCCTGCATCCAGATCATCATCGCCGTATTTAGAATCGTTGAAGTGAAAGCCGCCGAGCTTGCCGGCCCGAATCAGTCGCGTGACGATCATTTCGATATTGACGTGCGGCGCGTGATGACCAAGATCGACCAGGCAGAGTGCCCGGGTGCCCAGACTCTGCGCGGCCATCAACGAACTGCCCCAATCCTGGATCACGGTGGCGTAGAAGGCGGGCTCATACATCTTGTGTTCGATCAGTAGCTGCCAATCCGCGGGCAGGGCGGCGTAGATCTCGGCCGCAGACTCCAAATAGCGCTCGAAGGCGTGGGCGAGATGCTGCTGACCTGGAAAGTTCGCGCCATCGGCGATCCACAGCGTCAACGCCTTGGAGCCCAGTGCTTCACCGATGCGGATGCAGCCGATGTTGTGGGCAACGGCCTGTTCCCGCACGGCCGCATCAGTGTGGGTCAGGCTGCCAAACTTGTAAGACAAGGCCTGGCCGCGCTGGTCCTGGAACGTGTTGGAATTCACCGCATCGAACCCTAAACCCAGCTCACGCGCGCGCTCCCGGAGCGCCTGCGGCTCGGCCTGGTCCCAAGGCAAATGCAACGACACGGTCGGAGTGGCTCCGCTCAGCGCGTGGATGACAGCGCAGTCTTCGAGTTTGTCGAAGACGTTGCGGGGTTCGCCGGGGCCCGGAAAGCGCGCGAAACGTGTGCCGCCGGTGCCGACGCCCCATGAAGGAATGGCCACCCGGAAGTCGGCCACCGCGTGCATGACGGGCTCGATCTTGAGACCACGGCGCTGCAGCTGGCGGGCGAGCACGTCGTAGTCCGCCTCGAGCTCGGCCCGCAACGGCGCGTTGCACTGGGAAATGAAATTCGGATCGCGTGGGTTCACTGGGGGTGCGTCGTTCATTTTCGGCACCTCGCTGCGTCAGGCGTCAGCGCGGAAAGGCCACGGCGTTACCGGCATCGACATTGATGATATTGCCCGTGGATTTAGAGGAGCGCTCGGAGGCGAGGAAGACCACGGCCTCGGCGACATCCTCCGGTAGCACGATGCGCTTGAGCAGACTGCGGTCGCGATAGACCGCCTCGAGCTCATCGGTCGTGGTGTTATGGGCGCGTGCGCGCTGCGTGGCCCATTCACCCTGCCAGATGCGCGACCCGCGCAGCACCGCATCGGGATTCACAACATTGACCCGGATCCCCAGTGGCGCGCACTCGAGCGCCAGACAGCGCGCGAGATGCAATTCGGCGGCTTTCGCGGTGCAGTAGGCGGCCGCGCCCGGGGAGGCGGCCAGGGCATTCTTTGAGCCGATAAAGACGATCGAACCGCCCAGACCCTGCGCCTTGAGCAGCTTTACGCACTGGCGGCTGACAAGAAAGTAGCCGGTGGCGAGAACATCGATGTTGCGGTGCCAGAGTTCCAGGCTGGTGTCCTCAATCGCCGCGGCCGAGGCGATGCCGGCGTTAGAGACACAGATGTCGACGCCACCGTAGCTCCAGCTCGCCTCAGCGAACAACGACGCCATGGAGAGCTCATCGGTGACGTCGCCCCAGACCCCGAGACTACTGTCCTTGCCGTATTGCGACTGCAGACTCCCCGCGGCCTCATCGAGCGCACGACGGTCGATGTCGGTGATCACGACACAGGCGCCCTCATCAAGCAGACGCCGGGCGATCGCCAGCCCGATCCCGCCCGCGCCACCGGTGACGAGCGCCACCCAGCCGGCGAGGGCCTTAGGCTTCGGCAAGCGCTGCAGCTTGGCTTCCTCGAGCGGCCAATACTCGATGTCGAAGGCTTCCTGCTCGGGTAGCGCTCGATAGCTCGAGACCGAGGAGGCTGCGCGCATGACGTTGATGGCATTGATGTAGAACTCTCCGGCGATGCGCGCCGCGACCTTGTCGGCCGCAAAGGTGATCATGCCGACTGCGGGGATCAGATACACGATCGCATTCGGATCGCGCATGGCAGGGGAGTGCGGGTGCTGGCAGCGCTGGTAGTACTGCGCGTACTGCGCGCGATAGGCGTCGATGGCTGCCGGCAGACGCTCGATCAGCTGCTGCTCGCTCTCGTGGGTCGGATCGAATTGCAGTACCAGCGGTCGGATCTTGGTGCGCAGGAAATGATCGGGACAGGAGGTGCCGAGCGCTGCCAGGCGTTCGAAGGCCTGGCTGTTGACGAAGTCGAGCACCGTGGCGCAGTCATCGAAATGGCCTACTTTGCGGGCGCCGGCTGAGATCAGTCCGCGGATGCGCGGCATGAGCGCCGCAGCAATCTGGAGGCGCCGCGGCCGGGGAAGGGGTGCCAGTTTGGCAGTGCCGAAGACGGCGTGCCGATTGCCATGCGCATCGAGCCACTGAATGGCGCGATTGATGATTTCGATGGTGGTGTCGTAGCAGTCTTTGGCGGTCGGTCCCCAAGTGAAGAGCCCATGCGCCTCGAGCACTACGCCGCGCGCATACGGATGGCCATCGGCAAAGCGCTTCAATTGCAGTGCCAACTCGAAGCCCGGTCGGATCCAAGGCAGCCAGCCGATCTCATCGCCGTAGATCTGCTGCGTCAGGGCGCGGCTGTCGGCCGAGGCGGCGATGCCGATGACCGCGTCAGGATGCATATGATCGATGTGGGGCCGGTCCACGAGCGCGTGCAGCGGCGTGTCGATGCTGGCCGCGCGCGAATTCAGGTTGAAGGCGCAGTGCGCATACAGGGCGACCATCTGATCCTCATCCTGCGGTCCGTGATATCGCGGCGCCAGGGACAGTAGCTTGTCGAGATACAGCGTCGCGAAGCCATCGAGCTTCATGGTGCCGATGTCCCCGCCCGAGCCCTTGACCCACAGAACCGGTGTAGGCCTGCCCGTCAATGGATCGGGCTGCGTGAGCTTGGCGGAGGTGTTGCCGCCGCCAAAGTTGGTCACGCGCTTATCCGCGCCCAGCAGGTTCGAGCGGTACAGCAACAGCTCGCTGGGGCTGAGCTGCGCCGCATGGGTGTCATCCCACCGATTGGGCAGCAGCCGTGAGTCGGCAAGCGACGGGTCATCTGTGGTCTTGTTCATGCAGCAGATACCCCTGCGGATGAGCTGGCACTCCCGGTTTGCGCCGTCAGCGTACCGGTGCTTGTTGTGGGCCGCATTATCGATCAAATCTAGATCAAATTTGGTCAGTGGACAATCTCCACGAACGATTCACCTCTGGAACATGCCCCAGATTAGCCCTCGACTGGCTATTTTTGACCGGTTATGATGGTTTGAGTGCAATCCAGTTGCTGCTCACGCGGATCGGAAGACCGCGCTGTCGGTGCACTCTATTAAGGTGGGGGGTGGTCATTGCATCGACGGGTTGCAGCGGTTGGGGCGCTCCTGCTCGCGCTCGCAATCGGCGGCTGCTCGCGGCAGGGTTCTTCCACGGGGGCTGACGCGAGCGGACGCGAGGGCGCAACGTTGCGCGTGGCGCTGGTGGCCAAATCACTGGGCAACGGATTTTTCAACGCCGTCGACAAGGGCGGTGAAGAGGCGGCCCGCGAATTAGGCCGGGTGCAAGTAATCGACACCGGACCGACCAGCACGACGGCCGAAGGCCAGATCGACGTGCTCAACGCACTGATCGCACAGCATGTGGATGCGATCGCGATCTCTGCCAATGATCCGGATGCGCTGGTGCCGACGCTCAAGAAGGCGCTGAAACGCGGCATCAAAGTGATTTCCTTCGATTCGGCGGTCGCCAGCGGCGGTCGCTTGGTGCATCTCGCAGCCTCATCGGATGTGCTGATCGGGCAGACCTGCGTGCAGCTGGCCGCTGCTGCAGCGCCTGCGGGCCACGCCCAGATCGCGATTCTCTCGGCAACACCGACCTCGACCAATCAAAACGCCTGGATCGAGGCGATGAAGGCGGCGCTGCCGCAATACCCGCAGCTTGAACTCGTGGCCACCGTGTACGGCGATGATCTGGCCGATAAGTCTTATCGCGAGGCGGTCGCGCTGCTAAAGCGTTATCCGGACCTCAAAGTCATCATCGCGCCGACCTCGGTCGGGATCGTCGCGGCGGCGAAGGCGTTGGAGGACGAGGGCGTGGCCGGCAAGGTGCTGGTCACCGGGCTCGGCCTGCCTTCCGAGCTGGCGGGCCACGTGACAGCCGGCTCCGTCAAGAGCTTTGCGATCTGGAATCCAATCGATCTGGGCTACGCCGCCGTGCAGCTGGCCACCCGCATCGCGCGCGGCACGCCCGCGGGACCGGACGCCACGATTGCCATCGGCCGCCTCGGAGAGGTGCACTTCGACAGCAACGGCGTTGGCCCGATGGGCAAGCCGTTTGTCTATGACAAATCCAATGTCATGGAGTTTGCAAAGGTCTTTTGAGCAACAACGAGCCATCGGGGAACGCCCCCCTGGTGCAACTGTCCGGCATCAGCAAGTCCTTCGGCGGCACGCGCGCGCTCGAGTCGGCCGAGCTCGCGCTCTACGCGGGCTCGATCACGGCCTTGGTCGGTGAAAACGGCGCCGGCAAATCCACGCTGGTCAAAATCCTCACCGGCATCTACCAGCCCGATGGTGGCCGAATCACGCTGTGCGGCAAGAGCGTGCGCATCCGCTCCCCAGCGCACGCGCAGCAGCTCGGCATCAGTGTGATTCACCAGGAAGCGGTGGTGTTCGATGAGCTGTCGGTCGCCGAGAACATTTTCGTGACTGCGCGCCCGCGGCGCTGGGGTTTGATCGACTGGGCGCGCATGCGGCGCGATGCCGGGCGGCTGATGGAGCGATTGGACTGCCCGCTTGACCCAGGCTTGCGCTTGCGCGAGCTGTCCGTGGCGCAGAAGTATCTCGTGCAGATCGCCCGCGCCCTCAGCCACGATGCACGCCTGGTGATCATGGATGAGCCCACCGCAGCGCTGTCGCATCATGAGGCGCAGCTGCTGCTGCGAATCGCGACGGGGCTGCGCGATGAAGGGCGAGCGCTGCTATTCATCAGCCACAGGTTAGAGGATCTGTTTGCGATCGCGGATCGCTACGTCGTGTTTCGCGATGGCAGAAATGTCGCCGAGGGGGCGATGCCAGACACGAGCATCGACACACTGATTCAGTGCATGGTCGGCCGCGTGATCGAGCGGCTCTACCCAAAGAGGTGCATCGCGCTGGGTGAGGAGATCCTGCGCGTGTTGCATCTGTCACGTGCCGAGGAATTTGCCGATATCAGTTTCGCCGTGCGCCGCGGCGAGATCCTGGGTGTCTATGGGCTGGTTGGCGCGGGACGTAGCGAGCTGATGCAGAGCGTGTTCGGGCTCACGCGCGCCGAATCGGGCCGCATCGAGCTCGATCGCACACCGATCCGGCCCCGACATCCGGCCGATGCGATCGCACAGCGCATCGCCTATGTGCCCGAGGACCGCCAGCACCAGGGAACCATCCCGTCACTGTCGATCAGCAGCAACATCACCCTGGCCTCACTCGCCCAATTTACCCGCCATGGATGGGTCGATGGCGAGCGCCTGACACGCACGGCCGGCGAATGGGCGCAGCGGCTGCAGGTGAAGTACGCGAATCTGGAGCAGCCCTTGAGTGAGCTCTCGGGCGGCAATCAGCAGAAGGTGGTGCTGGCGAAATGGTTGCTGACCGCGCCACGGGTACTGATCCTGGATGAGCCGACCAAGGGCATCGACGTGGGCTCAAAGGCTGCTGTGCACGCCCTGATGGGCGAATGGGTGCAGCAGGGCATGGCGATCATCCTGGTTTCCTCGGAATTGCCCGAGGTGCTGGGTCTGTCGGACCGGGTACTGGTGATGCGGCGAGGGCGCATGGCCGGCCTGCTTGATCGCACCGAGGCCGATTCGGCCACGGTACTGCGACTGGCGAGCGCGGCATGAGGGCGAAGCACCTTTCGATGTGGCTTGGCGGCTCGAGGCACAACGTGGGGCTCGCGCTGCTGACCGCGGTACTGTTCGTGGCCGTCGCGGCGCGCTATCGGCAGTTTGCGAGCGCGGCGGAGCTGCGCGACACCTTCGATGACACATCGATTCTGATCCTGCTGGCGCTCGGCCAGATGCTGGTGATGCTGACGCGTGCGATCGATCTGTCGGTCGCGGCCAGCGTGGCACTGACCGGAATGTGTGTGGCGCTGATTAATCAGGCAATGCCTGGGGTGGCGCTGCCGTGGCTCGTGCTGTGCGCGGTGCTGCTCGGCGCCGCCCTCGGCGCCGTCAACGGCCTGCTGGTCTGGCAATTGCAGATTCCCCCGATCGTGGCCACCTTGGGGACGCTCGCGATCTATCGCGGCGCGACTTATCTGGTGTCGCACGGCCGGTGGGTCAACAGTGGCGACATGTCGCCCTTGTTCCTGAATCTGGTGCGCGAGCGCTGGGGCGGCGTAACCTTGCTGTCCTGGCTCGCGATCGCGGGCGTGCTGCTCACGGCGTGTTTGTTGCGCTATACCCCCGCGGGCCGCAGTCTCTACGCTGCGGGCAACAATCCCGAGGCTGCGCGTTACGTGGGGGTCGATGTCGGGCGCGCGCAGTGCCTTGCCTTCGTGCTCAACGGCGCGCTTGCTGGACTGTGCGGGTATCTTTGGGTCGCTCGCTACGCGGTCGCCTATACCGAAACCGCCAGCGGCTCGGAGCTAACGGTCATCGCAGCCTGCGTGATTGGTGGCGTTTCAATCGCCGGCGGCAGCGGCTCGGTGGTTGGGGTGCTGCTCGGGTGCCTGTTCCTGGGCATGATCAAAAATGCGTTGCCGTTGCTCGCTGTGTCACCTTTCTGGCAGATGGCCATCAGCGGCGCGGTCATCGTCACCGCGGCGGTGCTCAATGCCGCGGGCGCGCGTGCGCCGCAGCGTCAGCGCATTCTCGAAATTTAGCTCGTGAGTGAGTCCGCGGATATCCAGCCGATGACCGAGGAGGCATGCCCATCGCAGCGTATGCCGCGCACGCCCTGGCGGCGACGCGTGCTGCGCTGGGAAGTATTTCTGGCGCTGGTCGTAGCGGCCGATTTCGCGCTCAACGTGCGACTGTCGCCCTATTTCTTGAGCACCGAGACGTTGTCGGATGTCAGCTTCAATTTCACCGAGAAAGCGCTGGTCGCACTGCCCATGGCGCTGCTGATCATCGCGGGGGAGATCGATATCTCGGTCGCGGCCACCATGGCGCTGGTGTCGGTCTGCATGGGGTTGCTCGCGACGACGACCGCATCGCTCAGTGCCATCGTCGGCTGCGGGTTAGCGGTTGGGCTGCTGGCCGGCGCATTCAACGGTGCGCTGGTCACGCTCTGGCGGGTGCCCGCGATCGTCGCCACCATCGGCACCATGAGTCTCTACCGCGGCATTGCTTACGGCATTCTGGGCGATCGCGTTCTCAAGGACTATCCACCGGCCTTTGCCTTCTTTGGCCAAGGTTATATCGCAGGCCCGGTGTCGTTCGAGTTGCTGCTGTTCACGCTCGCGGCGGTGGTGTGCGCATTGTATCTGCATCGCACGGAGTTCGGACGGCGCCTGGTGGCGGTCGGCTGCAACAAGAGCGCAGCGGAGATGGCCGGAGTGCGCGTCAACCGCTACCGCTTCGGGCTGTTCGTGGCCACCGGCGTGGCGAGCGCTGCGGCCTCGGTGCTGCTGACCTCGCGTCTGGGCTCGACTCGGCCCTCGATTGCGCAGGGCATGGAGCTGGACATCATCAGCATGGTGATCCTCGGAGGTGTCGCTATTACCGGTGGCCGCGGCAGCATTGCGGGCGTCGTGCTGGCCGCGATCCTGACCGGTCTGGCGATCTTTGGCCTCGGACTCATCAACGTTCCCGGTGTTGTAATGTCGATGCTCATGGGGGCGCTGCTGATCCTGATTGTCGGATTGCCGATC
>Ga0209380_10000174_pt1 | contig 42478 bp, 37 predicted proteins | sample HubBroMetageWFT6_FD_188347 | JGI IMG/M metagenome (GOLD analysis project Ga0209380, IMG submission 188347) | Warmed and freeze-thawed soil microbial communities from the Hubbard Brook experimental Forest, New Hampshire - Hubbard Brook CCASE Soil... | ecosystem: Environmental > Terrestrial >...
CAAACTCAGCGACCTGATCCTCGTTGTTCGCGCCGACGACCAGGAACCGCCATCTCCGCACGACCGAGTAGCCCTCGTCCTTGAGGCGCGCCGCCAGTGCCACCGAGTCGTGATGCGAGGGCAGCTGAACCCGCACCTCGAAGAGCGCCACGCCCCCGGTCAGCGACTCCTTGGTCTCCTCGGCGTCGAGCTCCTTGTGCTCGGCCCGGACCTCGGCCGGGGTATCGGGCAGGCCGATGTCGGCTGACTCCCACTCCTCCGCGATCGGGTGCCAGCGCTGCACCGAGTAGTCCGCCTGCAGGCTGTGGCTCGCAAGCAGGTCGCCTACCGACTGCTGCGCGGTCGCGGCGGCGTCCCTGGAGTGGGTGTAGAGGAACAGCTCGTCGCCGCCGTCGGTACCCACCATCACCCGGCCGCCGAGCCGTTCCTGGACCTCGCGCTCGACGCCGTGGGCGCTCAGCGCGGCGGTAGCCCGGCCGGCGTGAGCGGGCTCATGCAGCCGGACGGTCACCCGGTAGTCGTTGTCGTCGGTCTCGGCGCCGCCGCCTGTCCCCGTGCTCTCATCTGTCACGGGCGCGACTCTACCGTGCCCGGGGCTGTTAGCCGGGGCTGGTCCCGCGGTCCCTCATGTGGCACAGTGCCCGCATGGTCACAGCTATCACCAGATACGGCACGGTCAGGGGCGAGACGGTGGATGGCGTCGCCAGGTTCCTCGGGATCCCGTACGCGGCCAGCCCCACCGGGCCGCTGCGGTTCCAGGCGCCAGCGCCGCCACCGCCCTGGGACGGCGTGCGCGAGTGCGTGGCCTTCGGCCCGACGCCGCCCAAGCCCGACTACGCCGCGCCGTTCGACACCCTGCTGCCCGAGCCCAACATCCCCGGCGATGACTGGCTCAATCTCAACATCTGGACGCCCGGCCTGGCCGGTCACGCGCCGGTGATGGTGTGGATCCACGGCGGCGGATTCAGCAACGGCAACTCGGCCGTGCCGGTCTACGACGGCTACACGTTCGCGCGCGACGGCGTCGTTCTGGTGAGCATCAACTACCGGCTGGGCATCGACGGCTTCGCGCTGCTGCCGGAAACCCCCGCCAACCGCGGCCTGCTTGACCAGGTCGCAGCGCTGGAGTGGGTCAGGGACAACATCGCGGCGTTCGGCGGCGATCCGGCCAGCGTGACGATCTTCGGTGAGTCGGCCGGCGGCATGAGCGTGACCACGCTGCTCGGGATGCCGAGGGCGCAGGGTCTGTTCACCCGCGCGATTGCGGAGAGCGGGGCTGCCCAGGTCGCAGCGACCGCCGCGGATGCGCGCCTGGTGACCGGAGAGCTCAGCTCGGCGCTTGGCTTTGAGGCCACCGCGGCCAGCCTGGCGGATCTTGACCTCGACAAGCTGATCGCGGCCCAGACCGCGGTGCGGGACGCGCTCGGCGCCGCGCCCGACCCGGCGAGGTTCGGCGCCAGCGTGGTCGCGAGCTCGCTGCCGTTTCTCCCGGTGATCGACGGGGACGTGCTTCCCGTCCATCCCCTCGCGGCGCTGACCGCGGGCGGCGGCTCGGACATCCCGCTGCTCGTCGGCACCAACACCGAGGAGTTCCGGCTGTTCCTGGTGCCGAACGGCGTGGCCGCGATGGTCACCGACGAGAACCTGCCCGCGTTCCTCTCCGGGCTCGGGATCAGCCCGCACGTCGCGGCCGTCTACCGGGCGGACCGGCCGCAGGACAGCGCCGGCGACATCCTGTGCGCGCTGGTCACCGACCTCTTCTTCCGCGTGCCTGCGTTCGCCGCGGCGGAGGCCCGGGCGGACGGGCCGGCGTCTACCTACGTGTACGAGTTCGCCTGGCGGAGCCCGGTCCAGAACCTCGGGGCCGCCCACGGGATGGAGATCGCGTTCGTCTTCGACAATCTCGCGCTGGCCGGGGCGGACCAGCTGCTCGGCTCCGCGCCGCCCGCGGGCCTGGCCGCCGACATGCACGCCACCTGGATCCGGTTCGCGACCACCGGCGACCCCGGCTGGCAGCCGTTCGATGCCAGCTACCCGGTCATGACCTGGGACGGCGCGACGGCAGAGGTCGTCCATGACCCGCGCGGCGACCAGCGCAGGGCCTGGGCCAGCGCCGACTATCCCAGGTAGCGCGCAACTCGGGCAAATCGCTCCCCGCCCTACCGCACTCCCCGACGTTTGCATGGAGAGTACGAACTATTCGTACTCTCCATGCAAACGTCGGGCCGGATCGCTCGCCCAGCTCTGGGCACCGCCGGACGGGGGGCCGAAGTCGCGGCCTTTGCCGGTTTTGCGGCGCGCAGAAGCAGCGCACGGTCAGGAGAATCCTTCGTGATCGCGAAGACTTTGGCTCGGTGCGGGACCCAAATACCACGTGATCATGAAGGAACGCAGCTCACCTCGCAGGTCGGGCCACCGGGACCGCCGAGCCGGGACTCATCGGCAGTCTTCCGGTGGCATGCGTCACCCCGTGCCGGAGTAAGTACGCGTCCCATCTGCTAATCCGCAGGTCAGGCGGCGCACTCCCGGCAGACCAGCTGGCCGCCACGACTGTCGGCGAGCTGGCTGCGGTGGTGTACAAGGAAGCAGCTTGAGCACGTGAACTCGTCTGCCTGCCGCGGGATCACCCGGAACGAGAGCTCCTCGTTCGAAAGGTCGGCCCCGGGCAGCTCCAGCGACTCGGCTATGTCGTCGGGATCAAGATCGATCGCCGTCGACGACTTGTCCATCCGCCGAGCCTGCAGTTCTTGCAGACTGTCCTCGGTGAGCTCGTCGTCTGTCTTCCTCGGGCTGTCGTAGTCGGTAGCCATGTCGGCTCTAACCCCTCCATCTTTACTAACTCGTCCGCGCGGTTGTAACGCTCGGGAGCGCTCGGTTGTGCCCGAATCCGGCGGGGAATTCTGCCACGTCCGGGCTCGCCGTACACCTACCGAGCGAAGCCAGTTCAGGCGTGTCGCCGCGCTGGCACCCGGAATTCGCTCCGTACCAGGGCATTACTGTCGCGCTAGGCCACGATGGCTGCCCCTTGAAGCCGCGGTCTACCAGCTAGTAACTTAATTCATTCGCGCCACTGTACGGCACAAAAGTGCGTATGGTACGAACCGCACAACAAGTCGCACTGTGCGCGTCCCCGTCGGAGTCCGGCCATGCCTCACCAAGCGCCGCTGCAAGCTGGCGACCCTAGGAGGGTCGGCAGGTACCGGCTGGCTGGCCGTATCGCTGGAATCCCTTCTGACGGCCCCATCTACCTCGGCAGCGGCCCTGATGGCAGCGAGGTCGCGATCAGCATGCTGCTGGGCGACTGGGCCACGGACGGGGCCGCGCGGGACCGGTTCGCCGCCGAGGCCGCCGTCGCCAAGCGAGTGCCCCCGTTCTGCGCCGCCAGGGTTCTCGACTCCGGCGTTGACGGCAACGACGCCTACCTGGTCAGCGAGTATGTCCCCGGCCGGTCGCTGCTGGAGATCATCTCGGCCGATGGCGTGCTGGACGGGGCCGAGGTCGAGGCAGCTGCCATCGGCATGGCGACCGGCCTGGCCTCGATACACCACGCGGGGCTGGTCCACGGCAACTTCGGCCCCGAGTACGTGATCATGACGAATGCCGGCCCGCGGGTCGTCGAGTTCGGCATCACCCCGCCCTACGGCATGGCCACGCCCTCGGCCGACATGCTGGCCTGGGCCCAGACGGTGGTGTTCGTGGCGACCGGGCGGCCGCCGACGACCATGGCCGACCTGGCCGTCCTGCCCCACCACCTTCGCGACCTGGTCGCCGACTGCCTCGGGCCCGACCCCAGCGGGCGGCCGGCCGCGCGGGCGGCGGTCGTCGAGCTGATCGGCCGGGAAGACGTGCCGGCCGGCGTACTCGCCGAGGGCAGCCGCCGGGCGATGCCCCTGGCCGGGCCGGGACCGCGGCGCGGCCAGGCGGCCGAGATGGGCTATGCCGCCGCCGCCGCTCCCCCCGCGGCCAGATCCACCGCGCCCCCGACCGGGCAGCGACCTTTGGCCGGAACGGGCTATCGCACCGGCTACGGGACCTCCTCCCGGCCAGCGGCGGGCGCCGGGCCGCGGCCGGCATCAGGGACCCCGCCGGGCACCAGTCCACGGCCAGCCAGCCGCCATAGCCGCACGCCCGAAAGCGAGGCCCGGCCGCCGAGCGGAGACCGGCCGGGCCGGCCGCCCGAGCGGTCAGGCCGCGGCATGCGCACCACTCTGATCGTCGCCGGCGCCGCGGTCGCCTGCGCGGTGATCATCGTGGTCATCGCGCACCTCGGCGGCGGTGGCAGCGGCAAGCCGCAGGCAGGCTCGGGCCGCTCGACGACGCCCGCCGCAACGTCACCAGTGACGAAGGTCTCGACCCCGCCGGCTCTGCTGATACCGGCGGGATTCATCGGCAACTGGTCGGGACAGGTGCACCAGCCGCCGAACGACACCTACACGGTGACGGTCGACTTCGATAAGGGCAGCAGCTCGGGCACCGTGACGTACACCACGGTCGGCGTCTCGGCCTGCTCCCCGTCGCTCAGCCTGACCAAGGTCACCGGCCAGACGCTCACGCTGAGCGAGTCCGGCAGCGGCACCTGCTCCCCCGGCACCGTCACGATGAAGATGATCGGTACCAGCACCATCAGCTACAGCTTCACCGGCGGCGGGCTGTCGGCGACCGGCACGCTCAGGAAGAGCTAGATCGTTGATCGGTATTTCCTGGCTGGTGGGAGGGCCGTGCGGCAACACGCTGTAGGGGTGCGTGACCTGCGGCTTCTTGATGAAGACACGTCCGGGCGCTGCTCAGGCCCGGCCGCTCCAGCGTCGCCGTGAAGTCCCGCACGGTCTCGGAGTACCGGCTCTCTGCCTGCCGGAATACCTCCCAGCCGTGGTCGGTGAGCGCGATGACGTTGCGCCGCCGGATCTTGTTCCGAGGGCCTGGGCGCGACGATCCCTGAGCACGCCGAGGTCGCGAACGGTCACCCCCACGTCGGCGAGGGCGGCCTGCGCCCGGTGCTCCAGCGCGAGGTGGGCGTGCTTGAGGAGATAGCCGAACACGTCGTCACGCGCGCGGACCTGGCAGACTGACCGTCAGCATCACTGATGATTTGTCATGCTGACGAAAGGAAACGCGATGATTCTCGTCACCGGAGGGTCCGGGTTCATCGGCTCCCACACCGTCCGCGCGCTGTGCGGCCTCGGCGAACCGAGCGTCGTGATGCAGCGCCGCAGCGGCCAGGTCCCCCCGCAACTTGCGGACCTGCCCGTCGTCGCGGAGCAGGCCGACGTCGCCGACCTGGACTCGCTGCGGGCGATCGGCGAGCGCCACGAGATCACCGGCATCGTGCACCTCGCGGGCTACCCCGCGCCGCGGGGCACGGCCGGGGGCATCGAGGCCACCCAGGGCCTGCTCGACGGGCTCCTCAACATCGCCCGCGTCGCCGCGGAATGGGGCGTGCGCCGGGTCAGCCTCGCCAGCACGCTCGGGGTCTACGGCGGCATCGCGCACAGCGGCCCGCTGACGGAGGACCTGCCGGTGCTCCTGACCGCCCCGCACCCGATCCCGCGGTCGAAGAAGATCGCCGAGCTCCTCGGGGAGCAGCTCGCGGAGGCGACCGGCACAGAGATCGTCAACCTCCGGATCTCCGGCACCTGGGGCCCCCTCGGCCACGAGGACCCGTTCTTCGCCGCGCCCGCGCTCATCCACGCGGCCGCCAGCGGCAAGCCCCTGGACCTGTCCGCCCTGCTCATCCCGCCGCACCTCGGCGACGGGCTCGACCTGTGCTACGTCAAGGACACCGGCCGCGCGATAGCCCTGATCCAGCTCGCCGGGCATCTCCAGCACCGCACCTACAACATCGCGTCCGGGCGGGTGACCACGAACGCAGAGGTGATCGCAGCCATCCGCGAAGCCGTGCCCGAGGCCGCACTCGACCTCCCGGCCGGCGCCGGCCGGCCAGGCGCCGCTCTTGACATCACCCGGCTCCGCCAGGACACCGGGTTCGAGCCGGAGTACGACACCGTCCGCGCAGCCGCCGACTACATCGCCTGGCTCAGGGCGGGCAACGAACGCTGACCCTGCACCTGCGACGGCACCTTGACCGGATTCAGCCTGGCGAACCCCAAGCTGCACGAGCACCGAGGAGTTCTTCGCCGGCGGCCGTCTGGGACTGAGCCTGATCCGATCAACGATCTAGTCGCCGGCACCGGCTGTCCGCTCCGCATCCGCCACCAGGGTCGCCAGCAGGTCGTGCAGCGGGCCGAACACCGCCGGCCCGGCCGCGAGCGTCATCGCCTCGCCCGCCTCGGCCCCGTGCAGGCCCGTTACCCGCGCGCCCGCCTCCCGCGCGATCAGGCCGCCCGCCGCGAGGTCCCACGCGTGCAGGCCACTCTCGTAATAGGAATCGACCAGGCCGGCGGCAACCGAGCACAGGTCCAGGGCCGCCGAGCCGTTGCGGCGGATGTCGCGCACCTGCGGCAGGAGCCGCCCGACCACCGCGCCCTGGACGGCGCGCTTCTCGGCCAGGTAGTTGAAGCCGGTGGCCACCAGCGTGTCGGCCAGGTCCTTGACCTTGCTGCAGGCCAGCCGCTGGGCGCCGGGCAGCCAGCCCGAGTGCAGCCACGCACCGCCGCCGAGGGTGGCGATGTAGGTCGCCCGGCGCAGCGGCGCGCAGACCACACCGGCCACGACGGTGCCCTCGACCTCGACGGCGATGCTTACCGACCAGTCCGGCAGGCCGTAGATGTAGTTGACGGTCCCGTCGAGGGGGTCCACGATCCACCGCACCGGGCTCCCCGTGCCGATCTGGCCGCCTTCCTCGGCGAGGATGTCATCGCCCGGACGGATTTCCAGGATCCGGCGCCGGATGAGATCCTCGGCGGCCCGGTCCATCCCGGTGACGATGTCGGTGCGGCTCGACTTGGTCCGCACGACCGTGGCCGTGTCGCGTCCGCGCTGGAGCAGCTCGCCCGCATCCTCGGCAATGGAGCGCGCCATTGCGGCGAGCGCGCCGGGCAGAGGAAGTTCAGCTGACGGCGTCATCGCGTGACCCCGCCCGGCCGCGCCGGCGGCTGGCCGCAGCATCCGGCCGGGCACGAGTCATGCCCGGCCCCCAGGGTGCCCAGCGCGAGCGGCGCGGTGCCGTCCAGGCGCTCGCGCACCAGGTCGCTGATCATGGACACGAATCGCGGGTCGGTGCCGGCGGTCGCGGCCCGGGCGAACCGCAGTCCGAGCCGACTCGCGGTCTGCGCCGCCTCCACGTCCAGGTCGAATTTCACTTCCATGTGATCGCTGATGAACCCGATCGGCGATACCACCACCGCGCTCGAGCCCGCCGCCGCGAGCTCGGCAAGGCAGTCGTTGATGTCGGGCTCGAGCCAGGGCTGCGCCGGCGGGCCGCTGCGGCTGGAGTAGGCGAGCCGCCACCGGCTTCCAGGGGGTTGCCCGGGGGCTCCGGGGGTCGTCCCCCGGGCCAGCACCGCCGCCTCGGCCGCGACGAGCCGGGCGGCCTCGGCCAGCTGGGCCGGATACGCGCCGCCCTCCGGCCCGCTGGCCGCCGACATCCACTCGGGGATGCTGTGGGCGGTGAACACGAGGTCGAAGTCCGCGGAGTCGCCCAGGGTGGCGGCTGCCTCGGCGACAGCGGCGGCGTTCGGCTCGATGAAGCCGGGGTGGTTGAAGAACTGGCGGATCTTGTCCACTCGCGGCGCACCCGGCCCGGCCGCCGCGCGGGCAGCCTCGATGTCCCCCAGGTACTGCCGGCAGCTGGAGAACGAGCTGTAGCCCGACGTCACGAACGCCAGCGCCCGCCCGACGCCGTCGGCGGCCATGGCCGCGAGCGTGTCGGTCAGGTACGGGTGCCAGTTGCGGTTGCCCCAGTAGACCGGCAGCGCGATCCCGCGCGCCGCGAAGTCCTTCTCGACCGCGGCGAGCAGGTCCCGGCACTGCTGGTTGATCGGGCTGACCCCGCCGAACTGGTAGTAGTGCTCGGCGACCGACGCCAGCCGCTCATCCGGTACCCCGCGGCCGGCCGTGACATTACGCAGGAACGGCATGACATCGTCCGGACCCTCAGGCCCGCCGAAGGACACCAGCAGGAAAGCGTCGTACACGCTCCCTATCCAACCAGGCCGCCGGTGGTGCCCTTAGCTGTAGTCGGCGGCGTACTCGGCCGCGAGCGCGAGCACCTCGTTGACGTACCAGGCCGCGTGGTTGTAGTCGAAGATCGCGTGATACAGCGACTGACCACCGGCGGCGGCCCCGTCCGAGCACAGCAGCCTGGCCGCCGACGGCACCGCGTCGTACGGGTTGAGGATGTTCGGCGTGCCGGTGTCACCGAACCCGTCGATCCCCCAGGCCGCCCACGTCGAGGGCAGGAACTGCATCGGCCCCATCGCGCCGGCGGTCGACGGCCCGACGTTCGTCCCGTCCGCGCTCTCGATCTGCCCGATCGCCGCGAGCACGGTCCACGACAGGCCCGGGCAGTACTCCGCGGCAGACGCCTTGAACAGACCCAGGTAGTCCGTCGGCCGGCTACCAGGCGCGACCGACACCACCGGCAGCTGCTGGCTGCGCAGCACCTCGATGCGGCCGCTCGGGCCGAGCACCGCGGAGACCTTGCTGGTCAGCGTCGCGAGGCTGTCGGCGGGGGCGCTGATCAGCCCGGCCACCCGCCGGACCAGGCCGAGCTTGCGCGACGTGCCCTGGTTCACCAGCAGGTCGACGCCGGCCAGGCCGAGCGGTGCCGACATCGCGTAGCGCACGACCTGAGAGGTCGCGCCGGTCAGCTGGTAGCTCGCCCCGGCCCGCAGGCGCAGCCTGCTGCCGGCCGCCTGGTCCGCCACGAACTGACCGCGGCCGAGGGCCGACCAGAGCGCCTGATCGGTGGCGGTCCCGAGGGGCACCCAGGAGCGGAACGTGGCCGGATCCACGCCGATCACGCTCACCGGCCGGCCGCCCGCAGTGATCTGGGCACCGTCGAAGGTGATCATGTCCCGGACGCCGGTGATCTTGCGGAGCCGGGCGACCTGGCTGGGCGTCAGGCCCTTGGGGGCGACGATCAGCAGGTCGGGCAGGATGATCTGACGGAACGCGCTGGCCTGGGAGGCGCCCTGGCTCGCCTGGCTGCCGGGCCGCGGGCTGGTCGCGGAGATGCTGGCCGGGCCGCCGTTCCCGACGTGGTCAGGAGCTGTCAGGTAGGGGCCGGTACCGCGGAACCGGGAGGCGGCGGCCGGAAGGCCGGTGTGGACCGTCAGGCCGAGCACGGCGACCGCGCCGATGGCGGCGATCCGCTTGGTCGCCGGGCCGCCTGCAGGCAGGCGGAGCCGACGCCAGCGGCCTCCCGACGCGGCCTGGCCGCGATCGCGCCGTTCGAAGCGTCCCATAGCCCTTCAACCCTAACTGGCGGGATCTGTCCGGATCTCAAGCTGACGGCAAACAACAGGCAAACGACCGCCGTTTCGCGATAGTCATGTGCCCGCGCGAGCAGCCTTTTATCCCTTCGCTGACTGTCAGTAGCTGCAGGTAGGGTCGCTGTGGAGGAGATCAGATGACGCAGGCGGAGTGTGGAGTTGAGGCGGCTGAGCAGTTTGGGGCAGGCCCGGCGGACCCCGGCCCCGGCGCGCAGAGCCTCAACGTACACAGCCGCAACGCCTACCTCAGCCTCCTGCGTCTGCCCGGCGCCGCCCGGTTCTCGGTAGCCGCGGCTATCGGCCGGACGCCGATGGCCATGTACGGCCTCGGCACGGTCCTGCTGGTGAAGGCCACGACCGGCCAGTACGGGATCGCCGGCATCGTCTCGGGCGCCGGCTCGATCGGCTACGCCATCAGCGCGCCGCGGATCGCGAGCCTGGCCGACCGGTTCGGGCAGCGCCGCGTGCTGCGGCCGCTCGTCGCGCTGTTCGCGATCAGCACGGTGGTGTTCATCACCTGCGCCGAACTGCACGCGCCGATCTGGCTGCTACTGATCACTGGCTGCGTGGCCGGATCGTCGATGCCCTCGCTGGGCTCGATGGTGCGTGCCCGGTGGAGCGCGCTGCTGGCGGGGTCACCGGCGCTCCACTCCGCGTTCGCTCTGGAGTCGGTCGCCGATGAGATGATCTTCGTGGCCGGCCCGGCCGTGGTCACGCTGCTGGCGACCAAGGTGTTCCCGGCCGCCGGCCTCGGCGTCGCGCTCGTGGTCTGCCTGACCGGGACGATCCTGTTCGCCGCCCAGCGAGGCACTGAGCCGCCCACGCGGGCGGACACCCGCTCCCGCCGTGACCGCCGGCCGACGGCGGAGCGCGCGGCACGGGGGTTTGCAGCACGGGGGTTTGCAGCACGGGGGTTTGCAGCACGGGGCTTTGCGCTCGCGGCACCGTCGCTGGCCACCCTCGCGCCCGCCTACCTGTGCATTGGGGCGATGTTCGCCTCGATCGACCTGTGTACCGTCGACTTCGCCCAGCAGCAGGGCCACAAGCCGCTGGCCGGCCTCATTCTCGGCACCTACGCGCTCGGCAGCGCGATCGGCGGCCTGTGGTACGGGTCGCGGACCTGGCGCGCTCCGCTGGAGCGCCGGTTCGTGATCACGATGGCCATCACGGTGGCGGGCGTCGCCACGTTCTGGGCCGAGCCGAGCCTGGTCTCGCTCGACCTCAGCATGCTGGTGGCGGGGCTGACGATCTCGCCGACGCTGATCGCGGGCTACAGCCTGGTCGAGCGCCAGGCCAGTGACGCGCGCCGGACCGAGGCCATGACGTGGCTGTCCTCGACGATCTCCGTCGGGGTGGCGATCGGCTCGTCGATCGCGGGCCACCTGGTCGACGTGGCCGGCCCGCGGCCGGGCTACGTGTTCGCCGCGGGCTGCGGCCTGCTCGCGATTGTGGTCTGCCTCGTGGGGCAGCGCAGCCTGCGTGCGACGGAAGATACGGAAGCTGCACAATGGGTCGATGCAAAGCAATAGCTCACCCGGGGGTCGCCCGGCGAGCAACAGCCCGGTCGGGCGCCCCGCCGGATGGCACAACTGGGCCGGCAACGTCACCGCCAGCCCCCGCCGCATCGCCGCCCCGGCGACGGCCGAGGAGGTAGCGGCCGAGGTCAGGCGGGCCGCCGAGGACGGGCTCACGATCCGGATGACCGGCAGCGGGCACTCCTTTACGCCGACGGCGGTCTCCGACGGCGTGCTGCTGAACCCGGGCCGGCTGACCGCGATCCGCTCCGTCGACGCGGCCGCCGGGACGGTCACCGTCGAGGCCGGCTGCCCTCTGCACGTGCTCAACGCCGAGCTGCTGGCCCGCGGGCTCTCGCTAGCCAACATGGGTGACATCCAGGTGCAGACGGTCGCCGGCGCCACCCAGACCGGGACCCACGGCACCGGCCGCGATCTCGGCGGCATGGCCGCCCAGGTGGCCGGTCTGGAACTGGTCCTGGCCGACGGGCGCATCGTCACGTGCTCGGCCCAGAACCCGACCGCCGCCGGGGTCAGCCTGTTCGACGCCGCGCGCGTGGGCCTGGGCGCGCTCGGGGTCGTCACCGCCGTCACCTTCAACGTCGTCCCCGCGTTCCTGCTCGAGGCCCGCGAGGAGCCGATGAGCTGGTCGCAGGTGATCAGCCAGCTGGACGAGCTGACGGCCGACAACGAGCACTTCGAGTTCTACTGGTTCCCGCACAGCGAGGGCTGCCTCACCAAGCGGAACAACCGCTCCGACGGCCCGGCCAGGCCCCTGCCGCGGTGGCGTTACTGGCTCGACGATGAGTTCCTGTCCAACTCGGTCTTCAACCTGACCTGCCAGCTCGGCCGCCGGATGCCCTCGATCATCCCGACGGTCAACTCGATGGCCGCGAAGGCACTCGGTTCCCGCACGTACACCGACGCGGCCTACAAGGTGTTCACCAGCCCGCGGCGGGTGCGGTTCAAGGAAGAGGAATACGCCGTGCCGCGCGCCGCGCTCTCCGACGTGCTGGCCGAAGTGAAGTCACTCTTCCAGCGCCGCGACTGGCGCATCAGCTTCCCGATCGAGGTCAGGGTCACCCCCGGCGACGACCTCTGGCTCTCGACCGCCTACGGCCGGGACAGCGCCTACATCGCGATCCACGTGTTCCACTCCTCGCCGCACGAGGAGTACTTCGGCGACGTCGAGTCGATCATGACCGCGGTCGGCGGCCGGCCGCACTGGGGCAAGATGCACACTCGCGACGCTGACTACCTGGCCGGGGTCTACCCGAAGCACGGCGACTTCGTGGCGGTTCGCGACGCGCTCGACCCGGACCGGCGGTTCGGCAACGCCTACCTGACTCAGGTGCTCGGCGCCTAGTCAGCGAAGGTAATCCCCCAGCCGGGGACGGGTGACAGCTGTCTGTATCGGCCCGCCCCGGCTCCGTAGCGTCGACCTGACCACTAAGGAAAGGTGACGCGGACTAAGCCCTGGCGAGCCGTGCTTCCCCTGGTGCTGGCGGCTGGGCCGACCTGTCGCGGCCGTCGCAGGTCGTGCTCGGCATCATCCCCGGAGCGACCGCCAGGGCCCCGATGCCCGCCTGCGGCGACGTGGACGGGGAGCCCTGCCGGCGCAGCGACACGCCCGTGCCGGCCGGCCGTCTGACCATCTGATCCGTTTTACACCTTTCGCGACTGCCCCCGCCGGCCCATGAACCGCCCGGCGGGGGCAGAATCGAAGACGTGCGATTCCTCAGCGAGCCAGCCCACGATCTGGCCTACAGCGACGTGTTCCTGGTGCCGAGCCGGTCAGCGGTCGGCTCCCGGCTGGATGTCGACCTGACCACGCGCGACGGCAGCGGCACCACGATCCCCGTGGTCGTGGCGAATATGACCGCCGTCGCCGGCCGCCGGATGGCCGAGACGGTGGCCAGGCGGGGAGCGCTGGCCGTGCTGCCGCAGGACATACCCGTCGATGTTGTCGCCGAGGTCATCTCCTGGGTCAAGGAGCGCGATCTCGTCCACGACACGCCGCTGACGCTCAAGGCCACCGACACCACCGGCCACGCGCTGAGCCTGCTGCCCAAGCGGGCGCACGGCGCGATCATCGTCATCGACGATAACGACCGGGCGGTGGGCGTCGTCACCGAGTCCGACTGCACCGGCGTCGACCGGTTCACGCAGCTGAGCAACGTGATGTCGGGTGAGCTGCTGACACTGCCGGCGGGCACCGACCCCGAGCGGGCGTTCGGGCTGCTGCACGACGGGCGGCACCGGGTCGCCCCGGTGGCCGACGCCGCCGGACGCTGCGTCGGCATCCTGACCCGGACCGGGGCGCTGCGGGCCACTCTGTACGAGCCGGCCACCGACAGCCGCGGCCGGCTGCGGATAGGCGCCGCGCTCGGGATCAACGGCGACGTGGCGGGCAAGGCCAAGCTGCTGCTGGACGCGGGCGCCGACATCCTGGTCGTCGATACCGCGCACGGCCATCAGGACAAGATGCTCCAGGCACTCAAGTCGGTACGCGACCTCAGCCCGTCGGTGCCGATCGCGGCCGGCAACGTGGTGACCGCCGAGGGCACGGCCGACCTGATCGAGGCCGGCGCTGACATCGTCAAGGTCGGCGTCGGACCCGGCGCGATGTGCACGACCCGGATGATGACGGCCGTCGGGCGACCGCAGTTCAGCGCGGTGCTCGAGTGCGCGGCCGAGGCCAGGCGGCTCGGCCGGCACGTCTGGGCCGACGGCGGCGTGCGGTACCCGCGCGATGTCGCGCTCGCGCTCGCGGCGGGCGCGTCGCAGGTCATGATCGGCTCCTGGTTCGCCGGCACCTGCGAGTCACCCGGCGACGCGTTCAGGGACGCCGACGGACGCCTGTACAAGGAGAGCTTCGGCATGGCATCGGCGCGCGCCGTGCGCCTGCGCGCGGCCGCGGACTCGCCGTTCGAGCGCGCCCGCAAGGAGCTTTTCGAAGAAGGCATCTCGAGCTCGCGCATGTACCTGGACCCGCAGCGGCCGGGCGTGGAGGATCTACTCGACGCCATCACCGCTGGCCTGCGCAGTGCGTGCACGTACGCGGGCGCCGACAACCTGGACGGCCTGTTCGAGCGGGCCGTGGTCGGGATACAGGGCGCCGCCGGCTACGCCGAGGGAATGCCGCTGCCGTCCGGGTGGTGATCACTCCGGGGCGTGGCCGCTCGCGGTGATGGCATGACAGAATTCGAGGGTTTTACTTCGCTTTCTTGAGCATTGCCCGGCCGCGATCGGAGTTGTCATGCCACCACCAGCCCGGCTCCTGGCTGCAGCCGTGACGGTCAGCCTCGCGGTCGGCTGGCAGGTGCTGGCGGCCGGCCCGCCCGCGGCCCAGGCGGCGCCGGCGACCGCGAGCCTCGCCCCGCAGGTGCCCGCGAGCCCGTCCGGCGTCATCGCGGGCTCAGCCGAGCTTGTCAACGGCAACACCGGCCGCTGGATGTGGAGCAGGCGCCTGGACGCCGAGGTCCCGATGGCGAGCATCACCAAGGTCATGACGGCCTATGTGGTCATCGAGGCCGGCGACCTGAACCGGCCGATCCCGGTGACGCGGGCCGCCGAGGACTACGGCGCCGCCTACGACCCGAGCGAGGCCGGGTTTCATCCGGGCGACGTGCTGACCGCGCGGCAGATCCTGGAGGGACTGCTCCTGCCCTCGGGCAGCGATGCCGCCTACCTGCTGGCGCAGACCTACGGCAAGGGCTGGCGGGCGTTCGTCGTCAAGATGAACGCGACGGCTCGCAGGCTCGGCATGACCAGGACGCACTTCGCGAACTTTGACGGCCTGCCGTGGCCGGGCGAATTCTCGACCTACTCAACGGCGCGCGATCTGGTGACCCTGGCCAAGGCGGCGATGAAGCTGCCGGTGTTCCGCCAGATCGTCGGCCAGCACGCGCACTGGATCGACGCGACCAAGCACAATCACCACTATTACTGGAAGAACACCAACCTGCTCATGAGCAGCTACAGCGGCGCGATCGGGATCAAGACGGGCTTCACCATGGGCGCCGGTTACTGCCTGCTCTTCGCCGCGCAGCGGGGCCGTCAGGAACTCATCGGGGTGGTCCTGAACAGCACCGGCACCGTGGCCGGGGAGCGCTTCACCGCGGCCGAGCGCCTGCTCAACTGGGGCTTTGAGGTCACCCGGCGCTAAGCGAAGCGTCAGCGTCCGGCGTCACGGCGGGCGCGGCCGGAGCACTGGCGGCACCGGAGGCCGTGAGCGCCCACCTCGCGATGCGATCGAGCAGGTCGGGCTTGGCCGCCGCCTCGGCGTGTCCGAAGCCCGGGACAATCCACAGCTCCTTGGGCTGGTGCGCCGCCTCGAAGAGCTGCTCGGCATGGTCGGCCGGGAAGTACTCGTCCTTGTCGCCGTGGACGATCAGGAGCGGCGTCGGCGAGATCCTCGCGGCGGCGTCGGCCGGCGGCATCGGGATCGGGTCCCAGCGGCCGGTGCTGATCCGGGTGTGGAGGAAGATCCGGGAGATCATGCGGCCGGTCGGATGCTCCACCGCCCAGTGCACCTTGCGCATCGGCAGCGTGCCCCGGTAGTACCAGCGGCCGGGGCCGCTGACCGAGACGACCGCGTCCTCCCCGCCGAACAGCCCGGCGTGACGCAGAACGATGGAGGCTCCCATAGAGAACCCGACCGTGACCACTCGCTCGTAGCCCAGCTCGCGGGCGTACTGGATCACGACGGCGAGGTCATGGATCTCCTTGTCGCCGAGGGTCGACTCCCCGCCGGAACGGCCGTGCCCGCGGAAGTCGAACGCGACCACGCCGCCGAAACGGCTGAGCCTGCATGCCGCCTGCCAGCTGGAATTCTGGCTCCAGTGGAGCGTGAACCCGTGGGCGACCACGAATGCCAGGCTCCGGTCCCCGGGCAGGTGAATCGCTTCGATCGGCACGCCATCGTCGGTTACCAGCGTCACTGCCTTCGTCACCGGCTTTGTCATGCCCCTATTCTGCGTGACGCTCGCCGGTGCCCACCCGGGGGGACTCTTCCCCGGCCCCGCCCGTTACGGCAGGCTGGTACCGAATCACCGCGATCCAGACTGCCTCGGATACTCGCCCACCACTGCTGGAGGCGCTCATGCCGTTGCTCGATCAGCTCATCTCCGCGATCAGATCGGCCGATATCGAGGTCATTGACCTAACTGCCCGGCTCGAGCCGGGAACTCCGATCATTCAGCTGCCGCCGCCGTTCGGGAACACCGTGGGCTTTGGCTTGCAGGAGATCAGCCGGTACGACGAGCGCGGGCCAGCCTGGTACTGGAACAACATCACGACCGGCGAGCACGCCGGCACCCACTTCGACGCGCCGGTGCACTGGATCACCGGCCGGGATGGCCAGGACGTCTCCGAGGTGCCCGCCGCCAGCCTGATCGCCCCCGCGGTGGTCCTGGACTTCACCGAGCAGGCCGCCGCTGACCCCGATTTCCTCCTGGAGCCCGAGCACATCCGCAAGTGGGAGGCCGAGCACGGGCCACTGCCCGCCGGCGGCTGGATGCTGTACCGGACCGGCTGGGACGCCAGGTCGGGCAGCCAGCAGGAGTTCCTCAACGCGAACGAGACCGGCCCGCACACACCCGGAGTCTCGGTCGAGTGCGCGCGCTGGCTGGCCGAGGAGGCGCCCATCATGGGCCTCGGCGTCGAGACGGTGGGCACGGACGCGGGGACCGCGCACTCGTTCGACCCGCCGTTCCCGTGTCACGCGGCCCTGCTCGGCGCGGGCAAGTACGGGCTCACGCAGCTCCAGAACCTGGCATCACTGCCGGCGACCGGTGCAGTGGTGATCGCCGGGCCGCTGCCGATCGTTAGCGGGTCTGGCAGCCCGGCGCGGGTGCTGGCGCTGGTGGAGCGGTCCTGATGATCGTTTACGACGCCGTGGCGGCCGCGCTGGCCGACCTCGGCGTCGACACCGTGTTCGGCGTGGTCGGCAGCGGCAACTTCCACGTCACCAACGCTCTGATCGCCAGGGGCGCGCGGTACGTCGCGGCCCGGCATGAGGGCGGCGCGGCCTGCATGGCCGACGCCTGGGCCCGCAGCACCGGACGGCCAGGCGTCCTGACCGTGCATCAGGGACCTGGCCTGACGAACGCGCTGACGGGCATCACCGAGGCGGCCAAGGCCCGTACCCCCTTGCTCGTGCTCGCCGCGGACGTCAGCGCGTCCGCCGCGCAGTCCAACTTCAAGATCGACGTCGCCGCGCTGGCCACGGGCGTCGGCGCGACCCCGGCGCGGCTGCACTCACCGAGCCTGGCCATCGACGACGCGGTCCGGGCGTACCTCACCGCGGCCGACGAACGGCGGACGGTAGTGATGGCGCTGCCGCTCGACGTCCAGGCGGCCGAGTGCCTGTGGCCCGCCGGCGGTCCGCTGCAGCCGGCCGCGAGGATGAAGCCCGAACCGCAGCCGCGCGATGTGGCCGCGCTGGCGGCGGCCCTGGCGAAAGCCGAGCGGCCGGTCTTCATCGCCGGCCGCGGGGCGCGAGTCGCGGCTGCGCGCGAGGCACTGGAGTACCTGGCCGGTGCCTGCGGTGCCCTCCTCGCGACCTCGGCGGCGGCCAAGGGACTGTTCAAGGGCAGCCCCTGGGACCTCGACGTGAGCGGCGGCTTCGCCTCCCCGCTGGCCGCCGAGCTCATCACCGGCGCCGACCTGATCGTCGGCTGGGGCTGCGGGCTGAACCAGTGGACGACCCGGCACGGCAACCTCATCGGCCGGGGCACGATCGTGGTCCAGGTCGACATCGACAAGGCCGCGATCGGCGGGCACCGCCGGGTCAACCTTGGCGTCGTCGGTGACGCCGCGCAGACCGCGGCGGCGGTCACCGCCGAGCTCGGCCGGATGCCGGCCGCGTCCGGCTGGGCCGACACCGGCTACCGCTCACAGCCGCTGCGCGAGCGCATCGCCCGCGAGATCCGCTGGCGCGACGTGCCCTACTCTGACGAGGGCGACGGGCAGCGCATCGACCCGCGCACGCTGACCATCGCGCTGGATGACCTGCTCCCGGCCGAGCGCACCGTGGCGGTGGACTCGGGCAACTTCATGGGCTACCCGAGCATGTACCTGTCGGTACCCGACCAGGACGGCTTCTGCTTCACGCAGGCCTTTCAGTCGGTCGGCCTCGGGCTCGCGTCCGCGATCGGCGCGGCCATCGCCCGCCCGGACCGGCTGACCGTAGCCGCCCTCGGCGACGGCGGCGCGCTCATGGGAATCAGCGAGCTGGAGACCGCGGTCCGGCTCGGCCTGCCGCTAGTGATCGTGATCTACGACGACGAGGCCTACGGCGCGGAGGTTCATCACTTCGGCCCGGCGGGTCATCCGCTGGAGTCGGTGACGTTCCCGCCGACGGACATCGCGGCGATCGCGGCCGGGTACGGCTGCACCCCCGTGACCGTCAGGTCGGCCGCCGACCTCGACCCGGTTCGCGACTGGCTGGCCGGGCCGCGGGCGGCGCCGATCGTCATTGACGCCAAGGTAACGGCGAACCGCGGCTCGTGGTGGCTGGAGGAAGCCTTCCGCGCCCACTGAGTCGCGGCCCGCCGCCGGCTGGCTTAGAACTTGACGACGTGCCAGCTCGCGCCGCCGTTCTTCGTCAGGAACATGCGGCTGCCGAACGCCGGGGTGCCCTCGACCGCCGCGCCCTGGGATGCGGTCGTGAAGCCGAAGTCGTTCCAGCTCTTGCCGCCGTCCAGCAGGGTCAGCGAGCGGGTCCAGTGGCCGCCGCCGTTCCGGCTGACGTAGATCCAGGACGCGCCCGAGGTCGTGGCGACGAACAGGTGGCTAGGCGTCGGCTCAGCCAGGACGCCGCCGTCACCGCCGCGCGGCGGCTGGCCGGCGCGCACATAGTGCTTCCCGCCGTCGCTCGAGGCGTACAGCACCTTCTCCGTGCTGCCGAGGGCCGCGTTGCCGGCGCACAGCAGCGAGATCCTCGTCGAGCTGTAGGCAGCGACGCTGGAGATGCCGAAGGACTGCGGGCAGCGGAAGCTCTCGCGCGCCCACGCGGTCCCGTTCGAGCTGGCGTAGACCCGGCCGCCGAGAATGATCCACGCCGACTTCCCGTGCAGCGTGATGGCGTCAAACCCGTCGACCCCGCGGACCACGGGCAGGCGCGCGACTCGGTGCCAGGAGTTGGCGCCGGCCGGGCTCCGGTAGACCGTGATGCGATCCGACTTGATGCTGTCCGCGTAGACCACGCCGTCAGAGGCCTCCAGGTCGCCGATGTAGCCCGGCACCTGGCGCACGCGCGCCCAGCGCGCGCCGCCGTTGTGCGTGACCCACAGCTGCGATCCGTAGGCAAAGCCATCACGGGTGTCCGCGAACCGGATCCGGTCCAGCCCAGGCTGGCCTTCGAAGCTCGACAGCCCGAGCAGCGGTGCCGGTATGCCGACCCACGACCGGCCGCCGTTCGTCGTCCGCACCACCGACGTGCAGGGCTTGTGCGTGCACGGCGCGGTCCCCAGGACCCAGCCGTCGTTCGCCGACACGAACGTGAAGGAGTCCGGCTGGAAGCCGGCCGGGACTGGCCCGACGGCCGGTCTCGCGGAGCCGGGCGCGGCCCCGGCCGAAACAGCAGCCGATGCGGTCACGGCACCCGCACCCGTCAGCGCTAGCCCGACGGCCAGCGCACCCAGCAACCTAACCCGATTCGCCATAGTCATCTGATCTGTCCTCAACTTCCGTGGCGGCCATAGCGCCGCGCCCACTGCACTAGGACGCGGCGAGCCGGCCGACGGTTGGGCAAGGACGAGACTTTCTGCGGGTCGACGCCAGAGGCCGCCCGGCCGCGTGCGAGGCACATCAGCCGAGCGGTCTCTGCCGTTCCCTCCTAACTCAGTCGCTGACTACCTCGGGTGCGGTATCCAGGAACGGGTCGTCGGGCCCGTCGTCCCCGCTGACTCCGGCTCCCACAAGGGCCGGCACGTCGTCGGGCTCCTCCTCCGGGTAGGCGACCTCGCCGTGGACCATCTCGTCGCCGACCAGCAACTCGGCGTCGGACATCCGCAGCGGGGTGAAGAACTTGATGACCCGCAGGATGACGTAGGTGACGGTCCCGTCCCAGACGATGACGGTCAGCGCCGCGCCCGCCTGGATGAGCAGCTGTTTCGGGTGCCCGTAGAACAGGCCAGCGGTGGTCACGTTCGACGTCTTGCCAAGGCCCACGTACACGATCATGCTCGGATCGGCCAGCAGGCCCACGAGCAGGCCGCCGATCAGGCCCGCGAAGCCGTGCGTGTAGACCACGCCCAGGGCATCGTCGACCTTGTTGAATGGCCAGACCCGGCGCGGCAGGTAGGCAAAGAGCACCCACACCACGGCCGCGTCGACCAGGCCGATGACGATCGCGCCGACGCCGTTGACGTAGCCCGCGGCCGGGGTAATTCCGACCAGCCCGCAGATCAGGCCGTTCACACCGCCGAGGAACGTGGGCTTGCGTTCCTTGCCGAACGACATGTCCATGATGATCCAGGTCATCATCGCGACGGCGGTCGCAAGGTTGGTGTTGACGACCGCGGAGGTGGCGTCCGCGCCGGCGAAGTACGGGTCGCCGCCGTTGAAGCCGTTCCAGCCCAGCCAGAGGATCCCGGCCCCGACGGCGATGAACAGCAGGTTGTTCGGGACGGCCTTCTGCCGGTCCCGGGCGAGCCGCGGGCCGACCATGGCCGCTGCGACGAAGCCGGACACGCCGGCGGCCAGGTGGATCACGTAACCGCCGCTGAAGTCCAGCGCGCCCTTCCCCGCCCAGAAGCCACCGCCCCAGAGGAGGAACGCGTTCACCGCGTACGCGAATGTGATCCACAGCGGGACGAAGATCAGCCAGACCTTGAACTTGATCCGGCCGACCACGCTGCCGATGAACAGGATCGGGGTGATCGCGGCAAAGACGAACTGGAAGTAGACCAGCGATCCCTCGGGGAACCTGAAGTTCGGCATCAGGCCCTTGAGCAGGGGAATGCTGGCCTGGGCCTGCTCGCCCGCCGCGCCGACGACCGCCGCCGGCTTGCCGACGAACGTCGAGATCCAGGGCTGGCCGAAGCCCATCTTGAATGCCCACAGCACCCACACGATCAGCGTCAGCGCGAAGGCGGCGAACACCATCATCATGGTGTTCACCGCCCACTTTTTCTGCACGATCCCGCCGTAGAGGACCGCGAGGGCCGGGATGCTCATCAGGCCGACGAGCGTTGCCGCTGTCATCTGCCAGGCGTTGTCGCCTGAGCTGAGCCAGCTTAGGTAGGGACTCACTCTCCGCCTCCGAAGATGAAGCGAAGGGCTGCCGGGTAGCCAGGCATCGGCGACCAGCACGGTTCCAGGCGACCGCTTCGGTTCCGTCAGATACGGTTCATGTTTCCCATGGGCTCGTTTCCGGCGCGTTTCCTGACCGTTACGCCGCTAGGGCGGCATCGGCGCGATGTTAAGCCATTGTTTCGCGGTGTGATCAAACCCGCGTACTAGCTACCCGCGACGAGCTCAACCTCGAAGCCGTCGGCGTTCTCCAGATAGGCCGCGTAGTGGTGCTCCCCGCCGGCGTACGGGTGCCGGTCGGCGAACAGGAGCGTCCAGCCGTGCAGCACGGCCTCGGCCGCGAGCTCGTCCACGTGATTCCGGTCGGCCGCGAAGAAGGCCAGGTGGTTCAGGCCGGGACGGAGGCGGTCGTGCCGGCTCGCTGTCCGCGCCGGCGACTGCTCGACCACGATGTAGGTGTGCCCGGCGCCCCAGCTGCGCCCGCCCGGCCAGTCCTGGTACAGCCGGTAGCCGAGGGCGGTCAGCAGCCAGCCCCAGCTGACTATCGCCCGGTCGAGGTTGGCGACCCAGAGCTCGACGTGATGGAGCATCCCCGCCACCGGCTGGCCTGCTCCTGACGACATGTCGGCCACAGCTTGCGTCTGGCCAGGGCCAGCAACGCCCTGCTCAATCTCTGCCATGACGACGCCCCGCTGATCTTCCATGCTGCTGAACAGGCCTTATCTAATCAGGTCTTTGTTGCTTAGCGCATGAAAACGCTAGCAAGCAGGCGATAGGCCGCAGCGTCGGCCCAGCCGGCGCGCTTCCCCGGGGAGCCGAAGGCGACATCGTGGCAGTTTGGGTTGCCGTTACGTGTAGTTTGCCCTAGCTCCGAGCAACCCAAAGTGCCACGATGTCGGTGCGAGGGCCACCTGGCGACCCCGCGGGCCGGGCATACCAGCCGTCAGGGTGCTTCGAGGAACTGCTGGAGCTGGTTCATGCCGGCCCGCCAGCGGTCGGGCTCGGCGGCGCGCCCGGCGTACATCTCGGCGACCTCCGGATGCGGCAGGATCAGGAACCGCCCGTCAGCCAGGCCGGCGACCACCGCGTCCGCGACTGCCTCCGGCTCGATGGCCGCGTCACCCAGGAGCTTGAAGCCGGGCTCACCCTCAGCGGGCAGCATCGGCGTGCGGACCCCGAGCGGGCAGATGGCCTGGACCGTAATCCCCCGGTGCGCGTACGTGAAGCCCAGCCATTCGGCGAAGCTCAGCGCCGCGTGCTTGGTCACCGAGTACGGCGCCGTGCCGGGCATCGCCAGGAGCCCGGCGGCGGACACGGTGCAGATGAGGTGCCCGCTCCCCCGATCGAGCCATGCGGGCAGCAGCAGCCGCGCCGCCCGAACGTGCGCCATCACGTTGACCTGCCAGGAATCCTCCCAGTCGGCCTCGGACGCCTCCGGGCCGCCGACCCTGGCGATGCCCGCGTTCGCGCAGTACAGGTCGATCTCGCCGAGCGAGCGCCGGGCCGCGGCCACGAGGGACACGACGCCCTCCTCGCTGGCCGCGTCCCCGGCAACCGCGACGGCACCGCACGAGGACGCCACCGCGTCGGCCGCCGCCGGATTGATGTCGTTCACCACGACGCGCGCGCCCTCGGCCGCGAACCGCCGGGCCAGGGCCGCGCCAATGCCGCTCCCGGCGCCGGTCACCACTACCCCGGCGCCCGCAAGACTGTCCATCAGCCCGCCTCGGGCGCGGGCAGGTTCGCCAGCACGTCCAGCGACGCCCGGTGGGCGTCCGCGGTGCCGAGCGCCAGCGAGTCGGCCTTGGCCCGCTTGAGGTACAGGTGGGCCGGATGCTCCCAGGTGAACCCGATCCCGCCGTGCAGCTGGATCATCTCCTGCGCGGCCGTCATAGCCGTGTCCGAGCAGGTCGCCTTGGCCAGCGCCACCGCCAGCGTCGTCTCGGGCCCGAATCCGGCCGCGAGCCAGTCGGCCGCATACCGCGCCGCGGCGCGGGACTGGGTGACCGCGACCCACAGGTCGGCGAGGCGGTGCTTGATCGCCTGGAAGCCGCCGACCGGACGGGCGAACTGGCGCCGTTCCTTCACGTAGGCGACGGTCGTACTCAGGCACATGTCGGCCAGGCCGAACTGCTCGGATGCCAGGATGCCCGCCCCGGCAAGCAGCGCGGCGGCAATGGCCTGCTCGGCCGGCTGCCCGATCACGATCTGCCGGGCGGGCACCTGGTCCAGGCTGATGTCGCATAGCTGCCGAGTCATGTCCAGCGAGACCAGCGGCCGCTTGCCGACGCCGCGCTCGCTCACCCGCACCGCGTACAGGCCGTACGGCACGCTGTCGGCCGGGACGATCAGCAGGTCGGCGGGCAGCGCATCGGCGACGCCGGTGATCGTTCCCGTGAGCCGGTAATCGCCCGGCCCGTCGCCCGCCTGCGGAGCGTCTAGCCGCACGGTCGGCACCGGCCGCGTCCGCGTCCCGGCGGCAAAAGGCACGGCGAGCGCCGCGGTCATCGTTCCGCTCGCGAGCTCCGGCAGCAGCGTCGTGTCCCCGCTGGCCGACAGTGCTGTCGTCGCCATAACCGCACTGCCCAGGAAGGGAACGGGCGCGACCGCGCGGCCGATCTCCTCCGCCACGACTGCCGCCTCGCGGAACGACGCGCCCGCACCGCCGAGCGACTCCGGGATCAGCAGCCCGGCGCAGCCGACCTCGGCCGCCAGCGTGTGCCAGAGCTTGTCGTCATAGGTCTGGCCGCTCTCGGTCCTCGCCAGTACGTCCCGCCAGGCGGCCTTGTCCTCAAGCAGCGCCCTGACCGCGCCGCGCAGCTCGTCCTCGGTCTCGCTGTAGAGCAGGTCCGCGCTGCGCGGCCCCCGGCCCTTCCCGCTCGCGCCGGGGCCGAGGGTCGTTGCTGACTCAGTCACCGCGGTAGGTCCTTCCAGGGCCCGGTGTCGACTCTTGCTTCCTTCGGGAGCCCGAGCACGCGCTCCGCGATGATGTTGCGCAGGATCTCCGAGGTGCCGCCCTCGATCGAGTTGCCCTTGGCCCGCAGGAACCGGAAGCCGGGGGTGCGCCCGAAGAAGTTGGCACCCTCGGGCCTCCGCATGGTCCAGTCGTCGTACAGCAGCCCGTCCGCGCCGGCCAGCTCGACTTCGAACTCCGAGATCTGCTGGTTCAGGCGGGCGAACACCAGCTTCGCCGCCGACCCCTCCGGACCCGGCTCCCCCGCGGCCAGCTGCTGGCGCAGCCGGGACCCGGCGATCCGGGCGACCTCCGAGTCGGCCCACAGCCGCAGGAGCCGGTCGTACAGGCCCGGCGTGCGCAGCTCGGGGTGCTCGCGCCACGTGCGCGCCGCGCTGGCGATCATGCCGCCCTCCCGCGGCAGCGCGTTCCCGCCTATGGAAACCCGCTCGTTCATCAGCGTGGCCATCGAGACCTGCCAGCCCTCGCCCACGCCGCCGATCCGGTCGGCGTCGGGGATCCTGGCGTCGGTCATGAAGACCTCGTTGAACTCGGCCTCGCCGGTCGCCTGCCGCAGGGGCCTGACCTCGACACCGGGCTGCTTCATATTGAGGGCGAAGTAGGTGAGGCCGTTGTGCTTGGGCTGATCCGGGTCGGTCCGCGCCACCAGCAGCGCGCGGCTGGCCATGTGGGCCGAGGAGGTCCAGACCTTCTGGCCGTTGACGACCCACTCGTCGCCGTCGCGGACCGCGCGGGTGGCGAGGCCCGCAAGGTCAGAGCCGGCGCCCGGCTCGCTGAAGAGCTGGCACCAGATCTCCTCACCGGTCCACAGCGGCCGCAGCCAGCGCTCCTTCTGCTCGGCCGTGCCGTGGGCGAGGATCGTGGGCGCGGCCATGCCGAGGCCGATGCCGTTGCGCTCCGGGTGGTTGGTCGGCGCTCCCGCCTCGGTAAACGCGCGATCAACGACCGTCTGGAGGGAACGGGGAAGTCCCTGCCCGCCCAGGCCCTCGGGATAGTGAACCCAGGCGAGGCCGGCGTCGAACCGCGCGTTCAGGAACTCCTGGCGGTCGGTCGTCTGCGGGTCATGACTGGCCAGGAAGTCCGCGACCTGGGCCCGCAGGTCGTCCGCGGTTACCGCTAGCACCGTGTTCCTCCTAGCACAGGGGCCCGCCGGCCACGTAGATCACCTGACCGGACACGAACCCGGCACCCTCGCTGGCCAGGAACGAGATCACGGCCGCGACGTCGGCGGGAGTGCCGACCCGGCGCACCGGGATCTGGGTCGCGGCGGCCTTCTGGAAGTCCTCGAAGCCAATGCCCATCCTGGCCGCGGTCGCCGCGGTCATGTCGGTGGCGATGAAGCCGGGGGCGACGGCGTTCGCCGTGATGCCGAACTGGCCGAGCTCGATCGCCAGCGTCTTGGTGAAGCCCTGGAGGCCGGCCTTGGCCGCCGAGTAGTTCGCCTGGCCGCGGTTGCCCAGGGCCGAGCTGGACGACAGGTTCACGATCCGGCCGAACTTCTGGTCCACCATGTGCTTCTGGCAGGCCCTCGTCATGAGGAACGAGCCGCGCAGGTGCACGCCGAGGACCGTGTCCCAGTCGTCGTCGCTCATCTTGAACAGCATGTTGTCGCGGATGACGCCCGCGTTGTTGACCAGGACCGCGGGCGGGCCCAGCTCGGCGGCGACCTTGTCGACCGCCGCCTTGACCTGATCGGCGTCACTGACGTCCGCGCCCACGGCGAGTGCCCGGCCACCGGCCGCCGTGATCGCGTCGACGGTGGCGCCGCAGTCGCCCTCCTTGAGGTCGAGAACCGCGACGGCCAGCCCGTCGGCGGCCAGCCGCTGGGCGGTGCCCGCGCCGATGCCGCGCGCGCCGCCGGTGACGACGGCTACCCGCTGTGACGCCTCTGACATGTATTCCTCCTGCAGTCCGTGACTATCGGTATTTCTTGAGTTCGCGGCGGGCCAGCGAGCGCTTGTGCACCTCGTCCGGGCCGTCGGCCAGCCGCAGGGTCCGGGCGTGGGCCCAGAGCATAGCCAGCGGGAAGTCCTGGCTGACCCCGCCCGCGCCGTGGGCCTGGATTGCCTTGTCCATGATCCATTCGGTCATCTGCGGCACCAGGATCTTGATGGACTGGATCTCGGTGTGGGCCCCCTTGTTACCGACCGTATCCATCAGCCAGGCGGTCTTGAGCACCAATAGCCTGGCTGCCTCGATCCGCACCCTGGCCTCGGCGATCCAGTCCTGGATGACGCCCTGCTCGGACAGCGGCTGGCCCCAGGCCACGCGGCCGGTGACCCGGCGGCACATCAGCTCGAGGGCGCGCTCGGACGCCCCGATCTGCCGCATGCAGTGGTGGATCCGGCCAGGGCCGAGCCGGGCCTGCGCGATCGCGAAGCCCTCGCCCTCGCCCGCGATGACGTTGCTCGCGGGCACCCGGACGTCGGTGAACTCGATCTCGGCGTGGCCGCCGTGGGTGCCGTCGGTGTAGCCGAACACGTGCATGCCGCGCTTGATGTTGACGCCGGGGGTGTCCCTGGGCACGAGGATCTGGCTCTGCTGCCGGTGCCGGTCAGCGTTGGGGCTGCTCTTGCCCATCACGATGAGGATCTGGCAGCGGGGGTCCATAGCCCCGCTCGACCACCACTTGCGGCCGTTGATCACGTACACGTCGCCGTCACGGGTGATGCTCGTGGCGATGTTCGTCGCGTCGGAGGAGGCCACGTCCGGCTCGGTCATGCAGAACGCCGACCGGATCTCGCCGTCGAGCAGCGGCCGCAGCCAGCGGTCCTGCTGCTCCCGGGTGCCGAACTCGGCGAGCACCTCCATGTTGCCGGTGTCCGGCGCCGCGCAGTTCAGCGCCTCGGGCGTGATCCCGGACCGGCCGCTGAGCTCGGCCAGCGGTGCGTACTGCAGGTTCGTCAGGCCGGCGCCCTCGGGGTGATGCGTGAGGAAGAGGTTCCACAGGCCCTGGCGCTTGGCCTCGGCCTTGAGGTCCTCCATGACCGCCGGGCGCTCCCACCCCCGGCCCCGGGCGGCGAGCTCGGCCGCCTGCTCTTCGAACACCTTTTCGGCCGGGATGATGTGCTCGTCGATGAAGGCCTGCAGCTGGCCGCGGAGTTCCTCGGTACGGGCGTCGAACGCGAAATCCATCTGCGTGCCTCCACATGCGGCCTGATCCGGACAAGACTCTACCTACCGGTCGGTACGTGTCCACGCTACGGTGCACCCATGGCGCTGGTCGAGACCGTCCGAGGCCCTGTCGACGTCAGCACGCTGGGGACGACGCTCATGCACGAGCACGTGTTCGTCCTCAGCGAGGAGGTGCGGCAGAACTACCCCGGCGACTGGAACGACACCGACCGGGTCGACAACGCGATCGAGAAGCTGACCGTCCTGGCCGGCCGCGGCTGCCAGACGATCGTCGACCCGACCGTGATGGGGCTCGGCCGCGACATCGCACGGATCCGGCGGGTCGCCGACGGCATAGGGCTCAACATCATCGTGGCGACCGGCCTGTACACCTACAACGAGGTGCCGCTGTACTTCAAGTACCGGGTTGCCGGCGGGGGCAACCCGGACCCGATGGTCGGGCTCTTTGTCGGCGACATCACCGAGGGGATCGCAGGCACCGGGGTCAAGGCGGCGTTCCTCAAGTGCGCGATTGACGACCAGGGGCTCACGCCCGGCGTGGAGCGGGTCATGCGGGCGGTGGGCCGCGCTCACGCCGAGACCGGGGCGCCGGTCACCGTGCACACCCACCCGTCAACGGGGACGGGGCGGGATGTGGTGCGGGTGCTGAGCGAGGAGGGCGTCGACCTGACCAGGGTCGTGCTCGGGCACAGCGGGGACAGCACCGACCTGGACTACCTCACCGAGATGGCCGACGCCGGCTGCCTGCTCGGCATGGACCGGTTCGGGCTGGACCTCATCACGTCGTTCGAGGACCGGGTGGGGACGGTAGCCGCCCTCTGCGAACGAGGCTACGCGGGCAGCCTCGTCCTCTCGCACGACGCGTCCTGCTATATCGACTGGTTCCCGGAGGCGGTCATCCCGATGTTCGCCCCGAAGTGGAACTACGAGCACATCTTCGACGATGTGCTGCCGGCGCTGCGCGAGCGGGGCGTCACGCAGGAGCAGCTGGACACGATGCTGATCGAGAACCCGCGGCGGTACTTCGCCGGAAGCTAGGCGTGCTCCCCGGCCTTCAGGGAGCACGCCTAACCCGGCCGTCAGACGTATCGATCGGAGCGACGCGGCGCGCACAGCGCCCAGATGATGAACGCGTCGAAGGCGATCATGACGATCGACCAGAGCGGGTAGTACGGAATTGTCAGGAAGTGGGCGATCGCGCTCAGCGCGACGATCAGCACGCCGACCGCGCGCGCCCAGAACATCCCCAGGAGCACGCAGACGCCTGTGAGGAAGACCAGGCCGCCGAGTACCAGCGTGATGTAGCCCCACCCGCTCGTGGTCCAGTGGTAGTAATACGCCGGATTGTTGGTGTAGAAGCTGCCCCCCCTGATGACCATGGCCAGGCCGTTCAGGAACGCTATGGCCCCGCCGATGATCATCAGCACGCCGGCCAGGATGCTGCCGGCCGCCGCGCCCGCTCCGGATCGCCGCTGGCCCTCGTACTGGGCCTGGCGTGTATCGGGAGGGTAGCCGGTCTGCTGTTCGTACCTCGCCGCATACTCCGGGCTGCCCTGGGCGGATGGCCGCCCGCTCGCGCTGCTGCTCATGCTGCTACCCCCTTCGGGCGCGCCTGCAGTTGGTGCCCTGAACTGCCAACGTAGGTAAGGGAGTTCCCGGCGGCATCATCCGGACGGGGTGATCCGAGGCGAAGCGGGCCCGCCAGCCGGGCCGGGAGGCGCTTACTCGGACAAAAGCACCTCGGAATCCCGCAAAACCGGCGGTAAGTACGCGCCAGCCAGCGTCGGCCGGGCCGGGCGATAGTCGCGAGAGGGCCAATATGGACGCTCTTTGAGCGCTACTGGCCGTCTCGCGACTATCGGAGCGGCGGCAATGAGGGGCTACCGGCCCGCAGCGCCGGTGATGGGCCGGCCTGGGGCGATCAGAGCGCGGTCAGCCGGCGGGGCTCAGGCCCAGCGCCTCGGCGGCCGTGGCCAGGGCGGTGAGGTGACCGTCCACCGAGCCGAGCCCGGCCCGCATGGTGTTGACCGACAGGTGCGATGCCCCGACCGCCTGCCACCGGCCCACATGATCGACAAGCCGCTCCGCTCCGCCGTCGGTCCAGCTGACGCGGCCTTCCATGCCGAGCGACGCTGGGTCTCGCCCGGCGTCGCGGGCCGCGCCCTCGACGATCGCCCTGGCCTCATCCAGCCGCGGCCCGGGCGGCACCTGCGGGAACCAGCCGTCGGCGAGCCGGCCGGCCCTGGCATAGGCCGCCGGCGACTGTGCGCCGAACCACAGCGGTATCGGCCGCTGGACCGGGAGCGGGCACAGCCCGGCGCCGTTCACCACCTCGTCGTCGCCGTCGAAGGTGACCGTGGGCTGGGTCCAGAGCCGGCGGAGGAGCGTGACCTGCTCGGACATCCTCCGGCCGCGGTCGCTGAACGACTTACCGAGCGCCTCGTACTCGACCGCGTTCCAGCCCAGGCCGATGCCGAGCCGGAACTTGCCGCCGGTCAGCAGGTCGACCTCGGCCGCCTGCTTGGCGACGAGCGCGGTCTGCCGCTGCGGCAGGATGATGATGCCGGTCACCAGTTCCAGCGAGGTCAGCCCGGCCAGGTAGCCGAAGAGCACCAGCGGCTCGTGGAACGTGGTGCCGACGTCGTACGGCCCGTTCCACCCCTGATGAATTTCCGGGTCCGCGCCGAGCACGTGGTCATAGGCCAGCAGGTGGGAGTACCCCAGCTGCTCGACCGTCTGAGCGTAGGCACGGACCGCGCCCGGATCGGCGCCGATCTCTGTCTGCGGGAACACCACGCCTATGTGCACGGGTCACTGTCTATCCCGCCGACGCCGGCTCTGACAAGCCACCCGACCGGTTAGATGAAGTTATGAGAATCGCCGTGATCGGAACGGGCCACATCGGCGGGACCCTCGGCACGAAATGGCATCAGGCCGGACACGACGTCGTATATGGCAGTCGCACCGAGTCAGTGTCCGGCCCCGGCGGCCCCCCGGTCCGGAGCATCGCCGACGCGATGGTCGACGCCGACGCCGTGCTGCTGGCCGTTCCCGGCAAGGCGGTCGCTGAAGTCCTCGGCGTCTACGGTGAGAGCCTCGCCGGCAAGGTCGTCATCGATGCCGCCAACCGCATGGGCGAGGCCGAGGCCAACAGCCGCGCCGCGGTCGCCACGGCGGCACCGACCGCGCACTACGCCCGCGCGTTCAACACGTATGGCTGGGAGAACTTCGCGGACCCGCCCGCTGGCGCCGCGCTGCTCTTCGCGGCGGACGCCGCCGCCCGGCCGGTAGCCGAGGACCTGATCCGCGCCGTGGGCCTCGAGCCGGCCTTCGTGGGAGGCGACAGCGCCGCCAGGACCGTCGACGGCGCGCTGCCGCTGTGGTTCTCGCTCGTGCAGCAGTCCGGCGGGAACCGCAGGCTCGCCTTCGCCATCGTCCGCTAGCGCTCAGCCGAGTGACGCGGCGACCTGCTCGAGCATCGCCCAGGACGACTGCATGCCGCTCTCCATGCCCGAGTTGATTTCCATGTCCCGGTTCTGCTTGCTGGTGTGCTGCGTCAGCAGCTGCAGCGTGGTCCGGCCACCGGCCTCGGCCAGCATCAGCGTGCTGACCGAGGACTCGCCGGGCATGCCCTCGAAGACAGTGGTGGAGACGATCCGCTCGTTCGTCACGATCTCCCGGTACTCGCCGTGGAAGCCGACTTCAAAGCCCCCGGTCGCCGTCATGACGTAACGCCAGGCTCCGCCGACGCGCAGGTCCACCTCGACGCTGGTGACCTCGCCGTGGTCGCCGGCCCACCAGCGCGTGATCAGCTCGGGCGTGGTCCACGCCCGGTAGACGAGGTGCCGGGGCGCGTCGAACTCGCGGGTGATGAGGATCTCGGTGTCCGAGGGCAGGCTCACCTCGGCCTTGGTGCTAGTCGCCACTGCTGTCATCTCCTCGTTCGCTTTCCTTCAGGTCCGCCAGCACCGCATCCATCTGCTCGAAGCGGCGCGACCACGACTGCTCGTACGCCCTGACCCAGTCAAAGATCGGCTTGAGCGGTTCCGCGTGCAGCCGGTACAGCCGCTGCCGGCCTTCGTCGCGGACGTCAACCAGCCCGACCTCGCGGAGCACCCGCAGGTGCTTGGAGACCAGCGGCTGGGCGACGCCCAGCCGCGCGACCAGGTCGTTCACCGGCAGCTCCCCCGCTGCGAGCAGGTCCAGGATCTGCCGGCGCCGTGGCTCGGCCACCGCGTTGAACGCGTCCGTCGTGGTCGCTGCCCTGGCCATTGCTCAATCATATTCCCATATGGGCATGCGTCAAGGAGGTGTTTGCGACACGGCTGCATGGGACGATCGGCCGATGGACCTAGAACGATGGCTCGGCAGCGCGGCCGCCGCTATCGCGGACTGGCAGCGGAGCTTCGGCGAGTTCGAGACGCATCCGTCCCTGCAGGTCAGCGACGACGAGTTCGGCGCTGCCCTCCGCGCGCTGACCGACCGGCTGGCGGGCAACTATCCGTTCTTCCACCCGTCCTACGCGGGCCAGATGCTGAAGCCGCCGCATCCGGCGGCCGTGGTGGGATACCTCGCCACGATGCTGATCAACCCGAACAACCACGCGCTGGACGGCGGTCCCGTCACCGGGCCGATGGAGAAGGAGGTGGTCAGCCAGCTCGCCGGGATGTTCGGCCTGCGAGCGCACCTCGGGCACCTGACCACCAGCGGCACCGTGGCCAACCTGGAGGCGCTGTACGTGGCCAGGGAGCTGCATCCCGGCCGCGGCGTGGCCTACAGCGCGGAGGCGCACTACACCCACAGCCGGATGTGCGGCGTGCTCGGAGTGGAGGGGACGCCGGTCGCCGTGGACGCGGCCGGCCGGATGGATCTCGCCGCGCTGGACTCGCTGCTGGCCGCCGGCCGGATCGGCACCGTGGTCGCCACCGCCGGCACCACCGGGCTCGGCGCGATCGACCCGGTGCACGAGGTGCTGGCCGTCGCCCGCCGGCACGGCGTCCGCGTCCACGTCGACGCCGCCTACGGAGGCTTCTTTACGCTGCTGGCAGGCGCGGACGGGCCGGCCGGGCTCGACCCGGCGCCGTGGCGCGCGATCGCCGAGTGCGACTCGGTCGTGGTCGATCCGCACAAGCACGGCCTCCAGCCGTACGGATGCGGCGCGGTCCTGTTCGCCGATCCCGCCGTCGGCCGCTTCTTCGTGCACGACTCCCCGTATACCTACTTCACTTCGCGCGAGCTGCACCTGGGCGAGATCAGCCTGGAGTGCTCACGCGCCGGGGCGGCGGCGGCCGCGCTGTGGCTGACGTTCCAGCTCCTGCCGCCCACGCCCGACGGGCTGGGCCAGGTGCTCGCGGCCGGCCGGCGGGCGGCGCTGGCGTGGGCCGGCCTGCTGTCGCAGTCCGCGGTCCTCGAGCTTTACCAGCCGCCCGAGCTGGACATCGTCAGCTACTTCCCGGTGGCCGGCGGGCGGACCCTGTCGGCCATTGACGCTGCCTCCGAGGCGATATTGCAGGCCGGCATGGCCGACCCGGACGAGCCGGTGTTCGTGAGCACGCTGCGCGTGAGCGCCGACGCCATGGCCCAGCGGCACGCCGACGTCGTGGCCAACGCTGACGACGGCCGCATCCTGCGCAGCGTGCTGATGAAGCCCGAGTCAGAGACGTACCTGGCGATGCTCCACTCGCGGCTGGAGAAGCTCGCGGTTACCTCAGCAGCAAGCGGCTGATCCGCCGGCCGGCGATCGCAAGACCGGTCACGCCCATGGCGGCCAGGTACAGCACATGCCATAGCAGGCCGGGCCCGACGTAGCCGAGGGTAAGACCGCGCAGCAGCGCGATGCCCTGGTACAGCGGACTCCAGTCCACGATGTACTGAATCGCGCGCGGGTACACGCCGAGCGGGTAGAAGGTCGTGGAGAACAGGAACATCGGCAGCGTCGCGAGCAGCACGAACTCGAAGTGCTGCCAGCTGCGGATGAACGTGGTCGCGGCCATGCCCGCGCCGGCGAACGCGAAGCCGATCAGCAGCGCTACCGGGATGGCCAGCACGGCCCAGACCGAGTGCACCAGGCCCATGGACAGCATGATGATCATGAAGGCGCAGGCGTACAGGCCGCCGCGGATCAGCGCCCAGGAGATCTCGCCCAGCGCCACGTCGCCTGGCCGCATCGGCGTCGCCAGCGCCGCGTCGTAGAGCTTGTCGTACTTCAGCCGGAAGAAGACGTTGAAGGTCGAGTCGAAGATCGCGCCGTTCATGGCCGAGGTGGCCAGGAGGGCTGGCGCCACGAAGCTGGTGAAGCCAACCGCATGGCCCTCGAAGCTGACCTTGCCGACCAGCGCGCCGATGCCGATCCCGACCGACAGCAGGTAGAACAGCGGCTCGAAGAACCCGGACACGATGATCGTCCAGGCCCGCCGGTAGACCCGGGCGTGCCGCTCGATCAGGTGCGCGCTCCCCCGGCCGCCGAGCGCGCCGCCGCGCACGGCGAGGAGCGGAGCGGGCAGGATCCGCAGCGGCAGGCGCCACAGCACTTGCTCAGACATAGAGCCGCCAGCGGTAGGCGCGCTGGCCCAGGAGCAGCGCGATCAGGACCAGCCCGGTGAGGTAGGCCAGGTGACCGATCGCCCCGGCGAGGTCGGCGGTGCCCAGGCTCAGCGACCGGCAGAGCGCGACCCCGTGCCACAGCGGCGTGATGTAGGCCAGCGGGCGGATCCATGCGGGCAGCTGGGTCACCGGGAAGAACGTGCCGGAGAACAGGAACAGCGGGATCATGCCGAACCGGAAGATCAGGTCGAAGGACTGCCCGTTCTTCTTCCTGGTCACCGCGAAGCCATCGATTGGCACCGCGAACGCCAGGCCGGTGAGCACCGCGACCGGCACGGCCGCCAGCGCCCAGGGCGAGCTGACCGCGCCGAAGGCGGCCATGATCCCGAGGAAGACGGCCGCGTTCATGGCCAGGCGCATCGTCGTGAACAGCAGGTGGCCGTGGTAGATGTCGGCCGGCCGCAGCGGCGTGGACGCGGCCGCCTGGTAGGTGTGCTGCCACTTGACCGCGGTGAACACCGGGTAGGCCGACTCGCCGACCGCCGTCTGCATGGCCGCGGCAGCCATCAGGCCAGGCGCGAGGAAGGCCAGGTAGCTGATGCCGCCCAGGCTCGCCGTCCCGTGCTTGTCGACCAGGCTGCCGAGTCCCACGCCCATGGCCCCCAGGTAGAGGACGGGATTGAGCACGCTGGAGAAGGCCGTGCCGCGCCAGGTGCGCCGGTAATTGACCAGCCACCAGCGGAAGGCCCGTACGGCCATGTCCCAGCTGCCGCCGACGGTGGGGCGGGCGCCGGGCAGGACTGACGCGGTCACCCGTCCTCCAGGCGGCGGCCGGTCAGCCGCAGGAAGACATCCTCAAGCGTGCTGCGGCGGACCAGCGAGGTCAGGGGCTCGAGGCCGAGGCCGCGCACGGCCGCCAGGGCGGCATCACCGTCGGGCACGTAGAGCAGGATCCGGTCGGCGAGGACCTCGATCCGCTCGGACGGCGCATCGGCCACCTTCTCGGCGGCCTGGTCGTGCTCGGCGATGTCGAACCTCAGCTCGAGCACCTCGGGCGTCGAGTAGGTCTCGATGAGCTCGCGCGGCGAACCCTCGGCGGCGATCTTGCCGCTGTCCATGACCACCAGCCGGTCGCACAGCTGCTCGGCCTCGTCCATGTAGTGCGTGGTCAGGACCAGCGTGACGCCTTGCTGCTTGAGCCGGAACAGCCGGTCCCAGACCACGTGCCTGGCCTGCGGGTCCAGGCCGGTCGTCGGCTCGTCGAGCAGGAGGATCTCCGGCTCGTTGATCAGCGAGCGGGCGATCGTCAGCCGCCGCTTCATGCCGCCCGACAGCGGTTCGACCTGGGATCCGGCCCGGTCGGTAAGCTGCACGAAGTCCAGCAGCCTGGCAGTCCGCTCGGCGATGACGCTCCGTGGCAGGCCGAAGTACCGGCCGTAGATCAGCAGGTTCTCGCGGACGCTCAGCTCGACGTCCAGCGCGTCCTCCTGCGGCACCACGCCCAGGCGGGCCCGGATCGCCGGACCCTGCCGGACCGGGTCCATGCCGAGGATCCTCAGCTCGCCCCCGCTCGGCGGGGAGACGCAGCCGATCATCCGCATCGTCGACGACTTCCCGGCCCCGTTCGGCCCGAGGAACCCGAATGCCTCGCCGCGGCGCAACTCGAAATCGATTCCGTCCACTGCCGTGAACTCTCCGAACCGCTTCGTGAGGCCGCTAGCCTTGATAAGGATCTCCGGGTCAGGCACCTCGCGAGACTACCCCGGCCTCCGAGGTCATCAGAAATGAATAAGCTGGGCGAAGAACGGGAAAAAGCCCGCCCAGACGGCAGTGCCCCGACCCGTGGGGCGGTAGTCTCACAAGGTCACAATGAGGCGATGGGCTAGCAGGAGGCGTGTCCGAGGGTGAGCAGCATTCGCGAGCTGTACGGGCGGTTCCGTCACCTCATTCATGAGGGCGGCAAGTTCATCGTCGTAGGCGGGATCGGCACGATCGTCACGTTCGCCGTGGCCAACGCGCTGCCCCAGTCCCACAAGTACATCGCAGTGACGGTCGCCACGGTCGTGGCCACAGTGATCACCTACATCGGCAACCGCTTCTGGACCTTCAAGCACCGCCAGGGCCAGGGCACCACGCGCGAATCGGCGATCTTCTTCATCCTCAACGGCGTCGGCCTCCTCATCTATTACGCCTGCATCTGGCTGATTCAGGACGTAGCCGGCCTCAAGGGCAAGCTCTGGTACAACGCGGCCCTGGTCATCGGTACTGGCCTCGGGACGCTGTTCCGGTTCTGGTCCTACCGCAAGTGGGTCTGGCTGGCCCCGGGTTCGCTCGGCCTCGCCGACGCGGGCGAGTCAGGCGGGCGCGACTCAGGCCCCGGCCCTGAGCAGGAGCGCCTCACCCCGGCGGATGCCCCCCAGGGATCGGTCAACCAGGTCAACGGCAGCACCGACGGGCAGGTCAGGCACGTCGGCTCGCACCGCCGGAACTAAAGACCCGCGCCGCTCATCACCACTGCCCGCTGCGATCGCAGGGGCCATCCGCTGGCGCCCAGAGACGACCGGCTTCGTGATCACGCGGGTTTTGCGGGCCCAGAGGCCCCCTAAACCCGCGTGATCAGGAGGTCACCCTGGTGCGCGCGGTTAGCTGCGACAGCCTCCCGCCGCGGCGACCAGCGTGCTGAGCGGAATCTTCAGGTACGCCGTCGCCTGGGCCGAGGTCAGCGCTCCGGTGGCGACCAGCCGCCCGATGACGTGCCGTTCCCTGGCGAGGGCATTGGCCGGGAACGTCAGCGGATCGTCGACGGTCGGGCCCTTGACCAGCCCGGCGAGGAGGGCCGCCTGCGGCCAGGACATCTGGGCGGGCTGCACCCCGAAGTAGCCGCAGCTCCCAGCCGCCAGCCCGTAGTACCCGTGACCGAAGTAGACGACCGCGGAGTACAGCCGCAGGACCTCGGCCGGGCCGTAGGCGTACCGCAGCTTGACCGCCAGCGCGAGCTGCTCGGCCTGGGCGGAGATGCTGGCGTCGCCCGGCGTGTAGAGCATCTTGGCCAGCTGGGCGTAGAGCGTCGCACCGCCCTGGTCGCCGTGGCCGGTGACCTCGCCGAGGGCGAATCGCCCGATTGCGATCGGGTCGATCCCCGGCTCGGAGTTGAAGCGGTGATCTTCGGTCGCCTCCAGCGCGGCCGCGAACTTCGGCGGGACCAGGGATCCCGGATAGGCAGCGTGGTGCGCCCGGTCGATCGCCGCCGCGAGCTGCTTAGCGTTCCCGACCGAGGGCGTGACCAGCAGCAGGATCCCGAATCCGGCGGCAGCGACGACCGCGAGCACGATGAGCACCTGCCCGGCGCGGACGACGATCCGAACCGCCCTCCGCCGCCGCCACGGCGGCCGGGCCGCCCCCTGCGAGCTGCTGACTTTCGCTATCGGTCTTGTCGTCCCCATCGACAATGCCAACGACCCCGTGTTCGGTGAAGTGCCTGCTAACCCGCCCCGGCTATACCCGCCGGTCAACCAGGCTAGCGGCGGGCGGATGAAGTAACGCGCATTGGGCAGCTTGGTGACCTGCCGTCGGCCGGGGCCGACCGCCGGCCAGCCCCCCTCCTCAGAGTCGGCGCGATGTCTTACCCGGCCGGCGGCATCTCGCGCACTCTGGTACCGACTGGTCGGTCTTTCTATACTGGCCACGTGACCGATATTCACAATTTGAGCGCTCTTGACCAGGCCGCCGCCGTTCGCTCGGGCGAGCTCAGCCCGGCCGAGATCACCGCCCACTACCTGGACCGGATCGACCGGCTCGGCGCGGGCCTGGGCGCCTTCGTCACGGTCACCCCGGAGCTGGCGATCGCGCAGGCGCAGCAGGCCGCCGGCCGGCTCCGGTCGGCCGCTGAGCCGCCGCCCCTGCTCGGCGTCCCCATCGCGATCAAGGACCTCACCAGCACCGCGGGCATCCGGACGACGTTCGGGTCCAGGCTGTTCGCCGACTACGTGCCTGACGCCGACGCCCACGTCGTGACCAGGCTGCGGGCCGCGGGCACGATCAGCCTGGGCAAGACGAACACGCCGGAGTTCGGCCTGTGCTGCTACACCGACAACGACGTCACCGGCCCGGCCCGCTCCCCCTGGGACCCCCGCTGCAATGCCGGCGGGTCGAGCGGGGGCGCGGCCGCCGCCGTCGCGGCCGGGCTGGTCCCGTTCGCGCACGGAAGCGACGGCGGCGGCTCCCTGCGCATCCCGGCGAGCGTCTGCGGCCTGGTCGGGCTCAAGCCAGCGCGCGGCCGGATCAGCAACGGGCCGCAGACGCCGGACGGACCCGGCCTGTCGACGCAGGGCCCGCTGGCCCGGACGGTCAGGGACGCAGCGGCCCTCCTGGACGCCATGGCCGGGCCCATGCCCGGCGATCCTTACTGGGCGCAGCCGCTGCCGGATGGCCAGACGTTCCTCGGCTTCGCCGGCCAGGCAACGGGCAGGCTGCGCATCGGCCGGTACGCCGTGACCGCCAACGGCACGACGCCCGACCCCGCCTGCATCGCGGCGTGGGAGGACGTCTCGGCGCTGCTCGCGTCGCTCGGGCACGACGTCGAGGACATCGAGCTGCCGTTCCCGCCGGACATTGTCAACAGCTTCAACACCATCTGGGCCGTGAACTCGCTGGCCCGCCAGACCGACGCGGCCGGCGAGCAGCAGCTGCGCCCGGTCACCAGGGCCTGGCGCGACTACGGGCGGACCATGACCGGCGCCGCGTACGCGGACGCGGTCAGCGCCATGCAGCTGGCCACAAGGACGGCAGCCGCCGCGACGGCCCAGTTCGACGCGCTGCTGACGCCGACGCTCGGGCGGCCGCCGCAGCCGGTCGAGTTCTTCCGCGAGGACGGCGACGTGATGGACAACCTGCGCGGGCAGGGCGAGTTCACGCCCTTTACGCAGATGTTCAACATGACCGGCCAGCCCGCGGTCAGCCTGCCGCTGCACTGGACCGCCGACGGCGTGCCGATCGGGGTGTCGCTCATCGGGCGGCCCGCCGGCGAGGGCCCGCTGATCGCGCTCGCGGCCCAGCTCGAGGAGGCCAGGCCGTGGGCGCACCGCGTGCCGCCGTGCTGGCAGGCAGCACTGCGCTGGTAAGCGGGACCGCCTACGCGCGCAGGCCGCCGAGCAGCAGCTCGGTGTACTGCTCCCCGACCTGAGTCGGCGTCAGCGGCCCGTCGGGCCGGTACCAGGCGCCGAGCTGGTTCACCGTGCTGAGGAAGAAGTGCACCACGATGTCGGCGGGCACCTCGGTGCGGAAGGTCCCGGCGACCATGCCTTCCTCGACCAGCGCCTTGAACTGGTCCTGATAGGCGCGCCGCTCGGCCCGCACCTGCGTCTGCCGGTCCTCGGGCAGCATGTGCAGCGAGCGGAAGAACACGATCAGCTCGTCCAGGTTCGCCAGGCTGCTCTCGACCACGTCGAGCGCGGCCGCCCGCAGCCGGTCCTCGGCGCTGCCCTCGCTCTTGACGATCTCGTTGAGCCGGGTCGTCTGCACGGTGAGGAGCTGGTGATAGACCTCGTAGAGCAGGTCGTCCTTGGACCCGTAGTAGTGGTACATCGCGCCCTTGGTCACCCCGGCGGCATCCACGATGTCCTGCACCGAGGTGCTCTCGAACCCGTGCCGGGCAAACAGCCGCGTCGCGACCCGCAGCAGCCGCTCCTTCACCGGCCTGGTGGCGGCGGTCCGCACGGTATTAACTGACCCCGCCCCCGCGGACTCCTTAGGCCGCACCGCCATGTCCCACGCTCCGGAAAGGTCCCGCCGGCTGGCCCCATACCGTCCGGTCGGTCTTACGTTAGGCATGCTTTTCCTGCCCGGTCAACTGCAACCGTGCACCCCCGTTCGCGGACTCCCCTAACGCCTGCTCACCGGCGGCCAGCTGATCGAGGTGCACGGTGACTTCCCCGATCTCGTAACCGGGCCGATGGCGGCGCGGACCAGTGCCGCCCTCCTGCCACGGCGCCGGTCCCGCCAGCGGCCTGAACTCCACCCCGGCGGCCGCCAGCCTGCGGAGATGCGCGCTGACCCGGTCCCGCAGCGGCGGCTTGCCGCCCGCGGTCGCCTCCCAGGCCGAGGGCCGACCGGCCCAGGCCACATCGGCGAGCGCGCACGACCGGGGGAAGATCATGTACTCTAGCGCGCGGCCGTCGGGGATGTACTCGGTCCAGACCTGGAACTGCGTGCCGATCATCATCCGCGCCGCCTCGGCCGGCCAGTCGGGCGGCACCGGCGCGAAGGCGCTGACGTCCTCGATCCGCACCGGCCCGCCGATGGCGACCGGCTCGGCGTCAGCTCGTTCCTGGTAATAATCGAAGTACGTCGGGAACACCGGAGTCGCGATGACCTCATGTCCCGCGTCGGCCGCCGCGCGGGCGATCGGCATCCCGCGCCAGGCCATCACGATCGTGTCGTCGCGCAGCCCCGGCCGCTGGCCGGCCGTGCTGGTGAACCCCTCGTCCCAGACGATCGCGCGCGCGCCGTGCTCGGCCGCGAGCGTGTCGGCGATATCACGCAGGAACGCGGCGTGCAGGTCGTCGGCGGTGGTCAGGCCGCGCTCGCGCCGGTAGGCCTCGATCCGCGGATCGGCGCGCCAGGAGTCGAGCACGCACTCGTCGCCGCCGATGTGCACGTAGCGGGCTCCGGTCGCGCCGACCACCTCGGCCAGGATCTCGCTCACCGCGGCACGGGCCTCCGGCAGGGGCGAGATCAGGTACGGCAGGATCCCCCAGTCCGCGCTGACCTGGTATCCGCCTGCGGGCGGCTCCCCCGCGCCCAGCTCGGGCAGCGCGGCGAGCAGCGCGGCGCAGTGACCGGGCAGGTCGATCTCCGGCACCAGCGTCATCATCCGGTCGGCCGCGTAGCTGGCGATCTCGGCCAGGTCATCCAGCGTGTAATAGCCGCCGTGCGGGATGTCCTCGTAGACGCGCGGTTCCTCGCCGTTCAGGCTGATGCGGGTGCGCGGGCGATGCGAGCCGATCTCGTGCAGCCGCGGGAACCGCCGGCTCTCGATCCGCCAGCCCTGGTCATCGGTCAGGTGCAGGTGCAGCCGGTTGAACTTCATGGCGGCGAGCGCGTCGATCAGCGCCAGCAGCTCGCGCTTGGTCACGAAGTGCCTGGCCACGTCGATGTGCGCACCGCGCCAGGGCAGGCTCGGCTGGTCTGCGATCTCGGCGGCCGGCAAGTGCCAGCCGGCCGCGCCGGACTCGATCCGCGCGGACCGGAACGCGTCATCGGGCAGCAGCTGGCGCAGCGTCTGCGCGGCGTAGAACGCGCCGGCCGGCCCGCTCGCCGCGATGCTCACGCCCTCGGGGTCGATCGTGAGCTCATAGGCCTCGGGGGCGAGGGCCGGCTCGGCATGCACGGTGACCGTGACCTCGCTGTCGTCGGGCCGCAGCTCGGGCTCGAGCCGCGGCCACGGGATCGCGGCGAGGGCTCGGTCGACGACCTGCGCGAGTTGGCCGGCGGCGGCTCCGAGCCCGGGCCGGACCGCGGGCTTCGCCGGGAGCTCGAGCTGCCCCTGGCCCTTTCGCACGTTGGCGGGGTACGGCACGAGGGTGGCGAGGCGGTCGTCCATGGGCTTCCTTGTTCGCGGCGTGTGCTCCGGCGGCACAGCAGACCCGGTCCCGAAGATTAACAGCGTTCTCAAAACGGGAACGTAGTGCCCTGCGGCCGGTGTTGTCTCGCCCGCCGGCCGGCCCTCCGGGGCCTGGGCTGTCGTGGCTGCCGGGGCCAGGCGCCAGGGCGCCCTGGTGACGTGACTGCGCTAAGGTGTGTACGCCCGGCGTGCCAGACCCGGGCGTTTAGTTCCGGGACGTAGCGCAGCTTGGTAGCGCACTTGACTGGGGGTCAAGGGGTCGCGGGTTCGAATCCCGCCGTCCCGACGATTTTTCGAACGGCCTTGGGACCACTTTGGGACCGGGGCCGTTCTCATCCGGCGTTGAGGAAGACACTGAGCGCCTCTCCCGCGTCGGTGATGGCCCGGTGGTCAGGGTGGAGATACCGCTGTGTGGTGGTCAGCGAGCCGTGGCCAGCGATCTTCCGTTAGCACGTGGACCGGGATGCCGGCGTCGGCCATCCAGGTCAGCCCCGTGTGCCGCAGGTCGTGCCGTCGGAGGTAGCCGTAGCCCAGAGCGGTGACCACCTCGTCCTTTCTGCTGGCAAACGCTACGGACCAGTGCTTGCTTGGGAGCGTCGCAGGTTGGGGCGCGGCATGGAGGGACAGGTGGTGCTCGATCTGGTGGCGTGAACCCGCCGGCCCGGCAGGCGACGCTGCGCGCGCTCCCGGCGATCGCGATCCTGCGAGCGTCAACGCGCTGGCGCACAGTTACGCGGGCCTGTATGACCTGCGCGGTCGACCACGGGTTCGGAAGGAGCGCGGGCAGCAGCGTCGGCACCGGCGCGGGCGGGACGGCTCCTACGATGGCGGGGTGACGGAAACCAACGCAGGCCGGCCAGGGCACCGCTCGTACCCGAAAGGCGTGCGACGCCGGAAGCAGATCCTGGACAGCGCGATCGCCCTGTTCGCGCCACGCGGGGTGGACCGGGCGTCGCTGCGGACGATCGGCGAGGCGATCGGGGTGTCCCACACCGCGCTGCGGCACTACTTCGCGTCGCGCGACGAACTCCTGGTTGAG
>Ga0209380_10000175_pt1 | contig 42310 bp, 42 predicted proteins | sample HubBroMetageWFT6_FD_188347 | JGI IMG/M metagenome (GOLD analysis project Ga0209380, IMG submission 188347) | Warmed and freeze-thawed soil microbial communities from the Hubbard Brook experimental Forest, New Hampshire - Hubbard Brook CCASE Soil... | ecosystem: Environmental > Terrestrial >...
TATCCTGAGCCGCGACCGGCAAGGCCCTGCAATAGCCCACCAGCTGCTTATCTACCCGATGCTCGACGATCGCACGACGACGCCCGACCCCTACATCGCGCCGTTCGCCGGCTGGTCCTACGACGACAATGCCACGGGCTGGAACGCTCTGCTGGGAGCGGGACATGAAAAGCTCGACGTCGACCCTGCGGCCGCGCCAGGGCGCCTGAAAGACGCACGCGACCTGCCGCCGGCGTACATCGAGGTCGGCCAGCTCGACGTCTTCCGCGACGAAAGCCTGCGTTACGCCCTCACGCTCAGCCATGCGGGCGTGCCCGTCGAGCTGCACCTGCATCCCGGCGTGCCGCACGAGTACGACGCGATCGCCTTCGATGCGGACGTGTCGCGCCGCGCGCAAGCAGACCGTGGCCGCGTGCTGCGGAGCCTGTGACTCGGCCGGTCGCCAAGGGACACCTCGTGATCCTCGTCAACACCCTGCAGAGATCACGCGCCTATCGTCCCATCGGCAACCCCGGCGAGCACTTCCCTGGCGAGCCCGCAGGGCCTGCGATCGGTTCGGATTACCTGCATGTTGTCTGTCAGCCCGCCCTGGAGGTCACATATTTGAGTTCGTCTGCCTCAGGCGATCGACGAGTGGATCGGCCGCCTGCGGGACGAATGGCCCGAAGGCTTCCATAGCCAGGGGACAGCACTCGATCACCGGTGCGACCTCAGCGTGATGACCACGCACCTATGGCAGGCCGCAGTCGCGAGCTGCCCGATATCTATCCCGAACGAGTAAAGGACTGAGATGGAGCCAATTCGCGCGCAGATCGGCGGATCCTCGCGCGTCTGCGGCCGGAGTGCCGCCCAGCTATTTCTGGTTGCCTGATGTTGTTTGGAAGCGGAACTCCACGACGTCGCCGTCCCGCATCACGTAGTCCTTGCCTTCGATCCTGGCCTTGCCCGCAGCCCGGGCGGCGGCGATCGAGCCAGCCGCCATCAGGTCGTCGAACGAGACGACCTCGGCCTTGATGAAGCCCTTCTGGAAGTCGGTGTGAATGACGCCGGCCGCCTCCGGTGCCGTCGCTCCGGCAGGGATGGTCCACGCCCGCGCTTCCTTCGGCCCCGCGGTCAGGAACGTCGAGAGCCGCAGCGCCGTAAACCCGGCCCTGGCCAGTTGCGCCAGCCCCGGCTCACCGAGCCCGAGCTCGGCCAGCATCTCCGCCGCCTCCTCGGGCTCAAGCTCCGCCAGCTCGGCCTCGGTCTTAGCGTCCAGGAAGACCGACTCAGCCGGGGCCACGAGCGCGGCGAGCCGCTTGCGCAGTTCGTCGTCGCCAAGCTCGGCATCGTCCTCATTGAATACATAGAGGAACGGCTTCGCTGTCAGCAGCTGAAGTTCGCGAAGGTCGGCCACGTCGATACCGGCTGCGGCGGCACCGGCGAACAGGGTGGTCCCGCCATCAAGCACCTGCTGCGCCTTCGCCGCGGCGTCCGCGATCCTGACCTTGTCGGGATCCTTGGCGAACTTCGATTCCTTCGCCAGCCGGGGCGCGGCCTTCTCCAGCGTCTGCAGGTCGGCCAGCATCAGCTCGGTCGCGATCGTCTCGATGTCCCGCTCGGGCGAGACATCGCCGTCGACGTGACTGACATCCGGATCGGTGAAGACCCGCACCACCTGGCAGATGGCGTCCGTCTCGCGGATGTGGGACAGGAACTGGTTGCCGAGGCCCTGGCCAGCTGACGCGCCGCGCACGAGGCCGGCGATGTCCACGAACCGCACGGTCGCGGGCACGATCCTGGCCGAGTCGTAAAGCCCGGCCAGGGCGTCCAGCCGGGAATCCGGGATCCCGACAATGCCAACATTGGGCTCAATCGTGGCGAATGGGTAATTGGACGCAAGGGCATTGGCCCGCGTCAGCGCGTTGAACAGCGTGGACTTGCCCACGTTGGGCAGGCCGACGATGCCGATGGACAAGCTCACGGGCGCCCATTCTAGGCCCGCCCGCAGACCACGGAAGCCGCGCCGGCCGGGCTGTGGATAAGTCCCGGTCTTGATCACCGCCCTGGGCGGGCAGGCGTGTCGCACCCCGGAACTGTCATCGATTACTGCCAGCATGACTAAATATGAACGCGATCTCACTGCTGGTCACGCTGCTGGTCGGCGTCGCGCTCGGTGCTGCGCTCGGCTACCTGCTCGCCCGCGGGAAGCTCGCAACCATCACGGCCGACCTGACCGGCCGGGCCCGCGCGGCCGACGAGCGAGCCGCCGCGGCGCACCGGCAGGCCGAGATCGTCGAGCGCGCCGCGCAGGAGAAGGCCGAGCTGATCGACGGCCAGCTGGCAGAGCGGTTCCAGTCGATGTCTGCCCAGGCCCTGGACCAGAGCGCGAGAACGTTCCTGCAGATCGCCGAGGGCCGGCTCAGCGCCGCCAACGCCAAGGCCGCCGGCGAGCTGGATACCCGCAAGGCCGCGGTCGAGCACCTGGTGCAGCCGCTGCGCGAGACGCTGGCCAGGGTCGAGGCCCAGCTCCGGGAGGCCGACGCGGCCCGCCGGTCGTCGCACGCGGCGCTCGCCGAGCAGGTAAGCGTGGCCCGGCAGAGTTCCGATCAGCTGCGCGTGCAGACCCAGGCTCTGGTCACCGCGCTGCGCCGGCCCGAGGCTCGGGGCCGGTGGGGTGAGATGCAGCTGCGCCGCGTCGTCGAGCTTGCGGGCATGAGCAACCGCTGCGACTTCGATGAGCAGGTCGGCGTCGCGACCGCGGACGGGGCGTTCCGGCCGGACATGGTGGTCAGGCTGGCCGGCGGCAAAAACATCGTGGTCGACTCGAAGGTCTCCCTGGCCGCCTATCTGGAAGCGGCCGAGTCGGCCAGCGACGACACTCGGGAAGCACGGCTGGACGCTCACGCCCGGCATGTGCGCGATCACGTCGACCGGCTGGCCGCGAAGGCTTACTGGGCGGCGCTCAGCCCGGCGCCCGAGTTTGTGGTGCTCTTCATCCCCGGCGAGGCGTTCCTCGCTCCGGCGCTTGAGCACGACCCTGGCCTGCTCGAGCACGCGATGGCGCATCGGGTCCACATCGCGACGCCCACGACGCTCGTCACCATGCTACGGACCGCGCAGTACGCCTGGCAGCAGGCGGCGCTCTCGGAGAACGCGAAGACGGTCTTCGACCTCGGGCGCGAGCTGTACGACCGCATCACGGGCCTCGGCAAGCACGTCGATGGCCTGGGCAAGGCGCTGACGAACGCCGTCACCGCCTATAACCGGACCGTCGGCACCCTGGAGAGCCGGGTCCTGGTCAGCGCTCGCAAGCTGAACGAGCTGGGCCTCACCGATAGCTGCATCGACGCGCCGAAGCTGGTTGAGGAGTCGATCCGCGGGCTCTCCGCACCCGACCTGGTAGTCGACACCGTTCCGGAGCTCGTGGACGGCGGGCGCGACGAGGTGGCGGCAGGGCCGCATCGGGTCAGCGGCACGAGATCCATCGGCGCGGTCGGCTGACAGTCGCCCGACGAAGCCGGACGAGCCTTTCAGACGGGAGCGCGCGCATGCCTGAGCAGATTGCCGAGAGCCTCGACGCAGGCGAGGTGGCTGGCCCGTTCCATGCGAGCGTTCCGGCCCAGCCCGGCCCCGTCGATTCGCCCCTCGACCGGGATAAGACTGGCGTGACGTGGCTGCGGATGCCGACGCGCCTCGCGTTCCCGTCAATCAGCCAAGCCGTCGGCCGCCCGCGCCTTACCGGCCGCGGTGCCATCGTTGCACTGTTTGCGCTCTTCCTTGTCGCAAGCGTGCTGTCTGACTGGACGGGACTTGGCGTCCTGACTGGCCTTGGCTACCTCGTCGGATGCGCGCTCGCGCCGCTTTATGTGCGCGACCGCGCGCTGCTGCAGATCGTGGTCGTGCCGCCGGCGTTGTTCCTGAGCATCGTCCTGATCATCCAGGTGCTGACCGCGCAGGGCACGGGCAAGCACGGCATGGTTCTGTCGGTGGTGGAGGGGACGCTGCTCACGCTGGCCGCGACCGCCCCGTGGCTGCTGGCGGGCACGGCCGCGTCCGTGGGCATCGCGTTGCGGCGCGGCCTGATGGGACCACTGCGCCAGATCTGGGGCGAGCTGCGCGGCGACCTGCGCGCGCTCATCGGCCGGGTCGCCTGAGAGTTACTCAGCTCTCGGCGTCGCGCAGGCGCTTCCGCAGCTCGTGGGGCAGGGCGAAGACCATGCGCTCGGGCACGACCTCGACTTCCTCCACCTTGCCGAACCCGGCTTCGGCAAGCCTGCTCAGCACGCCGTCGACTAGGTCTTCCGGTACGGATGCGCCACTGGTGACGCCCACGGTGGTGGCGCCTTCCAGCCAGGAGTCCTCGATCGAGCGCGCGTCGTCGACGAGGTAGGCGGCGTTCGCGCCCGCGTCGAGCGCGACCTCGACCAGGCGGACCGAGTTGGAGGAGTTGCGGGAGCCGACGACGATCACGACGTCCGAGTCACTGGCGATCTGCTTGACCGCTGCCTGCCGGTTCTGGGTCGCATAGCAGATGTCGTCGCTCGGCGGGTCGAGCAGCTGCGGGAACCGCTGCCGCAGCGCGGTCACCGTTTCATTGGTCTCGTCCACCGACAGGGTCGTCTGGGAGAGCCAGGCAACCCTGGCCGGATCCTGGACCTCGACCGACTCACTGCCCTTGGGGCCGTCCACGAGGTGAATGTTCTCGGGCGCCTCGCCGGTCGTGCCGATGACTTCCTCGTGGCCTTCGTGACCGATGAGCAGAATGTCATAGCCCTGCGCGGCGAACCGGCGGGCCTCGTTGTGGACCTTGGTGACGAGCGGGCAGGTGGCATCGATCGTGCGGAGGCTCCGGTCCTTCGCCTCGCTGCGGACCTCCGGCGCTACGCCGTGGGCGGAGAAGATCACTACGGATCCCTCCGGGATCTCGTCGGTCTCCTCGACGAAAATCGCTCCGCGGTCCTCGAGGTTCCGGACGACATGGGTGTTATGCACGATCTGCTTGCGCACGTAAACGGGTGCGCCGAACCGCTCCAGCGCCAGCTCTACGGTCTGAACTGCCCGGTCAACCCCGGCACAGTAACCACGGGGCTTGGCCAGGAGTACTCGGCGAGGCTGGGCAGGCATGGTGCCATTTTAGGCGATCACGGGTCCGCCCGGTCGGCGGCCGCGCATCTGGGGCGCCGTGCCGCCTTCGCGGGGCGACCGCCTGGCGCGGGCATTACCAGGCACTTTCTGCCGACCCGCGCTTGCGGAGGCGCAACTCCTGGTGACAATGAATCCCTGGGGTCGCAGCGAGACTGGCGGAACGCCAAGCGCGAGCGCGTCCCCGAGCCTTGAGGAGAGATGTTATGGGTGTCCCGCAGACTGAGGACCGAGCGAGGCCAGGGCCGATTCAGGCGCTGCGGGCGGTGTTCACGGGAATTGGACGGATCATCATGGCGGCTGACCGGCCGCAAGCGGCCAGGCCGGGGCGGGCGAACGGGCCGGCGGCAACGCCGAAGTGGCGTTCGCTCGACAAAACGGGCAACGTACGGCTGCTGTCCGCCGAAGATCTTGAAGACGACGAGGCCGCCGGGGACGACGACGCCGCTAGCTTCCAGGCCGAGGCCGAGGCCGAGGCCGAGGCCGAGGCCCTGGCCGAGGCCGAGCTTGCCGAGACCGAGCTGCTCGGAGCCGATCTCGCCGAGGGCAACCTCGCCGGCGCCGAGCTGGCCGAGACCCAGCTAGCCGAGACCCAGGTAGCCGAAGCCGAGCTTGCCGAAGCCCCCGGTGAGCTGGCAGCGACCGAGCTAGCCGAACCCCCGGCTGAGCTGGCCGAGCCCGCGGTGGCCGAGGCCCCGGCTGAGCTGGCCGAGCCCGCGGTGGCCGAACCCCCGGCTGAGCTGGCCGAGCCCGCGGTGACCGGGACCCCGGCTGAGCTGCCCGAGCCCGAGGCCGCGGCCGCCCTCCCGCTCGCCAGCTACGACACGCTCTCACTGGCCTCGATCCGGGCCCGGCTCCGCCCGCTGGACGCCGACCAGCTTCGCGTCCTGGTGAACTACGAGCAGTCGCACGCCGAACGCCCCGAGGTCCTCGGCATGCTCGAGCGCCGGATCGAGAAGCTCGAAACGGGCGGATGACCACCCGCCCGGCCAGCCACAGCCACCGACTGTGCCGTTTTGGTGTCGTCAGAGCGACACCAAAACGGCACAGTCCGCCTTCCGACTGGGGCACACCACGGACAATCAGCGGCTATTGCCCCTTTAGCGAGGCTTGCCCATGCCGCTAGAGACATCCGCCGAGCAGCCGGTCCCCGTCAGGACCGTGATGCGCCTGGTCGGCGACTGGATCGGGCGCCTCGGCCGGGTCTGGGTCGAGGGCCAGATCGCGGAGCTCAACCGGCGCGGCAGCACGGTGTTCCTGACCTTGCGCGATCCCGTCGCCGCGGTCTCCGTCCGCGTAATCTGCCCGGCCACCGTGCTGGACGCCACCGACCCCGCGCCGGGAGAGGGCGCCAGGGTCGTGATCTGGGCGAAGCCCGAGTTCAACGCCGCTAAGGGAACGTTCGCCCTGGCCGCCGCCCAGGTCAAGGCCGTCGGCATCGGCGAACTCCTCGCCCGCCTCGAACGACTGCGCACCGAGCTGGCCAGGGAAGGCTTGTTCGCGGCCGAGCGCAAGCGGCCACTGCCGTTCCTCCCGGCCAAGATCGGCCTGATCTGCGGCCGGGACTCGGCGGCCGAGCGCGACGTGCTGCGGAACGCCTCCCGTCGCTGGCCAGCGGTTCAGTTCCGGGTCCGCCAGGTGGCCGTGCAGGGCTCGACCGCCAGCGCCGAGATCATCGATGCGCTGCACCGGCTGGATGCGGATCGCGATGTCCAGGTGATCATCATTGCCAGGGGCGGCGGCTCGCTGGAGGATCTGCTGCCGTTCTCCGACGAGGAGCTCATCCGCGCGGTCGCCGGATGCCGCACGCCGGTCATCAGTGCCATCGGCCATGAACAGGACGTCCCGCTCCTTGACCTCGTCGCCGACGTGCGCGCCTCGACGCCGACCGACGCCGCTCGCCGCGCCGTGCCCGACGTGACCGAGCAGCTTGAGCTCATCGCCCAGCTACGGGCCCGGGCGCGCCGCTCAGTGACCGGGAGGCTCGACCGCGAGGCGTCCTGGCTCACGGCGATCAGGTCGCGGCCAGCTCTGGCCAGCCCGCAACGCGAGATCGACCGCCAGCTCGAGCTGGTGCTCGGCCTGGCCGAACGCGCCAGCCTGGCCATGAGCGCCAGCCTCGACCGTCGCGCCGCCGACGTGACCCACATCCGTGCCCGCCTCGAGGCGCTCTCCCCCGCCTCCACGCTGCGCCGCGGGTACGCGATCGTGCAGCATGCTGACGATCAGGTCGTCAGGAGCGCCGCGCAGGTGACTGCGGGCGAGCGGCTGACCGTCCGCTTTGCCGACGACCAGCTGCAGGTCACCGCAGACGACGGCGCCTAAGGCGGGAACGAGCTAGCGGTGCGGCCCGGCGGCCCGCCAGGCCAGTGGCGACCAGGGGTAACGCCGGTACCAGCACGAGCCGAAGTCCGCCAGATAGCCCCGTCGGTGGCGGGCCAGCGAACAACCCGCCTGCGCACACGGACGGCCGGCCGTGCGCGTCTTCCGCCGGGAGGCTCGCGCGGGGCATCTGCCGCTGGCCGTCGGGTACCGGGTCTGGTGGCTGCTCATCACGCCGAGTTCATCGGCGCGCGCAGCCTGCGCATTACGGGCCGCATTAGGGTGAGAGCCATGACGGCGCCACGGCCGAGCTACGAGCAGGCCAGGGACGAGCTGACCGAACTGGTCAAGCGGCTCGAGGCCGGCGGCCTCACGCTCGAGCAGTCCCTTGAGCTGTGGGAGCGCGGCGAGCAGCTCGCTGCCATCTGCGAGGAATGGCTGGAAGGAGCCAGGGCCAGGATGGCTACCGCACTGGCCAGCCAGGACGAGTCCGGCGAGGCATCCGACGCGCCGTTCTGAGCATCAATCGCAACCGGACCGGCGGCGGTACGGTCTACAAGGCATGCGGATCAACCCACTGGCGGCCCTCGCGGTAGCAGCACTCGTCGCGGGCTGCGGCAGCGCGGCACCGTCCCAGGTCGGCACGCCGGCCGCGCCCAGCACGCCGGCGCCGTCAGCCGCCGGAGGCCATTCGGCCAGCGCCAGCCCCGCCCCGAGCGGGCAGGCCCAGCTGAACTGCAGCAGCGCGCCGACGGCCAGCCCGTCCGCCAATGACCTCGGCGCCCAGCTGACCGGCATCCAGTTCGTCACGCCGCAGCACGGCTGGGTCGTCGGCCAGCACCAGATCCTGACGACCAGCAATGGCGGAGCCAGCTGGACCGTGCAGGACCAGGGCCAGCTCAACCTGACCTCGGTGGACTTCATCAGCACCACGACCGGGTGGGCGGCCGGCGCCAGCTCGCTGCTGACGACATCCAACGGCGGCCAGACCTGGACCGCGCTGCCTGAACCGTGCGTTCCGATCCGGTCGGTGCACTTTGCCTCCGCGCAGATTGGCTTCGCGATCGCGGGCGGCAGCGGCCAGCTCGGCACGTCATCCGGCCTGGCCGTGTCACCGGCCCCGGAGAAGGCCGGCGTGCTCCTGGCCACCAGCGACGGCGGGCACTCCTGGCGTCAGCTCAGCTCGCCCGCGAATGCCCAGAGCGTCTGCTTCACCTCGCCGTCAAACGGCTGGCTGGGCGCGGACGGCGGGCTGTACCGCAGCACCAGCGGCGGTCAGACCTGGACTCAGGTGACGGCCGGACCACGGCCTGAGCAGGCGGCTCAGCCCTACACCATGCTCGTGCAGTGCGCCGGACCCAGCTCGGTCTGGGGCCTGGATATCGGCTTCGGCGTGGCCTCGAACCAGCAGCCGCACGTGGGCTACTACGCCAGCCAGGGCGGAGCGATGCCCCTGTTTGCCGAGCAGTACTTCCCGCACCCCGCAGTCAGTGTGACCGCGGGCGCACCCGGCGCGTACGCCGGCGTGCTGTCGGCGATCAGCCCGGCGTCCGCCGCCTACGTGGACTGGTGCGGAGCGTGCGGCGCGCAGGGCACGGCTCCGTGGGATCTCGCGGCCAATTCTGGCCACCTGACGAGGAAAGGCGACGTCGGCGGGCTCACCTACGCGACCGGAGCGAGCTTCCTCACCCCCGGCCAGGGCTGGGTCGTCGGCGAGGTGTGGGGGGCGCACGACGTTCAGCGCATCGTCCGCACCGACAACGGCGGCGCGACGTGGCAGGTGCAGTACAGCCGCAGTTAGCCAGCGGCAGCGCGGTTGACCGTCAGCCGGGACATCACCTCGAGCACGCCATCGGCGAGCTCGTGCGCCCTGGCGGTGTCGGTAGCCAGCGAGACCTCCGCGACGGCCAGCATCATCGCGCCGGTCATGACGATCGCGGCGGCTTCGTCGAGCGGCTCGCCGCTCCGCGCGAAGAACTCGGTGTTCTTGCGCACCCAGTCGCCGAGCCGTTCCCGCCAGAGCAGCTCGAATCCCGGCGGCCCGTCCCCGCGGGCGAACAGTCCGGCCAGGTCGCGCTGCTCGATGCACACATCCAGGTAGCCACGGGCGCCGGCGAGGAACAGCTGCATCGGGTCGGTCACCCCGCCGGCGCGGCTGGCCCGCACGGCGGCGCGGGTCCGCTCGCTGTGCTCGGTGCTCAGCTCCTCGAACAGCGCCAGGTAGAGATGCGCCTTCCCGGAGAAGTGGTGGTACAGGCTCCCCACGCTCGCCCCGGCGAGGGCAACGATCTCCGACACCCCGGCCTGGGCGTAGCCCTCCATCGTGAAGACCTCGCGCGCGGCCGCGAGCAGGCCGCTGCGCGTGGTCGTGCCCCGGTCGGTAGTTCGGCCGACGGGCACTGCCTGGTCAGTAGTCATAACACCGCGTCCCGGTACGCAGCTGGTGCAGGGCGGCCAGCCGGATGGCTGGCCTGGTACATAGGATTCCACCACGGCCCGCCAACAGGGAAGGTGCGTTGCTGATGAGCGAGGATCCGTCAGCTCCGATGACGGCCGGCCCGCCCGGCGCGTCAGGGCTCGCCAGCACGCCCGGTGTGGCCGGCGCTCCGGGCGTTCCGGACATTCCGCCCGGCAGCGAGCTCGCGCCGCCGGAGCCCGGCCGGCATGCGCCCGACCGGAACCTCGCCCTGGAACTCGCCAGGGTGACCGAGGCGGGTGCGATGGCGTCGGCCCGCTGGGTCGGCCGCGGGGACAAGAACGGTGCCGACGGGGCGGCGGTCAACGCGATGCGCCAGCTCATCAACACCGTCTCCATGCGAGGGGTCGTCGTCATCGGCGAGGGCGAGAAGGATCACGCCCCGATGCTCTACAACGGCGAGCAGGTCGGCGACGGCAGCGGGCCTAGCTGCGATGTCGCGGTGGATCCGATCGACGGGACCCGGCTGACGGCCAACGGCATGCCGAACGCCATCTCGGTCCTCGCGGTCAGCGCCCGCGGGTCGATGTACGACCCGTCCGCCGTCTACTACATGGCGAAGCTGGTCACCGGGCCCCAGGCGGCGAGTGTCGTCGACATCGACGCGCCCCCCGCGGCGAACGTCGCCGCGGTCGCCAGGGCCAAGGGGTGCTCGGCGTCGGACGTGACCGTCGTCATCCTGGACCGGCCGCGGCACGCGGAGCTGATCAACGAGGTCCGCGCGGCGGGCGCGCGGATCAAGCTGCTGACCGACGGCGACGTGGCCGGGGCGATCATGGCCGCGCAAGACGGTACCGGCATCGACCTGATGCTCGGCATTGGCGGCACGCCCGAAGGCATTATCGCGGCGTGCGCGATCAAGTGCCTGGGCGGCGTCATCCTGGGCAAGCTCGCGCCGCGCGACGATCAGGAGCGGGCGAAGGCCATCGACGCCGGTCACGATCTGAGCCGGGTGCTGAGGACCGACGACCTCGTCACCTCGGACGACGCTTTCTTCGCCGCCACCGGCATCACCGACGGGGAGTTGCTCGCCGGCGTCCGGTACCGGGCCGGCGGCGCGACCACGCACACCCTGGTGATGCGGGCGCGGTCAGGCACCGTCAGGAACATCTACAGCGAGCACCAGCTGTGGAAGCTCAGCGCCTACAGCGCGGTCAACTTCCGGGATTGACCGATCGCCGACCGACTGGGGGCGAAGACCATATGAGCGGCGATGTAATCATCGGATACGACAGACGGGCTCGGTGCGCCTGGGCCGGAGCGGGCGACACCCCAATGAGCCAATTACCACGACAACGTCTGGGGCACCCGCACGCATGACGAGTCCGCGATGTTCGAGGCACTCACTTTGGGTGTGTTCGAGGCCGGGCTGAGCTGGATGTCGATCGGCTGCTGCAGAACCCGTCGATCATCGGCAACCTGGCCAAGATCAACGCGACCATCAATAACGCGCGAGCGATGATGTCCGCCTCGCCGAGCCTGCCGGAGGCGTTGGCCAAACAGCTAAAGGCCCAGGGATATCACTTCGTCGGCCCGACGAGCGTGTATGCGTTCATGCAGAACGTTGGCACGGTCAACGACCATGTCCGAGGGTGTTTCCGAGTGGCCAGCCATGACCGATCCCAGGCCGGGACCCATCGCCAGCGCTCGTGACATCGTCACGCACGGAGCGGGCCGAGGGCGCATGCCCATGTCCGCTGGACGACTTCAGCGCGTTTAGCCGTTCAGGCAGCGGTCTGGTCTTCGGCGGGCCGTCGCCAGATCAGCACGAAGTACCGGTGCCAGGGCCGCTCGACCTCAAGCTTCTGGCTGCTGGCCAGTTCCCACCCCTTAGCGGCCATCGCGTTCATCGCGGACATGAGTTCGCCCAGGTTCTCCTGCGGGCTGTCCATAGTGGCGGTCACGATCTGATTGACGTGGTACTCCCATTTCGTCATGCGGGCCAGGCTAAGCCGCCGCCCGAGCGCGCATTGCGCTTTGGCTAGATCAATGCGCAGATCCGGTCCATCTCATCGTTCGGCAGATCCGACCTCGAGCTCTTATCGCCGTGTGGCGATCACCGACCAGACCGAGTGGCAGTCGGAGAGTCGGTCCGTGGGGTCGCGCGCCAGCGGGTGCCGGTGGCAGCGGTCACACGGCCAGCATTCACCATCGTCGGGCCTGCATCGCATCCTCCGGTGTTAGTAACTAACAAAACTGCTGCAGGACCGGACCGCAAGGCGGTACGCAGACTCAGGGCAGCGGCGACTCAGGGCAGCGGCGTCGCTCGCTCCCGGACATCACGATCCGGAGGCGGCGCCGGGGGTCCGCGGCTAGTGATCCGAGCGGAAGATGGGCCAGCCGACTTCGGTCACGAGGTCCTGGTCGTCGTCAACGTGGAGCGGATCGCGGAGGTAGTACTCGCGCAGTGGTCCGTCGATTCCGATCTCGTGACGCGCGGCGTAGGTCCCGAGGTCGGCGTAGGTGACGTCTATAGTGTCGAGGGGACCGCGGTGAACCGCGACCGCGAGCTCGGCACCAGGAACTGTGAATGCCGTGACGCGGCCGATCGGGCGGACGGCGCCGTCGATCGGGATGAACACGATTGCCTCGCCGCGCTCGTGCTGGAACAGCTCGCTGGCGAACAGGCCGCCGCTGGGGCCGGTGCGGGTCAGGTGCTGGGCGGCGACAATGCCGTGGAGCTCGCCGAGCGCGCCTCGCCACCAGCTAAGCGCATCCCTGCGGTCGACGATCTCACGGATCCCGATCGCTGCCCGCTCGGCAACGGTGCGGTGCTCGACTACTGGTCCGTGATCTGGCCGCTGGAGGAGATCGCGCAGGGACTCAACGGCGGCCTGGGCCTGCTTGAGGCGGTCCTCCAAGCGGGTCAGGTGCGCGCTAATGAGGTCATTTCGTGCTGCGACGCCCTCGGCTGCCAGCACGGCCTTCACATCTGCGACGGGCATGTCGAGGTCGCGCAGCCGGCGGATCACCTGCGCGGTGGGGACCTGGTCGAGGGAGTAGTAGCGGTAGCCGGTGCGCTCATTCACATCGGCCGGCTCGAGGAGGCTCGCCTGGTGGTAGTGCCGGAGCGTCTTCACGCTTATGTGGGTCACGCGGGAAAACTCGCCGACGGTCAGACCGGTTCGCACGTCTCCAGTGTCAACCCTCCCCCTGCCGGAGGGTCCAGCCCGGTTCTGGTCCTTGACTCTCCCGCGCGGGGCGGGCCCAGCCTGGGTGGTGCGGCCGCCCTGGCCGGAAGCAGCGAAAGGGAAATGCGCATGAGCACCACCGATCTGACAAGTCACCTACCCGCCGTCGTGGCCGCCTACATCGCCGCCGTGAACGACTTCGACACCGATGCCCTGATGGCGACCTTCTCCAGCGACGCCCTGGTCAACGACGCCCACCGCGAGTTCCGCGGATTGGCGTCGATCCGCGCCTGGGCAGAGCGCGAGATAGCGGGAGACAAGGTCACCATGGACGTCACCGAGGTCTTCGCCCATCACGGACAGACCATTGTGCGCGCCCGCTACGACGGCGAGTACGACAAGACCAACCTGCCAGACGAGCTGATCCTGACCAGCTACATCACCGTGCAGGAGGGCAGGATCACCACGCTCATCATTGTTCGCAACACGCCAGCCCTTTACTGACCCGTGACCGCCCGGCTAGCTGGCGATGCCGACGCGCCGGCGCACGACGGCCGGGTCATCGAGGAGGGTGAGCATGCAGGCGGCGAGGTCGGCGCGGGAGACGGTGAATCCGTGCGGCAGGTTCATGTCGATAGCCGTCTGGTAGGTCCCGCTGGCCGCCTTGCTGGTCAGCCCGGGCGGGCGCATGATCGTCCAGTCCAGGCCGCTGTCGCGGACTGCGGCCTCCGCGTTGCGCATGTCGGCGCAGACGTGGCGGAGAAGTGTGCGCCGTACCAGCGGCTTGATCAGGTAGCGCAGGTACGGGCTCTCGCCCTCGTCGGTGACGATCGAGCCGCTGATCGTGATGAGCCGGCGAGTGCCCGTTTTCTCCATAGCCTGGATGATGCTGCGGACGCTGTCGTGGCTGATCATGGTGGGGCCGGTGCCATGCAGGCCTAGTGCGGTCAGGATGGCGTCGGCACCCGCGACGGCGGGACTGATCGAGGCCGGGTCCATGACGTCGGCGGTGACGACATGGCCGGCGGCAATCGCTTGCTCGACGAGGCACGAGCCGGCAGCACCGGTGGCGCCGAAAATGGTGAGCTTCACGACGGCTTCCTCTCCGCGGCCGCCCTACTGGATGCGGCGGTCCAGCGGGAGGTGCGGGCGCAGCGGCGACGCCACAGCGCGCGGTACAGGAGCCGTGCGGGCGGCGGCAGTCCGCTGAGGACCTGCGTGGTGGTAGCGGCGGACGCCCCGTCGAGCATCCAGGGAAGGAACTCGGTGCCTCCGCGGAGCCCCTGGCTGTTGCCCGCCGCTTTGCCGAACGCGGCCGAGCCTCGCGCCCCCAGGTGCGCTGCCACGAGCGGAAGGCCTGGTCTTCCTCGTGCCGCATGTAGGCGGTCAGCGTCTGAGCCAGGTCGCTGGCAGTCTCGGCCAGGCCGCCGCCGAAGAACTCGACGCAACCTGACCACGCAACCCGCGGCCGGCCGGGATGGTCAGTCTCCGCGACTGACCGACCGGCGGCCGCCGCCAAGCCAGCGCCCCTTCGGGCGCGGCGAGACGACCCGGATCGTGCCGCCGAACGCCACGCTCCGCACCTCGATGACCGGGGTCCCCGACGCGGGGCGCGGCGTGCGGTTGATCTGGCGGGTCAGCATTGAGGTCCCCGAGTGCACGACGGACACGTCCTCGCCGACGATCAGCTCCAGGGTCGCGCAGATCACCGTGGCGTGCACGATCGTGCGCTGGCTCTGCAGCACCGCCTCCCGCAGGTCGAGAACGACCTCGCCGCACACCGCGAGCACCGGGAGGCTGGCGGGCACGATCCAGCGCCCGTCCTTCCGGTCCCGGCCGAAGAGGCCAAGCACCGGGCCGCGGGTGTCAAGCCGGAACGGCTGAGCCGATGGCTCGGCCAGGTCGGACGTCAGCACCGCCAGCTCGCCCAGCGTCCGCGCCGAGTACGCCCGGTCAACCCGCTCGGAGTGCTCGTCCGCGGTCAGCCTGCCGTCTGCCGCTGCCTCGCTGAGCAGGGAGACGATGCCCTCGCGGTCTGCGTCAGATGCCCGCAGGTCGCGCGGAGCGGGGCGGTATGTCACAGTCAGAAAGATACCTCGCGGCATCCGATCTGGCCTGGTCCGCAGGCTAGTGCTGGTTCGGGGCCGCCACTCCCGGAGCCCTCCTCCGGTTTCGGGGCCGGGCCGGAACACACCCGCCCCGTGGCCTGTTAGTTTGGTATTAGCAACTAATCGGAACGTGCGGAAGGCGGCGAGCCAGTGGGCGAGCCTGCGGTGATGACGAACGGCCGGGGCCTGCGCGGCGGCAACTACAAGTGGGTCGCGCTGTCCAACACGACCCTCGGCATGCTCGCAGCGACGGTCAACGCCTCGATCGTGATCATCGCGCTGCCAGCGATCTTCCGCGGCATCAAGCTCAACCCCCTGCAGCAGGGCAGCTTCACCTACCTGCTCTGGTTGCTGATGGGTTACCTGGTTGTCTCGGCCGTCCTGGTCGTGACTCTCGGCCGGCTCGGCGACATCTACGGCCGGGTCCGGATGTACAACGCCGGGTTCGCCATCTTCGGGCTCGGCGCACTGGCGCTGCCGTTCGACCCGTTCACCGGCCCGCACGGAGCGCTCTGGCTGATCGGCTTCCGCGTGATCCAGGCCACCGGCGGCGCCATGCTGATGGCCAACTCGCCGGCGATCCTGACCGACGCGTTCCCGGCCAACCAGCGCGGCACGGCGATGGGCATCAACCAGGTCGCGGGCATCTCGGGCCAGTTCATCGGCCTGATCCTCGGCGGCGTGCTGGCGGCGGTCGACTGGCGGCTGGTCTTCATCGTCTCGGTCCCGATCGGCCTCGGCGGCACGATCTGGTCGTACATGAGCCTGAAGGAGACCGGCATCCGCACCCCGGCCAAGATCGACTGGCTGGGCAACGTGACGTTCGGGGTCGGCCTGATCATGCTGCTGACCGGCATCACCTACGGCATCCAGCCCTACGGCGGCCACTCCATGGGCTGGACCAGCCCGCTGGTGCAGACCGGCCTGTTCGGCGGCACGTTCCTGCTCATAGCCTTCTGCATCATCGAGACCAAGGTCCTCGCGCCGATGTTCGACCTGCACCTGATGCGGATCCGAGCGTTCGCGGCGGGTATCGGGGCGACGCTGCTGGCCTCGATCGCCCGCGGCGGCCTGCAGTTCATGCTGATCATCTGGCTGCAGGGCATCTGGCTGCCGCTGCACGGCTACGCCTACAAGGACACGCCGCTGTGGTCGGGCATCTACCTGCTGGCGCTGACGTTCGGGTTCGTGGTGTCCGGGCCGCTGTCGGGGTACCTGTCCGACAAGCACGGCGCCCGCGCGTTCGCCTCCGGCGGCCTCCTGGTATCCGCGCTCGCGTTCGGCGGCCTGCTGCTGATCCCGGTCGACTTCAGCTACCCCGAGTTCGCGGCCCTGATCTTCATTGCCGGCGCCGGCATGGGCCTGTTCTCCGCGCCCAACGCCGCCGCGATCATGAACAGCGTGCCGGCCAAGCAGCGCGGCGCCGCGTCCGGCATGCTGGCCACGTTCCAGAACTCCGGCTTCGTGCTGTCGATCGGCATCTTCTTCTCCCTCATGATCGCGGGCCTGGCCGCGACGCTGCCGACCACGCTGACCCACGGCCTGACGGCGCAGGGCGTCCCGCACGCCATCGCCCTCAAGATTGGCGAGCTGCCGCCGGTTGGCAGCCTGTTCGCCGCCTTCCTCGGCTACAACCCGGTGAGCCAGCTGCTCGGCCCGTCCGGCGTCCTGGCCCATCTGCCCGCGTCGCACGTGGCGGTGCTGACCGGCAAGGCGTTCTTCCCGCAGCTCATCTCCCAGCCGTTCCACCACGGCCTGGTGATCGTGTTCAGCATGGCGATAGGTGTGCTCGTGATCGCGGCCGGCGCGTCGGCGCTGCGCGGCGGCAGGTACGTGCACGAGGAGCCTGCCGAGGCGGCGGCGATCGCCACGTCCGCGGCCACGAGCGGCGCGGGCACGGACATCGTGGCGGACGAGATCGCGGCCGACGAGGTATCGGCCCACGGCGAGTCGCTCGAGTCTGTACGAGCCGCAGATGGTCGTGCTACCCCTGATGCATGACATCTTCGGACAGTCCGGCGGCCATCTCCGCTGCGGTCGACAAGGCCACCAGCGAGGGTCTTGAGCTCACCCGGTTCCTGTACGCCGACCACGGCGGCGTGATCCGGGGCAAGTCCGCCGCGCTGCGGTTCCTGCCCGAGCGGATCGCCAGCGGCATCGGCCACACCACGGCGATGATGGCGATGACCATGCTGGACACGCTGCAGCCGGTGGACGGCATGGGGCCGGTCGGCGAGGTGCGGATCAAGCCCGACCCGGACACCCTCGTCAGCCTGCCCTACGCGCCGGGAGCGGGCGCGATGCTGGCGGACCTGGTCAGGCCGGATGGCCAGCCGTGGGAGGCCTGCAGCCGGACGTTCCTGAAGCAGGCGATCGCGGAACTCGCCAGCGAGGGCTACGCGATGGAGGCAGCCTTCGAGCCGGAGTTCACCGTGGGCCGGCGCGAGCCGGACCCGGCCGGCGGTCCCGACCGGCTGGTGCCGACCGACGACAGCCTGTGTTACTCGGCGACCGGCTTCCACCAGGCGCACGACATCGTCATGGACTTCGTTCGCGCCCTGAACGCCCAGGACCTGCAGGTGGAGCACTACTACCCGGAGCTCGGCCACGGTCAGCAGGAGATCTCGATCCGCCACGCGCCCGCCCTCCGGGCGGCCGACAATCACGTGCTGTACCGGGAGACCGTGCGGGGCGTGGCGTTCCGGCAGGGCCTGTGGGCAAGCCTGGCGCCCAAGCCAATCGCCGATCAGGCGGGCAACGGCACGCACCTGCACTGCTCACTCACGACGCTGAACGCCGACGGCTCCCCCGGCCAGTCTGTTTTCGCCGATCCGTCGGGCCAGTACGGGCTGTCGAAGACCGGCTACCACTTCATCGGCGGCCTGCTGGCGCATCTGCCCGCGCTGGTGGCGCTCACCTGCGGCAGCGTGAACAGCTACCGCCGCCTTCAGCCGCAGTTCTGGAGCAGCGCCTACACCATCTACGGCATGGACAACCGCGAGGCGGCGGTCCGCATCTGCTCGCCCCTGCGCGGCGACGCGTCCAGCTCGGTCAACCTCGAGCTCAAGCCCTCGGACTCCAGCGCCAACCCCTACCTCGCGCTCGGCGCCGCCATCTACGCCGGGCTGGACGGAATCCGGCACCGCCTGGACCCGGGCGAGGCCGTGAACGTGGACCCCGCGACCCTGTCGGACGAACAGCGAGAAGAGGCCGGCGCCCGCCGGCTGCCGGTCACGCTGACCGAGGCGCTCGACGCGCTGGCCGCAGACAAGGTCTTGCTGACCGCGCTGGGCGAGCTCAGGTCGGCCGGGTACCTCGCGGTGAAGCGAGCGGAGGCGGCGGCGTTCGCCGAGCACGACGCGGCGTGGGAGTGCTTCCAGCACTTCATCCGCTTCTGACGGCCCGATGAGCCTGAGGGCGGCGATCGAGGAGCTTCGGCTCGTCGATCAGCACGTGCACTCGGTGCTGCCGGGCGCGGTCGGCCGCCCCGAGTTCGAGCGGCTGCTGACCGAATCCGATCAGCCGCCGCCGGCGGGGACGACCCAGTTCGACTCTCAGCTCGGATTCGCGCTGCGCCGGTGGTGCGGGCCCGTGCTCGGGGTCGATCCAGCCGCCCCGCCGGACGCCTACGTTGCCCGCCGGGCTCTTTTTCCGGGAACGGAGGCCTCCGCCCAGCTGCTCTCCGCCGCCGGATGCGGCTGGCTGCTGGTCGACACCGGCTTCACCGAGCCGGGGTCGGCCAGCCTCGCTGACCTGGGCGACCTGGCGGGCGCGCGCGTGCGCGAGGTGGTCCGCCTGGAGACGGTGGCCGAGGAACTGGCCGCGGCCGGATGCGGAGCGGCCGAGTTCGCCGACCGCTACCGGGAGCTGCTCTGGCGGAGGTCCGCCGATGCCGCCGCAGTCAAGAGCATCATCGCCTACCGGCACGGCCTCGACTTCGACCCGGCACGGCCAGGGCGATCCGAGGTCGCAACCGCCGCCGGAGCCTGGCTGCGCGCCGCCTCCCCTCGGCTCACCGACCCGGTCCTGCTCCGCGAGGTGCTGTGGGCCGGGGTCGAGCGCGGGCTGCCCGTTCAGCTGCACACCGGGTTCGGCGACCCGGACCTGGACCTGCGCCGGGCGGACCCGCTGCTGGCCAGGGACTTCCTGGCCGGGCTCTCCGGCGCGGGCGTGCCGGTCGTGCTGCTGCACTGCTACCCGTTCCACCGGCAGGCGGGGTTCCTCGCCCAGGCCTACCCGCACGTCTACCTCGATCTCGGGCTGACCATGAACTACACCGGCGCCCGGGCGGCCGCGGTGCTCGCCGAGGCGCTCGAGCTCGCGCCGTTCGCCAAGGTGCTGTACTCCTCCGACGCGTTCGGCCTGCCCGAGCTCGTCTTTCTCGGCGCGCGCCTCTGGCGGAACGCGGCCGCCGAGGTACTTGGCGGCTGGGTCGAGGGCAGCCACTGGAGCGAGGCCGACGCCATCAGAGTCGCCGGCCTGATCGGAGCCGGGAACGCCGCGCGGCTCTACGGACTCCCGGCGGCCTAAGCGCCGATAAGCTGCAGGGCCCCCCACAAGGCGAGAACGGCGAGCACGAGCCCGGCCGGAACGGTGAGCAGACCGAGCCTGGTGAAGTCCCCGAGCGTCGGCGCCGTTCCGTGCTCGCGCATGATGCGGCGCCACAGCAGCGTGGCCAGCGAGCCCGCGTAGGTCAGGTTCGGGCCGATATTGACCCCGAGGAGCAGGGCGAGGACCGTGCCGGGGCCGGCCGCCACCGCCAGCGGGAGCAGGAGGAGCACGGCCGGCAGATTGTTGATGATGTTGGCCAGGCCAGCGGCTATGGCGGCTGCGGCCAGCAGGCCGGCCAGTGACTGGCTGGCCGGGACCAGCGGACCGAGCGCCCGGCCGAGACCATTGCCGACGACGGCCTCGACGACTACGCCCAGGCACAGCACGAACGCCAGGAACGGCACCGCGGCCGCCCGGCCGATCGCCGGGAGCGTCGTGCGGCGCTGCGCCAGGGCGCGCACGGCCAGGACGACCGCGCCGGCGAAGGCGGCCCAGGCCGGGCTGACCCCCGCAGCCGAGGTCACGACGAAACCGGCGAGCGTGCCGGCCACCACGACGAGGGTGAAGACGGGAACCCCGGCCGGCATCGGGTCGGCCTGAGCCCGGGCGCCGGCGCGCAGGTCGGTGCCGAAATAGCGGCGGAAGGTCAGGTACTCCACGCCGATCACCACGAGCCACGGCAGGGCCATCAGCGCCGCGAAGCGGCCGAAGGCCAGCCCGGTCGCGGCGAACGCCAGCAGATTGGTCAGGTTCGAGACCGGCAGCAGGACAGATGCCGAGTTCGCCAGGTGAGCGCAAGCGTAGACGTGCGGCCGGGGCCGGGCTCGCAGGCGCGAGGCGGTCACGAGCACCACCGGCGTCAGCAGGACAACGGTCGCATCCAGGCTGAGGACCGCGGTGGTCACCGCCGCCACCGCGAAGACCAGCAGCAGCAGGCGCTGCGCCGAGTTACCCGCCAGGCGGGCTATCCAGGCCCCGCACGCCTGAAACAGACCCTCGTCGTCGCAGAGATGGGCCAGGACCAGTACCGCCGCCAGGAAGCCGATGACCGGGCCCAGCCGCCTGGCCTCGGTCATGACGGCCGCCCAGCCGATGGCGCCCGTCGCGATCACCACGGCAGCCGCCGGAACCGCGGCCACCGCTTCCGGCCATCCCCGCGGCCGCGCAACTGCCCAGGTCACCACGGCAGCGAGTGCCGCGACGGAGACGGCCTCGGCGCCGACGGAACTCAGGACCAGCTCTCCTCGGACATCGCTGCGGATTGGGGTCACTCCCCACAATTTCAGGGTAATCCGCACCGGCATCTCCGGAGACAGCCCTGGCCCGGACGGGGAACGATCAGGGGCTGGACCAGGGTTGGTCCCGATGCGCTCCCTGGGCTCCGGTCGGCAGATTGTCAGCATGACCGAAACCCTTATCGAAGCTAACGACGTCCACGTCTCCTTCGGGCAGACCCCGGCGCTGCGGGGTGCGTCCGTCACGGCGGCCGGCAGCGAGATTCTTGCGATCATGGGCCCGAGTGGCTCCGGCAAATCGACCCTGCTGCACTGCCTGGCCGGGATCTACCCGCCGGCCAGCGGCGAGGTTCGCTACCGCGGCCGGCGCATTGACCAGCTGCCGGACAAGGAGCGGACCAAGCTCAGGCGCACCGAGTTCGGCTTCGTGTTCCAGTTCGGCCAGCTCGTGCCCGAGCTGACCGCCGCGGACAACATCGCCGTGCCGCTGCTGCTCGGCGGGGCACGCAGGCCGGCCGCGTACCGGCAGGCGCACGCCTGGCTCGAGCGGCTGGGCCTTCCCGGCCTGTTCGGTCGGCGTACCGGCGAACTGTCCGGCGGCCAGGCCCAGCGGGTCGCGATCGCGCGGGCCCTCGCGATCCAGCCCCGGGTGCTGTTCGCAGACGAGCCGACTGGAGCGCTCGACTCGCAGACCGGCGAGCAGGTCATGGAGGTGCTGGTCGGCATCGCGCGCCAGGAGCGCACGACTGTGATCATCGTCACCCACGACGCCAGGGTGGCCGGCTACGCCGACCGCACCGTGCAGGTGAACGACGGCCTGGTGACCGCCGCGGCGCTGATCGGGGCGCGGTAATGCTCCGCCTTGGCTGGCAGTTCTCCGTCCGCAGCGGACGCGAGGCCCTCGTCCGCCTGCTCGTTACCGCCTCGGCCGTTGCGGTGGGCGTGGCGATCATGCTGGGCGTGGTGGCCGACTTTCACGCCTTCCAGGTCACCGACAGCCGGGCCTGCTGGGAATGCACGCAGGGCACAGCCGTCACCGGCAGCCCGGCTCCGGCAAAACCCGCCGAGCTCTGGAACTACGCCGACGACGTCTTCCGCGGCCAGACCATCGAGCGGCTCGAGGTCGCGGCCCTCGGGCCGGGTGCCCCGGTCCCGCCGGGCATCTCCCGCCTGCCGCGCGCCGGCCAGTACTACGCCTCGCCCGCGCTCGCGGCGCTGCTGCGCACCGTGCCCGCCGGCCAGCTCGGCGACCGGTTCGGCGGCATCATGGCCGGCCCGATCGGCCAGCAGGCGCTGACCGGGCCGAACGAGCTGGTCATCTACGTCGGCGAGCCGGCCGCCAAGCTCGCCGCGATACCGAGCACGATGCGCGTCGACGCGATCGCGACCGCTCCGAGCAAGCAGGTCTGGTCGCACTACTTCCGCGACGCGTTCATCGCCGGCGCGCTCGCGTTCCTGTTCCCGATCCTCATCCTGATCGGAACCGCGACCCGGCTGTCGGCGGCCCGGCGCGAGGAGCGCTTCGCCGCGCTGCGGCTCGTCGGGGCGACGTCGTCGCAGATCAGCGTCGTTGCGGCGGTCGACGCCGCCGTGAGCGCCCTGCTCGGCGCGATCATCGGGATCGGCCTGTTCCTGCTGCTCCAGCCAGCCCTCGCCAGCACCGCGATCACCAGCACGCGCTACTTCAGCAACGAGGTAACACCGGCCGCGCTCGGCTATGTCGCCATGCTGGTCGCGGTACCGGCGGCATCCGCGGTCGCGGCCCTGCTGTCGCTGCGCCGGGTCAGGATCTCGCCGCTCGGGGTGGCCAGAAAGGTCACGCCCGGCGCGCCGAGCGTCTGGCGGCTCGTGCCGCTGCTCGCCGGGCTGGCGCTGTTCGCCGTTGGCATGGCGGTCTCCGGATCGAAGTCGATCGGCGCGGCGGCCTACCCCGGCCTGCTGCTGGTCATGATCGGCCTGGTGGTCGGCGGGCCGTGGCTCACGGCGCTCGCGGCGCGGCTCGCGCCCCGGCTGCTGGGCGGCGCCGCACCGCTACTGGCTGGCCGGCGGCTAGCCGACAACCCCAAGGGCGCCTTCCGGTCCATTCGCGGCCTCGTGCTCGCGGTGTTCCTCGGCACCGTTGTCGCGGGGCTGCTGCCCGCCGCCAATGCCACCACCGCGACGCCAAGCGCCAGGTCGCTGTCGAACGTGCTGATGGCCCAGTTCCTCGGATCACCGCTGTGCGGCAACACCGCCAACTGCACCGGTGGCTTCCTTGGCGACCTCAACTCCCCTCAGTCCGCAGCCGAGCAGCGGATCATCGCCGAGGGCCTGCCGCCGCGAACCGGCGCGACCCTGGTGCGTGAGCTCGAGACGTTCCGCGGCGCGAGCGTGTACCCCATCTACTCGCTGCCGCAGGACGCGCACCCTGGCGGCCCTGGCGGTGCGTACAACGGGGTGCTCAGCTGCGCTAGCGTTCGCGGGCTCGCGGTGCTCGGTACCTGCCCGGCGGGCGCGCAGGCGATCCAGGCGAACACGATGAACCTGTACGGGGACAACCCGTCCGACACCACCCAGAAGATTTTCTTCCCCGGCAACCCGTCGGTCTCGGCCAGCTTCGGCGGGCTGTACCTGCAGTCAGTGCTCATCCGGGTCAGCAGCCAGGCCACGCTGGAGCGGATCCGCACGTTCCTCGCGACGCACACCCCGCTGTCGGCCTCCGGCAGCGCGCCGCGAACGTTCGGTGAGGCCGTGCAGGCCAGGGTCAGCGTCGGCAACACCGTGCAGCGGCTCATCGACATCGCCGTCGACCTGACGCTGCTCGTGGCCGGGTGCAGCCTTGCGGTCGCTATCGGCGGCGGGCTGGTCGAGCGCAAGCGGGCCTTCACGCTGCTGCGCGTCAGCGGCACCCCGAGTGCCACGCTCTACCGGGTGGTGCTGCTCGAGGCAGTGTTCCCGCTGGTCGCGGCCACGGTGGTCGCCGCCGGGACCGCCTACGGGATCTCCGTCCTCGCGATCGACCGGCTGGCCAGCAAGGGAACGCCGCTGCCGGTGCTCGGACCGGGCTATTACCTGACGGTGGGCGCCGGCCTGCTCGTCTCGCTGATGGTGATCCTGGTGACGATGCCGATGCTCGGACGGCTGACCGCGCCCGCCAGCGCCCGGTTCGAATAGGAAGGTGCGTGGCCGGGCCTGCCCATTGCGGGCCGGTCCGGCCGCTCCGGCGATATAGTTAGCTCTGTGAAAGAGTCATCTCGCCTGCAGGGCGCCGAGTTGCTGAGCGCGATCAGCCTCGTGCACCGGACGGCCAGGAGATCGGTGCGCCAGGCCTTCGAGCCGGACCCGCTGCCGCCGGCGCAGTCCGAACTGCTCCGGCTCGCGGCCGCCCGGCCCGGCATCACGGTCGCCGATGCCGCCCAGGAACTGCGCCTGGCGCCAAACACAGTGAGCACGCTTGTCGGCAAGCTGACCGGCGCCGGCCTGCTGACCCGCACTCGCAGCCCGCAGGACGCGCGCACCGCACAGCTGACCGTGACCGGCGTCGCCCGCCAGCGGCTCGCACAGTGGCATGATCTGCGCGCCGAGCTGGGCAGCCGGGCCCTGGGCCAGTTGTCGGCCGCCGATCGCCGCGCGCTGGCGATCGCCCTTCCGGCCCTGCTTCGGCTCGCGGAGGGAATGGAGACCAGTGACCGGGCAGCCTGAGGCAAGTGTCGCGACCGCGGCGGCCGGGCCGGCCGAGACCGGCCGCAGCGCCGTCGTGTGCTCGGGGCTCACCTACCGATTCGGCACTCACACCGCGGTCGACCACGTGGACCTGCGCATCGAGCCCGGCGAGACCTTCGGCCTCCTCGGTCCGAACGGCGCCGGCAAGACCACCACCATCCGGATGCTGACTACGCTGCTCAAGCCGATGGAGGGCAACGTGAGCGTGCTCGGCATCGACGCCGCCGAGCAGCCGATGCGCGTGCGCCGGATGATCGGCTACGTGCCCCAGATGCTGTCGGCGGACGCCACGCTGACGGGCCGGGAAAACGTCGAGCTCTTCGCGCGGCTCTTCGACGTGCCGCGATCCGTCCGCCGCCAGCGCGTCGAGGACGCACTGGCCGCGATGGGTCTGACCGAGCCAGCCGGCCGGCAGGTCAAGACGTACTCCGGCGGCATGATCAGGCGCCTTGAGCTGGCGCAGGCGCTGGTGAACTCGCCGCGCCTGCTCGTGCTCGACGAGCCGACGGTCGGTCTCGACCCGATCGCGCGCACCGATGTGTGGGAGTTCATTGCCCGCCTGCGCGAGTCGGCGGACATGACGGTGCTGATGACGACGCACTACATGGATGAAGCCGACACCTACTGCGACCGCATCGCCCTGATGCACGCTGGCTCGATCCGGGCCACCGGAACGCCCGGCCTGCTGAAGGCGATGCTCGGCGAGCACGCGACGCTGGACGACGTATTCCGTCACTACACCGGCGGCACGCTCGACGACACCGAGAAGGGAGGCATCCGTGACGTCCGCCGCGCACGACGTACCGCCCGCCGTCTCGGCTGACCCGTTCCCGCTGCTGCCACCAGCGGACACTCCGCTGACCATCGTGCGGCGGCTGTTCAGCCGGATGGTCACGCTCTGCTGGGTCGAGCTGCGCAAGATCCGGCACGACCGCACGGAGCTGTACACCCGCGCGATCCAGCCCGCTCTCTGGCTGCTGATCTACGGCGAGGTGTTCACCCGGATCCATGCGATCCCGACGCCGCAGCACATCCCGTACCTCGCCTACCTGGCGCCCGGCATCCTGGCGCAGTCCGCGCTGTTCATCGCGATCTTCTATGGGATCCAGATCATCTGGGAGCGCGACGCGGGCGTGCTGACCAAGCTCATGGTCACCCCGACGCCACGGGCGGCCCTGATCACGGGCAAGGCGTTCGCCGCGGGCGTGCGCTCGGTGGTGCAGGCGGTGGCCGTGCTGATCTTGTCGGCGCTGCTCGGGGTCACCCTGACCGACAACCCGCTCAAGCTGCTCGGCGCCGCGGCGGTGGTCGTGCTCGGCTCGGCGTTCTTCTCCTGCCTGTCGATGACCATCGCCGGGATCGCACTGTCCAGGGACCGGCTGATGGGCATCGGGCAGGCCATCACCATGCCGCTGTTCTTCAGCTCGAGCGCGCTGTACCCCGAGAAGATCATGCCGGGCTGGCTGCAGGCCATCAGCAAGTGCAATCCGCTGTCCTACCAGGTGGATGCGCTTCGCGGGCTGCTGATCGGCACGCCGGCGCACCTCGGGCTTGACCTGCTCGTGCTGGTCATCGCGACCGTGCTGGCGATCTCCGCCTCGGCGGCCCTGCTGCCCAGGCTGGCTCGCTAGCGAGCGGGCGACATGTACCGCTCGCGCGCGGCGTTCCCTACCGGACAGCCACCGGGCGCACCGCGGCAGATACCGGTATCGCAGAGCCGGCAGATCCAGCGCACGGCGCCGGGGCCCCGCATCATGCCCACCAGCATCTTGCCGGTCAGCCTGCTGTACTCGGCGCGCTCGGCGGCCGACAAGGGCGCGAGCGCCTTGTCGAGAACGGCGGCCCGCGCGGCGCAGATCTCCTCCGCGACCGCGCGGCCCGCCGCCGTGAGCGACACGGCCGTCGTCCGGCCGTCGGCGCCGGGGCCGCGCTCGATGAGTCCGGACTCGGCCAGCCGGTCCAGCAGCCGCACCGTGCCCGAGGACGTCAGGCCGAGGACCTGCCGCAGCCGGTCCACCGACGGATGGTCGAGGAAGTGCAGCAGCGCGGCCAGCGCGGCGGGCGCCGAGTCCGACCGGCCCGCGGCCGAGGCGGTGGCGTCGGCCACCTCATCCGCGACGACCAGCGCCAGCGCGCCGAATGTGTTCGCCGCTCCGTCGAGCCGGCTGTGGTCAGGCAAGGGTGTAGTCGAGGGCGAACGTCCCCGGCGGGGTGTGGGTGGCGACCGCGGTACCGGCGCCGGTCAGGCCCGCCAGGTCGCCGGTCGCGGAGCCGGGAACGACCTGCCAGCGGCACCTGGCCTCACCGTCGACGAACTCGCCGTCGGCCTGCAGCACGAAACTGCCCTGCCGCCCGGCTAGCTGGCCGCTCGTCTGCTGGAACCCGGTAAACGCCGCCGTGCCATCCGTCCGGTAGCACATGACCGCGTCCCAGGTTCCCGCCGCGGTCAGGTCGCCTTCGAACGCGTACGCCACGGTCGCCTTGGTGAGCTTGGCGCCGCCGCCGAGCTCCTGATAGGTGTTCTCGTCCCAGGACTTGACGGTGAAGCTGCCTTCGGCGTGGGCCATGACCTGCCTCGCAATCGCGTGTCCGACGGATGTGTGTGTCACACACCAATCTACGCCCGGACTCCGGCGGGCCGGCAGCCGGGTGCCCGGCCGGGCGCGGGCCTGTCTTGGTGCCGCTGCCTCAGGCGGTAACTGGCGGACTGGCCACGCCGTCGGCACAACGAGTACGGCCAGCCGCACGTAGTAGCAGTTTGGGTTGATCATCCGCCCGATTTGCCCAGGTTCTAGGCAACCCAAACTGCTACTATCTGGCGCGATATATCGGTAGGCGAAGCAGCACACGGGCATTCCGGGCGCACCAACTGAGCCTGGGTGGCACGGCGGTACCGCCCAGCTCCAGTGAAGCGGCGGGCGAGCACGGCTCCTAGGACGCGATGTTCATCCCGGCGGCGAGCGCGGCCGCAAGCAGGTTCTGCGCGCCGTCGGCCGCGGCGCGGGCGAGAATGGCGTGCGTATGCGCTTCGTCAAGATCGCCGAGGCCAATGCAGCTCGCGGCGACGCGGGCGTCATGCGCGGCCATTTCTAACTGACGGGCGGCCTCGCTGAGGTCGATCTGACCGCTGGTCTCATGAGTGCTGCTCATGTGCCACCCTTCTCGTCGCGGCCGTGAGGCCGGCTGGTCCGGTAGCTGACCGCGCCCGCAGGTGTGTCCTGCAGGCGCGGCCAGCTATCCGGCAGGGTGTTGTTACCCTCCCCTGGGGTGCGCATGCCAATCAGCAGGCACCAAGCTTGCGATTGCACTGGCCATTTATCCGCTACTCGCCCCGGAAGACCGGAAACTGCTGGGCACCGGTTCCGGTTACTTGATCAGCAGCCCGCCGAGGATCATCTCGACCATCCGGTCCGCCTGGCCGGGATCGCTTCCAGGAGCCTCCGTCGCGACGATCAGGCCATGCGTGAGCCGCATCAGGTCCATGCCCTTCACGTCCGGATTGACCTCCCCGGCCTCCTGCGCCCGGGTCAGCAGGGCATCGGTGGAGCTGCGCAGGATCCGGCTGCACTCGGTTATCAGCGCTGAGTCCTTGCCGATGGTGGCCACGATCGCCGCGCTGAGACTGCGCTTGGTGCGGCCGAAGGCGGCGAACGCCCTGAGCCACTCGCCGAGCGCGGCGCCGGGCGACTCGGCGGTGATGAGCTTGCCGGCGAGCACCTCCAGCCCGTCTACCTGGTCCTTATAGACGGCCTCGAGCAGGTTCTGCCGGGCCGGGAAGTGCCGGTAGAGCGTGCCGATCCCGACGCCGGCGCGGCGCGCGATCTCCTCGAGGGACACATCGTCGGCGCCATGCTCGGCGAACGCCTGCGTCGCGGCCGCGATCAGCAGCTCGTAGTTGCGGCGTGCGTCGGCCCGCTTGGGCCCCGCCGACGTCGTCGCGGGGGTTCCGGGGGTCGCCCCCCTGGCTGGCACCGTCGCGTTCATGGCCACTCCCAACTGACTTGCAAAGCGGAGGCATCCTCCGTATAGTAATGAGGTACCGGAGGGATCCTCCGAATAAGCATAGCTCCTCAAGGCCAGTGCCACCAGCGGATGCAGGCGGCGCCAGGGCCTCTACTCAGCACGTCTTCCGATGGAGGAACCTTGTCTTCTCCCACCATCAGCCAATCGCCGCCCGCGGTTCTGCCGGACATCAAGCCGGCCCGCGACCGGCGGAACATCACGCTTGCCGTCGTGCTGTGCGCCCAGCTCATGATCGTCCTTGATATGACGGTGGTGAACGTGGCGCTGCCGTCGATGGCAACCGGGCTCCACCTGTCCGCGACCGGACTGTCCTGGGTGCTGAACGCCTACACCCTCACCTTCGGCGGCCTGCTCCTGCTCGGCGGCCGGGCCGGCGACGTCCTCGGCCGCCGGACAACGTTCATGGCCGGGCTCGCGCTGTTCACGCTGGCCTCGCTGGCCGGCGGTCTCGCGACCTCATCCGGTATGTTGCTGGCCGCCCGCGCGGTCCAGGGTGTCGGCGGCGCGATCGCCGCGCCCGCCGTGCTCGCGACCATCGTCTCTAGCTTCCCCGAGGGCCGCGAGCGCGTCCGGGCCCTCGGCGCGTTCACCGCGGTTGCCATGGGCGGGGCCTCACTGGGCCTCGTACTCGGCGGAATCATCACCCAGTGGGCGTCCTGGCGCTGGGTCTTCTTTGTCAACGTCCCGGTCGGAATCGCGGTGATCGCCGTCGCGCCGCGACTGCTTGCCCGCGGCCAGCGCCTGGCCGTCAAGCTTGACCTCGGCGGCGCGTTCACGTCGACGGGCGGCATGTCGGCACTGGTCTACGGGTTCATTCACGCCGCATCGGCCGGCTGGGCCAACGCCACGACCATCGCCTCGTTCGCCGCAGCCGCCGTGCTGCTCGGACTCTTCCTGTTCATCGAGTCCAGGGCGCAGGAGCCGATCACGCCGCTGTGGCTCCTGCGCGACCGCAGCCGGGCCGCCTCATACGTGACTCGCCTGCTCCTGGTCGGCGGCATGTTCGGGATGTTCTTCTTCCTGACGCAGTTCGTCCAGGAAGTCCTGGGCTTCAGCCCGCTGAAGGCAGGCCTGTCGTTCGTGCCGATGACGGCCACGCTGCTGCTGATGTCGAGGCTCGCGCCCAGGCTGGTGCCGCGGTTCGGCGCCAAGCCGCTGATGGTCGCGGGGCTGCTGCCGGTCGTCGTCGGCATGGGCTGGCTGGCCCAGGTGAGCACCAGCACCACCTACTGGCCCGGCATCCTCGTCCCGATGCTGCTGCTCGGCGCGGGCATGGGCCTCGCGTTCGTGCCGCTGACGATGGCCTCGCTCGCAGGCGTGCCGCCGCAGGACTCTGGCGCGGCCGCGTCCATGGTCAACGTCATGCAGCAGGTCGGCGGCGCGCTCGGCCTGGCGATCCTCGTCACGATCTTCGGGAGCGCCCGGCGGTCAGCCGCCGCGCACGCGGTGCCCGGACTGACAGTGCTTGAGCAGGCCAAGCACGCACTGGTGCACGGCATGGCGACCGCGTACTACTCCGCGGCGATCTTTGATGCGCTCGCGGTGCTCGTGGTGATCGCCGCGATCCGGATGCGCACCCCGCGCGAGAGTGCCGAGGTAGTCCCAGCCGAGTAGCGCGCCTTCGCGGCACACCAAGAGCACAAGGAGGCCGGGCGGCAGCAGCCGCCCGGCCTTCGCCTGTTGCCGGGCGGCCCGCCAGTGATCATCTGAGCCCAGCGCAGGCCAGAGCCGCCGGCGACCTACGATGGACGCATGCCCGATTTCAGCTACTCAGACCTCCTGCCGACCGGACCGGACGCGACCGAGTACCGGCTGCTGACCAGCGACGGCATCAGCGTGACCAGCGCGCTCGGCCGGGATTTCCTGCAGGTGGAGCCGGAGGTCCTGACCCAGCTGACGGCGACAGCCATGCACGACATCGCGCACCTGCTGCGCCCCGCGCACCTGCGCCAGCTCCGGTCGATCCTGGACGATCCCGAGGCCAGCGGCAACGACAAGTTCGTCGCGGGCGACCTGCTGAAGAACGCCTGCATCGCCGCCGGCGGTGTCCTGCCCATGTGCCAGGACACCGGGACTGCGATCGTCATGGGCAAGCGCGGCCAGCAGGTCCTCACCGACGGCCGTGACGAAGAGCACATCGCCCGCGGCGTCTACGACGCCTACACCACGCTCAACCTTCGCTACTCCCAGCTCGCCCCGATCACGATGTGGGAGGAGCGCAACACCGGCAGCAACCTGCCCGCCCAGATCGAGGTCTACGCGACCGGCGGCGACGAGTACAAGTTCCTGTTCATGGCCAAGGGCGGCGGCTCGGCCAACAAGTCCTACCTCTTCCAGGAGACCAAGGCGATCCTCAGCCCGGCCCGGATGGCCTCGTTCCTGGAGGAGAAGATCCGCTCCCTCGGCACCGCGGCCTGCCCGCCCTATCACCTGGCGATCGTCATCGGCGGCACGAGCGCCGAGTACGCCCTCAAGACCGCCAAGTACGCCTCGGCCAAGTACCTGGACGCTCTGCCCCGGGCCGGGTCGATGACCGCGCACGGCTTCCGCGACCTGGAGCTCGAGCAGGAGGTCCTGGAGATCACCCGCCGGGCCGGCATCGGCGCCCAGTTCGGCGGCAAGTACTTCTGCCACGACGTCCGCGTGATCCGGCTGCCGCGCCACGGGGCCTCGTGCCCGGTCGCGATCGCGGTTTCCTGCTCGGCCGACCGGCAGGCAACGGCCAAAATTAATAGGAACGGCGTGTTCCTCGAGCAACTGGAGACGGACCCCGCGCAGTATCTCCCCGAACCGGACGACACTCAGCTGGCTGACGACGTCATTCGGGTCGACTTGTCCAGGCCGATGGACGACATCAGGGCCGAGCTATCCCGTTACCCGATCAAAACCAGGCTGGCGCTGACCGGCCCGATGGTGGTGGCTCGCGACATCGCGCACGCCAAGATCGCCGAGCTGCTCGACGCGGGCGAGCCGATGCCGGCCTACCTGCGCGATCACGCCGTCTACTACGCGGGACCGGCCAAGACGCCGGAGGGGTACGCCTCCGGCTCGTTCGGCCCGACGACGGCCGGGCGGATGGACACCTATGTCGACCGGTTCCAGGCGGCGGGCGGCTCGCTCGTCATGCTCGCCAAGGGCAACCGCTCGGCGGCGGTCACCGCCGCCTGCCGCGACCACGGCGGCTTCTACCTCGGCTCGATCGGCGGGGCCGCCGCCAAGCTCGCCCGTGACTGCATTACCAAGGTCGAGGTGCTGGAGTACCCCGAGCTCGGCATGGAGGCGGTCTGGCGGATCGAGGTCCGCGACTTCCCCGCGTTCATCGTGGTCGACGACAAGGGCAACGACTTCTTCGCCGATGTCACCACCCCGAAGCAGCCGGTGCTCTCGATCGGCTCCAGGCCGTGACCGAAGACCGGGACCGCGGGGGGGAGTCGGGGGGTGTCCCCCCGACGGACCGGATCGAGCATGACTCCATGGGCGAGGTGGCCGTCCCCGCCGCAGCGCTCTGGGGCGCGCAGACCCAGCGCGCCGTGCAGAACTTCCAGATCTCCGGCGAGCATCTGCCCCGCGAGCTGATCGGCGCGCTCGCCTCGATCAAGGGCGCCGCCGCGATGGTCAACGGCGAGATCGGCGTGCTGCCCGCCGACATGGCCGCGGCCATCCAGGCCGCGGCCGCCGAGGTGGCCAGCGGGAAATACGACGACCAGTTCCCGATCGACGTGTTCCAGACCGGCTCGGGCACCTCGTCCAACATGAACGCGAACGAGGTCATCGCCACGCTGGCCAGCCGCGCGCTCGGCCGCCGGGTGCACCCGAACGATCACGTGAACGCATCGCAGTCGTCCAACGACGTCTTCCCGTCGGCCATCCACCTGGCCGCCGCCCGGCTGATCGCGAGGTCGCTGCTGCCGGCGCTCGATCACCTGGCCAGCGCGCTTGAGGAGAAGGCATTCGAGTTCGCGGCCGTGGTCAAGAGCGGCCGCACGCATCTGATGGACGCGACCCCGGTCACGCTGGGGCAGGAGTTCGGCGGCTACGCCGCGGCGATCAGGCACGGCGCCGAGCGAGCCACCGCGGTCGTGCCCGACGTGTCCGAGCTGCCGCTCGGCGGCACCGCGGTCGGCACCGGGCTGAACGCACCGCCCGGATTCGCGGCGGCAGTGATCGCCCGGCTGGCCGAGGACCTGGGGCTGCCGCTGACCGAGGCTCGCGATCACTTCGAGGCGGCGGGCGGCCGGGACGCGCTCGTGGCGGCTAGCGGAGTGCTGCGGGTCATCGCGGTTAGCCTCTACAAGATCTGCAATGACCTGCGGCTGATGGGGTCGGGCCCGCGGACGGGGCTGGACGAGATCGGGATCCCCGACCTCCAGCCCGGCTCGTCGATCATGCCCGGCAAGGTCAACCCGGTGATCTGCGAGGCGGTCTGCCAGGTCTGCACTCAGGTCATCGGCAACGACGCGGCGGTGGCGTTCGGCGCCGCAGCGGGCAATTTCGAGCTCAACGTGATGATGCCCGTCATCGCGAGGAATCTGCTGTCCTCGCTTAGCCTGCTGCCCGCGGCCGCGGTGTCGCTGGCCGACTTGTGCGTCACCGGTATTACCGCGCACTCCGAGCGGCTCCGGCGTAACGCCGAGTCCTCGCCTGCCATTGTCACCGCGCTTAACCCATTCATCGGTTATGAGGCGGCGGCCGCGGTCGCGCACGAGGCACTCGCGACCGGCGCGACGATCCGCGATGTCGTAATTTCCCGCGGTCATGTTGCGCGCGGGGAGCTGACGGTCGAGCAGCTTGACCGGGCACTTGACGTGCTCGCGATGACGCAGCCGGACCGCCCAGTGAACGATTGATGGCCTGCGGGGTTACGCAGTAACAAACTGGCCGCAGCGATCGCTGTAGTCGGGACAAAAGCGCACGCCGCCGCTACTCTTATGCCGTTTGGCACCCAGTTGCGGCGACGGCCAAATTCACAACTTCCGCTCAGGACATTCGATGTTCGCTGTAGATAGAGTCCGGCCATGCACGCAGTAATGGGGACGGGTCGCCTGATAGCCGGGCGCTACCGGCTGCAGGATCCGATTGGTCGCGGGGCGATGGGCATCGTCTGGCGCGGCCGCGATGAGCTTCTCGACCGTGACGTCGCGGTCAAGGAAGTGCAGGTTACCGCGCCGTCGGGCGCCGCCGACACCGAGGTCGTCTACCAGCGCACGCTGCGTGAGGCCCGGACGGCGGCCCGGCTGAGCCATCCGAGCGTGGTGACCGTCTTCGACGTGGTCGAGGAAGACGGATCCCCATGGATCGTCATGGAGCTGATCCAGGCCCGCTCGCTCGACCGCGTCATCACCGAGGACGGGCCGCTTCCCCCGGAGCAGGCAGCCGACCTCGGCACCAGCCTGGTGAGCGCGCTGGCGACGGCGCACAGCGCGGGGGTACTCCACCGGGACGTGAAGCCCAGCAACGTGCTCGTCACCGGGGACGGCCGGGCGATCCTCACCGACTTCGGCATCGCGACGTTCGCCGAGGACCTCGGGCTCACCCAGCAGGGCATGGTCGTCGGCACGCCCGGCTTTACCGCCCCCGAGCGGATCCGGGGCGACATCGCGACCCCGGCCTCGGACCTCTGGTCGCTGGGCGCAACCCTGTACGCCGCGGTGGAAGGTCGGGGCCCGTTCGACCGGGTCGGCGGCAGTTCGGTCATCAGCGCCGGGGTGGCCGCGGAGGACGCGCCGCGGGCGCCGTCGGCAGGCCCGCTCGGACCGGTCATCGATGCCCTGCTCAGCCGGGATCCCGGCACCCGCCCCGACGCCCCGACCGCGGCCCGGCTGCTCGCGGACGCGGCTACCGCCGCGAGGACAGGCCCGCGTCCGCTGCAGGATGACTGGCTCGCCGCCAGGGCCGACCGTGATGCCGGACCCGACCTGCCCACCTCGCCCGGCGTGGCGGGGGCGATGAGCAGTGCCGACTCCGGCTTTCTCAACCCGCCCGACTACGAAGTCCTCCAGATCCCCGGCAGCGCCGATGCGCCGCTCGACGGAGTCGGCTCGGCTGGCTCGGGCGAGCGGGCCGGGCTGGCCGCAGCCGCGGTGGCGCCGGCCTCCATGCTGGATCCATCGAGCGGACCGGCGCTCTGGGGACCGCAGAAAGGCCCGTCGTCCGGCAGCCAGCCGCGGGCGGCGGCGGCCGAGGGGCCGGGAGGTGCCGCCAGCGGCGGTGCTGCCAGCGGCGGTGCTGCCAACGGCGGTGGTGCCGGTCAGGGCGGAGGCGGCTCAGGTTCGGGCGGCTCAGGTTCTGGCGGCTCCGGCAAGGGCGGTCCAGGCACGCTGCCGGCCTGGCGCTCATCTGGCAAGTGGCGGGTGATGGTGGCCGGAGCGGGGATCGCCGCCATCGTCGTCGCAGCGATCATCGGCTGGAACATCTTCAAGCACTCCGGGCCGGCGAGCGCGCTGGACAACGCCGCGCCGCTCGGCACGCAGCAGGCGACCGGATCCAATCACGGCCATTCCAGCGGAGCAGCTGGCCACGGCGGCACCGGAAGCCAGCGGTCGGGCGATCCGACGCCGGGCAGCAGCTCTGGCGGCCAGTCCTCGGCGCCGACCAAGGGACATCCCTCCGGCAAGCCGGGCACGAGCTCGTCCCCGGCGCCCGGACACCACAGCGCGAAGCCGACAGCAACCACGGCGGCAAGCGGGAGTACCTCCCCATCACCATCGACATCGGCATCGGCCAGCTCCAGTCCGGACCCGAGCCCGAGCGGGTCGACGACGACCCCGACCGGCGTTACGCTGCCGGCGGGCTGGAAGTGGCATTCCTTCACCGCGCCCGTCATGGGGTCGGTCGCGGGCTTCAAGATCGGCATGCCCGACGCCTGGACGCAGGCGGTCAACGGGCAGATCGCGGATCTCACGCAGCCAAGCCGGGCATTCCATCTGGACGTGAATCTCGGCTACTGGGTCTACGCCAAGCCGCTCCGGCAGGCCCAGTACCTGGAGACGCTCGCGGCGGCGGCGCACAAGCACAGTTACAAGGTGCTAGAGCTCGAGAGCGTGGGCTTCAAGGCGCTCGGGGGCTACCGGTCCGCCACCGCCGGGGTGCTCAAGTACAGCTGGTACAACACCACGCTCGCGTATAACCAGACCGAAGAGGACATCCTGGTGACGCTGGCGACGTCCAACGGCAGCCAGCAGTACGAGTTCGAGCTGTGGGCGCCGACGTCGACCTACGGCGCGGCCAGCAACGACCTCTGGAACGCCATGCCGACGTTCCGGACCCTGCCGAGTTAACGCCGGAGATCGCGGGCGGCGCGCCCGGCAGGCGCGCCGCCCGCGGCCGGACTCAGTACCAGCCGGTGCTTAGCTCGTGGTCCCAGGCCCCGCACGGCGACCCGTACAGAGACTGGATGTAGCCAAGTCCCCAGCGGATCTGCGTGGCCGCGTCGCTCTCCCAGTCGGGTCCGGCGCTGGCCATCTTCGAGCCGGGCAGCGCCTGCGGGATGCCGTAGGCACCCGAGGCGTTGGCGGCAGAGACGTTCCAGCCGCTTTCGGCGTCCCAGAGCTGGTCCAGGCAGGAGAACTGGGCCTGCGACCAGCCGTAGCTGGCGAGCATGCCCATCGCAATCTGCTGCGGGCTGCCCGATGGCTGGGCCGCCGGTGCTGGCGCACCGGGCGCAGTCGTTGCCGGCACCGCGGTCGTGGCTGGCACTGCGGCCGTGGCTGGCACCGCCGCCTGCCTGGCCGCTGCCTCGGCGGCCTGCCGGGCGGCCGCTGCCCGCGCCGCTGCCGCCCGAGCCGCGGCAGCTCGCGCTGCCCTGACGGCCAGTGCCCTGGCCCGCCGCAGTGCTTCCCGCTCGGTGATCACGGCAAGGGCCTGCCGCGTAGTCACTATCGGCTGCTGCTGGACGAGCGGGCTGGAGTTCGCGGTCGCTGTCGCCATCGCGACGGGGGCTGCCGGCGTCGTCGGCTGGGCGGACGCCGATCCGGGCCAGGTAACGGCCAGGCCTGCGGCAACTCCGGCCGCCGCCAGCATCGAGACTGCTGCCGACAGGGTCAGCCGGGAGCGCGCCCGCCGCCCGAGTCGGTCAAACGAGAGCCCGCGCGCTTGCGCGGGCCGGTTGCGATATTCGCTGGACTTGCCGGGGGTCTCCGGACATGACGGACTGGACGGTTGACGGTCGAGAAGCAAGATGTGCCTTTGGTCGGCGCCCGATCGGCGCTCGGCTCCCACTCAGGGCGACCCTGGGCTTGAACCCATGGAGACGGCGTGCTGGCGATGAACGCGGGGGCAGGGCGAGTGGTGTCACAGATGGCGACGGCCTGCACGCTGAGTGCTGTCGGTAGTCCACCCTGCCGGTCTCGCGCCCGGTTAGCGGCTAAAACAGGCTGAAAGTCCGTATGACGTCGGTCACGCCGTCTTTGCCGTCGCACCGTCACCGGCTCCGACAGCCCTGCGAGAGTGGCCGAAATTCGCAGCTCAGACGCCCGATAATCACCAGAACAAATCGCGGAATTACGCAGTGCAACACAAAAGAAAGGACGGCTCGAACATCACGCTCAGTAGCACTGCCGACACTGCTATTACTTTAAGTAGCGTCGTAACTACTGGCAGTTATTTGGCCGCGGCACGTATTCTGGGCCGAACTCAGCCCGTCAGTACCAGCCGTCCGCCTCCTCGTGGTCCCACGCGCCGCAGGGGGTGCCGTAGATCGACTGGATGTAGCCGAGACCCCACTTGATCTGCGTCGTGGCGTCCGACTCCCAGTCGGGACCGGCTGAGGCCATCTTGGAGCCGGGCAGTGCCTGGGGGATGCCGTAGGCGCCGCTGGCGTTCTCCGCGTACACATCCCAGCCGCTCTCTTGCTGCCACAGGTCGTCAAGGCAGGTCCACTGGGAGGTGGCGAAGCCATACGAGCCCAGCAGGTTATACGCGATGGCTTCGACCGTCGACGGCGAAGGCGGCGGGCCAGTTGGGATTGACGGGCTGGTAGTGGTGCCAGAGGTGTCCGTCGACTGCTGACTTGGCGTCGTCGTGACCGCCGGAACGCTGGTCACGGTGAACTTCTGGGCGGCCGCATTGTCGAGGATGATCTCCTCGCGCTCCTGCATCAGGAGCTTGCCCGACTTGCCGGTAGCCACCTGGGCGACTGCCAGCGCGAGCGGGTCATCCGAACTCCCCGGGTGACCGACGACCATCACCACGACCGCGGCGGCAACTACCACGACGGTCGCAACTGCCGAAGTAACCAGGAAGACTCCCACTCGGCGGCGTCGAGGACGCCGTGCCGGGGGCCGTCTCCGGTGCTGTGACAATGCGGTCCTTCCGTCGGCCATGCGCTGCCAGGCACAATCACCCGGAGCGCGGACCGCTGCGGTACAGGGCAGCGAGTCGCATGACGGTCGGGCCATAACGCGATGGCCTACTGCGGCTAGCGCAGGACCTTCTTCCTCTGGCCCGGCACCGTCGCGGCATAACGTTGCCAGAACCGCGGGTCACGACCAAGCGTTTCGGCCGAAAAAGCTGTGTTGAAAACCCGGAATTGGTGTCGCGCAGATCACAGTTTGGCAATACGTACTGTAACAATTACAGGGCGTAATGACTGCTTAGCTGTGACCACAACTCAGCGTCACCGAGCCGACACGACACGCCGTCGCCGCCAGCGTGTCGCCTTGCCGGCGGGCCGCCGCGGGCCGGTCGACGGCTCGCGCCCGCGCGCAAGTTGCGGCTAGCGTAAGTGCAGCACTTCAAACACGGGCGGTGTGTTGCAGATGAACAGTCAGGCAGGCAGCTCCTGGACGGTGGGCACAGGTGATGCCGAATCGATGCTGGCCGAGGCGCGCAAGGCGTTCTTCGTCATGGTGGGCTTCCTCGCGATCTTGTGGATCGTCCAGCTTGCCAATGTGGCCGACAGCTACCACCTGGTCGACGAGTTCGGCATCCGGCCGCGTTCGATCACAAGCCTGCCCGACATCCTGACGGCGCCGTTCGTGCACCTCAGCTGGACGCATATCGAGGCCAACTCCGGGCCGCTGTTCATCTTCGGCTTCCTCGCCGCCTACCGGGGGGTCGTGCGCTTCCTCGGCCTGACCGCCCTCGTCATCGTCGGCAGCGGCCTGGCCGCCTGGGCGACGGCCCCGACCAACACCGTGGGCGTGGGGGCCAGCGGAGTGGTGTTCGGCTACCTGGGCTACATCCTGGTCCGGGGGCTGTTCGACCGGCATGTGATCGACATCATCATCGGCGCGGTCATGGCGCTCTGTTTCGCCTACCAGTTCACGGTTCTGCTCCCCCACGCCGGAGTCGGCTGGCAGGACCACATCGGAGGTCTGGTCGCTGGCGTCCTCGGCGGCTGGATCTTCCGCGAGCGCCGACGGGCAGACCGGACGGCGCGGGTCCCGGCCGCCACGCCCGCCGGAAGCGTCACACCCGCTACCGACCTGGCGGTCAAGCCCGCTGCCCCGGCTCGGGGCGGGACCGGCCAGTACGGCGGGCCGCGCGGCGATCTGCACAAGGAACTGGACGACCTCGGCATCTAGCCGGGGCCCGGCCGCGAGCGTTGTGCCGACGCCGCCTCCTGGGGATGTTCCAGGGACGTCGTCGTGACCCGGCTGCGCACGGCCGCCGGGTCGCAGCCGAGCTTCATCAGGACCTGAATCGCGACCCCGCGGCCCTCGCGGATCAGGCCGAGCAGGACATGGCCGGTGCCGATGTGGTTGTCGCCACGCTGCACCGCCTCGGTCAGCGACAGTTCGAGCGCCCTCTTGGCGCGCGGAGTCATCGGCACCCGCTCCGATCGCACCCGGAGACCCCGCCCGATGATCTCCTCAACCTGCTGGCGCGCCGCCCCGAGGCTGATGCCCAGGGAGCCAAGTGCCTTCGCCGCGATGCCCTCACTCTCGCGCAGGAGACCGAGCAGGATGTGCTCGGTGCCGATGTAGTTGTGGTTGAGAGCCCTGGCCTCTTCCTGCGCCAGGTCGACAGCCCGCCGTGCCGGATCCGTAAAGCGCTCGAACATGAGCCGCTCCCAGTAGCGAGTACCCGGCGGGAGCCTCGTTCCCGGCCGGTGCGGTGCCTCAACGAACAAGCAGGCTCAAACGATCCCGGCCGCGCGCCGCCGGTACCGCCCAGCTCACCAATAGTACGAAATCGAAATATCCGACCGCGGAGCTCTGGAACTGGTAGCGGGCCGGGTGCCGGGCGCGGCGAAGTGCCGTTCCGCAGCTAGGGCACGATGCAGACCACGGTGATGTGCCTGGTGCGGTCGGCGGACACTCGGACCTTGCCCGGCACGGGACAGACCGCTTCCTGCCGGCCCGGCCCGCGGATGTCGGGCGTGCGGCCGGATATCTCGTAGTAGCCGGGCACGAGCCTGGCCGAGAACCGGCCCGACTTGCCGACGTGGACCCTGACCGTGCGGTGGTGAGCGCGAGCGAACCGGATCGTCCCGGTCAGCGGGACGACCTGCTGCTTGCCGCCGGGAGCGATCGGCCCGCCTTCGCGCTCGAACTTGCCCGCCACGACGCCTCTCGCCGGCCGCCGAGCCCCGGGCGCGCCGTGCCCGGTGCTCGCCAGGGCGATCCCGCCGCCAGCGGCGATCAGTACGGCCGTGCCGGCAACTGCGAGTGCGTGCGTTCTCACGACGTGTCTCCTTCACTGCTCAGCAATCGGCTCACGCGCGCCAGGCTCTCGCGCAGATTGGGCTGCGTCGCCTCAGCGGCGGCCGCGGCCGCGGTCAGCCAGCGCAGCGGAGCGTCGGGCCCCTCGGCCACGATTGCGTCCGGCTCGGCGGTCGCCAGGACGAACCGCAGGTCCGCGTGCTCGTGCGCGGGCTCGCCGCGGCCGGCGGTGACCGGCACGATGGCGACGTGCGTCAGCGCAGGCGTCGGCCACGGCCTCAGGTCGGTCAGGCCCGTTTCCTCGCGCGCCTCGCGCAGCGCGATCGCCAGCGGATCGCTCTCGCCCGGGTCACCGTGACCGCCCACCTGCAGCCACGCCTGCTGCCGCTGGTGCCAGCGCAGCAGGACCCGTCCGCTGGCGGGATGCACGATCAGGGCGGATGCGGTCAGGTGCAGCGGAGTGGACCGCGACCATGGTTCGGGGGCCGTTCGGAGGAACTCGGCCAGCCGCGCCACGTCCGCCGTCTCCGCCGGGCCTTCCGGGCGGTAGTCGCGGAGCGGGCCCCGCGACGGGTCGCCGCGGTGGTTCTCCGGGTCGGTGATCACGCCTCAGTGTCGCATTGCCTGCCGGTCGCCGACCCGTCCGTCTCCGATGGTGACGCGCGGCTTGCCCGGTAGTTCAGTAAATACTGAGATACTGATAAAGTTAGCCCTTGTCGGCGGCTGTCGGCGACTCCCACCTCGGAGGGCAAATGAGCAGCGCTGAAAACCTCAGGACGAAGGCCGCACGGATTGCCGACGGCCGCGAGCTGGGCGCGAGCTCGCCGCCCCGCAAGCCGGTGCGGTCGACGGTTGACCTGCCCGCTGGCCAGCACGCTCGGCTCAGGGCCTGGTGCGGTGAGACCGCAGTCGAGCTGGGGCGGGCCAGGGTCACCACCCAGGATGTGCTGCGGGCGCTGGTTGATCTCCTGCTGGCCGACAAGACGCTCGCGCTGGCAATCCGGGACGAGCTGGAGGTCCGGTGAGCGCGCACGGGGAGGAATCCGGGGCGAGTGCTTCTGACCAGGCTGAGCCCGCTCGCGACCAGCTTTTTCAACGGTTAGGCGCGGTCTGGCGCCGGAGTTATCCGAAGACCGTGACCAGCGCGAGCACCGTGCTGGTGACCCTGATGCTGGTATTCGCCGTAGCCGCGCCGGTGCCCGCGCTCGGTGACCTGCTGGCGTTCGTCACCTTGGCGGTCTTCTGCCGGGTTGTCACCCTCGCCCGGCGGAGTCACCAGCGCAGCAAGCGCGGCATGCGCCGGACACTGGCCGTGACCGCCGTCGTCGTAGGCGTGGTCTATGCGATTTCCCTCGCGATACTCCTGGCCACCGAGTCGCTGGCTTTCCTGGCCGCGGGCGGCAGCGGTCCCTCGCCGACCTCATCGACCTGGTCATCGGCCTTCAGCGGGAACGGCGCGATCGGCAACGATGAGCTGGCAATCACGATCGCGGCACTGGGACTGCTCCTGTGGATCCCGCACCTGCTCTTCCGGATCAACCTGGACATGGACGGCAAGGACGGAGTTCAGGACACTCTGCTTGCCGTCATCACCGCAGGCGCGTGCGTGCTGACGGGCACATACGTAGTCCTGCTGCACTTCGCCAACGGCCCGCTGCGATCGGTGCACATCGGAACGCTGCTGGCCGGCACGCTATTCACTCTGGTTCTCGTGGCGCCCTACTACCGGGCGCTGGCCCGGACGTGCTGGCGACGGGGACTGCCGCTGGCGGTGAACCCGAAGGCCGTTGCCCGGCGCACCAGGCACACAGTCCGGGAACTGGGCAAGGCGGTCTACCAGGCCGCGGAACCAGCGAAGGCACCAGGTGACGCGCCCGGCCAGGCACCGGATGCTGCCCACTGAGCGGCAGGTAATGGCCGAGCCAAACCCGGGTACCCGGCCGACCTAAATTCATTATTCCAGCCGGACTATGTATCAGCACGCCCCTGACCCAGGTCCTTCCAACGGGCAGGTCAGCGCCCTGATGGAACGGCA